>JAEEGL016851257.1_pt1 | contig 15040 bp, 15 predicted proteins | sample 9134231 | NCBI WGS metagenome assembly JAEEGL01 (sample SAMN16246548, study PRJNA631951) | gut metagenome | biome: gut microbiome; feature: rumen; material: fiber-attached | host: Bos | place: Iran: Karaj | collected 2018-10 | reverse complement strand
GAGTAGTTTTCTCTTGTTATCTGACAGAGTTTCATAATTGGCCTCTCTAATAATTCTCTTCGGAGAAAATCTGTGTGATGCTCATCAATACAAGTATTTTTAGTATACGTCTCGAATAAAGGAATTACAACTGTGTACGGATTTTGGCGTATTTCAGAAACAGTAAATGACATTGACCCCGGCCCCCAAGTCCATCTGTCTTATTTTTGCCCGGCTTATCTTGCCGTTGGAGGTTCTTGGCAGAGAGTCGACAAAAGAGATTATCCTGGGGTACTTATATATGGCTGCTCTCTTCTTGACGTACTCCTGGAGCTCTGTTCCAAGCTTCGGACTGCCCTGATAACCCTCGTTCAAGATGACTGAGGCCTTGACCACAGAGCCCCTTGTCCTGGAGGGGAATCCCGTCACGGCACATTCAAAAACCGCCGGATGCTTCATCAGAATATCCTCCACCTCTGAAGGCCCGATGCGGTAACCGCTGGATTTGATCACATCGTCATTTCTTCCCACAAAGTAGTAGTTGCCGTCTACATCCCGGAAAGCCTTGTCCCTGGTGTGATATACTCCGCCTTTCCACACTTCGCGGTACAAAGACTCGTCGCCAAGATATCCCTTAAATACGCCAAGAGGTCTTTTACCCTCAAAGGGCAGTATCACGATCTCGCCCTCAGATCCCACCGGAACTTCATTTCCATCCTCATCCACGAGCCTTATGTTATACATAGGTGACACCTTTCCGATAGACCCGCCGGGGCTATTATCTCTTTCTTCACCAAGAGAATTACATATCAAAAGAGCTGTCTCCGTCTGCCCAAAGCCTTCCCTTACGAAAAGACCTGTCATCTTCGTAAATTTCTGCGAGACCTCTTTTGGCATAGGCTCACCGGCCGTAGTTGTGTGCCTTAGCGCCGTAAGATCATACTTACCAATATCCTCAAGGACAAGGTATTTATAAATAGTCGGCGGTGCACAGAAAGTATTCACACCCTCTTCTTCCAGAACCTTCAGAAGATCTGCGGCATAGAACTGCTCATAGTCGTAGACAAGAACCGCCGCCTCCATGAGCCACTGGCCGTAAAGCTTGCCCCAGGCGGATTTGGCCCATCCTGAGTCAGCGACTGTCAGATGAAGGTCTCCGGCCTTTATTCCATGCCAGTTTTTGGCGGTATAAATATGGGCTATCGGATAGGAAAAATCATGGATGACTGCCTTGGGTTCGCCGCTGGTGCCGGATGTAAAGTAATACAGCATATCATCCGTGACCTCTGTGGGAATCCTGCACATCTCATCGGAGCTTCTCTCCAGCATCTCGTGGTAGCTCACGCTTTTTTTGTATCTCTTTCCAACGGTTATCTGAAGCATACCGGTAGCCTCGCAGGCCTGGTTCACCTTATCGCAGATGTTGTCGGCATTTACGCAGATGATGGCTCTGGCAGCTGACTTCCTTGCTCTCTCGGTTATATCTTCAGCCGAAACCATGTGTGATGTGGGGATTGCCACTGCGCCAAGTTTGTGGATCGCAAGGATGCTTATCCAGAACTCAAAGCGCCTCTTCAGAAGCAGCATGACAGCATCTCCCTTTTTCACTCCAAGGCCCTTTAGCATGTTTGCGGCCTTATTGGAGAGCCTGGACATATCAGAAAACGTATATCTCCTGGTCCTGCCCTCTGCGCTTCTGTGGACAAGCGCCAGGCTGCCCGGCTTATCCTTCGCCAGTCTGTCTATCACGTCATAGGCGAAATTGAAGTTCTCCGGATACCTGGTGGTTATTGCCTCTGTTTCGCCGCTTTTTCCTATCTTTTCACAATAGAATTCTTCATATAAAAAAGACATTTCAATAACCGACCTTTCTGAATTTTCTGTACCTGTCATCGACCAGATCTTCAGGATTTCTCTGAAGAAGTTTCTTAAATTCCCTGAAGACCAAAGTAGAGAGGTTCTTAACTTCGTCGCCCTTAATGACCCTGTCTATAAGCCCGGATTTATAGAGCTTATTCGCTGTTAGCGATAGTGCATTGGCAGCATCAGCAGCTTTCCCGGTGTCCTTCCAGAGGATATTTGCGCAGTTTTCAGGTGAAACTACGCTGAAATATGCATCCTCAAGCATCCATATCCTGTCTGCGTGGGAGAGGGCCAGCGCTCCGCCGCTTCCGCCTTCACCAATCACCAGGGAAAGTATCGGAACTTTAAGTGTGGACATCTCATAGAGATTATCCGCTATCGCCCTTCCCTGGCCATGCTCCTCAGCCTCGATCCCGCAGAATGCACCGGCAGTATCCACAAGACACAGCACAGGTCTTTTAAACTTCTCTGCCTGTTTCATGAGGCGGAGAGCTTTTCTGTAGCCCTCAGGTCCGGCACTTCCAAAGTTATGCTCTATCCTCTCTTTGGTGTTCTTTCCTTTCTCGATCCCGATGACAGTGACAGGAAGGTCCGAAATAAAACCAATACCGCCAATAACTGCCCTGTCATCACCATAGAGCCTGTCTCCGTGAAGCTCCATGAATCCATCTACAATGTCATCTATATAATCTCTTGCTGTGAGCCTGCCGTCAGCTCTGGCTCTCAGCACAATCTCATAATCTTCCATATTCATATCGCATCACTTTCGTGCACTGTGTATTTTCAGTATCTGCTCCAGGACTTCCTTCTGCTTATCCCTTGGAACTACCCGGTCTATGAAGCCGCACTCCATAACTCTCTCTGCTTTCTGAAAGCCCTTTGGAAGGCTCTGGTTAAGGGTCTTTTCAATCACCCTTGGTCCCGCAAATCCCACTCTTGCACCGGGTTCAGCCAGAGTGATGTCTCCCAGCATCGCAAAGCTTGCATCAACTCCGCCTGTTGTCGGATTTGTCAGAAGGACCACGTAGAGATTTCCCTTATCACTGTGTCTTTTGACCGCTGCTGACACCTTGGACATCTGCATGAGAGATATCATTCCCTCCTGCATCCTGGCGCCTCCGGATACCGTCACACCGATCACCGGCAGACAGTTGTCACAGGCGTACTCGAAAAGCCTGGTTATCTTTTCCCCGACTATCGCCCCCATGGAGCCCATCATAAAATTGGCATCCATGGCGAAGATGCAGGTCCTGATCCCGCCTATTGTGCCCTCTCCGCAGATCACGCCCTCCTTTTCACGGCTCTTTTCCACAGCCGCAGCGAGCTTGTTATCGTACTCCGGAAAATCCAGGATATTCCTGGATTCCAGGTTGTCATACAGCTCCCTGAAACTCCTCCTGTCACAGAGCATCAGCACCCTTCTTCTGCTTCTAACACTGAAGTAGTTGCCACACTCCGGACACACAAAATTGTTCTTTCTTATCTTGGAGACCGGCACCTGATTCTGACACTTCTTGCAGGTGACGCGCCTTACCCTGGGGATCAGACTCCCGCCCTCCAGTTCATTATTTGCCTTCAAAAAAAATTTCTTGAATTCCATTTAAAGCACCTTCCAGCAAATGCCCGTATCATAGCTTCCCTCGAGGAAAAGATCATCTTCCATGAACTTCATGTGCATATGCCTGTTGTTATCAACGCCCACCAGCACGAACTCTGACAGGGCGCACTTCATTTTCCTTATGGCACCGTCTCTGGTATCCGAGCAGACGATAAGCTTCCCCAGCATGGAGTCGTAAAACGGCGTTACCTCCAGGTTCTGGTAAAGAGCCGTATCAAACCTCACATCTACCCCGCCCGGGATATGCAAAAGACTTATCTTTCCCGCCGCAGGCTTAAAGCTCTTTTCATCCTCGGCACATATCCTGCACTCAATGGCGTGCCCCTTGCAGCCGATGTCCTCCTGATCAAAGGGGATCTCCACTCCTGCCGCCGTCCTTATCTGCCACTCCACGATGTCGATGCCGCATACCATCTCAGTGACGGAGTGCTCAACCTGAAGCCTCGTGTTCATTTCCATGAAAAAGAACTCCCGGCCCTTTACCAGGAATTCTACGGTCCCTACTGTTGTGTAATACACCTCACCGGCAAGGCTCTTCGCAGCCCGATACATCTTCTCACGCAGCTTATCGTCCAGGGTCGGTGCCGGACACTCCTCAATAAGCTTCTGGTTCCTTCGCTGCACGGAGCAGTCCCTGTCTCCAAGGACGATGACTTTGCCCTTTTTATCTGCAAGGATCTGGACCTCAACATGTTTGACATTCTCCAGATACTTCTCCATGAAAACCTTGTCATCGGCAAAAGAGCTGAGGGCTTCCTTTTTAACCTGATCAAAGCATGGGCCCAGCTCCTCTTTCTTTCTGACTATCCTGATCCCTTTTCCTCCGCCGCCGGCTCTGGCCTTTAAAATAATGGGATAGCCTATCCGTTCAGCTTCATCCAGAGCCTCTTCCTTACTGCTAAGGATCCCGCTTCCAGTAGCCACAGGAACACCGGCCTTAATCGCTATTCCCCTGGCCAGTTCTTTCTGCCCCATCATCTCCATGACCTGCCAAGAGGGTCCGATCAGTGTTATATTGTTTTCCTCACATCTTCTGGCAAACTCAGGATTTTCCGAAAGCATCCCATACCCTGGATGGATAGCCTCTGCTCCCACCTTTTTTGCCACAGTAAGGATAGCGTCCATGTTCAGATAGCTGTCTTTTACAAGAGGACCGCCTATGCAGTAGCTCTCATCTGCCATTTCGGCGTGAAGAGTGCCGGCATCGGCCTCAGAATATACGGCGACGGTCTCAATCCCCATCTCCTTGCAGGCCCTGATAATCCTTATGGCCACCTCTGATCTGTTTGCAATCAGGATCTTTGAAAACATGTCATTTTTCCTCTTTGTTATTCATGATGGCAAAAGAAAAATCGCCACTCATACATCTCTTTCCATCCACCTTAAGTTCTCCGTGCAGAAGGTACATGGGATGACTCCCCCTGAGAATCTTTGTGTCAATTCTTATCCTGTCACCGGGAAGGACCATTCCCCTGAACCTCACCTTGTCAAGGCCCGTGTAAAGTGGAAGCACGTCTTTTTCCCGCATCTTATCAGAAAAAAGTATGCAGGCTGACTGAGCCATGATCTCACACTGTATCACTCCTGGAACCACCTTTTTGTCCGGGAAATGCCCCTGTAAAAAGTATTCGTCCCCTCTTACTGTGTAATACCCGGTTGCCGTACCATCCTCGTTCAGGTAGGCTTCATCGAGAAGCAGCATGGGCTCCCGATGGGGAAGGATTGTTTTTATCTCATCTCTGTTCATCCGTAACTCCTCTTATTCAATGATAAAGAGCTCCTGGTTGTACTCCACAAGTTCTCCCGGCTTTGCACAGACCCGGGTCACTGTGCCGTCAGCTGTAGCAACCACCTCGTTAAGCATCTTCATGGCTTCTATGGTGCAGAGCACATCTCCCTTTTTGACATGGTCTCCCTCTTTTATGGGAGGTCTGTCTCCTGTAAGCTCCTCGAAGATTCCAAGAAGCGGAGCCTTTACAGGTGTTCCTGATGTTTGCGTAACAGTCAGAGGCTCTCCCTGTGCAGGAGCAGGTCCTGTTTGCCGGGAATCCCCGGTACTGGTTATCGTCCCATTGCCGGCACCGTCTTTCTTCAGAACCAGGGAGAAATTTCCCTCCTGAATTGATAGTTCCGACAGATTAAGTTTTAGGAAAAGATCACCGTATTCTTTAAGTGAATTCATAATCACGCCTCATATTTCTTAAATGCTATACATGCGTTATGTCCGCCAAATCCCAGCGAAGTGCTCATGGCAAACCTGACATCTGCTTTAACAGCTTCATTGGGAGTGTAGTTAAGGTCACATTCCTCGTCCTTTTCCCTGTAGTTGATGGTTGGCGGGATAATACCTTCCTGAATTGCCTTCACACTGGCAATGGCCTCAACAGCTCCTGTTGCTCCCATCATGTGTCCTGTCATGGACTTGGTTGAACTGATATGAAGATCATAAGCTCTTTTACCAAAAACAGCCTTGAGAGCCCTGGTCTCCATGGCATCATTTAAGTGAGTTCCTGTTCCATGAGCATTTACGTACACTTCAGATGCGTCACCGATTCCGACTTCCTCCGCGGTGGCCCTGATGGCTCTTATGGCGCCGCCACCCTCCGGATCCGGAGCTGTGATGTGATAGGCATCAGCTGTATTGGCGTAACCCACAACCTCTGCATATATTCTGGCTCCTCGCTTGACTGCGCGCTCATACTCCTCAAGGATCAGGATCCCGGCACCTTCTCCCATGACAAAACCGCCTCTTCTCTTATCGAAGGGCAGGCTCCCTTCCTCAGGATTGTCTGACAGGTTAAGTGCCTGACAGTTTATGAAGCCGGCCATGGCGAGCTCATTGATTGAGGCCTCTGATCCGCCTGCGATCACCGCATCTGCGTAACCGTGTTTTATGGCTCTGTAAGCCTCTCCGATAGTGTGGGTTGATGTGGCACAGGCAGTAACGACAGGTAGTGTGGGGCCCTTTGCTCCAAATCTGATGGATACCTGGCCGGCCGCCATGTTGCTGATCATCATTGGCACGAAGAACGGTGAAACCATCTCCGGTCCTTTCTCAGTCAGTTTTTTGGTCTCTCTGAGTGTTGTACCAATACCACCGATTCCTGAGCCTATATATACGCCAAAGCGCTCTTTATCAAGGTCTGACTCCAGTATCCCACTGTCCTCTACAGCCTCTTTTGCCGCAGCCATGGCGTATTGCATGAAAAGATCTGACCTTCTGATTTCCTGAACTGTGTCATAGTATTTCTTTGGATCAAAATCCTTAACCTCTGCATCCAGCGACACCTTCAGGTCCTTCGCATCAAATCTCTTTATCCTGTCGATGCCGCATCTGCCCTCCTGAAGGCTCTTCCAAAAGCTGCCCAGGTCATTACCTATGGGAGATATCACTCCCATACCGCTGACAACTACTCTATACATACATTCCTCCATCAACCTTTATTATTTCCCCCGTTATATAGCCGGACAGATCACTGGCAAGGAAGAGTGCCACATTGGCCACATCTTCGGGCTTTCCCAGCTTGGTCATGGGAATGCTGCCTGCGATTGCTTCCTTCTGTGTATCGCTCAGCTTTCCTGTCATGTCTGTCTCAATGTAGCCCGGTGCTATCGCATTGCATCTGATGTTCTTTCTTCCGTATTCCTTGGCAACCGACTTTGTAAGGCCAACAACTCCGGCCTTTGAAGCAGCATAATTTGTCTGCCCTTTATTTCCCATAAGTCCCACAACAGAGCTGATATTGATCACATTACCGGTCCTGTTTCTCACAAAATCCCTGATAAAGGCTCTTGTCATGAACATGGTGCCCTTGAGATTGATATCTATACAGTCGTCAATATCCATCACACTGAGGCCGGGGAGCAGATTATCTCTGGTGACACCTGCATTGTTCACAAGAATGTCCACCTTCTCAAAATCTGCAATGATCTCCTCTTTTACAGAAGCGACTTCCTCCGGATCTCTTATATTGCAGGTGTAAAGTCTGGCATTAACCCCCAGGTTTTGCAGGTCTTTTATCGTCTCCTGTGCATTGCTGCTGTCCTTTGTTGCAATGACTGCAATATCAGCGCCATTTTCCGCGAACTTCTTCGCAATGGCTCTGCCTATTCCTCTTGTGCCGCCTGTTACAACGGCTGTCTTTCCCTTTAACATGCGCTTTTTAACTCCTTAGAAGTTGTGTGCAATGACTCAAGATCGCTGACGTTTAATATCTTCGCCCCGGGAACAGTTCTTTTAACAAATCCCGAGAGAGCCTTTCCGGGACCACATTCCACAAACGTATCAATCTTCATGTCTTCCATGTTCCTTAAGGTATCTTCCCATTTGACGCTGTTTGATACCTGTTCTGAGATTGCCTCGATGATGCCCTCTCTTTCCTTCGGATACTCCGAGGCAGTTTTGTTGGAGAAAAGAGCTATCGACGCCTTTTCGATGTTGTATGCTCCCTCCCTGGACAGCTCTTTTCTGAGTGCTTCCGTAGCATCTGACATGTACGGAGAATGGAAGGGGCCTCCGACTTCGAGAGGTATGAATCTGACTTTTTTCTCCGTGAGTATGTCTTTAAGTTTCTGGATATTTTTGGCCTTTCCAGAGACAACAATCTGTCCAGGGCAGTTGTAGTTTACAGGGAAGGTAACGGTCTCTTTTCCCAGTGCCTCCAGTTCCTCTCTGTCCATTCGAAGAACTGCGATCATGGTGCCTTCGTTCTCTTCTGCAGCCTTCTGCATCACTTCTCCCCGAAGACATACAAATTCAAAGGCTTCCCTGAAACTGAGAACTCCCGCGAAACAGAGCGCTGCCACTTCCCCAAGAGAAAAGCCTGCGACAGCGTCCGTTCTGACGCCCTGACTCCTTAATGCTACGGCTCCCGCCAGATCCGCCAGAAAAAGACATGGCTGGGTATTGCCGGTTTTCTTAAGCTCTTCACTCGTTCCCTCGAACATCTGACGCAGCGTTCCGGGTCGGATGCTATCTGCCTCATCAAAAAGCTCTTTTACCTCAGAAACTGCATCGTACAGGTCTTTCGCCATCCCGGGATACTGGCTCCCCTGACCTGCAAATAGAAATGCTGTTTTTCCCATCACATCCTCCTGTCATACGCCCAGGAGCGCATAGGCACCGTTGCAGATGCCCTCTACGATCTCCCGGCAGGTGTTCTCTGAGTTTACCAGTCCGGCAATCTGACCGCACATGCAGGAGCCGTACTTCACATCGCCCTCTATGGCTGCACGTCTGAGAGCTCCTGCACCCATCTTTTCCAGTTCATCTGCTGTAGTGCCAGGAGTATTCTCTTTCTCCGTAAACTCCCTGGTCATGCGGTTCTTCAGTGCTCTTACCGGATGGCCAAGACTCTTGCCCGTAACTATCGTGTCGCGGTCTTTTGCCTTAAGAACCTTTTCCTTGTAGTTAGCATGAACGTTACATTCTTTTGCCGCAAGGAACCTGGTGCCCATCTGAACACCCCTTGCGCCCAGCATGAAAGCTGCTGCCATTCCTCTTGCGTCCGCAATTCCACCGGCTGCAATTACCGGGATGTTTACCGCATCAACAACCTGAGGCACCAGTGCCATGGTAGTGGTGTCGCCCACATGGCCACCTGACTCACATCCTTCAGCAACCACTGCGCTGGCACCCATTCTCTCAACCATGACAGCCAGGGCCACGCTTGCGACCACACAGATTACCTTCACTCCCTGTGAGATCAGCTTTTCCATGTATTTTGCAGGGTTACCGGCTCCGGTAGTGACCACCTTTACGCCCTCTTCGCAAACCACATCGACTGCTTCATCGATGAAGGGACTCATGAGCATCAGGTTCACACCAAAGGGCTTATCCGTCAGCTCTTTTGCCTTAATGATCTGCTCCCTGAGCTGTTCACCGTTGGAATTCATGGCTGCAATTATTCCAAGACCGCCGGCATTGGACACTGCTGCAGCAAGCTCGGCATCTGCGATCCAGGCCATTCCTCCCTGAAATACCGGGTATATGATCCCCAGCAGATTACAAATTTCGTTATTTTCCATCTTAGTCCTTTCGCAGCTCAGGCTGTGGCCTGCTCTCTGTTTCCGTTTTCAATAAGCTCTGCAAGACTATCGATTGTTGTGATATCCTGTGAGAGCTCGATCTTGCAGTCAAGCTCCTCCTGCATCTGCATTACCAGCTCCATGATGTCCAGTGAATCAAGGCCGATCTCGGTAAAAGAGCTGGATCCGTTTAACTCGCTCTCCTCTTTATCAAGGTATTCTGCAATTATTCTGATGATTGTTCCCTTTACGTCTTTCATTTTTTCTGCCTCCTTTTGGCTTGTGTTTATAAATTTCTTTGTTACAATAATCTTGGGGGCAACCCCCAGGTCAACATTTATTTTTAAATTTTTTAAAGGGGCAGATATGAAACTTTTTGGAAATAATATGCGGGACTCCGCTGAAGAATACACCTTAAGTGTGGGGCAGTTTGCCAAACTCTGCGGTACAACAAGAGACACATTAAGGCACTACTACGAACAGGGCATAATAATCCCCCGGGTTGATCCGGAGAACGGATATCACTACTATTCTGCCGCCCAGATTTCCTCTTTCTACTTTGTCAGCACTATGCGTCAGGCCGGCTGTTCGATCAAGGAGATAAGTGATCTCATCCACAATTCCTCCAAAGACGGGATCAAGCGCATCACAAACGCCAAGATCCTTGACATGCAGCGGGAGCTCTTTCTCATAAACAAGAGAATAAGCGCCCTCCATATGGGCCTGTGGATACTGGAAACCTTTGACAGTCACGGACAGGGAACGCCCTTTATTCAGGACATCCCCTCCATAAGCGTTCTTAAGACCGAGATTAAAGACAAGTCAAAAGCCCACCACACTGCCGATATAGCCAAAGATATATCGATGCATCTGTCAAAAGCCTCCGCTGATGGCGGACTCTCTTCTTTTCCCTCAGGAGTCACCATCTCCTATGAGGATCTGGTGAACAGGAATTATGTATACAACAATGTGGTCAGCTTTTCGCTGTTACCGGCTGACGGATCCCTGGACTCCTACGCGCTTCCCACCGGCAGAGCCCTGTGCTGCCAGCACGAAAGCCGCTCTCAGGGAATTGAGAAGACCTACAAAAAGATGCTTTCCTACATAAAAAAGAACAGGCTGAAAACCTGTTCCGATCTTTACATTATCAGTCTCATCAATCTTTACCATAAAGATGAGCACACATATTTTAAGTATCTCTTTATTTGTGTTGAATGAGCCGTCCCCCAGGCTCATTTTCCATCGGAAGCATTACTGTAACTGTGAAATAGCTGCCCACCATCTTATGGCTTATGATGCCATTAGTTTTTTCCACGGCCTCTTTAACAATCTTCATTCCGAGGCCGTGATTATTTTTGTCATCCTTGGTAGTTCGAAGATGCGGATTGGCCTTCATTAACTCAGGATCAGTTTTGTTGGCTATTACAAAATGAAGATAGTTCTGAACACATTTCATTGTTACCTGAATGTCAGGATCATTTTCCTTCTTGCTGGCCTCGATGGCATTATCAAAAAGATTTAGGAAAACTGTACATAGAGTATTTTCATCGACATTGATATTGGCAGGTATCAGCACATCCACACAGGTCTTTATCTTATACCTGCCAGCTTCTGCCATCTTGGAATTCAGTATGTAATCAATCATGGTATTGCCTGTGTCAATATTTTCTGCCGGAGGAGCCATCTCATCTAAGTGTTCTTGCAGGTACTCCTCCATCTTCTTGTATTTTCCCTCTTTTACAAGGGCCAGCATATAGAAATACAGGTTCTTTATCTCGTGCCTATCCTTCTTTATCTGCTCTTCCATAAGTATGGAGTATCTGTATCTTGCCACCTGAGCCTTGGTTTCCATCAGGGCGTTATTCAGTTGAAGAGATTTCTCATAATCATTAATAAGCTTTGCAAACATGAAATATGAAACAAAAAGAATTATCAAGAGAAAAAAAGCTGTTACTGGAATGATGGCATTTTCTGGTATCTTTACATCTGGAGTCAGCACAGACAGAATCAAAAACACACATATCGGACAGATCAGGATCCATTGATTTTTGGTCTGAGTCGATACTTTTGTATATACAATCGGATACTTTTTGAAGATCAGGGTTATCCTGTAAAGTAAGACATATGTAATTAGTACTGTTAAAAAATCGACTGCAACATATACACCATCGTCTATAACTCCACGATACGAATAAAAAGGTGAAAAAATAAATTTCGTGCACCGCAAGAACGAATAGTAAAATATCAGATAACCGAATTTTGACAATATTGGTCCGGTAAGACAAATGCCTGTCCACAATAGAGCACATGTCAGAGACACAAGGAATGTGTAGTTGTAGTCTAATGGCAGCTCCATTACTCTAAGTGGCAGCGGACTATAATACAGCACCGTAAACATTGCTGTGGAGAGGAAAAGATATACCGGTCTTTTCCACTTTTGCTTCATCGAAAAAAGCTGGCTCATTATCAAAGCCAGAAACATATAATTTATAGGACTGTCTGCAAAATAATAAATTTGGTAAAACATTACTATTCTCCACGGCTGTACTCTAAAAATTTCATTTTCACTTCATCAACCCTATGGCGGCTTAATGGTATTTCCTTTTGATTACTCATGCATATACTGGTTTTCTTAATATGAAAAATGTATCTGCAATTTACCAGATAGCTTCTGTGAACCTGTATAAACCCATATGGTACAAGCTCTTTTTCCAATTTCGACAATGTAATCGACGAAACTATGCCGGCATTATTTGTATATACACAACAGTTCTTACCCTGGGCTTCGACATAATAAATGTCATTAACATTTATGGCTAAGAAATCCCTGGAGTAATTATCCTCGATCCTTATAAGCTTTTCCTTCCGATTATTCAGCTCGGATATCAGGGCGTTAATAAGCGTAGGCACTGCCTCCTGCAAATGAGACTTCCTGATAAATCTAAAGGGTTGAACATCAAATGTCTGAAACACCAGCTCATCTTTATTTGAAACAAATACTATAAGGGCCGTGGAATTATTCTGTTTAAGCTGTCTACATACCTCAATACCGTCTATTCCGGGCATTTCAATATCCATAAAAACAATATCGTAGTGAAAATGATCATTTATCATTCTCAATAGACCAGTACCATCTGAAAATCCGTCAAAGGCCACTTCCACTGCTGCACTATTAAATCCATCGATCAACGTCTTTTGTAATAACTCCATCATCTCAGGATTATCTTCACAAATCGCTGCCTGATACATAAAAACCTCACAATGTATTTTTAATGCACAAATAGAACCGTCATGAAAAGCCTGACGGTTCTATCATATTACTAATTTATTGCTGTGACATCCAATCCCAGCATGCAACACCATCTTTATCGCATACGGCTTCACCGTTAAAGAAATACTGCCATGAGCCGTGTCCAAAATACTGATAAGGATTGCCCTCAGCATCATTAAATCTGCCTGACAGATCGTGCACATCCTCCGGAGCGTAGATGCAGAGGTTCTTGGCACCTGCCTTTTCAAGACGCGCAAGTGTTGGTACTTCATAGACATCCGGTGTTACAAGCGGATCGTTCTTAGCATAGATAAAGAACATGTTCAGATCCTTAAGAGTGTTGATATCCTCTTCAGTGATGAACTTATCTTCCATTGCCTCGCAGATAGGAACGTAGGCAGTGTACTCATCACCGTAAGTCATGGCAAGTCTCATTGTCATAAAGCCACCGTTTGAGCATCCGGCAATAATCACCTTGCTTGCGCCGATCTCATCCCTGTAGCTGTTGATGAGCTCGTGAAGCGACTCTGTGTATGCACTGGTTCCATCATTTTGGATACTACCATCTATGTAATTGCTGCCTTTTCCGTCAGCATCCATCCAATAGGTCGGACACTGAGGCGCAAGGATGTATGCTCCTCCCATAGCCTTCTGGAAATCGTCCTCTGCAAGGGCACCAACTTCAGCATTTAATAAAACAGATTTTGTATCTGTTCCACCTTCACCCATACCGTGGAGCCAGACAACTAATGTATCACTGGTCTCTGCCGGGTCGTAGGTAGCATACTTATACTCAGTTCCGTCTGCTGCCTTGAAATCAGAAAACTCGAAAACTTCAACAGAAGTAAGAACATTTTTGTAGCCACCATCTACTGTGAAATCTCTTTCTCCACCTGTCACATTCACAGCAATTGAATAAGCATCACTCCATTCATTGAGGCCAAAATTTCCATAGTTTGTTACATATGGTCCTGTTATATTGGGATTGATCTCCATGACAACTGTCACGTAATCTGATTCACCATCAACCTTATTTCCTTCAGCATCACTGAGGTATGCCTCACTGACATCTCGTGCGCTTGTGTTTTCCTCCATCTGAAAGGTCTCGTAATTCATAGCAAGCTTTGTTTCTTCAACTTCAAATACATAGTCAGACACATCTGAAAGACTCTGATCTGTGTTGATGATTACCTTATCAACAACGCATCCCCAGTCTTCACCCTGCACATGGATATCAAAGGTCCCCTGTATAGGTCCGGTCTCTGTTGTAGCCTCTGAACCAGCTTCCGGACTGACCTCTTCTGTAGTCTCCGTAACAGCCTCTTCTGCAGCGGTCTCTGTCTCCACGTTCATCTCACTTGCCTGAGTAGATGCAACATTGCTTCCACATCCAGTTGTCATTACAACTGCGCCTAACAATAACACCGATAACAATTTTTCCTTCATTATGTTTCTCCTCCTAAATAATAAGCTCTACTTCAAAATCCTCCTCCAATGAAGCGGGTACTTTATTTAGTGTGAGTATAACAAATAAAAATTGGGAAATTGAAATATGGTGTGAATGGTTAAAATATGGAATGAAATGTAAATTTACATAAAATTTTTCATGCTAGTATCACGGTCTCCAAAACCGTTCATGCGGGTTCGAATCCTGCTTCCCCTGCTAAATGAACTTATAAACTGCAACACCCCGGAGGATTATGCTGTAATTAAGTCTAAACCTATCTCTTCTCCAGCTTAACCGCGCATACCTTGTACTCAGGGATTCTTGCATACTCATCAAGTGCCGCGTTGGTTATCATATTTACAGGGGAATCCGGGAAGTGAAAAGGCATCCAGGTCTCGCCCTGGGATACTTTTCTTCCAACTAACGCCTTAGCTTCAATCGTTCCTCTTCTACTGCTGACAGCGACCATATCTCCGCTCTTAACCCCAAGTCTGTCGGCATCCTTGTAATTGATCTCGATGAACCCCTCTCCTGCTATTTCCATAAGTCCCTTTGAACGCGAAGTCATGCTAAAAGCATTGTAGTGATAGAGGATTCGTCCCGTCGTAAGAATGAAAGGATACTCCTCATCAGGAAGTTCCTTTGCCTCCTTAAATTCCGCAGGATACAGCAGAGCTTTTCCTCGGGCAGGATGTCCCACATGCATGATGGGCGTTCCGCTATGATCTTTATCAGGACATGGCCACTGAAGACTCTCCCCTGCATCAAGGCGCTCATAGCTAACACCGGGGTAGCTGGCAGTAAGCTCCGCAATCTCATCAATTATCCGCGAAGG
>JAEEGL016012944.1_pt1 | contig 15040 bp, 9 predicted proteins | sample 9134231 | NCBI WGS metagenome assembly JAEEGL01 (sample SAMN16246548, study PRJNA631951) | gut metagenome | biome: gut microbiome; feature: rumen; material: fiber-attached | host: Bos | place: Iran: Karaj | collected 2018-10 | reverse complement strand
TACGATGAGTCCCGCGTCCGCCCAGCCGCACAGCACGTCATAGGGCACGTTATAGGCAAGCAGCACGTCGGGCAGTTCGGAGGAGTTCATCAGCATATTCACCTGGGTCGCGGTGTCCGAAGTGGACAGCTCGATGAATTCCAGATCGATGCCGGTCGTCTCTTCAATGAAGAGGGTGAGCTTATTGGTGTTGATGTCCTCCACCTTCGCGTTGATGGGCATGGCCACCTTCAGCGTGATGGGCTCCGTGACGATGGGCAGCACGCCCTTTTCCGTCACGTCCGCCAGAGCGGAGGCAAGGGAAAAGAGCATCGCGAGGGAAACCAGGAGTGCGAGTGACTTTTTCATGGGGGTTCCTCCTTTTGATATATTCTTATGGGACTGTGCCCATAATGACATAGGTGTTCAGCCCTTTACGCTGCCGATCATGACACCCTTGACCAGGTATTTCTGGATGAAGGGATAGAGGATCCACAGCGGCAGGCAGCTGAGCAGGGTGAGCGAGTTCTTCATCAGCTCCGTCATGCCCTGCAGATCCATGCGGGTTTCCTCGCCGCCCATCAGATCCGCGATATCCATGGTAGCCTGCTGGACGAGGTATTCGCGCAGGTACAGGGAGAAAGGCTTGAGCGGTTTGCTGTTGATGAAAATCAGCGCGTTGAAATAGGAATTCCAGTGGCCGATGGCGTACCAGAGCACGAGCACGGCAACGATGGCCTTTGACAGGGGCAGCGCGATGGTGAGCATATAGCGCACATAGCCGGAGCCGTCGATGGACGCGGCCTCAAACAGCTCCTCCGGAATGGAATTGCTGATGAAGGTGCGGCAGACGATCATGTTCCACACGCTCAGCGCGCCGGGAAGCAGCAGGGCCCAGACGGTATTGATGAGGCCCAGGTTCCTTACCAGCAGGTAATGCGGAATGATGCCGCCGGAGAACCACATGGTGAAGGCGAAAAGCAGGTTCAGGAACGAGCGGCCCATCAGTTCCCTCCGGGAAAGCGCGAAGGCCGTCAGATAGGTGAGCACCACGTTGATGGCCGTGCCCGCGCAGGTGTAGAAGGCGGACATCAGGAAGCCGTGCACGAGCCAGCTGTCCCTGAGCACATAGCGGAAGCCCTGCAGGGAAAAACCCATCGGATAAAAGGTGACGATGCCGAGCCCCACGGGAGCCGGGTCGGATATGGCGCCGGCGATGATGCACAGGATGGGGTACAGGCACAGCACCGCGAACAGGATCAGGATCAGGCCGTTGAAAAAATAGAAGATCTTTTCACTGCGCGTATCCCGGGTGGCGGAACGGCGCAGGCGCTTGGCAAGGGAAACCGGCGTTTGCATACGGTACCTCCTGTGGATGGATCAGAACAGGGACGTCTCGTTCAGTTTCCGGCAGATGCCGTTCACGGTGACGATCAGCAGGAAGGAAAGCACGGAGTTCATCAGGCCGATGGCCGTGGCGTAGGAATACTTGGGGCTGCCGGCCGCGATGCCCTGGGCGTATACATAGGTGGATATGACCTCGCTGGTGGATTTGTTCAGGCTGTTCTGCATCAGCAGCACCTTATCCGCGCCGACGGTCAGCACATGGCCCATGTTCATGATCAGGGAGATGACGATGACCGGAACAATGGCGGGAAGATCGATGTGCAGGATACGCTTCATGCGCGTGGCGCCGTCCACGATGGCGGCCTCGTGCAGCTGGACATCCACGCTTGTGAGCGCCGCAAGGTACAGGATGGTGCTCCAGCCCGCGTTCTGCCAGATGCCGCTCCACACATACAGGTGCGGAAAAGCGGAGGGGATGCCCATCAGGTCGCGGTTCGTGCCGCCGAAGGACTGGATCAGGTGGGAAAGCACGCCGAGCGTGGGGTTGAAAAAGCGGATCAGCGTGCCCACCATGACCACCACGGAGATGAAGTGGGGCATATAGGTGATGGTCTGCACGCTTCGCTTCAGGGCGCCTGAGCGCACGCAGTTCATGCACAGCGCGAGCACGATGGATACCAGCATGCTTGCCGCGATGCCGTATACCGAAATGCGCAGGGTATTGACCACCAGGGTTTTGAACTGGTAGTACTCCACAAACTTCACGAACCACTTCAGCCCGACCCATTCGCTGCCCCAGATGCCCTTTGCGATCTTATAATCCTTGAACGCGATGACCGCGCCGTACATCGGGCCGTAGGCGAAGGTAATGATGTAGACAAGGCCGGGGAGCAAAAGCAGATACAGGGGCCAGATACGCCCGAGCCTTTTCAGGAAACGGCGTTTGCCCTGCAGCGGGCGTTTCAGCGCGGAAACAGTCATGTTCTTTCCCTTCTCCCGGTGTTTTTCCGGCGTTCCGCGAAGGAAACCGCCGGCTCTTTCTGCTGCTATCATAATCCGCGCGCATGAAAAAAGGCAAGTCTGTTTTGCGGAAAAGCGTCAATTCGCAGGAAAAAACGGGGAAAAGAGGGAGTATAAATATTTTCCGGAATCAAAAATCGTGAAATCAACCGGGCAGAAAAAGGGAAAACCGCGCCGCGCCGATTGCCAACGGGCGGGATTTGCGGTAAAATAACAAAAAAAGCTGTTGGCTGCACAGGAAAGGAGCGGCATGAGGAAGAAGGTTCAGAGCTGGCGCCGGGACGGGCTGATCCTGCTGACCGGCGCGCTGATGGCGGCGTTCGCGGTATTTTATGCTGCCTTCTACCTGGTGTATTCCACGACGCTGCGGCAGCTGAACGATTCCGCTGCGGAGGAAACCGGCAGGCAGATGAACGCGGTTTCGGAGGAAACCAGCGCCTCTTTCCAGCGCGAATGGGCTCAGATGATGGACGTTCAGTTCGTGGAGAAAGTGAAAAAACAGTTTACCGCCGAAGGAACGGGCCGGGATACCTACAACTGGTATTACCGTCTGCTGAACCTGAAAACCGAGCTTTCCAGCCGCTTCCGGGCAGGCACGGTCTTTCACGATACCGCGCTGCTGATCCTCACGGAAGACCGGGATTATCTGTGCACGACCCGCTTTATCAGCGACCATTTCCGGCGCGACTGGGAGAACGGACTGTTCCGGTTTGAAGAAAACGATTACGACGCTTTCCTGAACCTTCTGCGCGCATCCGCTTCGCGGCGCTACCGCCTGACCCCGCTGCAGGGCACGGTATCCTACCGGTATGACACGGGATATGAAGCGCGGAGCGCGCTGTATGTGTACGCGTGCACCCAGTCCAACGCGTTTGTGCAGATTTACGCGATCCTGCAGATGGATCTTGACAGCCTCCGCGCCAGGTATACCTCCCTGCGGTACGCGGGGGAGGATTTTCTTCTGGATACGGACGCGGACCGTTACGGTGCGCTGCTGACGGACAACGGAGAAGGGATCTGCACGGACGGTGCCGGGAACCGCTGGCTGCGGACGTCCATCGACAGGACCGGCCTGTCGGGGCTGCTGAAGCTGGATCAGAACGCCATCCGCGAGCAGATCGACAGCTTTACCACGCTGCTGCGCGTGCTGCCCGCCGTATTCATCGTGCTGCTGATCATCCTGAGCGTGCTGCTTTTCCTGCGATGGCATTATCCGGTGCTGCGCATCGCGGAGCGGATCGGCGGGACACGGGATGAGGACCGGAGCCCGGCGGCCCGGATCGGTTCGAGGATCACGGAACTGGAAGAGGAAAACCTGCGCTTTCAGAACCGGCTGGAGGGAATGCGTTCCGACGCGGAAGAGAAGCTGCTGGAACGGTTCCTGAACGGGGAAGAATTAAAGGAAGAGGAACAGCGCGCCGCGCAGCGCTGGCTGGGGCCGGAGTGCGAAAAAAGCTACCGCTGCGCCGTGACGGCGCCGCTGACGGATACGGAGAGCGGCCCGGAGCTGATACGGATTATGGAAGACAGCGCCGGCGAGCTGGTGCGGGGCATATACGCCTGCACGGCGGCAAACGGGAAGATGGTGACGCTGATCCTGGACGGCGAAGGAAGCGACGAGAGTTTCTTTGCGGATCAGCGCACGCTGCTTGACGCCCTGAACGACGCGCAGACGGGAGCGGTATTCGCGACCGGGGTAAGCGAGCGCTACGTCGGTCCCGCCAGCGTGCCCGCGGCGTACCGGGAAGCGCTTTCCGGATGGAAGGACGCCATGCTCTGGCAGAACGCTTCCGTGGTGTATCATGCCGTGCGGGGCGGGGAGGCGAACTCCTACCACTTCGGCTATCAGCAGCTGGAGGAAATGTCCGGTGCGCTGCGCAGCGGCAGAGCGGAGTGGGCCCTCGGGATCTTCGACGCGGTGGCGGCCGAAAACTTCGATCCGAAGCGGGCGCTGCAGCTGCGGCAGATGATCTGCCGGCAGTTTTATGAGGACATCCTGGGGCTCCTGGTGCGGCTGAGCGCGGAATACGACATTGCCTCGATCACGGACGCGCTGGCCGAAAAAGCGGGACAGGGCTCCCTGAGGGAGCAGATCGCGAGGCTGCGCGCCGCGCTGAGCGAAAGCGCGGAACTGATCGGCACCGCGGCGGAGCGGCGGGACGGGCTGGCAGGGGATATTCAGGCCTACTGCCGGCAGCGTCTGAGCGATCCGATGCTCTCTTTGCGGGAAACGGCCGATCATTTCGGGCTGACCGAGAGCAATCTGTCCAAGTTTTTCAAATCCCATACCGGGGTCAGCTTTTCCGCCTATGTGGAGAAGCTGCGCATCCGCCGGGCGGACGAGCTGCTGCTGGAGGGGAAAATGAACGTGAAGCAGGCGGCGCTCGCGGTGGGCTATCAGAACACGGCCACCTTCTACAACGCGTTCCGCCGCGTGCATCAGTGCACGCCCACCCAGTGGCAGGAACAGTTCGGAAAAGGTGAAAACAGTATGCCGGAAATGATAAATCAGCCCGATTTTCAAAAATGACGGCGGGCGGGAAAGCGTTATAATGATACTGCCGGATGGAACAGAGAAAAAACGGAGATCCTGACGGTTTTGCCAAACAGAAAAACGGAAGGTGACGGGATGATATTCGGACAATTTGCGCGTTGCCGCGCGGCGGCGGAGGAACAGTACCGCGCCGTGAAATGGGATGAAAACAGCGGGCTTGCCCCCGAAGCGCTGCGGGAAAAGGTGGAAGCGCTCACGGAGATGCTGACCGCAAAGGGAGAGCCGAAACCCCTCATCAAGGCCCGCGCGTTTGAAACCGTGCTGGATGACGCGCAGATCGCCGTGGAGGAGAACGATCTTTTCCAGGATCATCTGCGGCACGGAAACCTGGTGCAGGCGCAGCGCAGGAAATGGATCGCGGAGACGATGGCTGGGCCGCTTGCCGAAACGGAAGCCCTGCGCGCGGGAATGAACGATTTGGGCCTCCTGACGGCAAACTACGATTTCGGCCATACGGTGCCGGACTGGTACGATGTACTGAAGCTGGGGATCCCGGGTCTTCTGAAGCGTGTGACGGACGCGCGTGCCGAAAAAGAAGAGAACGGAACGCTGACCGGGGATCAGGCTGTTTTTTATGAGTCCTGCGAAATCACATACCGGGCGGTGCTGCGCTGTATCCGCCGGCTTGAAGGCGCGTGCCGGGCGCGTGCGGCGCGTGCGGCGGGGGATCTTCGGGACCGCATGCGCTACTGCGCGGACGATCTCGGGGCGCTGTGCGAAGGCGCACCCGGGACGCTGCACCAGGCGCTGCAGCTGGCGTATCTCTTCCATATCCTGCAGGAAGAGGTGGAAGGGGAAAGGCTGCGCTCGCTCGGCGGACTGGACCGCCTTTACCGCGGCTTTTACACAAGGGATCTGAAAAACGGCACGCTCACGCGGGAGGAAGCCGGCGAGCTGTTCGCGTACTTTTTTCAGAAATTTCACGCGCTGACCGGGGATACCCTTTTCGGGGAGCCGCTTTTTATCGGCGGCGCGCTGCGGGAAGGGGAGAGCGCCGTCAATGACCTGACCTGGCTGATCCTGGACGTGTACGACGCGCTCGGCATCGCGAACCCCAAAATCCATGTGCGGGTGAGCCCCTGGTGCCCGAAGAAGCTGGTGCGGCGCGTGTGCGACTGTATCCGGAGAGGCAATTCCAGCTTCGTATTCATCAGCGACGCCTGCGCGCTGCCCATGATGCGCAAGGTGGGCTGCACGGAGGCGGAAGCGTACGAATATGTGCCGATCGGATGCTACGAGCCGGGCATCCTGGGCCGCGAGGTGGCCTGTACGGGCAACGGCGGCTATGTAATGCCCAAAGCGCTTGAACTGGCGCTGCACGACGGTGTGGATCCCGTGAGCGGGGAAAGGGCGGGCGTGCCCTGCGGAAAAGCGGAAAGCTTCGATACCTTCGATAAACTGAAGGAAGCGGTGCTGAAGGAAATGCTTTTCCTGACGGACGTGTGCGCGCGCATCGTGCGGGATTTCGAAGCGTATTATATGGAAATGAACCCGTCGCCGCTGTTTTCCGCGACCATGGCCGAATGCGTGGAAAAAGGGATGGATGCGTACGCGGGCGGCGCGAAATACAACAATTCCTCCCTGTATCTGTACGGCACCGCTACCCTGGCGGATTCGCTCGCGATGATCGATACGCTGGTGTACCGCAGCCGGGAGATGACGCTTCAGGAGCTGGTTGGGATCCTGGACAGCAACTGGGAAGGACAGGAGCAGCTTCGGCTGCGCATCCTGCGCGACGGGGACAAATGGGGCAACGATATGGCGCACCCGGACGGGATCTGCGCGGAGCTGACCGTGAAAGCGGCAAAATACGCGAACAGTCTGAAGAACGGACGCGGCGGCAGGTTCAAGGCAGCCATGTATACCATCGATCAGAATTACAGGTACGGGCAGCGCCTCGGCGCGACCGCCGACGGCCGCAGGGCCGGGGAACCGGTGTCCCGGAACCTGGGCGCTTCTTCCACGATGGACCGGAAGGGCGTGACGGCGCTGATCGCGTCCTGCACCAAACTGGATCTGACCGAGTTTCCCACGGGCTCGGTGCTGGATTTCATGCTGCACCCCTCCGCGGTGGCCGGGGAGGAGGGACTGGAAGCCTTCGCCGGGCTGATCGAAAGCTATATGCGCCTGGGCGGCTACGCCATTCACGGCAATGTGTTTGACGCGGCCGTGCTGCGCGCGGCGCAGGAGCATCCGGATGAATACCGGAACCTGCAGGTGCGGGTATGCGGCTGGAACGTGTATTTTGTGAACCTGAGCCGCGAGGAACAGGACGAATTCATCCGCAGGGCGGAAGCGGCTTCCTGAGGGAAAGCGGCGCCGCAGGGATCAAACAGAAAGGAAAAAGGACGGTCATGACCAAAGGAACGCAGACGCTGTTCAAAAACAAAAACACATCGCTTCTGATCGCGCTGCTTGTGATGCTGCTGTGGGGCTCGCTGTTTCCGGTCATCAAGATCGGATACCGGGAATTCGGGCTGGATTCGTCTTCCCCGGGCAGTCTGCTGCTGTTCGCGGGGCTGCGCTTCCTGATCTGCGGCCTGGTTTTTCAGGCGGTCCTCCTGCGGCGGGACCGAAAGATCCGCCTGCCGGAGAAGGGCTCCTGGCTGTCCATCGCGCTGATCACGCTCAGTGTGTATGTGCTGCACTATATTTGCCTGTACATCGGCATTTCGCATCTGGAGAGTTCCAAAACGGCGATCCTCAAACAGATCGGCACGCTGTTCATCATCTGCTTTGCCTTCCTTTTCCGGAAGGAGGACCGCTTCACCGCGGCAAAGCTGATCGGCGGGCTGCTGGGGTTCGCGAGCATCCTGGTGATCAACCTGAACGGGTTCAGCCTTACCTGGAGCGGCTATGACCTGCTGATCATCGCGGCGTCCTTCTTCGGCTCCGCGTCGATCGTGATTTCAAAAAACGCCTATGACCGCTATGATCCGCTGTATGTGACCGGCTGGGCGCAGCTGCTCGGCGGCGCGGTGCTGACCGTGACGGGCCTTATGCTCGGCGGCGCGCTGAACCGGTTCACCTGGAGCGCCGCGGGCACGCTGGTCTATATCTGTTTTGCATCCAGCACCGCGTACGCGCTGTGGAACGTGCTGCTGAAATACAATGACATGTCCCGCCTGAACGTGATCAAATTCGCGGAAACGCTTTTCAGCGCGGTCTGCTCGTGGATCCTGCTGGGTGAGAACATTTTCCGCTGGGTGTATCTGGTATCGTTCCTGCTGGTATGCTTCGGCATCCTGATCGGTACGGGCAGAATCAGGAAAAAACAGCCTGAGTAGCATCGGCTGCCGAAGGGAGAACGCGATGAAGATACTCATGATCGGCGGAACCGGCGTCATCAGTACGGAGGTGTCAAAACGGCTGATTGAAACGGGGGTTGATCTGACGCTGATGAACCGGGGAACACAGAGCCGCGGTATTTGTCCGGACGGAGCGGAAGTCATCCTCTGTGATGTACGGGACGGCGAGAAGACGGGCAGCGCACTTCGGGGCCGCCGTTTCGACGCGATCGTGGACTGGATTTCGTTTACACCTGACCAGCTGGAACAGAATCTTCGCGTGATGCGCGGCATATATGACCAGTATGTTTTTATTTCCAGCGCCGCGGTCTATAAGCGCGGCATGCGGAATGTTACGGAGGATGCTCCGCGCACGAATCTTGCCTGGAATTATGCCCGGGACAAAGTGGCCTGTGAAGAACTCCTGAAAATGGAGGATGACTTGCGGGGCTGCTGCTGGACCGTTGTCCGGCCCTCGGTTACCTACGGCGATACCCGGATCCCCTTCGCCATCATACCGAACAGGCAGTGGACCGTCGCGGACCGGATGCTCAAAGGAAAGCCCATCGTGATGCACGACGACGGAAGCGCGCGCACATCCGTTACCCACAGCAGCGATTTTGCCAAGGGTATCTGTGGTCTGCTGGGCAATCCGAAAGCATTCCGGCAGGCTTTTCATATCATGTCCGATGAGGTGTTTTCCTGGAAAGAACTGGCATTCATGGAAGCGGACGCGCTTGGTGTGAAACCTAATCTCGTTTATATTCCCTCTCTTGTACTGTGCCGGGAAATGCCGATGACACAGCAGGGAAACACCTACGGTGTGCTCATGTGCAACAAGGCCAACACAAACACCTACGACAATTCAAAGATCAAAAACGCCGTTCCGGAATTTGTCTGCACCACGCCGTTTGCGGAAGGCATCCGAAGAACAATGGCGTTCTATCGGAAACATCCCGCATATCAGCTGATCGATGAAGAATGGAACCGCGAGATCGACAGACTCTGCGATCAATACGCGTAATTACGCAGGAGGAAAACGCAATGCTGTGGAACCGGTATGAAAGCGACAGGCCGTTTCTGAACATGTACGCGGAGGAGCATTTTGAAACGGGAAGCGGCATCACGGATCCGGAAGCACTGAAAAACGAGATCCTGAAAATCGAAAGGGACATGCAGGGGCAGCCGCACGCGCTGATCAAGGCAAAAGCATTCGCTTTCGTGCTGGAACACGCTGCCATCGAGGTAAACCCTCACTGCTGGTTCGGGGTGAATCTCGCGGGAATGCGTTTCGGCGGCAGTCCGAAAGGCATCCGGTACCGGAATGCCAACAGCGGCGGCAAGGCGGCAAAGCCTTTGAAGGTACTGTGCGAAAAATGGCAGCGCGAACTGTACGCGGATATGCCCGATTCCGTGCGCGCGGCGATGGAAGGCATTGATGAGACCGGAGCCGGCAGCTTCTGGATGGATTACGACCACAGCGTGCCGGACTGGGACGCGGTGCTGCGGTACGGGTTTCCGGGATTGAAGAAGCGCACCGCGGAATACCGACGTGCCGCGGGCAGCCTGACGGAGCGGCAGAAGGCGTATTTTGATTCGATCGAAATCACCTGTCAGGCGCTGATCACATTCACGCGCAGGCTGGCCGACAGCGCGCAGCGCCGCCGGAATGAGGACGAGCGCATGCCGCTCCGGGAAAGCTGTCTGCGTCATCTGGCAGACGGCGCGCCGGGGAATATTTATGAAGCGATGCAGCTGATCTATCTGTTCCACCTGATCCAGCAGTACCTGGAAGCGGTACAGGCACGTTCCTTCGGTGATCTGGACAGGCTGCTCTACCCGTATTACCTGAAGGATATCGATGAAGGCACTTTTACGCGGGAACAGGTAAAGGAATTGCTGCAGTACCTGTTTGTGCAGTATGATTATCAGAACCATCCTTATAACCAGCCGATGTCCATCGGCGGCGCGGACCGGGAGGGCAGGCCGATCGCGAACGAACTGAGCGATGTGATCTGCGACGCGTATTATGACGCCGATATCGTGAATCTGAAGATATTCGTGTGTCTGGTCAGGGATACGCCGGACCGGCTGCTGAAGAAAACGCTGCGGCAGGTGCGGAGCGGCCGTGGAAGCTATGTGTACATGAACCTGGACAAAGCGCCGGAGATCATGTCCCGCTCGCGGAAAAGAAAGGTGGAAGCCTGGCAGGTGGGCACCTGGGGCTGCTTCAGCTATAACGTGAAAGGCGGGGATCCGGACTGCCTGCATACGCGGCTGAATATGGCCAAACCCATCGAGCTGGCGCTGAACGGCGGATTTGATCCGCGGACCGGGATCCTGTTCGGACCGCAGACGCCGCCCGCGGAAGCCATCAATACCTTCGCGGATTTCAAACAGGCTTTCTATACGCAGTTTGACGCGCTGCTGGACCGGATGATCGCGATATCGGATTTTTACGACGCCCATCTTCCGGAGGTCAATCCCGCGCCGATGGATTCGGCAACGCTGGCCTGGAGCCTTTCCGCGGCCCGGGACGTGTTTGAATACGGCGTGACGAACGTCAACTGTTCCTGCATCGGCACCGCGGCGGATTCACTGGCGGCGGTGCGGAAATATGTGTATACACTCGGGAAAGTGACGCTTCCGGAATTGCGGGACGCGCTGAAGGCAAACTGGAAGGGGTATGAAAAGCTGAGGCTCGAAATCGGCAGGGATGGGGAAAAATACGGAAATGACGTCGATTCCGTGGACGAACTGTTCACGGAGGTGATCGATCACGCGGACGCGTACCTGCAGCGCCCGAACAAACGGAACCTGTCCTATCAGCTCGGCGCGGCTTCCATCGATTACCATATCCGCTACGGAGAAAAGACCGGGGCGACGCCGGACGGAAGATTCGCCGGGGAACCGCTCTCCAAAAATCTGGGCGCGTCCATCGGCAAGGACCGCACGGGCATCACGGCCCTGATCCGCTCCGCGACGAAATTCGACAGCGTCAAGATCCCCGCCAGCGGTGTGCTGGATTTTCTGCTGCATCCGTCCGCCGTGCGCGGCGAGGAAGGGCTGGACGCCTTCGCGGGCGTGATCCGCAGCTATTTCGCGGCGGGGGGCTACGCGATGCAGGGCAATGTAACGGACGCAGCCACGCTGCGGGACGCGCAGAAGCACCCGGAAAAATACGAGGGCCTGCAAATTCGGGTGACGGGATGGAACTGGCGCTTCAACGACATGACGGAGGATTACCAGAACGAGGTGATCCATCGGCTGGAAGGGGTGGACTGAAACAGGGCTCCGGCGCGGCCGGATCCCCGGAACATTTCCCTTTCTTCCCTTCGCAGGGGAGAAAGACCTGCCCCGAACAGGCGGTGCCGGGAACGGCCTTATTCCGTGTGCAGGAGGCGGTATTCGGTGGGGCTGATATGCTCGGATGTATGAAAGGCGCGGCTGAAGGTGCAGATGTTTTCAAAGCCGCATTCCCGCGCGATATCGGCGATCGGCCGATCGGTGCCGGTCAGCATGGATTTGGCCAGACGGAAACGCAGACCCTGGATGTACTGCTTGGGTGAAACGCCGTACGCCTCGTGAAAAAGCCTGCGGAAATAGGTTTCACTCATGCCGCATTCCCGGGCCAGCGCGGAAATCTGGAGGGGCTGCGCCGGGTCGGCACTGATGCGCTCCGTAAGGCTGCGCAGCTGGCTTTTCTGATGGGAGGGAAGGTATTTTGCGGTCCTGTCTTCCTCGAGCGTGGCGAACATATCGTACAGCCGCGCCAGGATGCGCGCACGGAAGCCCGGCCGCTGGTATACCCAGCAGTCCAGCATTTCCGTAAAGTAGCTGAGCCACTGGGCGGTGTTGCGGGGCATCACGGTGAAGGGAGGAAGGGAAGCCGCGCCGTCGATGCGGAAATTGACGCAGTAGCAGGAGCCCGGCTCGACGGATTCCACGGTATAGGAATATCCCTGCGGCAGATAGGTGACGGAGCCGGGCAGGCTGCGAACCGGATCAAAGCCCCGGAACGCGTAGGAACTGATGCCGTCCGTTTTCAGCACCAGGCCGTGATAGCGGCGGTCTTCGAAAGTTTTGAGCGTTTTGCCGCCGATGCGCATAAAGCCGCTGTCGTTTCCCTTCCGCACGAAGACGACCATGTCGATTTCCGTGACACGCCAGGAGCACATGTTTTCTGCCGTCATTTGGACCCCTTCCTTTCCGGGAAAAGTGTAGCATGGATGGCGGCGTGACGCAAGCGAAAATCTGTGCCGAAAATGATAAAACCATGCGCTTTCTGCGATTGCGGAGCGAACGGAGTGGGAATATGATTGAATGGAAAACGCGCGCGGGCGCGTCCGGGAGGGAATGACGATGAGTGAGACAGCGGTGCTGATGGATCTTAAGAAATTCGCGGTGCACGACGGACCGGGGATCCGTACGACCTTTTTTCTGAAGGGATGCCCGCTGCACTGCATCTGGTGCCACAATCCGGAAGGAATATCACCGAAGCCGGAGATGGCGTATTACGCGCACAAGTGCATCGGATGCGGAGAATGCGCGCGGGTTTGTCCCCGCGGCGCGCATGAAATCGGGGAAGCGGGGCACGTTTTTCACCGGGAGCGCTGCACGGCGTGCGGAAGATGCGAGGAAGCCTGCCTTGGGGAGGCGATGAAGCACTACGGTCGGCCGCTTGCCGTGGAGGAGGCCGTGGAAATCGCCCTGCGCGACCGTGTGTTTTATGAAAACTCCGGAGGCGGCGTGACGGTATCCGGCGGGGAACCGCTGCTGCAGGCGGATTTCGTGCGCGCATTCTTCGCCGCGCTCAAAGCCGAGGGGATCCACACGGCGGCGGATACCTGCGGCTGCGTGCCGTGGAGCGCGTTTGAAAAGATCCTGCCGTTTACGGATATGTATCTGTATGACGTGAAGCACGCGGATGATGAAAAACACCGTCAGCTTACGGGGCAGGGCAATGAAAGGATCCTGGAAAACCTGCGAAAGCTGTCCAAACTCGGAAAACGGATCGAGATCCGGATGCCTTTTGTGCCCGGCTGCAATTCGGACGACGAAACGCTGGAGCGGATCGGAGCCCTGCTGGAGGGGCTGAACATCGAACGGATGAAGGTGCTGCCCTATCATTCGATGGCACGCTCCAAATATGTTTCGCTCGGAAAAACGGATACCATGCCAAACGCGGAATCGCCGGATGAAGCGATGATCGGACATGCGGTCGAGATCCTTCGCGCGCACGGCGTGAACGCGGTATCGGGCAGGGCATGACCGCGGAGGCGGAATCGGATACGGAACGGGGAGGAAAACACCATGACGCTGATCAGCGAACAGGACAGGCATTACATCGAAAACAAATACCATTTTGCCGATCGTGAGTTTGACGCGTTCAAACGCTGGAATTACCACGGAGAGGAATTCGATCCTTCGACGGGCCTGGACGACGACGCCATGCGGGAGATGCTTGCGGCAAAGGCGGCGGAGCTTGCGGGGCAGCCCCATCCGGTCATCAAGGCGGAGCTTTTCGCGCTGGTTCTGGACAATACCCGCATCGAAGTGAACGAGCATGACGCGTTTGTGGGGATCTGGTCGTGGAACCGTCCGCTGCGGCGCTTTACCGCGGATCCCTGGCAGGAGGAGATCCTGCCGTATTTTCCGGAAGAGAGAAAACGCCTGAAGGAGAGCAGCGAGGCCGGCGGATCCTTCGGCTGGCTGGATTTCGACCATACGGTGCCGGACTGGGATTCCCTGATGGAGCTCGGGTTTCCGGGCATCCTGGCGCGTGCGCGCGCCTGTTATTCGGCGCTGGCGGAGCGTGGCGCGCTGACGGAGAAGAAGGAAGCGTTTTTCCGCGGCCTGGAGACGGAGTATCTGGCCGTACTGCGCCTGCTGGACCGGTTTGCCCGTTACGCGCGCACGAAGGGTTTTCCGCGGGCGGAAAGGATCGCCTCCTGCATGCAGCGCCTGCACGACGGGGCGCCGCAGTGCACCTATGACGCGATGCAGCTGATCTATCTGTATTTCATGATCAGCGAAAGCATCGACAATTATCAGGTGCGTTCCCTGGGCTACGGGCTGGACGGCACGCTGTATCCGTTTTATGAGAAGGACAGGCGCGAAGGCGTTCCGGAGGAGGAGCTGCGCAGCCTGATGGCTTATTTCCTGCTGCAGTGGTCGTCCATCGGCAATTACTGGGGCCAGCCCTTTTATCTGGGCGGCACGAACATGGACGGAAGCACGAAGGTGAACGGCCTGAGCCGGATGATCCTGGACGTGTACGACACCCTGAATATCTACAACCCGAAAATCCAGATCAAAATCGGAAAATCGACGCCGAAGGATTTCGTCCTGCAGGCGCTGGAAATGATCCGGGGCGGGAACAGCAGCATCGTGTTCTGCAGTGAGGATCACATCACCAAAGCGCTGATGACCGGCGGCGCGACCTATGAGGAAGCCCTGGACAGCGTGATCAGCGGGTGCTATGAATACAAGGTGAAGCGCAAAGGGATCGGAATGAGCTGCCAGTACCCGAATCCCGTGAAGCCGGTTTCCCTGGTGTTTGACAACGGGTTTGACCGTGTGACGGGCCGGCAGTTCGGCCTGAAGACGGGCGACGTGACGGAGTTCGGAAGCTTCGGGGAGTTTTATGAGGCTTACCGGAAACAGCTGGTGTACATGCTGGAGGAGGACTGGCGGGCGCTGGACCGCATCGCGACAAAAATCAACGATGTGAACCCCTCCCTGCTGTTTTCCGCCACGATCCCGGAATGCGTGGAAACCATGACCGACGCGCTGGACTGCGGCATTGAGAACCTGAGCGGGTTCACCTTCGGCGGGGTCGGGACCGCCGCGG
>JAEEGL014499048.1_pt1 | contig 15040 bp, 16 predicted proteins | sample 9134231 | NCBI WGS metagenome assembly JAEEGL01 (sample SAMN16246548, study PRJNA631951) | gut metagenome | biome: gut microbiome; feature: rumen; material: fiber-attached | host: Bos | place: Iran: Karaj | collected 2018-10 | reverse complement strand
CGGAAGTGGAAGACAAATCTGCTTTCCTGCGAAAGCTCAAAGAATTGTGCAAAGAATCCGTTTCTTTAATTTACGGAGACCCTCCAACCCAGTATATAGGAGAAATATTGATACGGCTTGAATATCTGAACGGTGATTATGATTATGTGGATCCTAGTGTGCAGTACAGTTGTCATCCCAATGAAAGGTATTCATATAGACACTCCTACTATTCGTTTGATTATGAAGGGTTTAAAAAGCTGATAGAGGAATACGTAAAGATTCCGGCAGATCAAGAAAAAGAGGTATTAAACGAATGGGATATTATAATATCTCCCTTGGATAAAAGTGCAGAAGAACTAATAACAAATGTGTATACGGACTTGCAACTGCTGGAGATCCAAAAGACAACTTTATCTATAACAGAATTAAACAAACAGTATCCAATAGAATGTATACGATGTGTTCCGGAACAGTACTATCGTATCACGTATAGGAGTAAGAAAAGTATTTGTGTTTTGCTTTATGATATAGAGACAGGGAATAGAATAGGGGAAGGAATACTACGTACACCATATGCCTTACACGATGCATACCAAAGTATAAGGTTAGGACAATCAATGTCAGATGTTAAAAGAGTGGATCCTACACCATATAACTATCCGTTTCTTCTGTCTGAAGAAGAATTGCCTTTGGAGTCTATTCATTACACGATGGATGGTTATTTGATCACTATTCATTATGTTTTAAGGAATAATTATTATATTGTTCAAAGTATTACCGAAGAGTATCTGTAGGCAGTATCATAAGGCTTGCCACAGCAAGCGTAGGCGGAACGAACATCAGTTATGAGTACGACGTAAACGGGTTAAGAACCGGAAAAACGGTCGGCAGTTCGAGAACCCGGTATTATCATGACTGGGATTGGAACATAGAAAATCCACATAAGAGCGCTTGGGATTCCGATCAACGTCCTTGGGAATGGATAGAGCGGAACAAAGAGTCTATTATTTTGGGGGGAAGCATAGTACTATTGTTTGTAGTAGGAGGATGCATAGGGTCCTATTTTCAACAGTCTTATTATGCTCTAGATGACTAGGGAAGGAGACTCATAACAATGATACGGGGTATACAATACGAAATACAAGGAACAGGCATTCGTAATATTTTGAGACCGCTTGCAAGATTGTCAATTACGAGAAAGTTAACATGGATACATGATCCAAATCAGTACGAAGATTGTAATCTTGACACACTAGAAGAGTTTTTTGCTGAGGAGAGTTACACCGGTGAAAAAATAATTAGTCTTATGCAAGAGCCTAATTATATTCTATTTATTAAGCTGGCTGCTTCTTGGGGAAGAACAGATATCCCAATAACCCTAATTAATACATACGAAGATTTTAAGAAAAGCCCATATCTGTTAGTATGTTTGGTTTGGGATTGTGATACCGCGGAAATATATTGTAAAGAATCACAGATAGCGAACGACTTGTATGAAGCAGCAATTCAAGAAGGGTGTGTAAATGTCATCTATATTACTGACGAGAATGATACAAGAAGACGTTTAAATGTTTTATGATGCTTCCGGCAACTCCTTGACTTACTACAACGGTAAGGCGTATACTTTTACTTGGACAGACGGAAGACGGCTTGTCACGGCAAGCGTAGACGGAACGAACATCAGTTATCAGTACGACATGGAAGGCTTAAGAACCGGCACATAATTTTTATGTATTCTCTTCCGATTCAGAGTTTGAAGAATATATATAGAAGCCCAACTGCAGTTCCTGTACGAGAACGTTCAAAAAGAACAATGATGAGAATCAAAAAATTGTTATCGTTTGGCTTGTAAAACCTGATGGAAGTGTGCGGGTGGGAGTGTCTTCCGATGGCCGCAGAATAAAAGTACATCAAGATAAAAAGGGCTGAATACATGGATATCCTCTCCAACTGGAAGAATGGGGGAAATAGAATGAAGAAGAATTTATCAAATATAATAGATTCATTCTTGCGATGGATACATCTAACACCTGAACTATATGCAAAACAATCCAGGGAAAAAGATTTGGAAGAGTACATGTTTCCATATTGGGATGATTTATTGAATGAAGCAGAGAAGGCAATAAGTGCATCATCTTTGGATAATAAAACGATTGATCAGATATTAACAGTGATGGCATTTGATAATGAGAATGAAGATCTTTTGGACTATATCATCAGCAATGGTACGGATGTCTTTATCTCAAGATTAATTGAAGCAGGCATTCATCACTGTCAACCACAAGCACGTTGGCAATGTGCCGAGTTGATAAGGCAAAAAAAGCCACATAATTACAAGGAGTATCTAAAAGAATTGATGCAGGATTCAGATAACTATGTTCGACAAAGGGCCAATAATGCGCTTTCAGAGGGGTAAATGGAAGCTAAATGTAGTGGTAAACTAAATTGGACACAGAGGGGGTAATTATTGGACAGCAGATGTATAATGAGTAGACAGTACAGAATTCTCTATCACTGGTATAATGATTAACAACGTACTTACTTGGAGGTGAATTCTATGCGCAAACACAATCGCAGAAGAGGGCTCTCTCTTCTTCTGGTTATCCTGATTCTTATATCCTCTGCAGGCTGCACTCCGTCTTCCGGTACTGATACATCTCCCAGAACCGATGCGTCTTCCGGAACCGGTGAAGCCGTCTCCGGTATCGATGCGCTGCTTTCTCCGGAAGAACTTGCCAAAAATGTAGGAACCACACTGGAAGAAGTCAGCAAAAAAACTGGACAATAACGGACTTTCCCTCACCACAGATACCGTGAACAGTTCTGAAGGCTATCAAATCGCTTACGTAACCGATAAAACGGACGGCAAAGAAACCGACGTCAAGGTGTACGGTGCCTCTGTCAATGTTCAGCTTCATTTCAAGAACCTGAACGGAATCTGGTAATTCATCGGAGAAGTATACTATCAGGTGTATTCAGCGGACCAGTCGGAGCAGGCGTTCAAAGATTTCAGCGCCTTTATGTACGGACTTCCGTTTACATCCGAACCGATAACCTATCCCGACTCACCCGGACGTTTCTTTAACAATCCGAAAGGCTTGACCCCGGAAGAACGATACGCACAAAAAGGCTGCTCTTTCGGCGAAAGCTGGATGATTCAGGACGAAGAGGCCTTCACCTGTGTAAAGCCGTTTTTGGAAGAACAGGTGCTCGATCCGAACAATCCGTATGATATTTATATCTGTTCGGCTATTGTCATGAAAGATTTCGGCCCCATCGGCTTAAACACCGAACGAACCGAGGGGATGATCGATCTGCGCATTCGCATCTGGCCGTTCTCTGTGAAAGACGAAAACACCCAGGTTTTAATGTAGGGCAATACCACGCAGACGGGGATTGTTGTAATCGCCCTTCTGTCCGGCAGTTCCCGGGAAATCATCCGATTTTGACCCGCAAAAAAACGGCAGAACAGCCGCACCGCTGCAGGTGCAGGCTCTTCTGCCTTTCTTTTTTGTTGGTTTTCCCTTCTTATTCCTTCTTCTCCGGCTGTTCCGGCTGTGCGTCTTGCGGCGCCGGCGTCTCCTCCGGGAACCAGATGGCCTCGGCCGTGGTATCCGGCTGGCTGACCTGATCCACCGCGCTCTCGATCAGCTTGATCATCTCCCAGACCGAGCGGAACTGAACGGTCTTGTCCTCATCCATCCAGGTCACGCGCCCCTGCCAGGTGCTGTTCTGGCGGTGCTGCACTCTCACGATAAAGGTGGCGATATCGCCGTGTTTGGCCAGTAATTCGTTGTCTGTCATCACTTTGATCCTTTCATGGGTTTTTCTTTGCGGAGGCGTTACCTTTCCGAAGGAGCGGTTGTTCGTGCCCGGAAAAGGGAACTGCAGATAATCGTAGAGCTTCTCCATGCGGAGCGTCATCTGTCCGATGCCGGTGAACGGAACGGGCTCCCGGGAATAGCTGTGATAGAAGCTGCCGATCAGTTCGCCCCCGTTGGAGCGGTCGACACAGAGCACCACGCCGTTCGGCGCTCCGATGTACCACTGTGTTTTGCTGCCGGCGCGAGGCGTTTCGCTCATCGGGCACCGCCTTTCCAGCCTGTTCCGGTCTTAAATACGGAGCCGGACGGCTTGGGAGCGGTTCCGGGAGCCTGCGCGGGTTTTGCGGGCGGAAGGGAAGCCGGCTGCTGCCAGAACATGCTGTTTACATAATACTTAATGCGGGAACGCTGGCGTCCCGCGATGAATTTGTCGTTGATACGCTTTTGCACGATGCCGCAGTTCTCGCGCGTGGTGTTCACCAGGAGCGCCAGATACTGCCCCTTGCCGTACTGGCACATCGCGTCGCCCCGGCGGATGGAGTGACGGAGGGCGTCGCCCATCCGTTTGGTGAGCTCCTCCAGCTGAGCGCCTTCGCGCATCGGATTGCCCTTGCCGTCCACGATGGTGCAGAGCATCAGGTAGACCGACTGGCCGCCGCGCTCCATCATGCGCTCCACCATCCGGTAGATGCCGACGAAGACCGTATAATTGCAGAGATACCCGCCGGGAGCGGTATCGTTCATTCCGGTGAGTTCCGACTGGATGGCGTCGATCGCCGCGTATTTGCGTGTCTCCGCCGTGCCGAGCTTGTAGAACTGATCCAGCATCTTCCGGGAGGGCTTCAGGCCCTGCTCGTTGAAATAGAACTGCACGGTGTCGTCGTACAGGGTGTGAGCCTCTTCAAAACGGCCCAGAGAGACGAGCGCCTCCATCGTGACGGTCTCCCAGTCGGCCAGAGGATCGATGCGCGAGGCATGCATTCCAAGCTCTTCCATCTGGAAGAAGTCCTGATTTTCGCGCAGAAGTTCCGTCGCCTGTTCCACCGCCCGGCAGAACAGACCTTTCAGCCGGCGTGCTTCCTGCGCGGCCCAGATCACGGACGTCTGGCTGGGGAGGAATTCGCCTCCGTATTCGTGGGCGGCGTCCAGGTAGAAGGCAAGCTTTTCGTCTTTATCTGCGGCGGACTCCGCCTCGCGGCACAGAGTTTCGAACTCCGAGGCATCTTCCACGAGCTTCAGCTCGTTCGTCCAGAAGAAAACGTTCTTTCGCTGCTCGATATAGCTGACCTTCGGCAGGCCGGCCCGTTCGAGCTTCTTTTTGGTATTGTAGATAACGCTCTGCAGCGCGTGATGGACGTTGGTGATCTCGCGGTCGCCGAACAGAAGATCCTCCAGCCGGTCGCGGGGCACGCCGTGCTCGCGGTCGTGGATCAGGATCTGCAGGAGATCGGTCATCTGCGAGTCGCCGGATTTTGAACCGCCGACGATCAGCTTTCCGTTCCACACGATCGAAAAACCGCCCAGCATGCGCACATACAGAGTATCGGGCTCGTTCTGTGCCAGTCTCATCGGGTCATCGCCTCCTTTTTTATCGGATTGAGCTTACATGCCAAGCCGTTTGGCCATGTTTTCGTAATTCGCGGAGAAGACCAGCGCGGTATCTTTGGTGATCCGGCCTTCTCTGAAGAGCTTCAGCAGGCTCGCGTCCATCGTGCACATACCGTCGGCCGCGCCCGCCTGCATCGCGGACTCCAGCTGATGCAGCTTGTCTTCGCGGATCATGTTCTGGATGGCGACGGTCGTCTTCATGATCTCGAACACGGGGAGCTGCCCGCCGTCCACCGAGGGAACGAGCTGCTGGCACACGATGCCCTTCAGGATCTGCGCGAGCTGGATCTTCACCTGCTTCTGCTGATTGGCCGGAAAGACGTCCAGAATGCGGCTGATCGTATTTGCCGCGCTGGAAGTATGCAGGGTGGAGAGCATCAGGACGCCGGTCTCGGCGGCGGTGATGGCGGCCGAGATGGTATCGTAGTCGCGCATCTCGCCGAGCAGGATGACGTCCGGGCTCTCGCGCAGGGCGGACCGCAGCGACTCCAGGTATCCCGGGGTATCGATCGAGATCTCGCGCTGCGTGACGATGGCCTTCTCGTGCCGGTGGATGTATTCGATGGGATCCTCCATCGTGATGATGTGGCAGTCGCGGGTATGATTGATGCGGTCCACCATACAGGCGAGCGTGGTGGATTTGCCGGTGCCGGCGGCGCCCGTGATCAGCACGAGGCCTTTTTTATTCTCCGCGAGGGAGAGCACGCTTTCGGGGATGCCGAGCTTCTTCGGATCCGGCAGCCCGAATTTGATCACACGGATGACGGCCGCGAGGGAACCGCGCTGGCGGAACACGTTCACGCGGAAACGGCCGAGCTGCGAGACGGAGAACGAGAAGTCGTCGTCGATGCCGGCGTCCAGATTGGCGCGGCTGCGGCGGCTCAGACCGTAGATCTCGTCCACGAGGACGGCGATATCATCGGGCCGCATGATCCCGTCCGGCATGCGTTCCTGTTTGCCGCCGCACTTGTAGGTAACGGGGATGCCCGCCACCAGAAAGACGTCGGCCGCGTCCATTTCAATGGCTTTCTGCAGTATTTCCTGAATCGTCATAATGATTCCTCCGTTTATTCGCCGCCCCAGAGATGATCGGTCGAGGTGTCCGGGGCCCATTCTTTTTCTATGATCCAGCTTTTTACCGTGCTGCCGGGAAAAGAGGGTTCCACTTTGATGTGCAGACGCGTGCCTTCCTTTTCGAGCGTGACGGCATAGCAGCCGTCTAACTGCCGTTTCCAGGGCTGCATAAGAGCTTTTTGGGTAGGGATATAGTCTATCGCGACGGCAGAGAGCCATTGCTTTGTAAAGCCGGCCAGCAGTTCCTGGCCTTCGGCTTCCAGTTCGTACCGCACCCGCACGGTGTCGGCGTATTTTTCCGCGAGGCGTTTGTCGGCGCCGGCCGCGGAGAAGGAGAGCAGGCTGAGCATGGTCAGGCATACGCAGATGACCGACAAGAGCAGAATCAGAGGACCGAGCCTGACGGGAGTATGGTTCATACCGGCACCTCCTTTATGTATACCGCGGTGGACAGCCGGTAGATCTCGGCGCCGGAGCGGTCGGTCACGAGGATCTGAGAACGCACGAGGCGGGGGTTCTCCGGTGAGGGTTCCCAGCTGGCCGAAAGGGTCAGAACGGCGTCATCCACTTTGGCGGCAGAGAGCCCGGCGTCGTAATGACAGACGACCTGCCCGTTCTCGAGGCGCGCGTTTCCGGCCTCATCCAGGCGTTTTGCCAGATCTTCCGGCGAGACGGATACCGAGATCGCCTCCGCGGCGTTCTCTGCAAGGGTCACGGCGTTCGTGAGGTTCTTTGCGGCAGCGGACTCTCTGCTTCCCAGCGCGAAGAAGCGGGTGATGATCAGGATCACCACCGCGAACACGGCGACGAGCAGAAGCGTTTCGGCGTAAAAAGCGGTAGTATGGCGGCTGTTGTTCATGAGACGGCCCTCCCGCTTCTGGGATACAGGCGCACGGTGCCGGCGTCGGTCCGCACCGTGAAGCCGTCCGCATCCTCGGTCACTTCAAAGACGTTCGTGCGGGCGATCAGCTGGGAACGTTCCGGAGACGGAGATTCGTTTTCGGGAGCGTAATCCTCCAGCAGTTCGCCTTCATAGAGATAGATGTGGAGCGCGTAGCCGTCCGCGCCGTCGGAGAGGAGAAGGACCGGTCCGTATTTTTCACTCTGAACCAGCCGGATGCCTCCTTCGAGGTCGCGGCTCTTTGCCATGGCGGAAAGGTAGGATGCGAGCGAACGGGTCTGCATATTGTCGGTCCGGGCGCCCGTGATGCCGCGGAAGCTCTTGGCTCCGAACACGATCAGGAGCAGAAAGCAGGCCAGGAATACGGCCGCTGTGCCGATGGTGAAATACCCGGCCGAGGAATGGGTTTTTTCCTGCACGAAAGGCGCCTCCTTTCCTTAAGGATGCTTCGCCGTTACCCGCACTTCCGGAGGAAGGTTGGAGGCGTAAGCCGTATAACGGATGTAATAATCTTCTGTGTTGACCTGCAGCCCGTAGTTGTCGCACAGATACTGCAGGGACGGAGGATACACGCCCTCCACCGCGTAGCACTGGCGGGCGCTTTGTTCCACGGCCTCGCGGATCGCGGCTGCTCCTGATTCCTTCGCGGCAGATCCGCCGGCGGAGGAGACGAGGACGCAGACGAGCACGAGAACGGCCAGTACGCCGGCCGCAAGCAGCAGCCGGGGAGCCTTCGAAGGCTTTTTATCGGAATACATATCGGCCATGGCGTTACCCTATGGAGTTCATAATGCCGATCAGCGGCAGCATCACGGAGAGGAGCGACAGACCGACCGTCACCATCAGCACGCCGGAGAGCAGCGGATCGACGATGCCCACCAGGCGGTCCACCTGATGCGTGTAGCGGTCTTCGAGCAGTTCGGTCAGACGGCCGAGCACGGTCTCGGTATCGCCGCTCCGTTCGCCCGCGAGGAGCATCCGCCCGTAGACCGGCTCGAACAGCTCTTCGTCATAGGCGGCCTGCGCGAAGCTGTGACCCTCCCGCATGCGGTCGAGGCAGCGGCCGAGCTTTTTCTCGAGAGGCTCGTAACCTGTCATCGGCAGGCTCTTTTCGACGGCTTCATCCTGCATCTCGCCGCTCGCCAGGAACGTGGCCAGAGCGGACGTGAAGCGGAAGAGGGCCTGACTTTCCAGAATGGAGGCGCACAGACGGTTCTTCCGAAGCACCTTCTCCACCGCGGAGCGGTGTCCCGTGTTCCAGAGGATGAGGCCGGTGAAGAGGAGGACGGCCAGCACCACCATCGCGATCAGGGCAACGAGGGCGAACGTATGCGCCCAGGTGACGTAGCGGTACTGGGAGGCCGCCAGGCTGCCGGTCAGAGAATTATAGACGTCGGTGAAGGCGGGAAGCACGAGGACGAGCATCGCCGCCAGGACCGCGATCACGAGCACCAGCATCACCGACGGATAGGTGACGGCGTTCTTCAGCTTTTCGGTCAGGCTCTTCTGATCGGAATAATACCGCGACAGCCGGAACAGGATGTTCTCCAGATGGCCTGACGTTTCGCCCGCCTCGACCATCTGCAGCGCGTATTCGGGGAATGCGCCGGAGCTCTTCAGTGCCTCCGCGAACGTGCTTCCCTGATCGAGATGCTCCTTTGCCGCGGAAAGCGCCTGCTCGAGCATTCCGCCGGAGCCCTTGTGTTCGCTCTGAAGAAGCGAGACCGCTTCGTCCGTTTGGATGCCGGCGCCGAGCATCATCGCCATGCTCTCGCAGAACGCGCTGACGCCGAGATGATCCAGTTTATGTTCGCTCATAGTTACCTCCCTGTCTGTATCAGTAGTAATACACATCCGCGTAGTTGTTTCCGTCGCCGATGAATTTCTGATCGGTCCCTCCGGCTCCGAAGGTGGAATCCATGCGGCTCCATCCGGAACCGTCGTCCGTGAATTTGACGGTGACCCAGCCGGTCTCCTTCGTGTAGAACATGTTCCAGGCGTGATAAAGCCCGTCGGGCGACACATATCCGAGCACCTCCTTCGTGGGGATGCCCCGGCTCCGGAGCATCGCGGCCGCGAGGGACGCGTAATCGAAGCAGATGCCCATGCCGGTGGAGAGCGTCTCGTCCGGGTCGGGCAGATATCCCGGCTGGACGGAAGCCGCTTTGGCCTTATCGTAGCGGATGTTGCCGCAGATAAAGCCGTAGATAGCCTCCACGACATCGATCTCCGAGCGGGCGGTCCGCGTCAGTTCCTCCGCTTTGCGGACGCATGCGGAGTCGGCGGAGTAAGAGACGTAGTCGCTCGGACGCAGGAACGGCTGGAACGGATCGGTCAGTTTGACGGTGCAGTCCAGTCCGAATTCTTCTGCGTAGCGCGATTCCGCGATGTTCTTCATCACGCGGAACCGGTAGTCGCCGTCGCCCGAGGAGAGGGGAAAGACCGAAGGCGTTCCGTCGGAGGCCAGATCGTAGTTGTAGACGTCCTCGCCGCAGCGCACCTGGAATTTCAGGCGGGCGTCAGCGGTGGCGGATACGCTTACGTACCCTTCAGAGACCGCGGAGACATCGATGCGGACCGTATCGGTACCTTCGGCAAGATCCGGATGAAAAGAGGCGTCGCGGAACGGAGGCGCTTCGTAATAGGGGCGGTCATCCGGGACCTGCGGTGCGGCGGGTGCGGTGCCGCATCCGCACACCAGCAAAACCACCGCTGCCGCGAGCGCGGCCAGTTTTCGGCGGTGCATGAACGCCTCCCTCCTTTCATCGGACTACGGCAAACGCCAGCCCGGGATTCAGATAATAAAAACATACGGCAGCTTCGGATAACGGGCACAGCACGGCGCCTCCGGCGGATATCAGGCGTCGAGCGCGCGCAGCTCGTCCCTCAGACGGAGGATTTCTTCCGCCTCGGCTTTGAAATCGGTCTGTACGCCGGGACGAAGCTTTTCGGTGAGCGCATCCGACAGGTCGTACATGTTTTTGAGCGAAAGATTGCCCAGCATGCCTTTCAGCGCGTGCGCGGCCTCGAAGCCCTGTTTCACGTCGCCGGCATCGGCCGCCTGCTGAAGCTGATCGAAGGATTTGTTGTCGAAGACCATGCGCACCATGCGCAGGTAAAACGCTTCATTGTTCATGCAGCGGGCGAGGCCTTCCTCCACGTTCGCCCCGAAGGCGCGTAAAGAGTCAAGAGTGATCATAGTGGTACTCCTTCCGATAGGGTGTTTCGTTATGAGAAGAATGATTATTTGTTCTCGGGAGAATCCTGCATGCCGAAGATGGCGCAGCCGCCCTTCGCTCCGTTCTTGATCCGGTAGAGAGCGGTGTCGGCATCTTTGAAGAGGTTGCCGGTCCCGCCTTCGCGGTCGGAGAACGCGGCGCCGACACTTAAGGATACGGCCGGCAGATCGTCTTTCGGGTTCTGCAGCAGCGCGTTCATGTGCGCGATCTTATTGATGACGAGCTGGTTCAGCGAGGAATTCACACGCGTCATGATGACTACGAATTCGTCGCCGCCTACCCGGCAGACGATATCCACCGAGCGGAAGTTCGCCATCAGCAGTTCGGAGACCCGCTTCAGCACCCGGTCGCCCATATCGTGGCCATAGGTGTCATTTACGGATTTGAATTTGTCGACGTCGATGATGAGCAGCGCGATGTGGGTCTTGTCGATGTTGTTCATGAACATCTCGTAGGCGCTTCGGTTGTACAGGCCCGTCAGAACGTCGTGCAGCGCTTCGTAGCTCAGCTGCTCCTGTTTGAGGCGGCTTTCCTCGAGGATCTCGTTATACGTCTGCGTAACGAACCGGAGCTCGCTCACGCCGGTAGGCGGAATGAGCTGCGCGGCCCGCATATGCTCGACCATGCGGGTCAGCGGGATGCGCACGCCCTTGGTGACGAAGATGACTTCCGCGAGGACCGCGAGGGCCAGCAGAATCGTCAGGGTCGTCTGAAGGCTGAGCAGGAGCCGCATGCGCGATTCGGCCTCCACGAGCGTCTGTTCGGAAGCGGAGATGATGGCTTCGGTACTCTCATGCACATGTTCGCGGATCTGCGTTTTGTAGGAACTGTAGGTATCGCCGAATACCAGTTCCATGGCTTTGGCCCGCTGTTCGTCCGGTGTTTTCGCGGCATCCTCCGGGGAGAGGGTGATCGCGGCGACTTCGGGAGGCATGTCGCTGTCGGCATAGCCGCTCGCTGTCTGTATGAGGCGCATGGCGAGCAGTTCCCAATTGACGAGCTGATTGGAATAATCGAGCGCCGCGGAGAGATTTTTGTACGCTTCGGAATCGGTGCCGCCCAGCAGCTGTTCCAGATTTTCCACGGCCTTGTCCCGCCTGCGCGTAACGTTGGTCTCGGTGAAGAAATCGTTCATATACTGGAGATTGGCGGTGAAGACAAAGGAACGCACCGTGCCCGTCAGGTAATCGGAGCTGATCTCCAGGTCTTTGGCCGAGATCTGGGCGGATACGTACCGCTCGTTGGCCTTATCGATATTTTCGTAGCCTCTGGTGATGAACTGATCGGTGATGATGAGCCCGGCCGTGATGATGAAAGCCAGAATGACGAAGAATATGTTGACCCGGCGAAGATCGAGGCCTTTTTTAGCGGGAGCCGCAACTGTCTGACCGGCTTCCCCGGCCTTCGGATCGAGGGGGATCGCGGGAAGAAGCGCTTCTTCGCCGATGCCTCTGCGCTCGATGAGCATAGGAGTGAACTGGTCGGCAGGTATCGGCCGGGAGAAGAAATATCCCTGCACGATGTCGCAGCCGAGCTCGCGGAGCGAAACGAGCTGTTCTTCGGTCTCCACACCTTCGGCGATGACCGGCACGGAAAGGTGGTCGGCGATGTCGATGATGACCTTCAGCATGCGGGTATCCTTCTGGTTGCGGAACGCGCTGTGCACGAACTGCATGTCGAGCTTCAGAGCGTCGATCGGAAGGGTGGAGATCATGTTGAGGGAGGAATAACCGGTGCCGAAGTCATCCATTTCGATCTTGAAGCCGAGCTCGCGCAGCTGATTGACCGTAACGATGATCTGTTCGGAACTTTCGGTATAGGCGGATTCCGTGATCTCCAGAAGAAGGTCGGAGGGCTTCAGATCGAAATCCACCAGAAGCTGTTTCATTTTGTCGATGAACAGCGGATCATACATATCGATGCGGGACACGTTGACCGAGATCGGGACGGAAAAATCGAGCGTGTCTTTCCAGTGCCGGATCTGCGAGGTGGTCTCCCGCCAGATGTAGTTGTCGAGCTCCTGGATCAGACCGTTGTCTTCAAACAGGGGAATAAACACCCCGGGACTGATCATTCCGAGCGTCGGATGCACCCACCGCACGAGCGCCTCGGCGCTCGTAAGCACCGGTGACTTCGGCCGGATATCGTATTTCGGCTGAAAATATACCTTGAACTGTTTCTCGACAATGGCGGTGTGGAAATCGTCGATCAGCTGCTCGATGTAAAGCTCCCGCTCGTGCATGGCGTTGTCGTACATGCCGATCGTGCGGGTGAAGCTGTTGCGGACCGTGTCGGCGGCCGTTTTGGCGCGGTCGAAGCGGCGCTCCACCTCCAGGTTTTTATCCACGTTGGTATAGACGCCCAGACGCAGGCGGACGCGGCTGTTGACGGTATCTTCGTCGTTTACGAGACCGATCGTGGCGTTGTCCAGAATGTCTTTGTAGTCTTTTCCGTGGGGGCAGTAGACCATGAACGTATCTGCCTCGCGGCGGCAGACGATGCCTTCCACGTCGGCCACCGATTCGCGCAGACGTTCGCTGATGCGCTTCAGCACTTCGTCGCCGTAGGCGTTTCCGAAGCGTTCGTTGATCATATGAAAATGGTTGATATCCACCACGATGGCATCCATTTCCACGTCTTTATGATGGTGATCGTACTGCTCGGCGTAGCGGTAGAAATATTCGCGGTTGTACAGACCGGTCAGGGGGTCGCGCTCGGTGGACTGGATGATTTCGCGGTCTTCCGACAGTTCGATGGTGCGGATCACGCGCGCCAGAATGATGCCCGGCTGCGGATACGGCTTGGGGATGAAATCGGCCGCGCCGATGCTCAGACTCTCGATCTCCGCGTTCTGATCCGCGGTGAGCACGATGACGGGGATGTGGGTAAGATCGGGGGCGGCTTTCATCTCTTTCAGCACCTCGATGCCCGACTTGATCGGCATCATAAGGTCGAGGAGAACGAGCGACAGGACGTCTTTGTGCTTTTCGATCTGGTCCAAGGTCTCCTGGCCGTCGGCAGCATAGATCACTTCGTAATCGTTTTCCAGAATGACGCCCAAAAGCTCCCGGTTGATGAGCTCGTCGTCCGCCACCAGCACCAGGCGCTTTCCGTTGACGGAGTGAAATTTTTCGTGACTTTTCAGCATGTGAGGAGTCTCCCTTTTATTGCAGCGGTTGCGCTTCCCGATCTGCCGGGCAGATTCGGGATCGGAGAAATGTACAGTCGGATGATATCATAAAAACAAAGAAATGTCCAGTTTTTGCACAAAAAAGCTCGATTATTGACGATTGTTTTGACGGTCCCGTCCGTATAATGAGCTTGTAAGCTTGAAACAACTCCCGGGAGACCCCAAACATGGCTAAGCGATTGCGAAAGGGAGCACAGTACGGAAAACGAAATGGTCTCTGAAGACACCGGGTCCGAAAGAGACAACACTCGCACAACATTTCGTTTGATCCGATACGAAGGAAGGAGGCATAGGATACGCTGCACCACCGCAATCGCTTGGGCTCTCCTGAAACCGTAGTGAGAGCTTTTTTTGTGCCCCAAAACGGGATTATTTCACCGGCGGCTTTGACATATCCGGGCATACGTGATAAAATATATACAATACTTTGGTTAGTATAGTTATACAAGGAGTTGACAAACGAATGGAGAAGAAATCGTTTCTGAAACTGGCGGTATTCGGTGTCCTGACCGCGATCTTTATCGTGCTCGGCATCCTTACCGGAGTGTGGAAGGACGGCGCGGAGGCCGTCGGCATCCAGTTCAACGCGGGCAGCATCCTGCGGATCCTGGTGATGATCTTCGGCACGCTGTTCGCGGCGGCCCTCGTGGTCTTTGTGATCAAGTTGTTCAAGCCCGAGAATCACCGGGCGCGCACGGCGCTGACTCTTATCGCCAATATCGTCCGCTACATCGCCGTGATCGTGATCATCGGCGGCATCCTGACGATCCTGAGCGTCGATTTCACAACGGTGGTCGCCGGCCTGGGGATCATCGCGCTGATCATCGGATTCGGCGCCGAGAGCCTCATCTCCGATATGGTCACCGGTCTGTTCATCCTGATCGATAACCAGTACAACGTGGGAGATATCATCGAAGTGAACGGATTCCGCGGCACCGTGACCGAGATCGGCATCCGCACCACCTGCGTGACCGATCCCGGCGGCAACGTCAAGATCATCAACAATTCGGATATGAAGAATATCCTGAACCGTTCCGATATGAGCTCGCGGGCGGTGGCGGATTTTGCGATCCCCTACGAGACCGACCTCGTGGCTCTGGAAGAGAAGATCCCCGGCCTGCTGGAGGAGATCTACTGGCAGCATACCGACAAAATGAAGGCCGTGCCCCTGTACCTCGGCGTGCAGGAGCTGGGCGCGAGCTCGGTGAATCTGCGTTTTGTG
>JAEEGL011340437.1_pt1 | contig 15040 bp, 14 predicted proteins | sample 9134231 | NCBI WGS metagenome assembly JAEEGL01 (sample SAMN16246548, study PRJNA631951) | gut metagenome | biome: gut microbiome; feature: rumen; material: fiber-attached | host: Bos | place: Iran: Karaj | collected 2018-10 | reverse complement strand
CTTCGGAAAAGGCAACGGGAGGCTTATTTCGCGTATAAAGAACTGCAGCCCCGACTGCGTGCTCATGACCGGGGATTTCGCCGGCGGCGTTTCGTTCGAGCATCCGGAAAAGGGCGCCGCACACAAGCTCTGGCTCGGGCTGAAGCCCCTGCCGGTCTACGTTTCGCTCGGCAACCACGAGCTGCGGCTCGTTTACCGCCATAACGACCTGCTCGAAAAGCAGCGCGCGGACCTGCGCGAAACAGGCTGCGTACTGCTCGACAACTCCGCCCGCCGCATCGAAAGGAACGGCGCGCACGTCAACCTTTTCGGTCTCTCTCTCGAAGGCGCGAGGCATAAAGGCGTGCATCCGTTCCGCATTCCCGAAGGGACGCTCGACGGCGCGCTGAAGCCGGTCGAGGGCGAAGTCAATATACTTATGGCGCACGTTCCGCAGTTTTTCCCGCAGTACGCCGACGCCGGATACGACCTCGTTTTGAGCGGGCACATACACGGCGGCATCGTGCGCATTCCCGGGCTCGGCGGCGTGTTTTCACCGACGCGGCGGCTTTTCCCCGAATACTGCTACGGTCTGTATGAGCGCGGAAAGACGAAGATGTTCGTGACCGCGGGGCTCGGACGCGCGCTGATACCTCTCCGTTTCCTCTGCCGTCCGGAAGTTGCGGAAATAGTCTTGAAAAAAGCGGAGTAACGGTGTATAATCAATTTATCAACTCATAGGCGGATGATATCGTGAAAGCAAAGACCGTTTTGATTCTCATATTGATACTGCTGCTCGCCTGCGTCCCCTGCCTTGTTTCTCTGGCGGAGGGCGATTCGGAGAGTTCCCCCGCCGCGCCCGAATCTTCCGAAAGCGCGGAGATCGAGAGTTCAAGCAGCGACGAGCAGGAATCCGAGAGTTCGGACTCCGACGGCGGCGATTCCGACAGCTCCGAATCAGACGAGTCGGACTCCTCGACGCGAAGCAAAAGCAGTTCCGAGCCCCAGTCAAGCTCTTCCGGTTCCCGCTTCGCCGGCGATCCGGTGCAGGGTAAAACGCCGAAATTCGCCGATCTCAAACTCGGCGACGGCGATCCCGACGACGGAAAGGATTTCAAACTGGAGCCCGAGGAAAACGACGGGTATTACGAAGTCACCATCCGCAACAAGGACGCAAAAGGCATGAAAGGCAACGACAACTTCCGCATCGAATTCGACGGATGCGACGTTTGGGTGCCGATCGAGATACCCGCCTCCTGCGTCGAGGACGACCACATCAATTCAAAGCTCGTCGTTTCCCACGGCCCGATAAGCGAATCGATGATGGACAAGGTCACTTCTTCGATATCTACGTCCCGGATCCTGCAAACGTTTTCGCTCGCTCTGACCTCCTATGACGTCAAAGGACAACCGACCGAAATGAACTCTTTTGACGGGAAGATCAAGTTCGTCCGCGGCGTCAACGCCGCCTGCGTAAACCAGTATAACCGCGACGGAAAGCTTGCGCTGATGCTGTATGATACCGAATCGCGCACCCTTTCCAACATCGAATATACGCTCGACCCCGACAAGGGCGAGATCACGGTTTATGCTTCCGGTTCCGGCAGCTTTTTCCTGATCAACTCCGAGGAGATCGACACCACGACCGCTATAAAGCTGAATTCAAACGCGCCGTTTCTGAAAATCGTGCTGATAACCGGGGCTTTGATGTCCATCGCCGCTTCGATAGCGCTTATCGCGCTGGCAGTGATAAAAAACAGAAAAAGCAGATCCGCCAAAACGAAAGAATAAGCGGTAACACGGCAATAAAAAACCACCCGAGAATCTCGGGTGGTTTTTTTATTGGTGGACCTGAAGGGATTCGAACCCACGACCTCTCGGATGCGAACCGAACGCTCTCCCAACTGAGCTACAGGCCCAAATTGCCGCCGTTTTTCAGACGGCAAGAGTTAATATACCACATAGCGAAGAAAAAATCAAGAGCGAATTTCAATTTTCAGCAAAAAAATCTCAATAACGGCGTTCCGGCATAGCCGGCCCGGGCAAATCCGCGCGAGAAATCCGCCTTATTCTTACCGGTCGGGAATCATCCGCTTCGGATCATCCCTCATTCCGCGCTTTTCAGCGCTTCGACCATGTCGATCTTCTTATTCTTACGCGCTACCATCCACCCGACAAGTATCGATACTCCGAACGTCAGCAAAATGGATACCGAATACGTCAACGGGCCGAGCATCAGCTTCAGCTCGTATTCGGACGCGAGCGCCGTCAACATCCATTGAAGCGTTCCCAGACCGGCGGGAAGTCCGAGTATCACACCGATAACGGTCAGCCAGACGTTCTGAGAAATCAGCAGGCGCCCGATCTTTTTGCTTCTGAAACCGAGCACCTTCAGCGTGGCGAGTTCCCTGGAGCGTTCGACGTAGCTCATTACGCCGAGGTTATACAGGACCACTATGCCGAGTATGATCGCGGCAATGACGAGTATTAATACCATTCCGTCCATGATCTGAACGAAGCTTGAAAAGCTGTCCATAAGCTGGCGTTTGTCCTGCTTGCCGGAGATCAGTTCGGACGGCGGTATTTCGCCCGAGCTCTTTTCTGTATAAACGGCGGAAACGCCGTACACGATGCCGAGTTCGTCCGCGAGTCTGTCGGTCATGGTAACGCTCTCGGTCATAATAGAGCGGTTGTATCCGACGACCTTCACCCTGTACGTTTTTTCGCCGCCGTAAGGCGAGAACTCAACGTACTCCCCTATCTTCGCCTTGTCGGCAAGGCGCAGGCAGAGATAAACGCCGTCGTCCCGCAGGTCGATCGGCTCGTTGTCTTCGTCGATAACGCTGAAGCGGCCTTTTTCGTTACGGACGATATCGAGCGTCGCGGTATTCCCGTCTAAGCTTATGCCTGAATAGCTTTCCCAATCCGCGTCGAGGTCTGATATAAGCCCGGACGCTTCTTCAAGCCCCGTGTTCTCGACAAGGTTGACCTTCGTGGCGTAGTGGGAAACGCCGTTATCGAGCAGATCGAGAAAACCCGCCATAGTGTCGCGCATACCGAGACCGCCGACGAGAAGTATCATACATCCGATAATACCCACGAGAGTCATAGCGAAACGGCTCTTGTGGCGCATGAGATCGCGCACGTTCCATTTGGTTGCGAAGTTCATCCTGCCGAAGAACGGGAGCTTTTCAAGAAGCGACTTTTTCATTTTTCCGGGCGTATACGGACGCAGGGCGTCAGCCGCGGTGCCGCGCAGCTGCGCGCGCACCGAAAGAAAACTTATCAGCGCAAGCAGCAGGACCGCGCCCGCTGTCACAGGATAGCAGAACGCCGGGGTATCCGCCGTCCAGTCGGGCATATCGAAGTATGTGCCCATCATCCCGTTTTCGCTCATTACCGCCTTGCATACGAAGTATCCGAGGACGGCGCCCAACGCCGAGCCCGCGAGTCCTATGAAAAGGCCGTAAAACGAGTAGTGGAGCAGGATGGTGCGGTTCTTGAAGCCGAGCGCCTTCAGTACGCCTATCTGAGTTTTCTCTTTTGTGGCGATACGGTGCATCGTCGTGACCATCGTAAGCACGGCGATCGCGAGGAACAGCACCGGAAGGATCGAGCCCATCGCCTTCCCCTCGTCCGCTTCTCCCATCGCCTCTTTATAGACGACGTGATCGTCCTTTGAAACGACCATCAGCGTTTTGCCGAGCTTTTCCCTGACCGCGTCCTCCAGCTCCGTTTTTTCCATACCGGAGCGCAGATTGATCTGCGAGAAGGCCTTGTCTTTCGCCGCTTCGAGCATCTCGGCGGGCGCGTTCGCGGGAAGCTTTTTCAGCAGGATGCCGTCGAGCGCCGCGGGAGAGATATACGCGTAGCCGAACGTCGTGAAATCGGGCATCACCTGATTGCTGTCGGCGAGACAGATCATATGCTCGCCGGCTTTTATGAGACCGACGACCTCGATATCGATCTCCGTTCCCTGAAACTCAAGAGTCAGGGAGTCTCCCTCCGCGATATCGTTCAGTTTTGCGAATTTGTCGGAGAGCCAGATGCCTTCGCCGTTCGCGTCGTACTCCCTGCCGCTCATCAGCACGAAGGTCGAAACGGTGTAGTTTTCCGAAACGTCGAGCGCGAGCGCTTTTTTGGCGCCGCCCTTGATTTCGAGATTCACGGAAAGATACCTCGTCGCCGCGTCAACGCCTTCTATCGAAGCGATCTTGTCGAGTTCGTCTTTCGTGAATCCGGTTTCGGAATAGAGGCGGTAATCGGCGTATTCCGTATCGCTGAAGAAGCGCGAGGTATCGTATTCTATCGTTTTCCATTCCATGTTGAAGCCGAGGAAAATGCCGATCCCCAGCGTCATCATTATGATCATGGAGATGAACTGCGCCTTGTAGCTCCACGCCGTGCGGAGCAGTTTACGAATAAGCATCACCACTCCACCTCGTCGGCGGAAAGCGGCTCCGCCTGCTCTTCGATCGAGCGGATCTTTCCGTTCTTAACACGGATGACAACGTCCGCCATTTTAGCTATGCTCTGATTGTGCGTGACGATAACGATGGTCTTGCCGTAATTCTTCGCCATTTCGAGCAGCAGCTTCAGCACCATAACGCCGGTTTCGGAATCAAGCGCGCCGGTCGGCTCGTCGCACAGCAGTATCTTCGGATTCTTGCAGAGGGCTCGCGCGATGGAAATGCGCTGCTGTTCGCCGCCGGAAAGCTCCGAAGGAAAGTTGTTCAGGTGGTCAAGCAGTCCGACTTTGCCGATCATTTCCTTCGCGTCGAGGGCGTTTTCGGATATTTCCGAAACGAGCTTGACGTTTTCATAGACCGTCAGAGTCGGGATGAGATTGTAAAACTGGAACACGAAGCCGACCGTAGAAGCGCGGTAATCGGCAAGTTCGTTATCGGTCAGCTCGGAAATGTCCGCGCCGGAAACGGTTATCGTTCCCTCGCTCGGACTGTCAAGTCCGCCGAGCAGGTTGAGCAGCGTGCTCTTCCCCGCTCCCGACGGGCCCAGGATCACGACGAACCTTCCCTCGTCAAGCGTAAAGCTCACCTTGTCGAGCGCGCGCAGCTCGTGGTCTCCGCTCGTGTATATTTTCGATACGTTTTCAAATCGCACTATAGACATAAAGCGCCTCCGGTTCGGATAATAGAATTAAGGCAGGCCCGGGAACAGACTTCTCGCGTGTTTGTTCCCGGGCCGAGCCATGCGTTATGATTTCTTTTCGCAGCAGGAGCAACCCATTCCGCAGGAGGCGCAGTTGCCGGTGCATCCGCCGCGCTTTTTGCTCTTTACCAGAGAGCGCACCGCGATACCGACCGCGGCAAGCACCGCCGCTATCGCGATTATCGTTACCGCGTTATCCGCGATCCATGCAAACATGGTTTTCAGCTCCTTTCGCCGATCAGACTCTGACTTTCTGCGTAAGTTTCGTCGCCTCGCTGTACTTCTTGAAGAACAGCATGTACGCCATCAGGCAGAGCAGCACGAAGGCGGCGACGAGACTTATGACGTTTACTACCGTGCCTGCGCCGGTTGCGAGGTTTCCGGTGAAGAGGTTGCCGAACTGGTTGATCATAAGCGCGATCGCGTAGGCGAAGCCGCATTCATACAGGATTGCAAACCAGGTCCATCTTCTGTTGTTCATCTCGCGCTTGATGGCGCCGATAGCCGCGAAGCAGGGCGCGCAGAGCAGGTTGAACACGAGGAAGGAGAAGCCGGCGATCTGCGGGACGTCGAAGGACGCTCTTATGCCCGCCCAGTCGCCGTAAAGGATGCCCATCGTGCCGACGATGTTCTCCTTCGCGACGAGGCCGGTGACGGACGCGACCGCGGCTTTCCAGTTGCCCCAGCCGAGAGGCGCGAAGATCCAGCCGATACCCTTGCCGATATAGGCGAGGATCGAGAACTCCATCTCCTCTTCGGCGAGCATGCGAAACGTGCCGTCAACCCAGCCGAAGTAGGACGTGAACCAGACGACGATCGTCGAAAGCAGGATGATCGTGCCCGCCTTCTTGATGAAGGACCGGCCGCGCTCCCAGGTGGAACGGAGCACGTTTTTGACCGTCGGCAGATGGTACGCGGGCAGCTCCATAACGAACGGAGCGGGATCGCCCGCGAAGCGCTTCGTCTTCTTCAGCATCACGCCGGAGACGATAATCGCCGCCATGCCGATGAAGTACGCAGACACCGCGACCCAGGGGGATTTGCCGAAGAGCGCGCCCGCGATCATCGCTATGAACGGGAGCTTCGCTCCGCAGGGGATGAACGTTGTCGTCATTATCGTCATACGGCGGTCGCGTTCGTTTTCGATTGTTCTGGACGCCATGATCCCGGGGATGCCGCAGCCGGTGCCGACGAGCATCGGGATAAAGGATTTGCCGGAGAGGCCGAACTTCCTGAATATACGGTCGAGAACGAAGGCGATACGCGCCATGTAGCCGCAGCCCTCGAGGAACGCGAGCAGCAGGAACAGAACGAGCATCTGCGGCACGAAGCCGAGCACCGCGCCGACGCCTGCGACGATACCGTTCTGAATAAGTCCGTAGAGCCACTCGGGAACGCGAGCGTTTCCGTCCGCGTCGAGCAGGACTTTGTCGAGCAGTCCGGGAATGCCGGGCACCCATACGCCGTCGTCCGCCGGATCGGGCTCCTCAAAGCCCTTTTCGCCGAAGTACGCGACGGCTTCCTTAAAGGTCATGCCGTTTGTCGCTTCTTCGTCGGCGTCATCGGGCACGGAGTCGTAATAGACGGTCAGAGTCGAGACTTCAAGCGTTTCGTCGTCGGTGACCTCGGTCTCCGCGGACGCCTGATCCGTCGTGAATCCCTTTATTTCGGCGGCGAGCGCGTCGGCGTCGAACTCTTCGTCTTCGAGGTCGAACTCGAATCCGTAAGCGGCGAGCGCGTTCGTCGCGGCTTCGTAATTCTCCGATTTTTCCGCGTAGGCGCTGCTTCCGATTCCGAACAGATGGTAGCCGTCGCCGAAGAGTCCGTCGTTCGCCCAGTCGGTCGCCGCGCTGCCGACCGTTACCATCGAGATATAGTAAACGAGGAACATGATGACCGCGAAGATCGGGAGTCCGAGCCATCTGTTGGTGACGATCTTGTCGATCTTGTCGCTCTTTGTGAGCTTTCTCGCTGTCTTCTTTTTGTAGCACCCCTTGATGACCTCGGCTATGTAGACGTATCTCTCGTTCGTGATGATGCTTTCCGCGTCGTCGTCAAGCTCGGCTTCCGCGGACTTTATGTCCTCCTCGATGTGCGCGAGCACGTCGGGCGCGAGGTTAAGCGATTCGAGAACTTTTTCGTCGCGCTCGAAGATCTTGACGGCGTACCACCTCTGCTGCTCTTCAGGCAGGTCGTGGACGACCGCTTCTTCGATGTGCGCGAGCGCGTGCTCGACGGGTCCGGAGAAGCTGTGCTGCGGGATCGTTTTGCCGTTTTTAGCGGCTTCGATCGCCGCTTCAGCGGCTTCGGCTATGCCTGTTTCCTTCAAAGCGGAAATCTCGATGACCGGGCAGCCGATCTGCCGCGAAAGCTCGGCGACGTTGATCTTGTCGCCTTCTTTTTTGACGACGTCCATCATATTGATCGCAACGACGACCGGTATGCCGAGCTCGGTCAGCTGCGTGGTAAGATAGAGGTTTCTCTCGAGGTTCGTGCCGTCGACGATGTTGAGTATCGAGTCGGGGCGTTCGCCGATAAGGTAGTTTCTCGCGACGACCTCTTCCAGCGTGTAGGGAGAGAGCGAGTAGATACCCGGAAGGTCGGTGATGATAACGCCGTCGTGCTTCTTGAGCTTGCCTTCCTTCTTCTCGACCGTGACGCCCGGCCAGTTTCCGACGAACTGATTGGAACCGGTCAGCGCGTTGAAAAGCGTTGTTTTGCCGCTGTTCGGATTGCCCGCAAGGGCGATTCTCAGATCCATGATAAATGCTTCCTTTCTGCTCTGACGAGCTTTGAACGGTTAGCCAACGCTAACCGCCGGCTGAAAAAATAAGCAGTCTTTATTCCACTTCTATCATTTCCGCGTCTGCTTTACGGATAGACAGCTCGTAGTTCCTGACGGTGATCTCTATCGGATCGCCGAGCGGCGCGACCTTGCGCACGTATACGGGAGTGCGTCTGGTAATGCCCATATCCATGATGCGGCGCTTTACGGCGCCTTCGCCGTGGAGCTTGACGACGGTGGCGGTCTCTCCGATCTTTACGTCTCTGAGTGTTTTCACTTTATATTCCCCCTTGAATAAAATTCTAAACCATTATTTTACGTGCGAGCTCATCGCTGATGGCTACGCGCGATTCTTTGACCTTGACGATTATGTTTTCTCCGAGAGAATTGACGATCAGCACCTCTCCCCCGACGTTGAAGCCGAGGTTCTCGAGATGCAGCTTGACTTCCGGATTCCCGCCGATCCTTTTTATGATAAGCGGCTCCCCTTTTTCTGCTAAACAGAGCGGTATCATATCATCCTCCGCGTTAGCGATTGCTAACTACCTGTCAAAATATACGGTTAGCCTTCGCTAACCGTATATAATTATAGTTAGCGTCCGCTAACTTGTCAAGGGGTTTTTGAAACTTTTTTGAGATTTTTATAATCTTTCGGATTCATCTTGAAAAATCGCGGTTTTTACGCTATAATAGTAAGCGATCGACAGTTACAAGCGAGGAGTGAAGAAGATGGCGATGCGCGAATCCGGCGAAATGTACCTCGAAACCATACTCGTATTATCGCAGAAGAACGCGAACGTCCGCGCGGTCGACGTGGGAGAGCATATGGGCTTTTCCAAGCCGTCCGTAAGCCGCGCCATGGGCCTGCTCAAAAAAGAAGGACACGTGGAAACCGACGCGCAGGGCTACATAAGGCTGACGGAATCGGGAAAAGCGATAGCTAAGAGGATATATGAGAGGCATACGCTCCTCAGCCGGCTGCTGATAAGTCTCGGAGTCGATGAAAAGACCGCGACCGAAGACGCCTGCCGCATCGAGCATTATCTCAGCGACGAAACCTTCGCCGCGATAAAGAAGCACGCGAGCGAATACGGCGGATAACGACCGCGATATAAAAAACAAGCGTCCTAAGGGCGCTTGTTTTTTATCGTCGTTTTGAGTTTTAATCGGCTTCGTTCCCCTGCTCCGCTTTACAGCTTCGCGAGCTCGGAGGCGGTCTTCGCGGCGAGCGCGGCGTTGTTCAGCACGAGCTTGATGTTCGCTTCCAGACTGTCGCCGCCGGTAATGTCCTTTATCTTCGCGAGCAGGAACGGCGTCGTCGCTTTGCCGTGTATGCCGAGGACTTCCGCTTCCTTCACCGCTTCGTCTATCGCGCCGTTGATGTAGTCGGGCTCCATCGAATACTCTTCCGGTATCGGGTTAGTGACGAGCATTCCGCCGCGAAGTCCCATCTCCAGCTTCGCCTTGAAAGCCGCGGCGAGCTCCGCCGGCGTATCGAGGCGGTAGTCCACGCCGAAGCCGCTCTTGCGCGTATAGAACGCGGGCAGCTCGTCCGTGCCGTAGCCGATGACGGGCACGCCCTTCGTCTCGAGGTATTCGAGCGTAAGGCCGAGGTCGAGAATGGATTTTGCGCCCGCGCAGACGACCATGACGGGCGTTCCCGCGAGTTCCTCAAGGTCGGCGGAAATATCCATCGTCGTTTCCGCGCCCCTGTGTACGCCGCCGATGCCGCCGGTGGCGAAGACTTTTATCCCCGCCATCGCCGCGATTATCATCGTCGTAGCGACGGTGGTCGCGCCGTCCGCGCCCTTCGCGACGAGCACGGGCAGGTCGCGGCGGGACGCTTTCGTTACTCCCGCGCCGGTCTTGCCGAGGTATTCGATCTCTTCGGGAGAAAGCCCCGCCTTCAGCCGTCCGCCGATTATCGCTATCGTCGCGGGAACGGCGCCGTTGTCGCGGATCGTCTTCTCGACGGTAAGCGCGGTTTCCACGTTCTGCGGATACGGCATACCGTGCGATATTATAGTGGATTCGAGCGCGACGACGGGCTTGCCGGCGTCGAGCGCCGCCTTAACTTCGGGCGAGATATCGAGATATTTATTCATGGGAACTACCTCCGTTTGTTATTTCAGTTTCAATTCCTTTGCGGACATCCGGGCGCTGACGGCGGACGGGCTCTCGAGCGTGAGCTTCGCGGCGCGCAGGCCGCATTCCGCGGAAGCGCACAGATCCGCGCCCCTGCCGGAGGCGTAGACGAGCGCCGCTATGAAGGCGTCGCCCGCGCCGGAAGCGTTGACTACGGAAGCGCGTGCCGCGGGAAGTACGAACGCTCCGCTCCCGTCCGCGCAGCAGACGCCGTCCGCGCCGAGGGTGATATACACGCGTTCCGCGCCGAAGGAGCGCAGCCGCGCCGCCGCTTCTTTCGCGTCCGATTCGTCCGCGATCTCGCCGCCGGCGAGCACACCGGCTTCGGTCCTGTTCGCTTTCAGCGTGAAAAGACGGCAGCCGCCGCGCTCAAGCGCACGCTTCAGCTTTTCAGTCTTCTTGCCGGATACGCAGTCGACGAAGGTCGGCTTGGCGGAGTTTTTCATCAGATACTCCATCGACTCTTCCGTGAGGTTCGTATCGAAAACGACCGCGTCCGCGTCGTTTATATGCTCCAGCTCGCGCTTCAGGTATTCGACGGTCACCGCTTCGCAGATATCCATATCCGCGATACCCGCGACGAGCTCGCCTTTTTCGTCGTTTATGCAGAGGTATATCGAGCTGCGCAGGTCGGGGCGGTAAAGCGCGTGAGAAAGGTCGATTTCCAGCATCGCGCAGTCCTTCGCGATCGTTTCGGCGTATTCGTCGCCGCCGACGGCGGTGAAGAACGATACGTCCGCGCCGAGCAGACGCAGGTTATGCGAAATATTCCTGCCGACGCCGCCGAGCGATTTCGTCACCGCGCCCGGATTCGAGTCCCGCGGCGCGAAGCGCGACGCGGAACGGCCGGAAATATCAATATTCGACGCGCCGATCACCGATACTCTCATTTCAAACACTCCCTGCCGCTATTATAACACCGCCGCGCGATCATGTCAACCGACGATTCGGCGTTGCGCCGGCGGCGAAACGGTGGTATAATTCAGATATAAACGCAAAAGGAGGCGCGCCGTGGACAGCCGGGAATTCATCTTCAGCGATAACGGGAAACGCTATCACACGTATGATTACTACCTGCGGAACCGCTTCGGGCGCAAGGTCGCTAAGCTTTCCGTCGACGGCGGCTTCACCTGCCCCAACCGCGACGGGACGAAAGGAACGGGCGGCTGCGCCTTCTGCTCCGGCAGCGGAAGCGGCGACTTCTGCGCCTCCGGCAGCGTCACGCGCCAGCTCGAAACGCAGCGCGAGATCATGCGCGCAAAGTGGAACGTCGACGCCTTTATCCCCTATTTTCAGGCCGGGAGCGGCACTTACGCGCCCCTGCCGCGCCTGCTCGCGCTCTGGGAGGAGGCGTTGAGCTTTCCCGGCGCGGTCGGACTCGCGGTCGCGACGCGGCCGGACTGCCTGCCCGACGACGTCTGCGACGCGCTCGCGGAGATTTCGCGGCGCACGTTTCTCACCGTCGAGCTCGGTTTGCAGACGGTCAACGACGGCGTCGCGCTGAAGCTCGGACGCGGGCACGGCTTCGCGGAGTTCGAAAGCGGATTTGAAAAACTGCGGGCGCGCGGGATCCCCGTATGCGTCCACGTTATAAACGGTCTGCCCGGCGAAACACGCGAGGATATGCTGAAAACCGCGTCCGTTCTCGCCGCGATGAAGCCCGACTTTATGAAGATACATCTGCTCCACGTTCTCAAAGGCACTCCGCTCGCGGAGCTTTACGCCGGCGGCGGCTTCGAGGCGATGACGAAGGAGGATTACGTTTCCACCGTCGTCAGTCAGATCGAACTGTTCCCGCCGGAAACGGTGTTCGAGCGCGTCACCGGCGACGGCAAGGGCGAAGACCTGATCGCGCCGCGCTGGAGCCGCAGAAAGCGCGAGGTCCTCAACGCGATCGACGCGGAATTCCGCCGCAGAGGAACGTTTCAGGGCGACGGATACCGCGGGTGACGATTCGCGCGATTCGCGTATACAATACAAGAGGCGGACCGCTTGGTCCGCCTCTTTCTCTTATTCACCTTGCGTTATTCCGGTATCATCGGGGATAACCTTTTCTGCTTCGGCAGCCTCTTTGGCGATAAGCTCGAAGACACTGCCCGAACTCCCTGATCCGTATTCTTCACTCGCGGAATCAGCGGTTTCATCCGTCTCCGGATCCGGCACGTCCTTGAGCATCAGCATATCCTGAAGCCTCGCGCCGTATCGCATCATCGAGCTTGTTACCAGCAGCGCGATTCCGGTCGCCATTCCCCCGACCACGCCGAGGCTCTCCGCCTGCGCGACCGAAAACGACTCGCGAAGTATCACCGCCGCCATCTCCGTGGCGAGCGATATAAAGAAAAACAGCATACCGAGAACGCGAGTTCTGTGAGCGCCGCTTTCCGAAAACGGCGTGCCTTCTTTTATCTCCTTATTCAGGCATATAACCGTTGCGATAAGCAGCGCGCCGAGCGCAAAAAACGAAATCGCGTCCATGATAAACAGCCCGAGAGTAACGCCGCCTCCGCCGAAATCGAGCGCCTCCGCGATTCGGGAAAGGAAGCCTCCTCCGGAGAGATACTCCTCGCCTTTTATTCCCCATACGACCGCGGCTCCCGCCGCGAGCAGCGAAAGGATAACGCAGAGGACCGCGAAAACCGCGAACAGTATCCGCAGCCGCCGGAAGATTTTTTGTACTTTAAGCAGTTCGGTCATTCATACACCCCTATATCAAATATCTATGAGGCCGATTTCGCGCATTGACGTACACTTACCGTCAAATCCGACTATAATGTGGTCGATCAGTTGTATCCGCATCTCTTCAAGCAGTTTCCCGATTTTGGAAGTTATGCAGCGATCGTCGCCGGACGGCTGAGCCGATGTCGAGGGATGGTTATGCGCGATTATGATCCCGCTCGCTTTGTGCTTTACGGCGCTGTCGATTACCCTCGGAATAACGACGGCGGTTACGGAAGTCGAACCGACGGAGTGTTTTTCGCTGCAAATCACCTTGTTTTTTCCGTCGAGGCATACTACATAGAACGACTCCACGCTTTCGCCTATAAAGAATCCGGATACGTAATCCGCTATATCCTTTATGTTCTTCAAAACTATGCCTTTCCCCTGCTTTGACAAAGAATACCTTTTCAAGACCTCGGGGAAAAGCTTTATCAGAACCGCAGAGTTATAAGATATGCCCGGAACCTCCATAAGCCGCTCTACACTCGCTTCAAAAACCGCGTACAGCGAGCCGAAATGCTCGATAAGGCTGTGGGCGAGTTCGTTCGTATCCTTTCGCGGTACGGAGTAAAACAGTACAAGCTCCAGCACGTTGTGGTCGGCGAAGGATTCGAGTCCCGTTTCGCAGAACCGCTCCCTCACTCTCTGTCTGTGCCCGTTATGTATGCTTTTATTCTCAGACATATAAACACCACCGGAGACATTATACAACAAAAGAACAAAAATGAAAAGAAATTCTTTTATTTTTGCTCAAAATGTGCTATATTTTCATTAAAGACGTTTATGATACGGGCAACGCGGCTCCGCAACTCGGATACCGCCACGTTATTTCAGATTTGCCCGTACAGTATCGATTCAAAAGCGGAGGACACATGAAGGAGCTCGTTATCGGCAAAAACGACGCGGGGCAGCGCCTCGACAAGTTTATAAGCAAAGCGTTCCCTTTTATGCCGCAGTCGATGCTCTACCGCGCCGTCCGCACGAAGCATATAAAGCTGAACGGTAAACGCTGCGAACCGTCCGACCGCCTCTCCGAAGGCGATACGGTTACGCTTTATCTCAACGACGACGTTCTGACGAAAAAAGAGCGCGCCGTTGCCGACCTGCCGCCCGTCGACGTCGTTTATCAGGACGAAAACATAATGCTCGTAAACAAACCCGTCGGTCTCTCCGTACACGACGACGAAAGCGGCGATCCCGATACGCTCATTGCCCGCGTGATCAAGTCGCTGACCGACAGCGGCGAATACTCGCCCGAAGCGGAAAACTCCTTCGTTCCCGCGCTCTGCAACCGCATAGACAGAAACACCTGCGGCATAGTTATCGTGGCGAAAAACGCGGAAGCGCTGCGGATCATGAACAGAATGATAGCGGAACGGCGCGTGAAAAAGCGCTACCTGTGCCTCGTACACGGTGTTCCCGAACCGAGAAGCGCAACGCTGAAGGCTTTTATCCGCAAGGATGAAGAGAAAAAGCGCTCCTTCGTTACGGACGAGCCGGCAAAGGGCGCTTTGACTATGATAACCAAATATGAAGTTTTGAAGACCGACGGGGATATTTCCCTGCTCTCCGTCGACCTGCTGACCGGACGCACGCACCAGATACGCGCACATATGGCGCATATCGGGCATCCGCTCGTCGGTGACGGTAAGTACGGAAGCAACGCGCTTTACCGCAAAAGCGGAAGGCGCTGGCAGGCGCTCTGCGCCGCCTCCGTCACCTTCGATTTCGGCGGCGAGGGCGAAACGCTCGAATACCTTGACGGAAAGACCTTCTCTGTTCCCGATCCCGACTTCGTCGGAGACGTCAGACAACGATAAGCTGCTTTTTGGAGCCGGTGAAGTTGCGAAGTCCCGTTTCGGTGACGAGCACCATATCTTCAATGCGTATGCCGAACTTGCCTTCAAAATACACGCCGGGCTCGACGGTCACCACCTGGCCGGCCTTCAGAATATCCTTCGAAACGGTGCTCTGGTATGGACTCTCGTGGATCTCAAGTCCGACGCCGTGCCCCAGAGAGTGGCCGAACTCCTTTGCCCATCCGTAAGAAGCCAAAACGTCGCGTGCCGCCTTGTCCATCATGGCGGCTTTTTCGCCGGCTTTTATGGCGTTCAGCGCGACTTCCTGCGCCGCGAGGACGGCGTTGTAGGCCTCCACGGCTTCGTCCTTTATGTAGCCGAGCGCGACGGTGCGCGTCATATCGGAACAGTAACCGTCGAACATACTGCCGGTATCCATGAGGAT
>JAEEGL011303500.1_pt1 | contig 15040 bp, 13 predicted proteins | sample 9134231 | NCBI WGS metagenome assembly JAEEGL01 (sample SAMN16246548, study PRJNA631951) | gut metagenome | biome: gut microbiome; feature: rumen; material: fiber-attached | host: Bos | place: Iran: Karaj | collected 2018-10 | reverse complement strand
TGACAGGACTCGAACCTGCACATCGTGAGATACCAGATCCTAAGTCTGGCGCGTCTACCAATTCCGCCACAGGCGCGACTTCGACGACGTCAATTCCATCGCGTTATTGGTTTTGCGGGTGCAAAGGTAATACTTTTCTTTTGATCTACCAAATTTATTTCGATAAAAGTTTGCGCGCAACCTCAATTATTGTGTCTTTGCCGCGCTGCAGGTGCTCGTCGCGCAAAGGTACATATAGGTCAGGAACGATGCCGAACTCGGTAGGCTTGCCCTTGGCGTCATACATTGGGACAGCCGAAAAGCGCACCACCCAGCCGTTGGGTAGCGAAGAACTGAAGGGCATGCCGGCGCCACCGCCGGTGACGTCGCCAATGACCCGTGCCATGGGCAGGGCCTTCATATACATCGTGAACTCGTTGGCGGCAGAGAATACATGGTGGTTGGTGAGCACGATGACCGGCTTCTGCCACCGCAGGCTGGCAGCTGGGTCGAGATAGCGCGGCTCCATACTAGAGAAATCGCTGTGTCCAGGTCCTGTCTTGTGCTGTATATAGCCTACAAGCACGCGCTCGTTGGTAAAGCGCGAGGCAATCTTCTCGGCATTGGTCAGGTCGCCGCCGCCGTTTCCGCGGATATCAATGATAAGGCCCCGGCAGAGGATGAAGTAGTTGAGGACCTCAGTCAGGTTGCCGCTGCCGATGGGGTTGTTGAACGACTCGTAGCGTATATAACCGATGTTGTCGTCAAGAATCTTGTAGCGCATGCCGGCAGCAATGCGGTAGTCGGTGCCTAAATAGATGCGCTCCAGGGAGTCGCTGAAGTTTGCCGGGTAGTTCTCGTACCACTGCCAGTAGCGGGCCATGTCGTGGGCTGCTGTCAGGTTCACGTGGCCGTCGCGCAGTTCACTGAGCATGGCGGCGAGCACCTCGAACAGCTGGGTGTTGGTCATCTTGTCGTTGATGCGCTGGGCGTATTTGTCGTGTGCCAGCTGCCAGTCAAGTCCGTACTCCTGCTTTTTAAAGTCGAGGAAGCAGTAGTGCTCGTCGATGATTTTCCAGAGAGCCTCGAAGTTGCCCATCGGCGTGTCGGGAAACTCCTCCTCGTCGATGCAGGAGGAGAGACAGCAGAATGTGAGCAGACAGGAGAGCAGGAGGACGAACTTCTTCATGGGCGGTTGCTGATGGTGAAGTTGCGTACCACGCCAATCATCACGCGGTGGTGGTAGATGTGCGACTTCAGGTTGTTGACTTTCGCCTGCTGGTAGTCGCCCAAGTAACCGATGCGGAGGCTCAGCGAGCGGCTGAGGCTACAGTCGAGCGACAGCAGCTGGCGTAGGTTGGGTGACGAAATAAAGGTCGTGGGCACGAGGTTGTGGTCATAGTCGCCACGCGAGAAGATTTCGTAGTATGACTGCCCATAGTTGGGACTGAACATCAGGCCGACGAGGGGCAGCTCCAGTTCGTAGCGGACCGACCACGGGCGCTTGAACAGCTGGAAGTCGTAGGTGGCAACACCCGAAGGCATGATGCCAATCGAGGCACGCCCTTGGGCGGGATTGTTGGAGTTGCTGGTGTTGTAGATGAAACCGAGATTGGCTGCCGCCATGCCGCCTGCCTGCAGACGAAAGCGATTTAGTTGCCAGCTGTAATAGCGGCCAATGAAAAATGTGTAGTCACCCTGCAACTCGCTGACGGTCTCGGCGCGGTCTTCGGCCGACGTGAAGTTCAGTTCGTTCTGTATCATGGTCGACCATTGGCTTCCAGGCTGCTGGCGCTCAGAGGTTGTCAAGAATGTCATGCCCAGCCCGTGGAATTTCTCCTGCGACAAATAGGTGTCGAGGATGTTCGTGCCGCCTAATCCAAACTGATAGGTTGTAGTATAGGCGGTCTGCGCCCCTGCTGGGCTAAACGCTGAATGAAAGATGATGGATAATAGGCAGATTATCCACCAGCTTGATACTCGGTTAAAAGTCTTCATCCGTGAACAGCCTGGTTTGTCGGGTTATCTCGTCGATGACCTGTTGTTCGCTCTTGCCGGCATCGGGGTCGAGGTCTTCTTCGGAGGAGTCTTCTTCCTCGGCGGGCTCTACGGGTTCAGCCGGGAAACGGGTGGGCTCTAATTCAATGATGCTCTCAATCTGGTAGGTTGACAGGCGCTTGCCCTTGGCTTTGAAACCCTTGACGGCAATGAACTGCTCGACGTCGACATCTTCAGATCCGCGGAACTCGTCGGTGCCGCCGTAGTTGACCTGAATGCGGGGGTAGAACTGGTCGCTGAGAAGGATGAGCTTCGACAGCGGATTGTCGCCCACGAAGTTCTGCTTGCGCTTTGCGGCCTCCATGACGAACCGCTTTACGTATGGGTAGCCTTGGTTGTCGGCATCCCAGAGGACGGCGCTCCACACCTTGTTGGGCTCGAACTTCTCGATGCGCAGGATGTTGGCCTCGTAATGGTTGTTGACGTCGAAGTTCGAAAGGTAGAAGTCGCCGTTGTCGAGGATGACCAGTATCTGGTCGTCATCGAAGAACTCGCCCAACAACCGTCCGTGCTCGTCGTAGTTCAGACGGTTGACGTCAGGGTCGTACCACACCTTGCGACCACCTAAGGTAGAGTGTCCGTGGCTCTTCAGTCCGATGCGGTGGACGGAGTTTCGCGTCAGCAGGTTGCCTTTCGAGGCGCGGCCTTTGATCATCACCTCCGAGAAATCCTTGTCGATAAAGATTTTCTTCAGCTTCGGGTTGGGGTCGAGTGTTACCTTGATAATCTCGGCCTCGCCGTTGGGGTTGGCGGTGAAGTACATCACCTTCGAGCCGGGTGTGCCCTGTGTCAAGTCGTACTCCTTGTCGCGCGTCATCGACGTGACGTTAAAACGCTTCATGTAGCAGGCACCCTTCTTGCCGTCGCGATAGACGACATTATAGATGGTGCGCGTATCGTTCTTCTTAAATACCTGCAGATAGAGCACATTCTTGCCCACGAACAGCTTGTCGGCTACGCGTACTACCTTGTACTTGCCGTCGCGGTAGAAGATAATGATGTCGTCAATGTCAGAGCAGTTGCACACGTACTCGTCTTTCTTCAGACCTGTGCCAATGAAACCGTCCGAGCGGTTGATGTAGAGTTTCTGGTTGGCCTCGGCCACTTTCGTCGCCTCGATGGTGTCGAAGTTGCGAATCTCGGTCAGGCGTGGATGGTCCTTGCCGTACTTGTCTTTTAGGAACTGGAACCAGTCGGCGGTGACCTCCACGAGGTTCGCCAGGTCGCGGTCAATCTCATCAATTTCGGCCTTGATACGGGCCATCAACTCATCGGCCTTTTCCTTGTTGAACTTCAGGATGCGCTGCATCTTGATTTCCAGGAGTTTCAGGATATCGTCCTTTGTCACCTCGCGAACGAGGGTGGGGTAGTAGGGCGTCAGACGCTCATCGATATGCTCGCAGACACGGTCGACGTTCGGGGCCTCCTCGAACTTCTTGTCCTTGTAGATGCGCTCCTCGATGAAAATCTTCTCCAGCGAGCAGAAATGGTACTGCTCCAACAGTTCGCCCTTGCGGATTTCCAGTTCCTGGCGTATCAGGTCCTTGGTGCGCTCCACGTTGTGGCGCAACACGTCAGAGATGGTTAGGAACTGTGGCTTCTGGTCGCTGATAACGCAGCAGTTGGGCGAAATGTTGATCTCGCAGTCGGTGAAGGCGTAGAGGGCGTCAATCGTCTTGTCCGACGATACACCGGGAGCCAGATGTACGAGAATCTCCACTTGGGCTGATGTCAGGTCGTCGACGCGGCGGGCCTTGATTTTACCTTTCTCAATGGCCTTCTTGATGCTCTCGATGAGGCTCTCCACCGTCTTGGAGTAAGGCAGGTCGCGGATAACCAGCGTCTTTTGGTCGAGTTTCTCAATCTTGGCACGCACCTTCAGTACGCCGCCGCGCTGGCCGTCATTGTATTTGCTGACGTCTATCGAACCGCCGGTCTGGAAATCGGGGTATAGTCGGAACTCCTGCCCATGCAGGTAGCTGATGGCAGCGTCGCAGATTTCGCAGAAGTTGTGGGGAAGAATCTTTGAAGAGAGGCCCACGGCAATGCCCTCGGCACCCTGAGCGATAAGTAGTGGGAACTTCACGGGCAGCGTGATAGGCTCCTTGTTGCGGCCATCATACGACAGCTGCCACTCCGTAGTCTTCGGGTTGAAGACGGTGTCCAAGGCAAACTTCGACAGACGTGCCTCGATATACCTGGGGGCGGCGGCGCGGTCGCCGGTCAGTATGTTGCCCCAGTTGCCCTGTGTGTCGATGAGTAGTTCCTTCTGTCCTAACTGCACCAGAGCATCGCCAATGGAGGCGTCTCCGTGAGGGTGGAACTGCATAGTGTGGCCAACGATGTTGGCCACCTTATTGTATCTGCCGTCATCCATGCGCTTCATGGAGTGCATGATGCGGCGCTGCACGGGCTTGAAGCCGTCCTCGATGTTGGGCACGGCTCGCTCCAGTATCACGTAGCTGGCATAGTCGAGGAACCAGTTCTGGTACATCCCTGACAGGTGGTGTACCGCAGCGGCGTCGAACCGGTTCACGGGCTTATAGTCTGAGTGGGCCTCGGCGCTTCCTTGGCTATCTGGTGTTTCCGGGCTTTCCGGATTCTTTATTTCGTCATCCATATCTCGTTTTTAGTTATTTTCGCCAGCGCAAAATTACTAAAAAAAAATTGGAAAGCAGCCAAATCGCGCTACTTTTAGTTTTTTTAGCATGTAATTGCTTCAGATATTCTGCTTTTTTCATACCTTTGTGCAATAAAAGGAGCCTTAATCCTATGAAATATATCGAACAACGAAGATGTAAATGTATGGAAAGACGAAAACTCATTACAGTGGGGCTGGCATTTCTCGCTGTGCTGGGTAGCCGGGCCCAAGGCTTTGAATTCCAGTACCGGGGCGAAAGCCTGGCGAATGGTGAAACGGTCACCATTGCGGCAGAAGAGGACTCTTTTGGAGAGTTGTCGTGTGAGACCAACCCCACAGGCAATCCGTCTGACGGCTTGGTGCTGAAAATATTGTCAGGCTCAACGGCCAATGTGAATGCGAGGCTACAGATTATCCACAACACGTTAGATGCTGAGATGCTCCAATGGTGCATGGGTGGGACGTGTATGCCTTTCGGCAGCAACACCGTGCTCACGAAGCAGTTTGCCGTCGACGGCAGTGTTCAGGTGCAATTCGATGCCACCAATATCCGTAGTTATGGATACCTGTCAGCAATTTTGACTGCCAGTGTGGGATTGGAGTCGCATCGTGTCAACATCGAGTTTACCAACGGAGAGCATGCCGGAGTCGAGTCCGTTGTCAGAGGCAGGCACACCGTGCAAGTATACGACCTTAACGGGCGTAGCGTGAAAGGCCGGCTTGCCGCCGGTGTCTACATCATCAGCGACGGATACAAGATTCGTAAGACAATTATCAGATGACATTCAATAACTAAAAAAACACGGGATATGAAGAAACTACTTATGATGACTGCCCTTCTGCTGGCAGTATGTGCTCAGGCGCAAGTCCTGAAAGTCGCTCCCGAGAGCGATGCAGTGAGGTCTATGAAAAGGATGCCTGCCAGAAAGACTATCACCATGACAGACAACCAAATGTGGTGGGGCTATTATTTTGGCGACAAGGGCTGGAGCGGAGTTGGTACAGGCAGAGCTGAGACGTTCGACTGTGCCATCCTCGTGCCTGCCAATCACGAGTTAGTAGGTGCCAGTACCATTAATGCCATCCGCTTTTATCTGTTTGAAAGCACAAACGTCTCTATGGCAAAAGTATGGATTTCAAGCAGCCTGCCTAATGATGTGGACGCTGCAGACTATGTTCAGAGCATTGATGTGTCCTCTTTGGTGAGTGGCCCTAACGAAATCAGCCTCGATACTCCTTACCCCGTCAATAATCAGGCCATTTATGTAGGCTACTCTTTTACCATTATTAATCCTGAGTATGCTATCATACAAGGTGGTGACTACGTCCCCAACTCATTATTCCTGAGGTCTTCAGAGTCCATTACTAACTGGGATGAAGTCTCATATTTGGGGTGCCTTGGCCTGAACCTGCTCATCGAAGGCGGTTCTTACCCTTCCTGCAAGGCCACACCTAGAAAATTTGGTCCTTCGGTAGTAGAAATCGGAAATAGCGTTGACATGCCTGTTGACATTACTAACGAAGGCAAGGATCCGATTACCAGCCTTTCGTACACTATTACATCCAACGGCAATACTTCAGAGGAAAAGACCATTGCTGTCAGTGAAATTCCTTTCTCTTCAACAATGACGGTGTATATCTCGGTTGAGGCTGATGCTACCGAGGGAAGTGTATCTAAGACCCTGACCATCACCAAAGTCAATGGCAAAGAAAACACGGCTTCTGATAGGACAGCGACGGGCGACTTGACAACTGTTGAAGAACTGAAGACTTGGCCTCGTACCGTGCTCATCGAAGAATTTACCACTGAATATTGCGGCTATTGCCCTGAAGCCGCTGAAGGTTTGTCTTCTTTCATGAATACTTATCCTGACATGGCTAGTCAAGTGGCTACTGTTTGTCATCATGCTGGTTACTATACAGATTGGTTGACTGTCGATGCCTCAAATTATTATACTTGGTTCTATAACAGCAATGGTACGTATGCTCCCGCATTTATGTACGACAGATATGCTTGGGAAGGAAATACACCCGTTGAAAACCGCCAATCGGGTGCTGAGGGCTACAAGTCAAGAGTCGAGCCGCGGCTGGCCGTTCCTTCGAATGTAGGCATCGATCTGGTGGCCACCTTCAATGCCGACAAGAGCAAGATTAACGTCACTGCCAAATGCGAGCGCTGCTGGGACTTCAGTCAGTTGCCTGCTCGTATAACACTATTCCTGACCGAAGATAATATCGAGGCCCATTCCCAGTCGGGAGCCTATGGCAGTTTCACGCACCAGCACGTATTGCGTGCCGTCAACGAGATATGGGGTACTGAGCTAAGCTGGACCAATGAGAAGGCCTCGTACCGATATTCATTTAATCTCGACTCCTCATGGAAGAATGAAGACCTGAAGGTGGTAGCCTTCGTTTCTGGTTATGACAGTAGCAACCCCACCAATTGTGCAGTTGAAAACGCGGCTGTCTGTACCATCGGCGAAGCCGGCGAAGAATTGGCGGGCGACGCTGACGGTAATAGTGACTTCAATATCGATGACGTCATGATAACTATCGCTTATTTTCTCGGAGAAAACCCAGAAGGCTTTTCCGAGACGGCTGCCGACATGGATGAGAGTGGCGCAGTTGACATTGTCGACGTTACGCTTATGATAAAGGCCCTTCAGGACAAATAGTTAACGGACTATACCCAATTTCTAACCTTGTAGGTCGAAAAAATCCGAGAACCAAAAAGGCAGATTACATTTCGTAATCTGCCTTTTTGGTAGGGACACCCGGGCTCGAACCGGGGACCTCTGCAATGTGACTGCAGCGCTCTAAACCAACTGGGCTATGCCCCTATGCTTTTTCTTTTGCGGATGCAAAGGTACAAAAAAGAAGTGAGAAGTGATGGGTAATAAGTGAAAAGTTGCCCTTGCTTATATATTTTTAACGTTTAACGACCGCCTCGAATTGCTTCGCGACGGCCGTTAAACTACTTTTTTACTTTCTAACTTTGTTCTGGAGCGTGGCACCCAGGAGTTTCATGTAGGTTTCGTACTGTTTGTCGTTCAGCACGTTGCGCATGTTGTGCGCGTCCTTCTGAATGGCTTTGTGGATGAGTGCGGGGCGCTCGAATCTCCTTGCTGTAGCAGCCGATACTAAATCTTCGTTCAAGTTGTCGCTGATCACTTTTACTGCTTCCATCTGATAGTCGGTCAGGTCCAGTGTGACGGCCAGCCGGCGTAGGTCGAATGTGATGCTGTAGTTGTCAACGTTCTTCACTGCAGTTGTCTTCTGTGTCTTTGCGTAACCAATGGTCATTACCATGGCGGCTACTACTGTTAAAATAATCTTTTTCATAATTTTGTTTTTTTATTGTTATCCTGATATGTTTGTTATCCTGTTTCTGTTCTTTTGACGCACCAGAAAGCGAAAGGTTTAAAAACGCCTAAACTTTTTTGCATTTTCAATTAAAATATGTACCTTTGCACGCAAATTTCGATAATAAATAAGTATTATGGCACAAGAAGATGTATTTAAGAAGATTGTAAGCCACTGCAAGGAATACGGCTTTGTGTTTCCCAGCAGTGAAATCTACGATGGTTTAGGCGCCGTCTACGACTATGGTCAGAACGGTGTGGAGTTGAAGAATAATATCAAGCAATACTGGTGGAAGGCCATGACGATGCTGCACGAGAACATCGTGGGTATCGACTCGGCCATCTTCATGCATCCCACGATATGGAAGGCTTCGGGACACGTCGACGCCTTCAATGACCCCCTCATCGACAACCGCGACTCGAAGAAGCGTTATCGCGCCGATGTGCTCATCGAGGACCAGATTGCCAAGTACGACGAGAAGATCCAGAAAGAAGTCGAGAAGGCTCGCAAGCGTTTTAAGGATGCTTTCAACGAGGAACAGTTCCTGGCCACCAGCGAGCGTGTGAAGGAAGCCAAGGAGAAGCGAGACGCCCTCCATGCCCGCTACGCCGCCGCCATGCAGGGTCCCGACCTTGACGAGCTGAAGCAGATTATCCTCGACGAGGAGATTGTCTGTCCTATCAGTGGCACCCGCAACTGGACCGATGTGCGCCAGTTCAACCTCATGTTCGCCACCGAGATGGGCGCTTCTGCCGACGGCTCGATGAAGGTCTACCTGCGTCCGGAGACGGCTCAGGGCATCTTCGTCAACTACCTCAACGTGCAGAAGACCGGCCGCATGAAGATTCCTTTCGGCATTGCCCAGATTGGTAAGGCTTTCCGCAACGAGATTGTCGCCCGCCAGTTCATTTTCCGCATGCGTGAGTTCGAGCAGATGGAGATGCAGTTCTTCGTACAGCCCGGTACCGAGCTCGAGTGGTTCCCTAAGTGGAAGGAGACGCGCATGAAGTGGCATCAGGCTTTAGGCTTCGGCGCTGAGAACTACCGCTTCCACGACCACGACAAACTGGCCCACTACGCCAATGCCGCCACCGACATCGAGTTCAAGATGCCGTTCGGCTTCAAGGAGGTGGAGGGTATCCATAGCCGCACCAACTTCGACCTGTCGCAGCACGAGAAGTTCTCGGGCAAGAGCATTAAGTACTTCGACCCGCAGACCAACGAGTCGTACACGCCGTATGTCATCGAGACCTCTATCGGCGTCGACCGTATGTTCCTCAGCATCATGTGTCACGCCTTCGCCGAGGAGAAGTTAGAGAATGGCGAGACGCGCACCGTGCTCCGTCTGCCTGCTGCGCTGGCTCCCGTAAAGTGTGCCGTCATGCCGCTCGTCAAGAAGGATGGACTGCCCGAGAAGGCCCGCGAGATTATTGACCAGCTGAAGTATCACTTTGCCTGCCAGTACGATGAGAAGGACAGCATCGGCAAGCGCTACCGCCGTCAGGACGCTATCGGTACTCCGTATTGCGTCACCGTCGACCACGACACGCTCAACGACGGTTGCGTTACCCTGCGCTTCCGCGACACTATGGAGCAGGAGCGTGTGCCCATCAGTGAGCTGAACGCCATCATCGAAGACAAGGTGAGCATCGCATCGCTATTGAAAAAACTGTAGAGAATGAATACCAAACAGCTATCTTGGTTCCTGATGTTGCTGCTGTTTGTAGGTGCAGCGGCTTCGTGCTCAGAGTCTGATGACGAAGGCACTGAAGAGTTCGGCAACTGGCAGGTACGTAACGAAGCCTATTTTGCCACGCTCGAAGACTCGTTGAGCCGTGGTGGCTCGACCTGGAAGAAGATCAAGACCTTCACCAAGGACGAAAAGACCTTGACAGCCAACACCGACTATATATATATTAAGGTGTTGGAGCAGGGCAGCGGCACCACAAGTCCGCTCTATACCGACTCTGTGCGCGTCAGCTATCGTGGACGCCTCATACCCAGCGCCAGCTACCCTCAAGGTTTTGTTTTTGACGAGACATACGAAGGTAATTTCTCGCTGAAGACTACGGGTGTTGTCGACAATCAGCTCAGCAACTTCAGCGACGGGTTTGCCACCGCCCTGCAGCACATGCACATTGGCGACCGTTGGTGTGTCTACATCCCGTATCAGTTGGGTTATGGTACATCCGACTATGCCCTGGTGCCGGCCTATAGCGTGATGATTTTCGATGTGGTTTTGCTCGACTATGTCACTGGCCGAGAGGCGTTAGAACCATGGAGTAGCCGCCTTATGTAATACCCTTTTTGAGTATTTTAATAAAAAAATTCCCGAATACCGTACAGTATTCGGGAATTTTTGCTATCTTTGCCGAAAACTTAGAACTATGCAAAAGTACGCGGACTATATTAAACGAATAGAGATTGACTCCCTGTGGAGCGGCAAGAAGCACATCGTGTGGGAACTGTCGCCCCGCGTGAACATCCTAAGTGGTATCAATGGGGTTGGCAAGAGTACGATATTAAATAAGGTAGTGAAGGGCCTGATAGCCGGTGGCGAGTTCCCCAGTCACATGCTGAAGGGCGTGAGACTCGACGTCGAACCCGAGGATGCCAAATGGATACGCTACGACGTCATCCGCTCGCTCGACTCGCCGGTGCTCGACCTCGACACGATGGCCCATGTCGACACGCGCATTTCGTCGGCTCTTGACTTCCAGCTCTACCACTTGCAGCGCAAGTATCTCGACTATCAGGTGAACATCGGCAACCGCATCATCGAATGCCTGCAGCAGGGCGATGCTGATTCCGCCCAGCGGTTGTCGCTGAAGAAGAAACGCTTCCAGGACATAGTCGACGAGCTCTTCGTTGACACGGGCAAGAAGATTGTACGCACCGAGAACGAGATACGCTTCTCGCAGATTGGCGAGGTGCTCGTCCCTTATCAGCTGTCTTCAGGCGAGAAGCAGATGCTGGCCATCCTGCTCACCGTACTCGTCGAGGACGACCAGCACTACGTGCTCTTCATGGACGAGCCCGAGGTGTCGCTGCACATCGAGTGGCAGAAGCGGCTCATCGACCTCTGTCTGGAACTGAACCCCAACGTGCAGATTATCCTCACCACCCACTCGCCCGCCGTCGTCATGAATGGTTGGGTAGACAGCGTCACCGAGGTTACTGACATCACCTTGTGATTTTCGATTTACGGATTTTCGATTTGCAATTGAAATGAGTAATCGTCTGAAGGACAATATCAACAGCCGCTACTTCGAGGCCGCCAACGCCCTGAAGTCGAAGCAGGCACGGCGCAGGATTGTGGCCTACGTCGAGGCTTATGATGATATTTACTTCTGGCGCACGGTGCTCAGTGAGTTTGAGGACGACCACCAATACTTCGAGGTGATGCTGCCTTCGAAGGCTAACCTGACGCGGGGCAAGAAGTCGGTGCTGATGAATTTCCTCGAGGGCGAACCGCTGGGGCGCGACATGATAGCCTGTGTTGATGCCGACTACGACTACCTCATCCAGGGCCGTACTGCGCAGTCGAAGAAGGTGCTGCAGAGTCCGTATGTCTTCCATACCTACGTCTATGCCATTGAGAACTTCCAGTGCTACGCTCCGTCGCTGCACAATGTCTGTGTGTCGGTGACGCTCAACGACCACCGCATCTTCGACTTCCGCGACTACTTCGCCCGCTACAGCGAGGCCATTTTCCCCTTGTTTGTCTGGTCAATCATGCTCTATCGCAACGGCAACTACCCGAAGTTCTCCATTTCCGACTTCAACCGCATTGCCGACCCCGGCGGCTTCAGCGTGCAGCACCCCGACGTCTCGCTGGCCAATGTGCGCCGCAAGGTGGGGGTGAAGATACGCGAGCTGCAGCGGCTGTTTCCCGATGCCAAGGACGAATACCTCGCACTGAAGGACGAGATAAAAACCCTCGGCGTCACGCCGCAGACCACCTATTTATATATACAGGGCCATCATCTCTTCGACACTGTCGTAGCTCCCATCCTCTCGAAGGTCTGCAACCTGCTGCGCCAGGAGCGGCAGAACGAAATCTACCACGCCTCAGCCCACAAGACGCAGAAGCGCAACGAGCTGTCGTGTTACGAGAACTCGCTTCAGGATGTTAAGACCATGCTCAAGAAGAACAGCGGCTATATTTTGTCGGAACCTTTTCGCCGCCTGCAGGACGACGTGCGGCGGTATTTGGCTCCTACCTCTTCATAATCTTTTTCTTGCCGTCGACGATATACACGCCCTGTTGCAGGGTGTCGAGGTGCTGGCCTTGCAGGTTGTAGATGGCTGCCGATGGCGACGCTTCATCTGATGCGGCCCTGACGGCGGTCGGCACGTCTTCGATGGCGTCGTATTCAGCCATCGCTTCGGCCATGCGGGCGTCGACGTCGGCAAGGCGGTAGAGACCGTCGCTGTTAGCCGTCAGCCCTTCTATGGTGACAGGGCGCACCATCGGTGGCGTACTGGGCGAGAGCAGCGTGCGCCCCTGCAGCTGACCAATGGCCTGATAGACCATATTAAGGGCGACGTAGTCCTCCATGCCGTCGTTCCATTTCTCGAATACGAGCTTCGAGCCGATGGGCGTATGCAGTTCCAGCGCATTCTCCGTTTCGGGGTAGTTCAGGCGCAGGGCAGCGCCGATGCTGGCAAGGTTGGAGTCGTGGCCGCAGAGGAACATGAACTTGCGGTCGCTCCGGCCCAGCTCCTCGCGGATGCGGCTCACCAGTGGGTAGGCCAGGTTGACGGCGGCAGCATGGCTGGTAAAGAGCAGTCCGTCGTAGACCGCTTTCACGCCGCAGATGGCGCGCCACTGCTCCGTGGTCAGCTCATGGCCGAAGGCGGTCATGCTCTCCGACTCGTAGCACTGCAGCACCAGCGCGTCGGCCACGCTGTTGGCCAGCGTGTAGCCGCCCGTCATCTTCGGCTCGCTGTCTTTCTCAATCTTCAGCTGTACGTCGTCGTACCAGAAGTGCGTCGTGTCGTTCTTCGCAGCGGGCGACTGTGCCATGTCGAGCACCTCCTCCATCAGCGTCAGCGTCGGCTGCTGGGCGGCCATCCATGCGTACCGCCGGCAGGTGATTGCCGAGATACAGGCGATGCACGGCGGCCCTCAGGCGTAATCTCTACATTGGCGAAGGGCAGGAAACCGGCCGAGAAATACTTCGCCGTGGCAAACGTGCGCTGGCGCGAGTTGGCGTAGAACAGCACCTCGTCGCCCTCGGGGCGGTAGTTGTCGGGCAGCAGGCACTGAAGGAGGTGGTGGTGATGAGCCGCCACAACATACGCATCCATAGTTTTATTGTCTGTTTCATTGTAAAAAACGGTAATTCGTCCTAGTTCTCCTTCCAGAAAGTGCGGGTGAAGAGCACGAGGACGGTCATGATTTCGAGACGGCCCATGAGCATCAGGAGGCAGAGGAGCCACTTGATGGCGTCGGGAAGTATCGACCACGACAGTTCGGGACCGATCTTGGTGCCGAGCGAGGGGCCGACGTTGCTGACGCAGCTCAGTGCGATGGTCACCGAGTTGGTGTTGTCGACGCCGCCGACCATCATGGCCGTTGCCGTGAAAATCATCATGAAGATGGCCAGGACGAAGAAGGCGAACAGCGCCACAAGCTTCGACTGCGGGATGCTCTGGCCGTTGATGCGCACGGGCAGCACGGCGTTGGGGTGCAGAATCTGGCGGAAGTTGTTGCGCACCACCTGCAGCAGCATGTTGCCGCGAATGCACTTGAAGCCGCCGCTGGTGCTGCCGGCGCAGGCTCCGAGGAACATGACGACGCCCAGGATGACCCACGTGATGTGGGGCCAGAGTCCGACCTCGTCGTTGAACATACCCGTAGTGGTCATGAACGATACCACCTGGAACAGGGCGTTGCGGAAGGCCTGTTCGAGCGGGTAGTCCATGCGGGTGAGCAGCAGGTACATAATCCACAGCGTGGCTCCGACGACGACGGCGATGTAGAGCTTGAACTCAGAGTTCTTGAACAGCGCCGTGATGCGCATCTTGAAGATGCTTATATATAATAAGGTGAAGTTGATGCCCGAGAGGAACTGGAACACGATGGCGATGTAGTCGATAGAGGCCAGGTTGAAGTGCTCCAGACCATCGTTGTGGATGGAGAAGCCACCCGTGGCGGTGGTGGTCATCGAGTAGTTCAGGGCCTCGAACCAGTCCATGCCGACGGCCCAGAACGACAGGCCGCAGCCGATGGTCAGCAACAGGTAGATCGACCAGATCCACTTGGCCGAGGTGCTCAGTCGCGGGTGCATCTTGGCCTTGATGGGGCCGGTGGCCTCGGCGGCAAACACTTTGACGCTGCCGCCGACGAGCGACGGCAGAATGGCGATGGTGAAGAAGACGATTCCCAGTCCGCCTATCCACTGCATGAGCGAGCGCCAGAAGAGGATGCCGTGGGGCAGGCACTCGACGTCGTCGAGGATGGTGGCGCCGGTAGTGGTAAAGCCCGACATCGTCTCGAAGAAGGCGTCGGTGAGGTTGGTGATGCTGCCGTGGATGAGGAAGGGCAGCATGCCGAATACCGAGAAGATGACCCAGACGGCGGTGACGACGACGTAGGCGTCGCGGCGGCTCAGTGTGTTGACGGCGCCGCGTCCGAGGAAGAGGAAGAGGAATCCGAATCCGAAAGTCAGCAGCATCGACAGCAGGAAGGCCAGCGCGTCGTCCTCGTGTTGGCTGAAGGCTACGGCCAGACACCAGCCCATGAACTGCGCTTCGACGAAGAGCAGCGAGCCGATGATCTTGTTTATGATGCGGAAGTTGACCATGATTGGGTGATGGGTGATAGGTGTTGGGTGTTAGAAGATTGAGGTCTTCTTGAAGTACTTCTCGAGTTGCTTGAGCTTCTGCTCGTGGCAGAAGACCATGACGGAGTCGCCGGCCTGAATCTGGGAGTTACCGCTGACGAGCAGGCCCTGGCCGTTGCGCACCAGTCCGCCGATGGTGACGCCGATA
>JAEEGL010154205.1_pt1 | contig 15040 bp, 12 predicted proteins | sample 9134231 | NCBI WGS metagenome assembly JAEEGL01 (sample SAMN16246548, study PRJNA631951) | gut metagenome | biome: gut microbiome; feature: rumen; material: fiber-attached | host: Bos | place: Iran: Karaj | collected 2018-10 | reverse complement strand
TATTCAGAAGATGGATTAGAAAATATTGTTCAATTACTCACCATGAAAGCTAATAAAATTAAATTAAATGAAGAAATACTCTATAAATTTAAAACAGGAATACCTGTTTATAAGAAATTAAATCTAGAAAAAAATATAAATAATTTTAGGAACCAATCAAATCAATTAATCAATCCTGATAATAAATATAATATTGAATACTATATTGATAATTCACAATTTAATTTGAAAGATAATTATAGATTAGATTATTTCTTAGCCAAAAGAATATAAAAAATACAAATTAATTATATAACTTGTATTTCCTCTAAAAATTTCCAACATTTACTTTACTTCATCAAAAAAGAAGATTACTCTTCTCTATAATTACTAGCATTAATTACCATTCCTAAGACATATATATAAGATAATAAGTAAACCCATAGTAATAGAACTAATATATTTGAAATACCACCATAGAAGACATCATATCTAGCAAATTCTTCAATATAAAAAGTAAATATTTCAGTTGATAACGCCCAACCGATAGTTGTGAAAAGAGCACCCTTATTGGTTGTTTTTCCAGGTATTTCCTGATCAGGTGATAATACATACATTAATTTTATATTAAAGAAAATTATTAATAATACTACGGGATATTTTAAAATGAGATATATTTGTTGTATTACTTTTATAATGTTATTATTTCCTGTAATTTGTTTAATTATTTCTAGTAAGGTATTCCCAAATACAGGAACTAACAATAAAAATAGAAATAACCCTACTAAAATAAATGTCATTACAATAGCTTTTATTCTTCTACTTAACATATTTCTTGGTTGTGTTTTATATATTTCATTTGAGGAATTGATCATTGAATATGTTCCATTTGAAGCCAAAAGAAAGGCAGATAGGAAAAATACCATAATATTAAAATTAATTCCATCTCCAGAAATTATACTATTTAGTATATCCCCTATTCCAGTTGGGACATATTCTATAATTGCTAAACGAATAGATTCTGTTGATATTGATAAGGATGCAGCAATCGTAGCAATTAAGGCAATTAAAGGTATTAATGTTATAACAAGAAAAAAAGCAAGATGCCCTGGTAGAATCCTCATTTCTGGTTTCATTAGTAATCTGAGTACTTTTACTATAAAATCTCTTGCTTTTTCCATGTCCTCACCTTTTATTTATAATCTTCTTTGTTTGTAATCATTTCTAAGGTCGCTTCATTGATTGCATCATCTAATGTCTTTATTTCATCTGTAATCATACTAAATCCTACAGCTGCACCAAACTCGTGTGGTAGATTTTTCATTTCTTTAGCTAATTTTTTAGTATATGTACTTATTTGTCTTTCACTGTATCCTACTAGATAGATTAAGAACTCATTTCCATCTGTTCTTATTATTTCACTATTTTCTAGTTGGGTGTTAACTAATATACCTGCAGCTTTGATAATTAATTGGTCTCCTTCTTCATGACCATAATTATCATTAACATATTTTACATTATTTAAATCTACCATTACAATTGATTGAGGGAATACTTCACAATCTTCCCACTCTTTCATTTTGGCATTTAAGTAATTTCTATTTTTTAGAGATGTTAACATATCAGTATATTTATGTCTATCTTGGATTTTTACTTTTTTAACTTGTTTTTTCTTTTTAACAAATAGTAATACTAAAGTTAATATAATAATTGGAATAAATACAATTCCTAAAACAATTGTATATACTTGCTCTAAAGTAGAATCTTCTAAAATAGAAGCTTTCATATTTTCTATTCCAGAATTTCGATAATTATAGTATGAATTAGTATTAATTATATAATTAAATAAATCATAGAATGCTTCATTATTGTTTTTTACCATGAATTTATAATCATTCATCATAGTATCATGATATAGTAATTTTAATTTTTTAAATTTATTATTTTGATAATATGAATATATTTCTCTATCAACAACAATTAATTTGTGATCAGCATTTTTTAGTAATGAATCTAGATTTTTATAGTCTTTTATATTTGCTCTTGAATTATTTGAAAAGTAATTAAATAAAGAGTCATCTCTTAACATTACTATATCTTGGCCTTTTAAACTTTCAAAGGAATTTACTATAAAGTTATCTTCTTGTTTTCCTAATACAACATAGTCTTCTATAAAGGTTGATAGAGTTTCTAAATATTTTTCATTACTGTAATTATAGTAATCAAAATATACATCTACTTCTCCTTTATCAATCGCTTTTTGTAATTCTTTTTTGGTATTATATTTTTTATATTTAAAATTAATATTAGCTAACCGAGAAATACGATTGATATATTCTCCAGCTATTCCTGCTACTTTACCATGTACTTTTAATTCATACGGAGGATTTTCAATATATCCGTATACATAGTTTTTTGAAACTAATGAAGCTTTTGTTTTGGCATCTAAATTATTCTTTTCAATATAATAATTTAAGTATGAATTATTATATTCTTTTACATAATTTGTTTGACGCCACTTATTATAATATTTAGTAATAATATTATTTAATTTTTTATTATCACTTGATAATGTTAATACAATCTGCTTTTTGATTTCTGTAAAGTAATAATTAATAGAGTATTTATTCTTTTCAATAGTATAGTCTAAATACATTATATTAGGTACTACTATCATATTAACTTCATCATTATCTAAAGCTGTATATAATTCTGTAATTGTTTCATAAGACTTGTATGAAATATTATTACCACTCTTAAGATAAAAACTTACTTCTTCAGAATCTTCTTGTAATACTCCAAATATTAAGTTTTTCATATCACTTATGTGGTTAATTCTTTGATATGTTTTTCCTACTGCTACATAATTGTCATTAAATAGGAATAAATCATTTTCTGTTAATTTATCATTATTTCCTAGTATAGAAATACGATAACTATTGGTTGTAGGAGATGAATTTTTTAGATAAGGTATCTTATTAAATTCTATGCCTACTTTTTCTTCAAAGTCTGCTATAAAATCAAATATAACTCCTTCACCATTTGTCCCATATAATGGATAATCATTTACTACTTCAAAGTCATAGACTTTATCTTTGTTTTCCTCAACCCATCTTTTTTCTGTTACTGTAAGGGTTGTCGTCTTGTCCTCTTTATTATAGTAGCGATAAACAAAGAAAAAGGTAATTGCTGCAATTAAAAGAGGAATTATAATCATTAATCTTTTTTTCATTTAACTCACCGCTCTATCTCTTGTCCAATTAATGCCTTCCTTACTATGGTGTTTATAACCTAATACTGGATATTGGGCTGTATTTGTGTCACTGCTTATTAGATATTGGATATCATAATAAGATTTTTCTTCTGGTGAGAAAGCCTCTAAAGATTTATTGCCAAGGTCTCTAGCAGTTCCTGGTTCTAGTTCAGGACCAGCTTTAGCATCTACGTAGATAATTCTCCCTTGGATTCTTATCTCAATACTAGCAAAAGATTCTCCCATTAATTCTTTTACTTTATTTTTTGTTTCTTCTGATATTTTTACTTTTTCAATACCTTCTATTCTACTTCCGTAAACAGCGTTCACATCTGATGAATAGAAAAATTCTTTAGCAATTAGTAATAATGCAACTAATAATATGATTGTTAGAATTCCTAAAAACCATTTACTATACTTCTTTATAAACTTCATAATCTCACATCCTAGTATAATTATTATACACTAAGTACTACCCTTTTTCAATGTACAATTAGCGCAATTCTTCTTGTAAAATATCCATAGCTAGTTTTGGATTAGCCTTTCCTTTTGTTTCTTTCATTACTTGTCCCATTAAGTATTTAATAGCTCTATCATGACCAGCTTGATAGTCTTTTACGCTTTCTGGATTATCTTTTATAATTTGTTTAACAGTTTCACGTATTTGACTATCATCTGTAATATTTTCTATACCATTTGCTTTCATTAAATCAGCTATTGAATTCTCTTTTTCAAGAATGTCTTCCAACATATCTTTTAGATTCTTACTAGTTAAAGTATTGTTATCTAAAAGATTAATTAATTCTAGGAATCTTTCTTTTGTTAGAGTTGTTTCAGTAATGTCTTTTTCAGTTCGATTTAGATAAGCTGAAATATCACCTAAAAGAAGATTACTAGCTATCTTAAAGTTTGTTTTTTCATACAATAAAGTATTAATATAATCACTTAAAGGACGATTTGCGACTAGTTTATTAGCATTTAATTCACTAATTCCTAATTCTATATATTTCTTTCTTCTTTCATCTGGTAACATAGGAATTTCTTTAACAGCATTTTCAATCATTTCATCTGTAACATAAACAAATGGAATATCTGGTTCTGGGAAATATCTGTAATCATTTCCTGTTTCTTTTACTCTCATTAAGACTGTATCTTGTAGTTTATCATCATATCTTCTAGTTTGGGCTTTAATAGTGCCACCTTCATCATATATTTTTGCTTGTCTTTTTATCTCTTTTTCGATTCCAGCAACAACATTAGAAATAGAACCAATATTCTTAATTTCTACTTTAGTACCAAATGGATCAGATTCATTTTTACGAAGAGAAACATTTGGTTCTGCTCTCATTGAACCTTCTTCAATTTTACAATCACTTATATCTCCATAAGTTAATAACTCTCTTAATTTTTCAAGATATAATCTGGCTTCTTCACTACTAGATATACATGGTTTAGTAACTATTTCAATTAGTGGTACTCCTGCTCTATTAAAGTCTAATAGAGTTTTATTACCTCTGTGGGCACTTTTACAAGTATCTTCTTCTATATGCATTTCTTCAATGTATACTTTTTTGGGATTACCATTTACTATGATTTCTACATAACCATCAGTACCAATAGGAGTTCTTGCTTGAGTAATCTGATAATTCTTAGGATTATCTGGATAGAAATAATTTTTTCTATCAAAATGCATTTGTCTTGTAATCTTACAATTTAAGATAGTAGCAGCTTTAATCCCAACATTAATTACTTCTTTATTAAGAGTTGGAAGAGTTCCTGGATATCCCAAATCTATTACATTTGTTAGGGAATTAGCCATCTTTCCATAACCATTAGTTGAAGGAGAAAAGATTTTTGTTTTTGTTTTTAGTTCTAGGTGAACTTCTATTCCGATTGTAGGTATATAATTACTCATGTTCTTCTCCTTTCCATGGATTTAAGTCTAGGTTTAATTCTTTTTCGATGAAGCTCGCAATTTGATATAGTTTTGCTTCGGCAAAATCGTCACCCATGATATGTAAGCCTATTGGCATATTATCTTTACCAAAACCAATTGGAACGTTTATACCTGGAAGACCTGTCATATTAGCAGGCATTACTAATAAATCGTCTAAGAATGATTTTGATGGATCATCCATTGGGTCATCTAAATCATATGCTGTAGAGGCTGCTGTTGGACCAATAATCCAATCATAAGAAGCTAGAATTCTCTTAAATTCTTTTCTAATATCATCTCTAATTGATAGAGCTTTATTATAGTAGATTTTAGCATTTTCTCCACTAAGTAAATAAGACCCAACCATTATTCTTTTCTTAACTTCTTCCCCAAAACCATTAGATCTTGTTTTAACATATAAATCATCGATATCAGCAGGATTATCATAAGAATAACCATAACGAATACCATCGTATCTAGCAAGATTAGAACTTGCTTCTGACATAACTATTATTTGGTATAAAGTAACGGTATTTTCAATGTATTTCATGTCTACATAGTCTACTGTTACACCATTTTTTTCTAGAAGTTTTACAATTTCTTTTACTTTATCTAGGGTATCTTTACTAACAATATCACTTACAAAGTAGTTAGGAATAGCTATTTTTTTACCTTTAATACTTTCCCCTATTAGTCTAGTAAAGTCTTCATTTTCTTTTGTCGAACTAGTTAAATCTTTATCATCATGACCTACAATTGTGTTTAATAGTAAGGCATTTTCATAGACATTTCTAGTCATAGCACCTATTTGATCAAAACTTGAGGCATAAGCAATTAAACCATAACGTGATACTCTACCATATGTTGGTTTTAAACCAACAATTCCGGTATAAGCAGAAGGTTGTCTAATACTACCACCAGTATCACTTCCTAAGGCAATTGGTACGTCACGTGAAGCGATTGTTGCAGCACTACCACCTGAAGTACCCCCAGTTATTTTATTTTTATTCCATGGGTTCCTAGGTGGTCCAAAATAACTTGTTCTAGAACTTGATCCCATAGCAAATTCATCCATATTGGTTTTACCAATAATAATCATATTTCTGGCTTTAATCTTTTCAATAACAGTTGCATCATATGGAGGAATAAAATTATCCAATATATGTGAAGCTGCCGTTGTTCTTAACCCTTTAGTTACAATATTATCTTTTACTGCAATTGGTATACCAAAGAATAGATTATCAACTTCTTTGTCTTCTAATTCTTTAGCTTGTTTAATAGCTTCTTCTTTATTTAAAGTAATATAAGCATTATATTCTTTGTGTTTTTCAATATTTTCATAAGCTTCATTTACTAAGTCTATTGGTTTTATCTTTTTATCTTTTAATAATTTATTAATTTCAACTAATGGTAAGTCTAAATATCTCATTATGCACCCTCACTTTCTCCTACTACTACAGGTACTTCAATATAATTACCAGTATGACGTGGTGCGCGTTCTACCACTTCTTTAGGATTGCTTGACTCTGTTTCATTATCATCTCTAAGAAGGCAGTCTTCACTCCAAGGAGCAATTAACATTTCATCATCATACCCTTTTACGTCTTTAATTTTTTCAACATCATTTAATAACTTTTTAATGTGTACTTGGTATCTTTCTATCTCATCTTCAGTTAATTCAATTCTAGCAAGTCTTGCGACATGTAATAATTCTTCTCTAGTTAATTTTTCTTTCATATGTAAACTCCTCCCTATAACTCTCTTTATTATAACATAATTTAAAAAGAAAAGAATGCTTTTTTTGCATTCCATTATGATTCTATAAAGCAATTTGAAATATACAATCGGCTATTATTATTTTCTGTTTTAATTTTAAAATCTGTAACAGTTCCAACTATAGATATTTCTTTACCTTTTTTTATATTTGTCAATTCCTGTTTTTTAACTAACTTACAAATAATATCTAAGGAATATACTTTATCTTCATCTTGATAACCTACTGTAATTATTCGATTCTTTTTATCAACTTTTTTAATTGTTGAAGATACCTTAATATATTGTTTAAAGTACTTTTGATAAGCGTTTGTTTCATCTCCAGTAAATTCTATTACTAAGTCTAAATCTTTTGTTTCTATTGGGAATGTATTATATTTTAAAGACCATAATCCTACTTCTTTTCCTATTCTTCCTTTAGTTTGGTTATACTTAATTACTTTATAGCCAATACCAAAGTATTCTTTAGTTCCACCATCATTATGAGTATAAAGTGGTATAGCAAAGAAAGGACCTTTATTATAATAATAAACTGCTAAAACATCAATTGTTATCATTAGTAAGACAATTATTATGATTGTGAAAAATACATTAATAATTTTTTTAGCACTATTTATTCTTTCTTCTTCTATTTCTTTATAACTTTTATATTTTTCTTGTTCTCTATATAATTCTCTTATTTCTTCTTCTTTTTTTCCAAGACTCATGACTATTTCTTCATGTTTTTGTTCTCTTCTATTATACATAGAACCCTCTCCCTCTTTTGTTGCTTATCATATCATTTTATCTTTTCTTTGTAAAGAATTCATTGAACTGAACACTTATATTTACTATTTTCCATATAGTATTTCCAGGCATTAGCATCAAATAAGTTGTCTTCATCTAAATAATCAAATTGTTTTAACCTTACATCTTCTTTATTTACTTCACTTATTAAATATACAATTTTAGCATTACCACTTGTTTTAGCTTCGTTACAATAAATACTTCCTGTTATACCAGGTAGTGCATTCATCTTTTCAGCCATTAATGTATAGTATTCACATGTTTTTTCTTTAGGTTCAGGCTTTGACCACTCATAGATATTTGTTCTAGAAATTAAGATACCTTTTTCTATATATACTATTTCTGTTTGAACTACATCATCATTTCCATTTTCATTGATACAAGTAATGGTCATTGTATCTACCATTTTCTTTTCTATTTCTTTAGCTTCTTCTTCCTTCTGAGTAGCTTTATGAGCAACATTTGTAGTAATGATTAAGACAATTACAAAGAAAAGGATAATTCCTACAATGATTTTCTTTCTTTTTTTCATACTTCCTCCTTATTCTGATAATTTTTCTTTTAAATCTGCTTCAGTCCATATTTCAATTCCAAGTTTAAGAGCTTTACCATATTTACTTCCTGGGGCTTCACCTACAACTACAACTGATGTTTTCTTGGAAACAGAATCTACAGTTTTTCCACCAAGTGACTCTATTTTTTCTTTAGCTTCTTCTCTAGTATATTCTTGTAGGGAACCTGTTAAGACAAATGTTTTGCCAGCAAAGATTTCATTTTCTTCTACTTTTTGCCCTAAATAGTTCATATTTAAGCCCAGTTCTTTTAATTCTTCTACAATGGCACTATTGTTAGGATTATTAAAGTAATCTGTAATACTTTGAGCAATAATTTCACCAATATCTGGGATAATTACTAACTCTTCTTTAGAAGTTTTCTGTAAGTTGGACATTGTTTGAAATTGAGTTGCTAAAACTTTAGCTGTTTTTTCTCCTACATGGGGAATTCCTAAAGCAAATATTAATTTTTCTAAAGAATTACTTTTGCTCTTTTCAACTGCTTCTAGAAGATTTGATACTGATTTATCTCCAAATCCCTCTAAACGAATTAAATCTTTTTCATGTTCTTTTAAAGAGTAGATGTCTGCTATATTTCCTATGAAACCAAAGTTATAGAAGTCTTCGATAATACGATCTCCTAAACCATCTATATTCATTGCATTCCTTGAAGCAAAATGAATTAACCCTTCGATATGGCGAGCTGGACATTTATCATTTGGGCAATAATAATCTACTTGCCCTTCTTTTTTTACAAGAGGTGTATTACACATAGGACAATTGGTTATCATTACAAAGTCTTTTTCTTGCCCTGTTCTTCTTTCAATTTTTCTTTCTACTACTTCAGGTATTACATCTCCAGCTTTTCTAATGGATACTATATCTCCTATTTTTAAATCTTTTTCTTTAACATAATCTTCGTTATGAAGAGTGGCACGAGATATGGTACTCCCCGCAACAATTACTGGGTCTAGAACTGCATTAGGGGTAATTTGACCAGTTCTACCGACTGTAAAGATTATATCTGTTAACTTCGTTAATACTTCTTCAGCTGGGAATTTATACGCTGTAGCCCATTTTGGATATTTAGCGGTATATCCTAAACGCTTTTGCTGAGCAATACTATTTACTTTAATAACAACTCCATCTATATCATATGGTAGACTTGGTCTAATATTTCCTTTTTCTTCGATAAACTTTATAACTTCATTAATTGATTTTACTAGACGGTTATTAGGATTTATTTTAAAGCCTAATCTTTGCATATAAGCAATAGCTTCAGCATGAGTATTTAATCCATAATCTTCTGGATTTGGTAAATGATAAATAAAATTATCTAATTTTCTTTCAGCAGCTATTTTAGAATCTAATTGACGAATAGAGCCTGCTGCGGCATTACGACAATTTTGAAGAAGTGGTTCTCCTCTTTTCTCTCTTTTTTCATTTAATTCTTTTAGAGTTTTTTTGTTCATGAATATTTCACCACGAACTTCTATATCTACTTCTTCTTTTAATTTTAAAGGAATTACTTTTATAGTTTTTACATTATGAGTAATATCTTCTCCTATTGTTCCATCACCACGAGTTGCGGCTCTTACCAATTTACCTTTTTCATATAATAAAGAAACAGATAAGCCATCTATTTTTAATTCACACATATACTCTGGAGATATTCCTTCTTTTTTAATTTTTTCATCAAATGAGATTACTTCACTTTCTGAAAAAACATCACTTAGGGACATCATTGGTATTTTATGTTCTACTTTTTGAAAACCTTCTATTATTTTTCCACCAGCATGTTGGGTTGGAGAATCTTCTCTAATCCATTCTGGGTGTAAAGTCTCAATTTCAATTAATTCTCTTAAATATTTATCATATTCTTGATCTGTAATGGTTGGATTATCTAGAGTATGATAATTATAGTCAGCTTCATTTACAATATCAATTAACTCTAACATTCTCTCTTGCATATTATCACCTTTTTCTAATATAAGTATACCAAAAAAAAAGAGTTAACTAAACTCCTTTTTTAGGTTGTCTTAATACTTTTGCGATAATAACTGCTCCTGCTAAGAATATTCCAATACCTAAAATATATAATAAGTATGGAACATTTTTTGCTGTATCTGGTATTTTTACTATTTCATCTTGAATATCAGTAATTGGATTATCAGGAATATCATCTATTGTTGGTTCTGGTATATCATTATTCCCACCTAACAAAATATCAATGTTTGAAAAATTATGGAACATAACTACATATTGTGGAGTAGAGAATTTTTCAGCATTTTCATCTTCATAGAAAGTTAGATACCCTTCTCTTAAGTTAACATCCTCTTCTTTTAGGTTATCTGTGTAACTAATTTCAGGTTCGCCATTCTCACCTGTTACGAATATTCTGTCCATTACGAAATAGTTTTCATCAAGTGTAGGATCCACACTTGATGTTAATTCATCAGTTAGATCATATTGATATTGTAATATTCCCCTTAATGCGTCATTTTCATATATCTTTTTGTATTTATCTGGATATCCATTTATCTTATAGTTCATAACAATTTCAATTATGTAGAATTTATCAGAACCTACATCAGCTATATCATCATGGAAAAGAGCTTCAATCTTTTCTTTAGTTAAGTTTAAATTTAGTTTGACAAATAATACATCAAGATCATCAATTTTTCCTGTTGTAACCGTTGGATTCATTTCATACTCAGTAACAGGTAGATTTACTGCACTTTTTTGAACGTATGTAGCATAGTTAATTAATGATTCTTCTTCTAATTCTTCGGCATTTTGGGAAGTCCCACCACCATTTAATTCTGTTCCTCTATATATTTCATATAAATCTAGTTCTATTCCATTGATTGTAAATGAGAAATCTTCATGATTAACTTCTTTTGGCCATGCTGCACCTTCAGCGTGTACATTAATTGTCATTATTGATATTACTATGATTAATAAAATCGATAATATTTTTTTCATCTCATCACCTCTATTTTAACTTTAAAATATTTTATATTATTAGTCAATATAAAAATGCATAGGTTTTAATCTATTTACATTCAAATTCACACTAACCTAATAGATGCTTTAGATATTCACTCTAATATAAGTATAAAAAAAAGAGTTAACTAAACTCCTTTTTTAGGTTGTCTTAATACTTTTGCAATAATAACTGCTCCTGCTAAGAATACTCCAATACCAAAAATATATAATATGTATGGAACATTTTTTGCTGTATCTGGTATTTTTACTATTTCATCTTGAATATCAGTAATTGGGTTATTTGAGACACTATCATCTGCACCTTTTAATAAATTAAGTAGGTTGGTTGTATCAGCAAGGTTAGTAAATGAGATAGTATAATCTGGTGTATCAGTTATTTTTGCATTTTCATCTTTATAGAATAGTAGAAAGTCAGATCTTAGTAAATCTAATGAATTAGTTGGGTTATCACCTAATAATTCATTAAATGAACCAAGTACATTATTATTAAATCCTACTTCAGCTTCATTTGTTGTAGAATTAAGCGTTATAAATTTTTTGTCGATCATAAAATAGTTTTCATATCCTTGGTAAAGACTATGATACCCATCCATAAGGTCTAAATCAACCATACGTATAGTTTCTCTTAACATATCTTTTTCAATAATAATTTTGTATTCTTCAGGATAATTATCTATTCTGTATGCTATATCAACATCAACAATATATGATTTATTTTCATCAACTGGATCTAGATATCCATTCTCTACAAGATTATTATATTCTTCTTTTATATAATCATCTGTGATATTTAAATTTAACTTACCAAATAAAGTATCTACTGAAGATATTTTTTCTTGGCTAAGACTTGGCGTCAATGTGAATCTGTCTTCAGGTATCCATGCGTAATCATTATATAGGTACTCCATATAATTGATTAGTGATTCAGTTGTTTTAGCAGTTGTGTAAGTATCTGTTTCAAATTCAGTTCCTTTTTCTATTATTTCATCTGCTTTATTTATTTCATAAAAATCTAATGCTATACCTGTAATTGTAAAAGTGAAACCTCCATAAGTTATTTCTTTAGGCCATCCTTCACCTTCAGCGTGTACATTTATTGTCATTATTGATATTACCGCGATTAAAAGTATTGATATTATTTTTTTCATCATATCACCTCTCTATTTTAACTTTATATAATTTTACACCTTTTAGCAAAAAAAAGAACAAACAATGTCAATTATTTATTCTTTTACATTTTTGTTTACACTAATCCCATAGATGTTTAGGATATTCGCCTTTTTCCATCATTTCTTTTAGGGCTTTCTTTACACCATCGGCATCTTCTTTATAAGTTACTCCATACCATGTTGCTGTGGTAGGAATTACTTTACATGTAGCATAATTATCTTCTATAGCTTGGAATAGTACATCTGGAATTAAGTATTCAAATTTTTCTAAATTATTACTCCTATCTAAAAATTCTTTAAAATGATCTTCTATATATTGAAAAACACTTGGAGTAAATAATAACATATTCATAGATACTGTATCCTCTTCATCTATCTCAAAAGCCGGTTTAGACTCATCTAATGGAGTAGCGATTATTTTTCCACTTTCTACTCTACCGGCATTGGTTTCTACTAATCCGACTAGATTACCATCTTCTACTTGACATATTCCTCTTTTAGCAGGGCCATTTTCTGATAGAATATTTTTTACTAAATAGCCAATCATTCCATATGGATAAGGTTTATTTTCTTCAACATTTCTTAAAAATTCCGCTCCTTTTTCAAAAGCATCTCTACCATAAAAATCATCAGCGTTTATTATCATAAATGGTTCATGGACTTTTTCTTTGCAACACAATATAGCATGAGCTGTACCTAGTGGCTTTTCTCTATCTTTTAATTGTTCGTAACCGGCTGGTAGATTATCGTTTTTTTGAAAACAATATTCAACATGGATATGAGGTTCTACTCTAGCACCTATTGTTTCTTTAAATAAATCATAGGTTTCTTCTTTTATTAAAAATACAATTTTTGTAAAACCGGCTTTAATTGCGTCATATACTGAGTAATCAATAATAAATTCTTCGTTTGGGCCAAGCGGAGTTACTTGTTTTAAGCCTCCAAATCTGCTTCCTATACCAGCTGCTAAAATTACTAAAGTAATATCTTTTTTCATTTTTCCTCCTTATATTTATTTAAGTATATTATAACATATTTATTGAACTTTTGATAATTTTTTATGATTTTTCATGAGTTTCTTAATTCCATGTGGATGTTTAAAGGCCACACTTACTAGGGTATTAGTTACTTCTACTACTTTTCCAGTTCCAAAGGTTTCATGATATACAAAATCACCTACTTGGTAATCTACCTCTTCTTCTCTAAACATTTCACCTACTTCGACTTTTATTTCTTCCTTCTTTTCCTCTTCATTTTTTGTTTCTATTAAATTATTAGGGATTTCTGTGAAGAAACGACTTACTGGATTTATTTGTTCTTTACCAAAAAGAGTTCTTCTTCTAGCATTTACTAAGTATAAATCATCTTTAGCTCTTGTAATAGCTACATACATTAATCTTCTTTCTTCTTCTACATCACTACTCTCCATTAAAGAATTCATATGAGGAAATATTCCTTCTTCTAGCCCAATTACAAAAACATGATTAAACTCTAAACCTTTTACGGAATGAACAGTCATTAAGTTAATTCTATTAGGATCATCACGATACTCTTCAACATCACTTATTAAACTAATCTCTAATAAGAATTCTTCTAAAGAAACTGAACCTTCTCTTTCCTCAAAAGCTTTAGTAATTGATTTAAACTCTTCTAGATTTTCTAATCTTACTTCTGATTCTAATGATCCTTCACTTTCCAACTCTTTTCTCATAAGTGAAGCATCTAATACTTTATCTATTAATTCTGTTAAGGTAAGATTTTCACTTACTTCTTTTAATCTTTGGATTAACTTTTTAAACTCTAGTTCTTTACCAGAAGAAATAGCTTCATAAATACTAATATTTTCAGCATCTGCTTTTTTTGTTAAATTATCAATTGTTTTTAAACCTATTCCTCTTTTAGGAGTATTAATTACTCTTAATAATGAAACATTATCTTTTTCATTATGAATCAATCTTAAGTAGGCGATTAAGTCCTTAATCTCTTTTCTAGAATAGAAGTAAAAACTTCCTACTACACGGTATGGTAGGTTTTCTGTTAACATTGCTTCTTCAATTACACGTGATTGGGCATTAGTTCGGTATAAAACAGCTATATCCTTGTATTCTACTCCTTTAGCAAGTAAATCTTTAATCGTTCTAATTACAAAGTCTGTTTCATCTTTTTCATTATAAGCTCTATAATATTTTATTTTTTCTCCTATACCTCTAGCTGTCCATAAATTCTTATCTTTTCTTTGTTTATTATTTTTAATTACTTGATTGGCAGCATCTAAAATTGTGGAGGTTGAACGATAATTTTGTTCTAATAAGATTATATTAGCATCAGGATAATCTTTTTCAAAGTTTAAAATATTTTTATAATTAGCACCTCTAAAACTATAGATACTTTGAGAATCGTCTCCTACACAAGTTATATGTCTATTTTTTTCACTAAGTAGTTTGGTTAATATATATTGTGCCTCATTGGTATCTTGATACTCATCTATTAAAATATATTGATATTTTTCTTGATATTTTTCTAATATACCAGGATTCTTTTTAAATAATTCAATTGGTAATAATAATAAATCATCAAAATC
>JAEEGL017437468.1_pt1 | contig 15041 bp, 13 predicted proteins | sample 9134231 | NCBI WGS metagenome assembly JAEEGL01 (sample SAMN16246548, study PRJNA631951) | gut metagenome | biome: gut microbiome; feature: rumen; material: fiber-attached | host: Bos | place: Iran: Karaj | collected 2018-10 | reverse complement strand
GTTGCAACAATATAAAGGCAGCCACCTTCCGTTTTCTGCATTTTGCCCTCCATAGACTTTAGTTAAATTATTTTATCCTATTCCCCGGTATTTTACAAGAGGCTCTACTGACAGAATCCAGGTTTTCAGGTCCTTTGTTGATGTTCTACAAAAATTTTTGTGAAAAAAGGATTTCCTTCTTCTCTTTTTTAAATAAATATGATAACATAAGTTATGGAGGGTGACACTTCACCCACCGGAAAGGAGTTGACAGATATGAAGTTTACCTTCGCTGAAAAAAGAATGGATTCCTCTGAAGATCTTCGTGCGTATGCAACGAAAAAGATTTCCAAGCTGGACCGTTTTTTCAAAACCGAGGCTGAAGCCTTTGTCACCTTCAGCCTGGAGCGTGGGCGCTTCCGGGCTGAAATTACCATTCATAACAATGGCATTTATTATCGTGCCAGCGAGCTTACCAGTGACATGTATGCCTCAGTTGATTCCGGCGTAGCAGCCATTGAGCGGCAAATCCGCCGCAACAAGACCCGACTGCAGAAGAGACTGCGTGAAGGTGCGCTTGAAAAAGAAACCGCGGTCTCTTATGTACCTGTCGAAGAAGAGCCGGTTGATGAATTCCGTATCGTCAGGAACAAACGTTTCTCCATTAAGCCCATGTCTGCGGAGGAAGCGATCCTGCAGATGAATCTGCTGGATCATGAATTCTTTGTTTTCCGTAGTATGGATGCGGATAATGCAATTGCAGTTGTTTACAAGCGCCGCCAGGGAGATTACGGCCTGATCTGCGATGACGGTCTGGAAGAATAATATCGTTATTCAAACACCAACAAATTAGAACGCTCCACCACCTGGAGAAATAAAAACTGGAGGGATATTCAATGAGATGTCCGCGCTGCGGAAATGAAATGGTTCTTGATTACCATCGCAAAATTCCACTGAATATGTGCTACAACTGCGGCTATATTGAAGGCCGTTCCGTTGACAGCGATCATGTGCCCATCAGCAACTATGACTTTATGCATAATCTGAACATCCGTGAAACCGCATCGTTTCTTTCCGAATGGCTTCTTTCCAAGGGAGTATCACTTGATTCCTCAGAAATCGAACAGTGGCTTCAGGAAGAAAAGCCCTGATTCACCTGTAATTTCATATCCATAAAACAGCAGGAAGCACCACAAAGAGGTGCTTCCTGCTGTTTTTATTTCATACGTAGAAGTCGGCCGACTCTCTCTCCGCCCGGGATCAGTTTCATATCTTCATTGGTAATACAGGCAAATTTGATAATCAGGAGCAGGTATACAAAAACGGCAACACCGATGGACAACAACATACTGAGTGCCATCCCGAGCTTTCCCCCGCTGTGCAACAATATTCCTGCCGTGCGGTACACTGCCAGTGCGGCAGCGCCCATCAGCGCGCTGCACAGAAGCGGTTTTCCGAAGGCCTTCAAAAGATTCGGATTCTGCTTTAAACTCTTTCGAATAAAGATATAATCCAGAACCGCCATACAGCAATAGCCAAGCAGAGTGCCAATTGGGGCACCGTAGATATTCACAGCCGGAATGGCGATAATAATCCAGTTTACGGCAATCTTCAACAGTGAGCCGGTAACCAGAGCAATCATAGGGAGTCTCTCTTTGCCCGAAGCCTGAAGAATGGCGTTCTCCATCAGCACAATACATACGAAGAAGGATGCCACACCCATGATACTAAGCAGTCCAGGACCTGCCTCATGACTGTTCGGATAGAGAACATTTACAATTGGGAAAGACAACACGGCCAACCCGACGCCCATCGGCATGGAAATCACAGATGCCATTCTCATCGCATCTTCGGAAGTGTGCTCTGCCTCTTTCCGGTTTCCCTTTGCTATGGCTCCTGCAACTGCAGGGACGATGGCTATCGTCAGTGGCGTCATAAAAGCAGCCGGAAGGTTGAAAAGGGTCTGGACTTTGCCGTAAACCCCGAAGAGCACGCCTGCTGCATGTTCGGAAAACCCTGCTGCCGCGAGACGGCCGTGACAGATGCCCGGATCCAGTGAACTCAAAATTGCCATAATGCTCGCCCCGAGAGAAATCGGAATGCCGATTCGAAGAATATCACCCGCAATTTTAACGGAGCTCTTGGTATTTTCAGCATAAACATCTGTCTGATCCCGGTAGTTGTGGTGTTTATACCAGATCATATATGCCAGAGAAATCACTGAGCCAACCGAAACGCCTAAAATTGCTCCGGCAGATGCCTCATGGAGTTTGTGACCTGCAGCAACCAGAGCGCCGGATATTGCAAGCCCCGAGATCACCTTGAAAAGAACTTCCAGAACCTCGTCCACCGTTGTCGGAATCATATTTCCGTTTCCCTGACAATAGCCACGATATGCGGAAACCAGGCAAACCAACAGAATTGCAGGTGCCATCGCTCTCACGCTGAGAGCGGCATCCGGTTTCACCAGATATACTTCAGCCAGCCACCGGTTACCGAAGAACATGATCAGAGAGAAAACTGCTCCGATCATGGCAAAAGTCAGGAGTGCGGTGCGGAAGGTCTTTTCCTTCAGTGCGGTTTTTCCGTGTGCGTCCGCTTCCGCAATCAGACGCGAAAGCGCAACTGGCAATCCTGCCGTAGATAGCGTAAAGAAAATATTATAGACATTATAAGTAGCCAGGAAAATCCCATATCCGTAATCACCAAGGATATTTCCCAGCGGCACTTTATAGATTGCCCCAAGGATTTTCATGATCACGACGCCGATGGTCAGAATGGCAGCGCCATGCATAAAGTTCTGTTTCTTTTTGGAAGATGCGTTCATTTCAGTGTTTCCATAATTCTACGCGCGACATAAATGCCGCTGGCTGATGCATGTGACAGCGAATGCGTCACACCGGATCCGTCGCCGATTATATACAGGCCGGAACTGGAGGTCTCGAGATGTTCATTGAGCTCCACTTCCATGTTGTAAAACTTCACCTCAACGCCGTACAGCAATGTGTCGTCATTTGCGCTGCCCGGAGCGATTTTATCCAGTGCATAGATCATTTCAATAATGCCATCAAGAATCCGCTTTGGAATGACAAGGCTCAGATCTCCGGGCGTGGCAGCTAAAGTCGGGGTGACAAAGCTTTCCCGTATTCTGTTTTCGGTCGAACGTCTTCCGCGAACCAGGTCACCGAAGCGCTGCACGATGACCCCGCCTCCAAGCATATTTGACAGTTTTGCAATACTCTCTCCATATCCGTTGGAATCTTTAAATGGCTCGGAAAAGTGCTTCGACACCAATAAGGCGAAATTCGTATTCTCTGTATGCTTGGTCGGATCTTCGTAGCTGTGTCCGTTCACCGTCACAATTCCATTGGTATTCTCATTCACAACAACGCCATGAGGATTCATACAGAATGTGCGGACCATATCTTCAAACTTTTGTGTCCGATAGACGATCTTACTCTCGTACAGTTCATCTGTCAGCGGAGAGAAGATTTCTGCCGGCAATTCAACACGAACTCCGATATCGACGCGGTTGGAGTGTGTCTGAATATTCAGGCTTTCGCAGACGCCTTCCAGCCACTTACTCCCGCTTCTTCCGACTGAAAGAACACAGTCGCGGCAGGTATAGACTTTCTCATCGACGTGTATTTCGTATCCGTTGTCTGTCCGAGAGACCGAAGAAATCGTGGTATTGAAAAAGAAGTCAACCCGATTTTTCATGTCATTATACAGGTTTTCCAGGACGACATAATTGATGTCCGTACCGAGATGGCGCACCTGCGCATCCAGAAGATGAAGACCGTTTTCCAGACACATTCGTTTAATATGAGTATTCGCTGTGGAATAAAGCTTTGTTCCCTCTCCTCCATGCGAAAGATTGATTCGGTCTACATAACGCATCAAATCCAACGATTCCTGCTTGCCGATGTGCTCATACAGTGTCCCGCCAAATTGATTGGTGATATTGTACTTTCCGTCTGAAAAAGCACCAGCGCCGCCAAAGCCACTCATGATGCTGCAGACCGGGCAACGAATACAGGTTTTCACTTTTTTCCCGTCTATTGGACATTTCCTCTGGTCAAGCGGACGGCCCAGTTCAAAAACAGCTATCTTTAGGTTGCTTTTCATCAGTTCATAAGCTGTATAAATCCCTCCGGGACCGGCGCCGACAATAATGACATCATAATTCACGGAATTCACATCCTTTAAAATAACCATATAACAGAGGCAGGGCACCCGTGGGAAACCACAGGCGCCCGCCATAACATCCTTGCCAGACAATAGCACAGCAGCCGGTGTCTGTCAAGTATATGATTTTTTTACTTTTTCCCTTTGATGTACTCGTCGATGCTCTTCGCACCGGCTTTACCGGCTCCCATTGCAAGAATAACTGTGGCAGAACCGGTTACCGCATCGCCTCCGGCAAATACGCCGGGTCTGGAGGTAACGCCGCCTTCGTCAGCTTCAATGCCACCCTTACGTGTAAAAGTAAGACCCTCCGTCGTGTTGCGAATCAGCGGGTTCGGGCTGGTCCCGATCGCGATAATTACCGTATCGACATCCAGAATCCAGTTGGACCCCTCAACTGCAACCGGTTTACGGCGTCCCTTTTCGTCAGGCTCGCCGAGCTCCTGCTTAATGAGTTCGATCCCTGTCACATGGCCGTCTTCGTCACCATGGATGGCACATGGATTATTCAGAAGGTTGAATTCAATTCCTTCCGCCTCTGCGTGCTCTACTTCTTCCTTACGTGCGGGAAGTTCATCCTTGCCGCGACGATAAGTGATGTAAACATGCTCCGCGCCAAGACGCTTTGCCACGCGCGCGGCGTCCATGGCAACGTTGCCGGCACCAACCACCGCCACACGATTGAATCTTTTTATCGGTGTATCATAATCGTCACGGTAAGCTTTCATCAGATTCGTACGTGTGAGCAGCTCATTGGCGCTGTAAACGCCAAGAAGATTCTCTCCCGGGATGTGCAGGAACTGCGGAAGTCCGGCGCCGGAGCCGATAAACACTGCCTCGAAGCCATCCTCAAACAACTCATCTACGGTAATGGATTTTCCAATGATGGCATTGTTAACGATTTGCACACCCATTTTCGTCAGATTTTCAATCTCAGCCGCAACGATTTCTTTGGGGAGACGAAACTGGGGAATGCCGTATACCAGCACACCGCCGGACTTGTGGAACGCTTCAAAAATCGTAACATCATATCCTAATTTCCGCAGGTCGCCGGCGCAGGTCAAACCGGCAGGACCAGAACCAATCACAGCGACTTTGTGTCCGTTGGATTCAGGTGCAGCTGGCTCCGGTTTATCTTCCTTTGCCATGTGATAATCTGCGACAAAGCGTTCCAGACGTCCGATGCCGACAGATTCTCCCTTAATGCCGCGCACACACTTCGACTCACACTGTTTTTCCTGCGGACAGACTCTGCCGCAGACAGCGGGAAGAGAGTTCGTACTGGTGATGATTTCATAGGCTGCGTCAAAATCACCTTCTCTGACTTTCTCAAGGAAGCGTGGTATTTTGACCGAAACCGGGCATCCTGTTCTGCACGGAGAGTTCTTGCAGTCGAGACAGCGTGCTGCTTCCTTCATCGCAGTTTCTGCATCATAACCCAGGGCTACTTCTTCGAAATTCCCTGCTCGGACAACAGGATCCTGCTCGGGCATCTCATTTTTCGTCATGCTCATGTTGACTTTTAAATTAGCCATTGCGTTTTCCTCCCGTAATGTTGCAGATATGCTTGGCAGCCTCGTCCTGTTCAGCCTGATAGAATGCGGCGCGTTTCAGCAGGCTGTCGAAATCGACTTCATGTGCGTCAAAATCCGGGCCATCAACACAGGCAAATTTCGTCTCACCGCCGACGATTACACGACATCCGCCGCACATTCCTGTTCCGTCTACCATAATCGGGTCAAGAGAGATAATCGTTTTGATGCCATAAGGTCTTGTCACATCAGCCAGGAACTTCATCATAATGTCCGGTCCGATGGCAACCACGCGGTCAAACTGCGGTTTCCCTTCGGCTATATTGGCTTCGATCTCCTGCTTCAGGAAAACGGTTGTAAAGCCCTTTTCCCCATAGCTTCCGTCATCCGTGCAAATGATCAGTTTATCGGAAGCTTCCTTCAGTTCTTCCTTCAAAATCACGATATCGGCACTTCGGAAGCCTGCAATGAAAGTGACTTCTATCCCTCTGGCGTGCATCTCCTTCGCGATCGGGTATGCGATGGCGCAGCCGACACCGCCGCCCACAACGCAAACCTTTTTTAACCCGTCCATCTCAGTTGCCTTGCCCAGGGGGCCGACAAAGTCAGAGATATAGTCTCCCTCTTCGACGGTATGCAGCATTTTCGTGGTCTTGCCTGCTGCCTGCACCATTACCGTAACGGTTCCTTTTTCTCTGTCATACCCGGCAACGGATACTGGTACGCGTTCACCCTGTTCGTCCAGACGAAAAATAACAAACTGCCCTGCCTGAGCATGCCGTGCAACGAGCGGCGCTTCAATTTCAAAGAGACAGATACTCTTTGCCTCATTCAGATAACGCTTGGTAACAACCTTATACATCTCTGCACTCCTTTTTGGATGATATTATCCTGCGGAACCGTAAGATTTATCTCCGCAATAATATAATTTTACACGTAATTACAGCCAAAGTCAAACTCTTTTCCTTGGTTTAATCACGTAAATTGCAGCCCAATCTGAAAACACTCGTCATGTTCTTTCTCGCCACTGAAAAACCATCTGTCACTCTCTGTGCCCCAATGAATCGTCAGCTTATCTTCCAGCCTGGCTTCATTTATAAAAACAGCCTGAATCCGCGTGAGTTGTTTCCCGGTGGGAAGGCTATGCATGCAGTTTTGAATCAGGTCAAAATATCTGCAGTTGTTCATATGCCCATTCATATCCAGGTCTGATGCGGCAACAACATACGTATCTGTCCGCTGCGGTATCAGTTTCTTCGGCGATACTGGTCTCGAAAGCTCTTCTCCGGTTACTTCTCCCGGCAGGAACAGCTCCAGTTTTACCGGATCGACCATGCTGCGTGTTTTACGGTCAACCACTGCCCAGATACCGGCAGCCCGCAATATACAGTCTCCATTTTGATTCCGTGCCAGATAGCTCCGCTGGCTCATCTTATGCCGGAACGGTGATGCCCAGGTTGACAATGTTAGTTTTTCTCCTGAAAGGAACGCTCTCACAAGTTCCACTTCGTAGCGTACAACAACCCACATCAAACCGCGTACAGCGAGGTCATCCCCAGTAACATGGCATGGTCTGCAGGCATCTTCGGCAATCTTCTGAAATTCAGAAAACAGCCAGGAGATTTTCCCTGATGCTTCAGGAACAAAGATCGTCTTCTCTATCATTGCGCTTCCTCAGCAAGACGCTCGATATAAACCCAGGAACTGTTGTCATGCGGAATCAGGTTAATGACAACCGGGACAAATCGATCGTGAACGTCGCCAAAGGGGACACTGCCCTCCATATCCTGTAAATTGAAGGTGTAGGTATATCGATCTGTGCGATAGTAGACCCGGTCATAGAGTTTCATGAACAGAACAGCATTCTGACCGCTGTCCTCATTGTTACGAACCAGAGCCTGAGGGCTGTCGACATAGATGGAGAGAAGTCCCGGGCGTTCATTCAGCTCACCTGCTGCATATACGGCAAATCCGCAGATCGCAGTGACCGGGTCAGGTTCTGTAGACATCTCTCTGGAGTACATGAATTGTGCTTTCACAGTCTCTCCGTCGGCATTCTGTACGGTTGCGCCGACAGGGTGCATCACGTCCGCCAGTACCACTTCGTCGAAGCCCATATCAAAGAGCTCCCGGGCAAGTTCAATAATGTAGTTTCTAACTTCTGAGTTGTATGGGTCAAGCCAGGTACCGTTTTCATCCACATAGTTGAAGCCCATTTCAGTTCTCAGCGCATACTGCGTGCTGCGTGTCGCAAGCATTTCATCGATAAAGCAGCTGATTTGTGCTACCATGTAGATCTCTTTCCCGTCTTCCCGTGTTTTCAGGGCGGGAATCAGAGATGGAAGGGAATTTGAGAAATCTGTATCTGTATAAAGCCCGTAACTGATGGCCAGCTGGGCGTTGGAGTGCCAGATCAGCTGACCGCTGCGCGGCTTGACTTCCAGCATCAGCGCGTTTCCGTCCACCAGACTGGCCGCGGCGTTCTGAAGCCGCTCCAGATTAATCTCCGATGCTTCCAGATAGACAGCTCGAAGCGGTTTTACTTTTTTTCCGGCGACTGCCGTGATACGTGAGTAATCAGGTGCTTCGAATACAATTTCCGGAATCACAGTATCAAAAACCATATTATCTGACACTGTTCCGGTTTTCTCCTTCTCGGAGATATCATCTGCTTCTGAAAAAACCACCTTGACGCCATCTTCTGAGATGCGTGCATATTTCTGCAGACCATAGAACAGGACGACCATCAAGGTAATCAGCCCCAGTAAGAGGACAAAGGGAATCAGCCAGTAATTTCGGCGCTGTCTTCTTCCCTGATAAAAATCAGAATTCCTTGCCAAAAAAACACTCCTTAAAACATCAGTATTTTACGGCTCAATTTTATGAATCCGGCGTAGATGTCTCTCATCTCCGGAGAAGGGTGTATCCAGAAATGTGTCCACGATTTTGAGCGCCAGTCCTTCCCCGACAACTCTCGCACCCAGTGCGAGAATATTGGCGTCATTATGAAGTCTGGTAGCTTCAGCGGAAAAACAATCCCCACAGAGAGCCGCCCTGATTCCGGGCACTTTGTTTGCAGTTATGGAAATACCGATTCCCGTTCCGCAGATAATAATGCCATTTGCATAACTGCCGCCGGCTACTGCTTCCGCCACTGCTCTGCCATAATCCGGATAGTCACAGCTTTCCTCGGTGTATGTTCCAAAATCAAAATACTCTTCGCCGCGTTCTGCCAGATGTTTCATTATCGCCTGTTTCAGGGCAAAACCGCCGTGATCGCTTCCGATTGCTATCAATGGAATGCCTCCTTTTACGAAGAAAATACTGGTTTAATTATAGTCAATTTGAAAACAGATGTCAACGCGCGTAACGTTCAAATTCTTTAAGCAATCACGTGAAACGCCATTGCAACTTTTCGCAGCAGATGTTATACTGTTTTAAAAGAATACTGAATATCGGTTCCGTTATGATCCCTTTCTCCTGTTTTGCTGAATCAAGTCATCAAGGCGGTGAATAAGATGAAATCTGTTTTTAACTGGAATGCAATTTCGTCGGGCAATCGGTTTCTGTTCTTTCGAAAGAAACGAGCCTTAATCCTTCTGGTTCCTGTTATTCTTCTATTCATTCTGCTGATCGCTGCGATTCCCGGCGCAGTCCAGCGTGAGCACCGATACAACGAAGCTGTTTCCCTGATGCAAAGCGGAGATTATGATTCGGCTATTGATCTGTTTCAGACGATCCCTTCATACAGGGACAGTAATATGCTTGCGGAAAAAGAAATCCCGTATCTCCGTGCGAAAGCGTTATATGATGCCGCTGAATCCGGTGACATCTCAGGGCTGAATCGATTCGGAATCGTGCTTCCTGAAGAGAACCCATATGAATCCGAGGCAATTCAGCTGTATCAGCTGGCTTCGGAAGCATTTCATAATCTGGATGGTTATCAGGATTCCGCTGCTTTTGAATCTAACTGTGCGAGCGGAATCGAAAATGAAAAAAACAGGCTTGCGGAAGAAGAACGTATTTCCAAGCAGATTCTTTATGATCAGGCCCTCACTCTGTTGAACGAAGGTTCTTACAGCAGGGCTGCTGATCAATTCCGTGAACTGGGCAGTTTTTCAGACAGCGCAGACATGATTCTGGAATGCTCCTACCGGAAAGCAGTTTCCATCTTTCAGTTTCTATGCCGTTATGATGTCAGTAAAATATACGCTTATATAACCGTCGATCCGGAACAGACCAGTATCTTTTCTCTCTCTTCGGAAGATGCGTTACTGCTAGGCAGTGGTTGTATCGAAGATCTTCGTCTCTCTTGCGGGAATGACCTGACAGATATTCGGCTTGAAGAAATGCCGACGGAACAACTGGCGCCTCTCAAAGACGCTCTGTCTTCCTTTTTCAACTCCCTTGAGAATTACAGGGACAGCGCAGAATATCCTGACAAGATCTCTGCAGAAACAGACTATACCCGTGATTTCTTTATGCTGTGCAGCACAGGAGATCTGCATGCAGCAAAAAACTGGCTGGACAATTATCACGGCAGTTTCCCGGACAGGAACCATTGGTCAGACCTGCTGGATCTGTATCTTCCCTATTGTGAAAACTGGGCTTTATATCTTGGTGACTCTACGCTTCTTGCTTATACGGTAAATCAGGGCTTCCAGTGCATGGATGTGGCATCAAAAGTGATTCTCACGCAGGATGAGGCCATCCTGCGGCTCAGTTTCGGAGATGGCTACTCTACAACGTTCGATCTTCCCAGTAATGTGGGTGAGACTCTGTTTATCAACACAGATATCGATACAGGAATCGCCATGGCTGCAATCAACAATGGTCATTTTGTTTATATGCTCTATGACCAAAACTGGAACATCATCAGCAGCAGTGACTATATCCGTGCATAATTGAAATCAGTCAAAAAAGCGGACGTAAACCAATACGTCCGCTTTTTTCTGTCCATGTTCCGTTATTTTCGACGCGCATGCTGCTTCCGTTCTGTATTTCGCCTTTTATCCGCATTCTTACTGTCAGAAGCCTGCATAAATTTCTTGAGTTTCTCCTCAAAACTCAGATTTTCCGATGGAGGAGCAACTTCACCCATTTCCGGCACAGAGGGTCTGCTTGTTGTATTCGGCGCTGATACAGCCTTATTATCCGGTTCTCTCTTTTCATCCTCCTGGGCACGTTTAATTGACAGGTTGATTTTCCCCTGCTCGTTGATTTCGATTACCTTTACTTTAACCAGCTGGCCAACCTGCAGGTGATCGTGTACATCTTTAACGAAGGTATTCGCAATTTCGGAAATATGTACCAGGCCGCTCTTTCCACCTGGCAGAGAGACAAAGGCGCCGAAATTCATGATACCCGTTACTTTCCCTTCCTGTATGCTTCCAATTTCAATTGCCACGATAGATCAGCTCCATCCTCGTTTTGCTGGTCTCCAGGAAAGATCAAATTTGATCTTTCTTCAGAAGTGCCTATACTATAAATGAGAAATGCTGATTTGAAAAGAGTTTTTTTACATGAATTGAAAAAAATATTAAAAAGATACGCAAATTCTTTTCCTTTTATTAAAATTTAAGCAATAGTGTCTGCTATTTTCAGCAAAAACAATTGTAAAAAGACAAATTCTCAATTTCATTTGAATCCAGACACCCGAATAAGAATGATAGTGCTAAAAAAGCAAGAAACCGTATTTTCCCATTGAGATGATGGATATTTCTGTTCGACCAAATAGAAAAAAGTCTCTGCATTAGTTTGATGCAGAGACTTTTGTTCTCAGTGGCTGTTGAAATAGTAAAGCGCCGTGCTGTCAGTTAATACCGCATCGCATTTCCCGGCATAGAGCTGAGAAAAACATTCCGTAGTTCCACCAGCAAGACGTGTGATCTGACCGAGTCTTTTCACCAGTTTCGGATCTGTATTCAGAGCATCCATAGCTTCCGGAGTGGATGGCATTACCATCTTTTTCCCGTTCAGCATCATCTTGTTCATGGTATAACTGTTCGCCCGAACAGCAACTACAATATCATTTTTAACATACGGGCCGTACCGGGAATAGATTCTACTCTCCACTTCATCAAGATCGAGGGCGATTCCGCCCCATGCGCAGTCAATGTTCCCCGAGGAGAGTTCGATATAGACATTCTCCTTCTCAATCGGCTGCATTTTAATATGCCACCCCAGCTTCTGGGCCACAGCGACAGCAAATTCAACATCGAAACCCCAGTATTCACCATTTGCAGAATATGCCAACGGAAATGAATTGATATCAAGCCCGATGATAAACTCCCTGTAACCGGATTCCGGCATGTTTTCCAGGCGAATATCTGTCCGGGGAAAAGAAATGATTCTCTGCCCAAACCATTTTAGTGACAGCTCCGACAGTTTTCCTTCCTGATCCAGAGCCTGTATCGCTCCGATTACATAATAGGCAATAGGATCATCGTTTCGAAACGCAATGGAATATTCCTGCTCCACCAGTGTCTGCACGATTTTAACGCCATAGCCGGAGTTCTGTCCGCATCCCGACAAGGAAACACAGAGACAGACTGCCAAGATCAGTATAAAGGCTTTTTTAATGGCTCGCTTCATTCTCTATCCTTTAATTCAATCTGATTTTTCGGTGTTTATGAGTCTGCATCTTACTTCATTTTGGAATCCGCATATAAAGTATAGTAACGGAACAGAGAGGCTAAATCTCCAATGATGTTTTCGGATATTCCTCCGTACCTGGTCATCACCGTTAAAATGAAGGGATTCGGGGTGTAGATGATTCCCGATGTATGATTCCAGTCGTTATCATCTGTATCGTGATAGCTTCCGTACTTCTGCGCAATTATACAGTCCTCTTCTCCGAGAGATAGATGAAAATAATGTCCAGGCTGAGCATTTTTCAAATACTCGATCAGTCTCGGGAAGCGTTCTTCATTCTGATACAGAGTCGTCATGACATCTGTCATGAAGCGAGCTGTAAAATCACTGAAACTATAAAAATTCCACGTATAGTACTCCTCTGGAAGGCTGGAGTACTTCTGAAACATCCTTCTGCCCTCACTGGGCTCCGCTACATGCAGCAACATGGAATATGCCAGGGAATTATTGGAATTCGTCAGAACCTCTTCTTCAATTGATTCCAGGGTCATCCCGTAAATTTCGGAATCTGCAGAAAGCTCTCCGAGATATTCCCGTTCCGCATACAGCATCATCAGCGGCACCTTGTAAAGGCTTGCAGAATAATACCACTTGTCCTCATTATGGTACCAGGTTTCCCCAGTCGGTGTATATACATACCCAACTGATATTAAATCCGCATCCAGCCCGTTTTCAGCAACATAGCGGTCAAAGATCATCTGGATCTCTTCTGCATCGACCACGTGAGGCCTTGTTTCCTCTGCACAGGCAAGCGGAACAGCGGTAATGAACTGCATCACGACAAGCAGCAGCGATATGATTCTTTTTTTAATTTGAAAGGGCATGACGTAATCCTTATACTGTGCTGTCTACCGTTATCAGTAACTGGCAAAGTCGTTTTCCGATGTTGGTATTATACCTGTTTGGGAATGGAAATCAAGCCCGGATTTTTCCTGCGCCTTAACGTTATACGACCTGAAACAGATAGAATTTCAGATAATCCGTTTCAGGAACGTTCCACAGGATGGGATGATCTGCTGCCTGCTGGCGTACCTCAATCTGGCGAAGAGTGACGCCGGCATCCCGTGCTGCAGCCTTTAACATGAGTTCAAATTGAGCTACGGGCATAAAATGGCTGCAGCTCGCCGTCGCAAGATAACCTCCACGTGGAAGTAGCTTCATAGCTCTGTAATTGATTTCTTTATATCCTTTTTCTGCGCTCATTGCTGTTTTACGAGACTTTGTAAATGCAGGGGGATCCAGTATGATCATGTCGTACTGGTTCTGTCTGTTTTCTGCAAGCCTTGGAAGCAGTTCAAAGACATCGGCCGTGATAAAGTCCATTTTTGATTCCAGACCGTTCCGGGCTGCATTCTCTTTCGCCATGACGATTGCTTTTTCTGAGATATCGACGGCTGTCACATGACTTGCTCCGCCTTTTGCGGCATTCAATGCAAAAGAACCTGTATGCGTGAAGCAGTCCAGTACCCGCTTTCCTTCCGCCAGACGCGAAACAGCAAGTCTATTATATTTCTGATCAAGAAAAAAACCTGTCTTCTGGCCGTTTTCCAGGTCGACGGAATAGATGATTCCGTTCTCCAGGATTTCTGTTACGGCAGAATTCGGATGTATTTCCCCAGTCAATTCATACCAGCCTTTATATGTCGGCAATCCTTCCCGTTCCCGTAATACGTTGTCATTTCTCTCATAGATTCCTTTTATTTCCTGTCCGTCTTTTCGGAGGATATCCACCAAAGTCGGGAATATACCGTTTTTTCTCTGTTCCATCCCATAGGACAAGCACTGAATGGAGAGAAGATCATGAAATCGATCCACGGTAAGACCTGGCAGTCCGTCTGCTTCTCCGAATACGATCCGGCAGCAGCGGACGTCATCCTTCATGACTGTTTTTCTGTAATTCCAGGCATACTCCAAACGACGTCTCCAGAATGCTTCATCAAACTTCTCATTTGCATTTCTGGACAAAATCCTGATCCTGATTTTACTCTCCTTACTCAAAAAGCCGGTTCCGAGATAACGTCCTTTTTCAGAAACAGCATCCACCAGACAGCCGTTCTTCAAATTCTGTTGATCTGTCATAACTTCTTCCGCATAGATCCACGGATGTCCGCTTTGTGCGCTGAGTGTGCCCTTTTTAGTGATTACAAGCTTCGGAAAGTCTCTGTCTGTTTTCATAAATGAATCCTTCCAAGTGTATGGAAAAACCGTCAATCACTCGGGATCGACGGTTTCTGCCTGGAGCGGATGATGGGAGTCGAACCCACCTTATCGGCTTGGGAAGCCGGAGTTCTACCGATAAACTACATCCGCAAACTTTGCTTACTTAATATAGCATATTCGCTTCAATAATTCAACATAAAAATCATGTAAGGTAAAGGTTTACCATTCTGTAACTTGCATTGGATTTCTTCATGACGTATAATAATAAAAGATATTCATTTTTAGGAGATTCTTCATGCTGGATGCCTTGTTGGATGCCGTTATCGATTCTCTAAAGATCCTGCCGTTCCTCTTTCTTACTTATCTTGTCATGGAATACCTTGAAAGCCACACGGAAGATCATGTACGTGATTTGGTCAAACGTGCCGGCTGGATGGGCCCTTTCTGGGGCGGCCTTTTAGGCGCTGTCCCTCAATGCGGTTTTTCGGCTGCTGCATCTAATCTTTATGCCGGGCGAGCGATTTCACT
>JAEEGL013207700.1_pt1 | contig 15041 bp, 12 predicted proteins | sample 9134231 | NCBI WGS metagenome assembly JAEEGL01 (sample SAMN16246548, study PRJNA631951) | gut metagenome | biome: gut microbiome; feature: rumen; material: fiber-attached | host: Bos | place: Iran: Karaj | collected 2018-10 | reverse complement strand
CCTTCCGGCCTACGGCCTCCAGTCAACCCCTGACAGTTATAAGACTCGGATGGTAAACCCTATCCAGGAATAACGACACAAAGTCAACAAATACCAGGAATAATCTATAAACCCGAGTCAACCGAAATCAGGAAAGCACAGCAGGTCGAAGGATAAAGCCAATTCGGACGAAAACTGCCACATCCTTCTACCGCAGGTCGAAGGAAGCGGGGATGAGGGTCAGAGGCCGGGAGTGTAGGTGACGGCCGGGGCGGAGAAGGCGGCGAGGACTGCCCGGGTCAGGGCGGACTGGCAGGAGCCGGCCTGCGCTCCGCCGGCCTGGACCAGGACGTTGCCGAGGACGGCGGCATCCTCAGGGCCGGTCTGGACCGGGACAGCGCACTCGTCGGCTACCATCTGGCAGAAAACCTCTCCAAGGGGGCCGGAGTGAAGGGAACCGATGAGGCAGAGGGACTTGAGGCGGAAAGGGGTGACACTCTGGAGCTTGACGAAGGTGTCGCCGATCTTTTCCGCCATGGAGGTCAGGATGAGGCGGACGATGGAGGCATCGTCGGCAGGTGCGGTCATGCTGCGGAGGGAGCAATAGCGCGAAAGTGCGGCGGCAGGGTCGAAGGAGGGAGCGGCGAAAGCGGAGCGCAGCGCAGGATCCTCCGGATCCAGCTGCGCCGCCACGGGCGCGCCCTCGCGGGCCATCCGGGCCAGGTCCTCCGGACCGTAGTCCCGGCCCGCGGCGCGCCACGCCGCAACGCAACGCTCCAGCAGGTCGGTCCCGACGATGCGCCCGACCAGAAGGTTGGTTCCGTCAGCGGCCGCTTCGTTGGAAAAGTTCATCTCGAAGGTCTGGTCGTTCACAACAGGGGAAGCCGTCCCGACTCCCAGCTCGCTCACACTGCCGATACGCAGGAATGCAGAAGCCCCCGGCTGGGATGAATGGAGATCCGGTACCGGAGCAGACTGTACGGAGGAATCGGAAGGCTGAGCCGGAGGGTAGATGGCTGAGAGGGCCACCGCCGCGGACGCGAGGTCATGGCCGGCGACGGCCACGACCGGAATGCGTCCCAGCCCCGTGGCCTGCGCGACTTCCTCGGTCAGCTTGCCGAGTTTTGCACCGGGCATGGCCACGGACGGGAAACGCCGCGGCCTGACCTTGCAGGCACTCAGCACATCCCTGGCTATCTTCCGGGTCCTGCGGTCCAGCAAACCGGCTGCGGAAAGAGAAGTAAACCCTATAAAACGCTTGTCTGCAAGCAGATAAACGAACACCTCCGGAATGAACAGAAGGTATTTTGCATCGTCCAGCGCCACGCTCTTCGCACGGCGGAGCCCGAAGAGCTGCAGCGCTGCGTGGGAATCAAGCACATTGACCCCAGTAGCCTCATAGAGCTCACGTTTATCCATCCGTTTGAAGAATTTCGCCTGAACCGACTCCGACAGGACCTCGGCGGCCAGGCGTGGAAGCCCCAGGAACTTGCCGTCCTTGGCCACGCAGACCAGTCCGGGTCCCCACGCGTCGATACCGACCGACTCGACCGAAAGCCCGCGCGAGCCAATGGATGAAAGCCCTTTAAGTACTTCGGAATAAGCGGCATATATATCCCAATAACTGAGTCCTCCTATCCTCAGGACAGGAATGGAAAAGGAATGTACCGTCTCCGTAGTCACCGTTCCGGCGGTAACGGAAGCGAGGACGACCTTGCCACCGGTGGTGCCAAGATCGACCGCAACATAACGTTTGGTGCTTTCTGCCATGATGCTATCCTATCTGTGCCCCGTTCTTCAGCACCTCCTGAGGGGTGATGAAACGCATCTTCCCGTCACCCTGCTTAGCCATGAGTATCATGCCCTTGGACTCGATGCCGCGGATCTTGCGCGGCGCAAGGTTGGCCAGGATGCAGATCTGCTTGCCCAGCATCTGCTCCGGAGAATAGAACTCCGCTATACCGGAAACTATGGTCCGGGTATCGATGCCTGTATCTATGGTCAGTTTCAGGAGCTTGTCGGTCTTGGGCACGCGCTCGGCTTCGAGGACCGTAGCGGTGCGGATGTCCATCTTCTCGAAATCCTCGAAGCTGCACTCGGCCTTCTGCGGCTCGACGCGCTTCGCGGCCTCGGCGGCTGCCGCCGCGGCCTCGGCCGCCTCGCGCTCGGCCTTGATGGCCGCGAGCCGGTCAAGCTGCGCCTGGATGGCATCGTCCTCGATCTTCGAGAAGAGCAGCTCGGCAGCGCCGATCTCATGCCCAGCGGGCAGAAGGGCCGGATCGCCGAGCGAAGCCCAGGTCAGGGTCACGGCCGACGCGGGCGCGGCGGCGCCGGCGTGCACGGTGTGCAGCGCCGCGCCTTCGCCCTCGCGGTACGTGTTGACCGTCGCCTGCTCGCCCACACGGTGGTCGCAGCCCGCGTCGAGGCCCACGCGCAGCATGCTACGCAGCCTCTCCGCCGCAAACGGCGTGAACGGCTCGAAGGCGATGGCCAGGCCGGCGCAGATCTGCAGCGACACGTTGAGGATGGTCGCGCAGCGGCCCATATCCGTCTTGGCGACCTTCCAGGGCTCGGTGTCGGAGATGTATTTGTTGCCCACGCGGGCGATGCCCATGGCATCCTTGAGCGCCTCGCGGAAATGGTAGGTGTCGAGGTTGCGCTCCAGCGAAGCCTTGAGCTCCGGAATGGCGGCGAGCGCCTCGCGGTCTACGTCCAGAAGCTCTCCGCAGGCCGGCACGCGGCCCTCGAAATACTTGTGGGTCAGAACGATGGCACGGTTTACGAAGTTGCCGAAGATGGCCACCAGCTCACTGTTGTTGCGGGTCTGGAAGTCCTTCCAGCTGAAGTCGTTGTCCTTTGTCTCGGGGGCATTGGCAGTCAGCACGTAACGCATTACGTCCTCCTTGCCGGGGAAATCCTTCAGATACTCGTGCGCCCATACCGCCCAGTTCCTGGAAGTGGATATCTTGTCCCCCTCGAGGTTGAGGAATTCATTGGCAGGGACGTTCTCTGGCAGCACGTAGTCCCCGTATGCCTTCAGCATCGACGGGAACACGATGCAGTGGAAAACGATGTTGTCCTTGCCGATGAAATGCACCAGCTTGGTGTCCGGACTCTTCCACCACTGCTCCCACGACTGCGGGAAAAGCTCGCGGGTATTGGAAATGTAACCGATGGGAGCGTCGAACCAGACGTAGAGCACCTTGCCCTCGGCGCCCTCGACGGGCACGGGAACGCCCCAGTCGAGGTCGCGGGTGACGGCGCGCGGCTGCAGGCCGCCGTCCAGCCAGCTCTTGACCTGGCCGTAGACGTTGGGACGCCATTCGGTGTGGCCCTCGAGTATCCATTCGCGCAGCCACTGCTCATAATCCTGCAGGGGGAGATACCAGTGCGTGGTCTTCTTCTTGACAGGTTCGGCGCCGCTGAGCTTGGACTTGGGGTTGATGAGCTCCTCGGGGCTGAGCGTGCTGCCGCACTTCTCGCACTGGTCGCCGTAGGCTCCCTCGTTGCCGCACTTGGGGCAGGTGCCTACGATGTAACGGTCGGCGAGGAAGGTCTTCGCCTCCGGATCGTAGTACTGTTCCGACTCGCGCGTGACGAACTTGCCCTCGTCGTAGAGCTTGCGGAAAAAGCCGGAGGCGTTGTCCGCGTGCACTGCGGACGAAGTGCGCCCGTAGATGTCGAAATTGATGCCGAGCCCGGTGAAGGACTCCTTTATGATGCCGTGGTACTTGTCGACGATGTCCTGCGGCGTGCAGCCCTGCTGGCGGGCCTTGATGGTGATCGGCACGCCGTGCTCGTCGGAGCCGCAGACATAGAGCACGTCCTCCCCGCGCATCCTGAGATACCTGACATAGATGTCCGCAGGTACATAGACGCCGGCAAGGTGGCCGATGTGGACGGGACCGTTGGCGTAAGGGAGCGCGCAGGTCACCAGTGTTCGTTTGTGATTCTTTTCCATATTGTCAATCTTTTCTTTCTCTTCCAATCCTGATTTTCACCCGCTTCTGGGCGGCGGAAAGCTTCTGCATCTCGGCCATTATTGCCGTCTGCTTCTCCTCCGGAGCCGATGCGAGGTCCTTGATGAGGGTGGCCATCCTGTCCTCGATGCGCTTGCCGGCATATACCAGCAAGGCCTTGGGCACGAAATTGACCAGCCAGGAGTCCTTTGTGGTCATCGCATCCTCGAAGTTCTTCACGGTAAGCTGGTACTTCTCCATCGACAGCTCGGCGGTCACGAAGGCTACCGTCCTGTCCGGGGAGTTGAGCAGCATCCGGATTATCTCCTCCTGCTCATAGCCTTCGTCATACTCCTTCATATAGGCGTCGTAGGCGTCCCGGAAAGCCTTGTTGGCGAACGAGATGCCGTCGGCCTCCATAGAGGAGCGGATGAAATCCGCCACAGTGGGCTTGTCCTCCTCATTGCCCGAATAGTAGTCCGAATCGCTCTCGAAGTCCAGGACCGTAGTCCCGTACGAAAGGATGAAGGTGAGCAACTCCCGTTCGGCTGGGGCCAGCGTCCTGTTCTCCTCCAGGGCCTGCAGGCCCTGCGGGGAGACCTGACGCGGCGCCTCCCGGACGGGCGCGGACGGGTCGAAATCCGGCTGCAGGCCGGCCTCGACCCGCCGCCGCGCCCGCTCCGCCTCCTTCCGCTCATCCTCGCGCATCTGCATCCTGTCGGCGTTAATGCGCTCGAAGACGATGCGCGTCTCGACGCCGAAGCGCTGGGACACGGCGTCCACGAACACCGAACGCTTTACCGCGTCCGGTATCAGCGCCACCGTATCCGCGACGGCGTTTATAAGGTTGGCCCTCCCGAGCGGGTCGTTTTCCGCCACTGGGTTCACCAGGGCCATGTACGAGACGAAATCCATCTCGTTCCCGGAGATGAAGGCCTGAACCTCCTCCAGGGTATGCTTGCGGCAGAACGAGTCGGGGTCGTCCCCGTCCGGGAACAGCACCAGGCTGACGTTCATGCCCTCCTTCAGGACCATTCCGATGGCCCTCTGGGCGGCGTGTATGCCGGCGGCGTCGCCGTCATACATCACCGTGATGTTGTTGGTAAATTTCTTTATGATGCGGATCTGCTCCTCCGTAAGGGAGGTTCCGCACGAGGCCACGACGTTGCGCAGCCCGAGCTGGTGCATCGACACCACGTCTACATTGCCCTCGGCGAGGTAGCACCTGTCCGCCTTGGAAATGTCCCCCTTGGCCAGCCAGATGCCATAAAGCGCCCTGCTCTTGACATAGATGGGCGTCTCCGGGGAATTGACGTACTTGGCGATGTTGGACTCGTTGCTGAGCGTGCGGCCGCTGTACGCAATCACGCGGCCGGCGAGCGAATGGATGGGGAACATCGCCCTCGAGTGGAAGCGGTCCACCACCCTTCCGTCGTCGTACTGGATGCTGAGCCCGGCCTCGACGAGGTACTCGGTCTTGTAGCCCTCGGCCAGCGCGGCGTCCGTTAGCGCGGTGCGCCCCGACGGCGCCCAGCCCAGGCCGAAGCGCTCCACAGTCTCGTCGTCGAGCCCGCGCGAATGCAGGTAGTTCAGGCCGACATTCCGCCCCTCATCCGTATGCAACAAACTGTTTACGAAGAACTTCTGGGCAAACTCCGACACCAGCATCAGGCTCTCCGTCCGCTGGCGGGCGGCGATCTCCTCCACCGTCTCCTCCTTCTCCTTCACCTCGATATGATACTTGTCGGCGAGATATTTCAGGGCCTCGACATAGGTGTAATGCTCGTGCTCCATGACGAAGCCGACGGCCGATCCGGCCTTGCCGCATCCGAAGCACTTGTAGATGCCCTTGGAGGGCGAGACATAGAAGGAAGGGGTCTTCTCGTTATGGAAAGGGCAGCAGGCGACAAGGTTGGCCCCGCGGCGCCTGAGCGTCACGAAATCGCCTACCACTTCATCGATCCTGGCAGCGTCCAGGATCCTGTCAACCGTTTCCTGAGGTATCATCCACTTCCTAGGAGGCTATCTCGCAGAGGAACTTGATGCGCACCAGGCGGATCTCCATCTCGTCATAGTCCGCGCCGAGCTCCTTTATCGCGTCGGCAATCGAATCCGACTGGGCCTCGTCCTTGAAATAATCGTAAATCTCCTCCACCACGTCCTCGTCTATGTTCTGTTCGATGAAGTAGTTGAGGTTCAGTTTCAGTCCGGACGAGACTATGGCCTCTATCTCGGTCATCAGTTCGTCCATGTCCATGCCCCTGGCCTCCGCGATGTCCTCGAGGGACATGCGGCGGTCGATGCTCTGGATAATATAGATCTTCCCTCCGGACTTGTTCGGGGCAGACTTGACCACGAAGTCGTCCGGGCGGGTTATGTCATTCTCCTCCACGTACTTGGCGATGAGGTCCAGGAACTCCTTGCCGAACTTGCGGGCCTTGCCTTCTCCCACTCCCTGGCAGTTCTTGAGCTCCTCGAAACGGATCGGGTACTGGATGGACATATCTTCGAGGGAAGGGTCCCCGAAGATGATCCAAGGCTGCAGCTTCAGCCTGCGGGACATGTCCTTGCGCAGGTCCTTCAGCATCGAGAGCAGTACGGGATCGCCGCCACCGCCGCCGGACCGCATCGCGGCCGACGCGGCTGCCGCCTCCTCGTCCTCCTCGTCGTCTGCGCCGCCCGAGAACACCCTGTCCTCGACCAGTTCGAGACGCTGGGGATTATGGTAGAACTCCTCGCCCTGGGGGGTGACGGAAATCAGTCCGTAAGTCTCTATCTCCTTGTCAAGTAAGTGCAGGATGATGCCCTGGTGCATCACCGTGCACCAGAATTTCTCGGAATGCGCCTTGCCGGCCCCGAAGAATTTCAGTTTGTCGTGCTTGTAGGACTGGACCTTCGCGTTCGATACTCCCGCGAGTATGCAGGCCAGATGCTCGATCTTGAACTTCTCCGGCAGGGACTTCACCAGCTCTATCACCAGGCACATCTCCTTGCGGCCGTCGAACGTGGCCTTGGGATTGATGCAGTTGTCGCAGCAGCCGCAGTTCTGCTGCTGGTACTCTTCACCGAAATAGTTCAGCAGCAGGCGTCTGCGGCAGCTGCTGGACTCGGCGTATGCGACCACCTCGGAAAGCAGCTGGCCTCCGATCTCCTGCTCCGCCACAGGCTTGCCCTGCATGAACTTCTCCAGCTTGCGGATGTCCTTGTAGCTATAGTAGGTGATGCAGCGGCCCTCCTGCCCGTCGCGGCCGGCGCGGCCAGTCTCCTGGTAATAGCTCTCGATGCTCTTCGGGATGTCGTAATGGATCACGAAGCGCACGTCGGGCTTGTCTATGCCCATTCCGAAGGCTATCGTCGCGACTATCACGTCTATCTCCTCCATCAGGAAGGCGTCCTGGTTCTCCGCACGGGTCTTGGCATCCAGGCCGGCGTGATAGGGACGGGCCTTGATGTCGTTGATGCAGAGCAGTTCCGCGAGCTCCTCCACCTTCTTGCGACTGAGGCAGTATACGATGCCGGACTTGCCGGGGTTCTGCTTTATGTAGCGGATGATGTCCTTCTCGGGATCGTTCTTGTCCCGGACCTCGTAAAAGAGGTTGGGACGGTTGAACGAGGACTTGAAGACCCTCGCACCGGCAATCCCGAGATTCTTGAGTATGTCGTGCTGGACCTTGGGAGTGGCCGTGGCCGTCAGGGCAATGACGGGAGCCCGGCCTATCTCCTCCACGAGGGCACGTATCCGGCGGTATTCCGGCCGGAAATCGTGCCCCCATTCGGAGATGCAGTGGGCCTCGTCCACGGCATAGAATGATATCTGTATCTCCTTGAGTATGGAGACGTTATCCTCTTTGGTCAATGATTCCGGAGCCACGTAAAGAAGCTTGGTGCGGCCCGCGAGCAGGTCCTCGCGCACCTCCTGGATCTGCGCCTTGCTGAGGGAGGAATTCAGGAAGTGGGCGATGCAGTCATTGCCCGAAACGAACCCGCGGATGGCGTCCACCTGGTTCTTCATCAGGGCGATGAGAGGGGAAATCACTATGGCCGTCCCCGGCATCAGGAGAGCCGGGAGCTGGTAGCACAGCGACTTGCCTCCGCCGGTAGGCATGAGCACGAAAGCGTCGTTTCCGGCGACGAGATGGCTCACGATCTCCTCCTGGTCGGCCTTGAAGGTGTCGTACCCGAAGAATTCCTTCAGCTTAGCGTGTATGGCAGCGGAATCGATTGGCATAAAAGAGTCTAGTCCAGTTTGTGAATGGCGAGTCCGGAGCGCAGTTTAGGCTCGAACCAAGTGGTCTTCGGAGGCATGATGCTGCCGCTGTCGGCAATGCCCATCAGTTGCTCCATGGAGACCGGATAGAGGGCGAACGCCACCTTCATCTCACCGCTGTCGACCCTGCGGGAAAGCTCGCCCAGACCCCTGATGCCGCCGACGAAATCGATGCGGTTGTCGGTGCGCAGGTCCTTGATGCCCAGAAGCTTGTCCAGCACGAGGCGGGAAAGGATGGTGACATCCAGCACGCCGATAGGATCGCTGTCGTCATAGCGTCCGGGACGTGCGGTGAGGGAATACCACTGCCCCTCGAGGTACATCGAGAAATTGTGCAGGCGCTGCGGACGGTACACGTCCGCGCCCTTGCACTCCACCTCGAAGTCCCCGCCAAGGCAGGTGACCAGCTGCTCAGGTGTCAGGCCGTTCAGGTCCTTGACCACGCGGTTGTAGTCGATGATCTTGAGCTGGCTCTCGGGGAAGCAGACGGCCATGAAGTAGTTGTACTCCTCGGTGCCGTCGTGGTGCGGGTTGGCGGCCCGGCGCTCCGCTCCCACGCGGGCGGCGGCGGCCGTCCTGTGGTGGCCGTCGGCCACGTAGAAGGCCTCCACCTGCGTGGTGAAGAGCTCGGTTATCCGTGCTATGTCCGCGTCGTCATCCACGACCCAGAAGGTGTGTCCGAAGCCGTTCTCGTCAATGAACGAGTACTCGGGCTCGCCCGCGGCGTAACGCGCGACGATAGCGTTGATGCCTTCGTTGTCGCGGTATGCGAAGAAGACGGGCTCGATGTTGGCGTTCTGGATGCGGACGTGGATCATGCGGTCGTCCTCCTTGTCCTTGCGGGTGAGCTCGTGCTTCTTGATGCGCCCCTCGGCGTAATCGTCGGTGTGCGCGCAGAGGACGAGGCCGAACTGGGTGCGGCCGTCCATCGTCTGCGAATACACGTAGTAGCAGGGCTTGGCATCCTGCACGAGCCAGCCGCGCTCCTGCCATTCCCTGAAGTTCACCACCGCGCGGTCGTACACGCGCTGGTCATGGTCGGGAAGGATGGGGTCGAAATCAATCTCGGGCTTGGTGATGTGCAGCAGGGACTTCTCCCCCGCCATATCCTTCGCTTCCTGGGAATTGAGCACATCATAGGGGGGCGCCGCCACCTCGGTGACGATGCCCTTGGGCGGACGGACCGCAGCGAAAGGCTTGACCTTGACCATATCCCTACTTGTTTACCTGGAAACGGGTATTGCCCGTCGCAAAGAAATCGACGATCTGGCGCGCGGCGGCGAGGCCGGCGTTGACGTTGGCCTCAGCCGTCTGGGCGCCCATCTTCTTGGGCGTGGCGAAGACGCGCAGGCCGAACTTCTCGCGGAGTTCCGCGTAATTGTCGGGCATCACGTCGGTTACGTACTTGAGGTCCGGGCGGTCCTCCAAAGCCTTCTCCAGGCCGGCCTCGTCGATGACCTCCTTGCGGGCGGTATTGACGAGGACGCCTCCCTTCGGCATCTTCGTGATCAGGTCATACCCGATGGAACCGATGGTCGAAGGCAGGGCGGGGATATGGATGGAGACGTAGTTGGACGAACTGTAGAGTTCTTCGACGGAATGCACGGGATCCGCGCCTGCGGAAGCGATCTGCTCATCGCTGAGGAACGGGTCAAGGGCGGAAATCTCCATGCCGAGGGCCCTGGCCTTCTGGCCGACGAGGCGGCCGACGTTGCCGTAGGCCTGGACGCCGAGCCTCTTGCCGAGGAGCTCGGAGCCGGTCGCGGCGGTGAACTGGGTGCGGGCCATGAAAATCATCATGGCGAGGGCCAGCTCGGCCACGGCGTTGGAGTTCTGGCCGGGGGTGTTCATAACCACCACGCCGTGCGCCGTGGCGGCGGCGAGGTCGACGTTGTCGTAGCCGGCGCCTGCGCGCACGACTATCTTGAGCCTGGAGGCGGCGTCAAGCACTTCGGCGGTAACCTTGTCGGAACGGATGATCATGGCGTCGGCATCCGCGACGGCGGCCACGAGGTCGGACTGGTCGGCATATTTCTCGAGCAGGACCACCTCGTGGCCCGCACCCTCTGCGATCTCCTTGATGCCGGCCACTGCCGCAGCAGCGAAAGGTTTCTGGGTTGCAAGCAATATCTTCATGACTGTCAATTATTTATGCAATTTCTCAAACTCCTGCATGCATGCCACGAGGGCTTCGACATCCTCCTGCGAGCAGGCATTGTAAAGCGATGCGCGGAAGCCGCCGACGGAACGGTGGCCCTTGATGCCGACCATGCCGCGCTCCTTGGCGAACGCCAGGAACTCGTCCTGAAGGCCCTCGAAGCCGGGAGCCATCACGAAGCATACGTTCATCAGCGAGCGGTCCTCGACTGCGGCGGTACCGACGAACAGGGGGTTGCGGTCGATCTCGGCGTAGAGGGTCGCGGCCTTCTTCTCGTTGATCTTCTGCATAGCGGAGACGCCGCCGATGCCCTTGAGCCACTTGAGGGTCTCGTTCATCACGAAGATGGAGAACACGGGAGGAGTGTTGAACATCGACTCCTTGTCGACGTGGGTGCGGTAGTCGAGCATCGTGGGAAGATAGCGGCTGACCTTGCCGAGGGCGTCTTTCCTGACAATGACGAACGCCACGCCGGCAGGACCGGCGTTCTTCTGGGCACCGCCGTAGATCATCGTGTACTTGGACACGTCGACGGGACGGGAAAGGATGTCGGAGGACATGTCGGCGATGAGCGGGACGGGGCAGTCCATGTCCTCGCGGATCTCGGTGCCGTAGATGGTATTGTTGGTCGTGATATGGAGATAGTCCAGGTCAGCGGGGATTTCGAAGCCCTTGGGGATATAGCTGTAATTCTTATCCTTGGAGCATGCGATGGCGTAGGCCTCGCCGAGGCCCTGGGCCTCCTTGAGGGCCTTGTGCGCCCAGACGCCCGTATCGAGGTATGCGGCCTTCTTCTCGAGGAAGTTCATGGCGACATAGAGGAACTCGAGGCTTGCACCGCCTCCGAGGAAAAGGACTTCATACCCTTCGGGAATATTGAGGAGCTCCTTCCAGAGAGCCCTGCATTCGTTCATCGTGGCTTCCCACTCCTTCGTACGGTGGGAAATGGACAGTACGGACACTCCCGTGCCCTTGAAATCTTTCAGTGCTTCGATCGAAGCGTCAATGACGGACTGCGGAAGAAGGCAGGGACCGGCATTAAAAACATGAACTTTGGACATAATATGCAATAAACAATTGTTTGTTAATTTTCCTTAAAGATAACGATTATATTTGTCAAACACAAATCAAGGTTACAAATTCAAAGTTCTTCATAGCTAAGGCCTTCGATTCCGGACATCCTCTCCCGGAAAGGGCTCTCCAGCGACAGCCGCACCCGCAGCACCATGCTGCAGTCCGCGGCGAACGACTGGTCCCTCTGAGGGAGCGACAAGTCCTTCGCGGCCTTCATGACCGCGTTCATCGACAGGTACGGGAAACTGACCCGGAAGTCCTTCCCCGCCACCTTCTCCACCACTTCGGCATTGGCCAGGGCATCGGCAGTGGAGGTTTTGTACGCGCGGATCAGGCCCGGGATGCCGAGCTTGATGCCGCCGAAATAACGCACGACGACCACGAGGACGTCGCTGAGCCCCGCGGAGTCGATCTGGCCGAGTATCGGCCGCCCGGCGGAGCCGGAGGGCTCGCCGTCGTCATTGGCCCGCCAGGTCGAGCCGTCCAGGCCGATACGGTACGCATAGCAGTGGTGACGGGCGTCGTGGTACTCCTTCTTCAGGCCGTCCACGATCTCCTTCACCTGCTCCTCGCTCTCCACGGGCCACGCCTGGGCTATGAAACGGCTCCCGTTGTCCTTGAAGAGACCGTCGCTCCGGGAGGCGATGCTCGCGTATGTGTCCTTTATCTGCATCTGGGCGGAGTCCGTTGCTTTTTCAAATTTAGTCAATTTGAACTTTATTTGCAACTCCGGTGGCGCGCGTGTGGATTATTTTTGTACCTTTGAACACCAAAACGCAAGAAAACTAACGATTATGGTTTACTCGTACAAGGTTACCCTTACGGGTATCAAGGGTTTCCACCGCATATACCATCTCAGCGGCGACAACACGCTGTATACCTTCCACAAGCAGATGAGGGCCGACATGGAGTTCCCCCAGGACCAGCTCATCCTTTTCAAGGCTTTCGACGCGTCGGGAGCCGTAGTGGCCAGGTACGGGCTTTTCGACCTCGGCAACGGAGCCGTGGATGACGTAACCATAGCCGCAGTGGTGAAGAAAGGCATCAAATCCTTCGTCTATTTCTACGACGTCACCAACAAGAAGAGCGTCAATATCAGCTTCGAAGGTCCCGTAGAAGGGGCTTCGGAGAAAGGCCTGCCGCTGCTGGCCGACATCAAGGGTCCCAACCCCATCGAGTTCGAGAACGGCTACATCGCCTTCGAGGACCTGCCCGACGACCAGCGGCATCTCCCGAGCGAAAGTGACAAGAACCGCAGCAAAAAGAGCCTGGAAGCCCTCCTGAGCGCCCTCAAGGACGAGGATGACGACGACGGGGACGTCCCGGAAGAGCCCGACGAGGACGAGGACGACGACGATGACGCCGGAAGCCTCCGCGACGACGAGGACGGAATGGAGATCTTCGACGGCAGCGAGGACCTCACGCTCTGATCCCCCCGGCCGTGGGCAGGAAGCTGATCATCGTGCTGGGACCGACCGCTGTAGGCAAGACCGACTACAGCATCGAGCTCGCGCTCAGGTACGGTTCGCCCGTTATCTCCTGCGACTCCCGCCAGATCTACAGGGAAATGTCCATAGGGACCGCGGTCCCGTCCGCCGCACAGCTCTCAGCCGTGCGGCATTATTTCATCCAGACTAAATCCGTAACGGAATACTATACCGCCGGCATCTACGAAACAGAGGCCCTGGAACTCATATCCAGGCTGTTCGACGAGGGGCACGAAACGCTCGTGATGACAGGCGGCTCGATGTTCTACATCGATGCCGTCTGCAAAGGCCTCGGACATGTCCCCACGGCCGACCTGGAGATACGCAGGTCGCTGATGGAGCGCTTGGAGAAAGAGGGGCTGGAGCCGTTCCGCGAGGACCTCGCCAGGCTCGACCCCGACGCATACGCCACGATGGATCTCTCAAACGTGAACCGTGTATTCAGGGCGGTGGAGATATGCCTGACCACCGGGAAGCCGTACTCCTCCTTCAAGGAGGGAGCGGCCCCGGCCGGAAGGGATTTCGAAATAGAGAAGGTCGGTCTGACAAGGCCGCGGGAGGACCTCTATGACCGCATCAACCGCCGCGTCGTGCAGATGGTCGACGACGGGCTGGTACAAGAAGTGCGGTCACTGGCGGAATACCGCCACCTGACCGCACTTCAGACCGTTGGTTATAAGGAGGTTTTTGATTTTTTGGACGGGGCGTGCAGCCTCGACGAGGCCGTCGGCCTCATCCAGCGGAACACCCGCCACTATGCCAAGCGCCAGCTTACATGGTGGAGAAGGGACCCCTCCATCCGCTGGATCGCAATCTAGCTAGAACGGAAGGTCGTCCTCGCCGGTCCCGAGGTCTATCGGCATGTCGTCGATGGTCGGGGCCGGGGCGGTGTAAACGGGCGCCTGCGGCTGCGGCACGGGCTGCGGCTGCGGAGCAGCTGCAGGTGCCGCCTGCGGGGCGGCCTGCGCCTGCGGCGCGCCGGCCGCGGAGAGCCTCCATACGCGGAGGTCGTTGTACCAGCGGCCGCCGTACTCGCGTGCCCGGACGTTGAAGGATACCTTCACGGCATCCCCCTCGCCAAAGCGGGCGAGTTCGTCGACGCGGTCCTGCCCCCACGCGGAGAAACAGGCCTCGGACATGTAGTTTCCGTCCTGGTATTCAACGACGAAATCCTGCCGGACCCAGGAGCCGCGGGCGCTTGTCCCGCCCTGGGCCGGCAGCTTCGTCTTAATCCTTCCTTCGAGTTCGAGGTTCATGGATTACTCGGCTTCGTAATCGATCCTGGGATCGGCATACGGGAAGATGTCAACGAGCTCCACGTCGAAGATGAGGGTGGAGTTGGGCTCGATGCCACCGGTACCGTTCTCACCGTATCCAAGGGCCGCGGGGATGTAAAGCTGGGCCTTTCCGCCCTTGCCGAGAAGCTGGAGACCTTCGGTCCAGCCCGGGATCACGCGGTCGAGGGTGAGCCTGATGGGCTCGGAGTCGTCACCCCAGACCTGGTCGAACACGGAACCGTCGATGAGGGTACCCTTGTAGCGTACGAGGACGGTGTCCTGGGGACCCGGCTTGTTGCCTTCACCAGCCTCGAGGATCTTGTACTGGAGGCCGCTTCCGGTGGTCTCGACACCTGCCTTCTTCGCATTGTCGGCAAGGAACTTGGACTCCTTGGCGAGATTGAGGGCGGCGGTGTACTTGCCGCGCTTCTCAAGGAAGCTGTTGAACAGGTCGTTGATCAGTTCGGGGTTGATCTTGAACTGGTTGACGAACTCGGGGTCATTCTGGTTGCCCTCAGCCCTGACGATGTCGAGCATTCCCTGCTTCATCTCGGCGAAGTTGAGGTCCTCGCCGAAATTGTACTGCCTGAGCATGCTTCCGAAGTTGATACCGAGGAGGTAGCTTACGGAGTCGACCTGCGCCTTCGAAGGGAGGAGGTCCTTTGCATCAGTGCCGTCAGGGAGTTTGGTGCTGTTCTGCGAACAGCCAACGGTAGCCACGCTCAGAGCGAGGGCTACGATCAGGAATTTTCTTGCTTTCATTTCAAATATTCTTTTTGTTTTGGTTTCACTACAGTTCCCAGGCGAGGGCGGACGCACCGAGGATGGCGGCGTCGGACT
>JAEEGL011736079.1_pt1 | contig 15041 bp, 12 predicted proteins | sample 9134231 | NCBI WGS metagenome assembly JAEEGL01 (sample SAMN16246548, study PRJNA631951) | gut metagenome | biome: gut microbiome; feature: rumen; material: fiber-attached | host: Bos | place: Iran: Karaj | collected 2018-10 | reverse complement strand
GAGCCATACCGTATCCCATCCAGAGCACGAGCAGAGGAGCAATCGCGACGGTCGGAATTGTCTGGCTGATTACGAGCAGAGGATAAAACGCTTTATATGCGAAATCAAATTTATCCATAAGAGTGGCAAGCACAAAGGCTATGGCGATTCCCGCCAGCAGCCCGTAAACCGCTTCCTGCAGAGTGGTGACCGCTTCCTTTGCCATATAGCCGATATTTGTTACAAACGCCCTTGCGACATCGACGGGTGAAGGAAGCATAAACGCCGGGACAAATTCTCCTTTGCAGACCGCGAACCAGATAAGCAGTATGACCGCAACCGTTATTGCGGGCGGCGCCGTCTTATCAGTGATGTTTCGAAACTTTTTTGTCAATCGTGAGCACCTCTCCTTCGGGACAGTACACGACTTTGATGTATGAGCTGACACTCGGGCAGCCCGCCTTGATCGCGACCTTCTGACAGTTCGCCGCTATTTCCATCAGCTGATCGTAACTCTCGCCTTCGATTGTGGTTTCAAACGGCCCGACATAGCAGCTGAGGCCGGTGCTTTTAATATAAGCTATTACCTCATCGACAATTCTGATAAGTTCTTCCTCGCTGTCAACCTGAGGCAGAACCTGGATTGCTATACTTGCTTTCATACTTTTATTTCCTTTCTGTAAATATTCAAACGGCACCCCTGACGGGATGCCGTATGCTCACTTCCTACGCCCGAATTACCGGGATCAGGTTCATGGGTATAATCTCAGCCGATTTCTCAGCACCCCTTATTTATTCTCTTTTTTCGCTTCAGCGCTGTCACGGTAAAACTGCGTTTTGGGATTGGGATGAGGATTATCTTTCCACAGCTTGTCCGCAACCGGCGCCCATTCTTCAGCGAAGCTGTCACACTTGGAGCAGAGTTCCTCCGCCGATTCCTTTTCGATAAGGTCGGTTGAATCCGCCTTGGTTTCGGCTATTATCTTTCTCAGATACTCCGGATTTTCAAGCATCGGGCAGGGCCTCAGATGGTTGTCGTTGAACGGCTGATTATGATAATATGCCATAAACAGCGGACTCTGAAGTCCTTCAAGCAAAGTCTTTTTGCGGATGTTTGAATCGGAATAATGAATGAATACGCAGGGCTCCATATCACCTTCGGAGTTGATATGGAAATAATTTCTTCCGCCCGCGATACATCCGCCGACGTATTCCGCGTCATCCTGGAAATCCATAAAGAACATCGGCTTGCCCGTCTTTGTGTTTCTGACCTTCCTGAGCCATTTATACATAAACTCTCTCTGGTCGGGCTTCGGGAGAAGCGAAACATCGGCGCTCTTTCCGACCGGCATATAGTTGAAATAAAACGCGAATCTGACACCCTTTTCAACCATCAGGTCAAGAAACTCATCGCCGGTTACAACCGGGATATTCTGAGAGGTGTAACAAACGGAGATACCGTAAATCAGGCCGTGCTTTTTGAGCATATCAAGCGCCTCAACCGACTTTGCGTAAGCCCCTTCTCCGCGCCTTAAGTCATTGCTCTTCTCATCGCCCTCGATGCTGACGGCGAGAGTGAGATTTCCGAGTTCTTTCATATCCTCGCAGAACTTCTCGTCAACGAGAGTCGCGTTGGTGTAAGCGAGGAACATACAGTTCGGATTCTCTCTGCAGAGAGTCAGAATATCGTCTTTTCTTATCAGCGGTTCTCCGCCTGTCAGCATATAAATATGGGTTCCGAGCTCGGTTCCCTGGCTGACTATGCTTCTCATCTCATCAAGAGAAAGACTTGATTTATGACCGTATTCTGCTGACCAGCAGCCCTTGCAGTTCATGTTACAGGCGCTTGTCGGGTCAAGCAGAATCAGAAACGGAATGTTGCAGTGATATTTTTCTCTGTTTGCCCTGACTGCCTTGGTGCCGTTTATGCCGGCTCCGAGTCCCAGAGCAAGAAGCATCTTTTTGAGATAATCCCGGTCACATTCATTGAGAACCGACATGGCAAAGCGGTTCCAGACATTTTCCGGATCCTTAACCGCCGCGCGCCACGCGTCAAAATTCTTTGCGGGAAAATCATCGCCCATAAGTCTCTGACCGAAGTCAAGAAGTTTAATTATTCTCTCAGCGGGGTCCTTTTTTATATAATTGAAAATTCTGTCAAATGTGATACCTGCGGCCGTGCGTTGTATTTTTTCTTTTGCTGAAATGATACCACATTCCCCCTTTATACATTAACTTACAAAAATATACCATAATAAAATGTATGTTTCAAGTGCTTTTTTTGATATTTTTCTTGAATATCATATGAAAATATAGTATCATTTTACTAAATCGGAGGAGATTAAAATGAAAAAAACGGCTTTGGCTCTACGCAACAGTTTCGCGCTGGCGCTGCGAATTATTTTCTCGGTCGCAATTATCGCGCTTATTATATGGAAATATAAAGCACTGACAAATCTGGATGTCAGAAGCCTTATTGACGGCATACCGGTTATCCGTGCCGCGGCAACAATACTCGGCGTATATTTCATCAAGGGAATTACGCTTATAGTTCCGGCGTCGCTCGTCTATATTGCCGTCGGTATGTCGATGAAGATAGTCCCCGCGCTGTGTGTCAATATCGTCGGCATCATAATCGAGGTTTCGGTGACCTACCTTATGGGAATCATCCTCGGCGGACCGTATGTCACCAAAAAAATCAAATCCATGAAAAAAGGCGAGAAGATACTCTCCATTTACGAAAAGCACGAAAAAGCGGGTATCTTTCTTATAAGAATTATCGGATTCCCGATTGATTTCTGCTCGCTTTTCTTCGGCGCCATGAGAGTAAGATATCTCCCTTATCTCGGACTTTCACTCGCGGGAATACTTCCGAGAGTAATCCTTTTCACCATACTCGGCGATAAGGTATATAACCTTATTCCGATGAAATACGTTATTCCCGTCGCGGCCGCGGCGGTAGTTGCCGTGCTGGCAATATGGGTGGTAAGATCGGCGCTCAGGGCAAACCGCTCGGCGGATGCCTACGGTGTCCCCGCCTATACTCCGATATGCGAGCAAAACAGAAACATCATACTTGATACGGATATTACGACGGACTGCGACGACGCCGGCGCCATGGCGGTTATGTTTCAGCTCATGACACGCTACGATACAAAATTACTCGGTATATGCAACTCCTCATCCGACCCGTACGCGAACGCGACAATAAAGGCGATATGCGAATACTACGGCATGGAGGAACCGTTTGTCGGCCAGCAGAAAATCAAAGACCTTCATAAGGACGATTCAAAATACACCTCAGCCGTAACCGCGAAATACTGCAAATATGAGGCAAGCGCGATTTCATCGGTTGACGAGGTTGAATTCTACACAAAACTCCTCTCACAGGCGCAGGACAATTCCGTAACGGTTATTTCAATCGGAATGATGACAAATATCAGCTCCGTGCTGAGCAAAAATCCCGAGCTGTTCAATAAAAAAGTTCACTCAATAGTCGCCATGGCGGGTAAATACCCGGGCGGCAAAGAATACAATATAAAAGAAGATCCGCTTGCGGCAATCAACGTGCTTGAAAACTACAAGGGTATTATTGTCTTTTCCGGCTATGAGGTCGGTGACGGCATCAAAACAGGATATTTTGAAGAAGAAGAAAACAATCCCGTTTTTGACTGCTACAAATTGCATTGCGGCGGCGAACTGCCTTATCTCAACAACAGTTTCGATCTGACTGCCGTCCAGTACGCGTTTGAGGGAAACGGCTCTTTCTATGAACTCTCAAAACCGATGGATGTCAGAGTTGACGCTGAAGGCAAAATGATAACAAAGAAAGACAAGTTTTCACAGAGATACTTCATAATCAAAAAAGCGGCTGACGGAGACATTGCCGATTACCTCAATCTTCTTCTCGCGACTTCACCCGTGAAGCGTCACAAATCCGGCGGTGAAACAGAATGAGAATACTCGTTCTCTCGGATTCCCACGGTCACTTTTACGAATTGATGAAAATAATCGACAGACACCGTGACATAAATAAAATCATATTTCTCGGTGACGGTGAACGAGACTTTGACCTTCTGAAAAAAGAAAAAGAAATCCTGATGGTAAAAGGCAACTGCGATTTCGGCTCTCAGCTGCGAACAATTGAACTTCACAGGATTGAAGATAATCTGATTATGGCCTGTCACGGGCACACCTTCGAGGTGAAATACGGAAACCGGCTTCTGCTCCAACGAGCCGGAGAACTCGGAGTCAAGCTCGCGCTTTACGGCCATACACATACCCAGGCGCTGGAATATACAGACGGGATTTATCTTTTTAATCCGGGTGCCGTGGCAAACGGGCAGTACGGTATTGCCGATATAAGAAAAGACGGAATAGTCATAAGCGAAATGGATATTGACTGACACAGCGTATCTTTAAAAACAAATGAGCTGCCGCGGGTTTAATCTGCGGCAGCTTTGATATTATCCGTTTTTCCGTATCTTTTTGATAAAATATGATACACCGTGAAGAACACCGGTATCAGGAATATATCCGCCGCTATCCAGGCGGAAGGATTAGCGATACACACCGCGGCGTAACCGTAACGTGGAATTACCGCGAAACTCATCGCCGCTCTCGCGAGAAGCTCAAACAGCCCCGCCGCCATTGCGGGAAGACTGTAACCGAGTCCCTGGATAGAGTTTCTTAATGTGAACAGCACCGCGAGAACCGGGTAGAATATACAGCAGGCGCGCAGAAATCTTGCGACCATAGCGATAACCTCCGTCTGACCGGGCGGCACAAAAAGAGACGCCAGATACCCTCCGAGGAAAAACGCCACGGAGATTGATACAACGCAGTAACCGAAATCAAGCATAACCGCGTTTTTGATGCCCTGCTTAATACGGTCAAGACGCTTAGCGCCGATATTCTGTCCGCAGAATGTCGCCATCGCGACTCCTATCTGTTCCGACGGAAGAATCAGCATGAGCTGGATTTTACTCGCGACTGTCACCGCCGCTATTGCATTGCTCCCGAGAGTATTGACCGCCGACTGGAGCATAATCGAGCCGATTGCGGTAACGGAAATCTGAAGCGCCATAGGCAGACTGATCGCGAGAAGGCGTCCGCAGAGCTTACCGGATATCCGCGCTTCCTCTTTACTGAAATGCAATATTCTGAATTTGAAAATTATGATAATCAGAGCCGCAACTGCCGAAATCGCCTGGGCTATAACCGTGGCAATCGCCACACCCTTGCACGCCATCCTGAGAACAGTGACAAAATACAAATCGAGAACTATATTGAACAGGGATGAAAAGATAAGCAGTATAAGCGGAGTTCTGCTGTCACCGAGCGCTCTCATGACACCTGCGAAAAGATTATAAAAAAACGTTACCGTAAGACCGAGGAAAACAGTTCCGATATAGTCGTATGCCATATCAAAAATTTCATCGGGAGTGTTCATCACTCTCAGGACAGACGGAGTCAGGAAAAACATTGCCGCGGTCAGAACGGCTGAGCCGGCGGCGCTCAGGAAAACAGCGTTCGCGAAAAGTTTTCTTATCTTTGTTTCGTTTCTCTCTCCGAATGCCTGTGAAATCGGAATCGCGAGGCCGGTTTCAAATCCTGTCACGAAACCGATAATCAGAAAGCTGATGGCGCCTGTCGAGCCGACCGCGGAAAGCTCGGCTGTTCCGGCAAATCTGCCGACAATGATACTGTCCACCATATTATAGAGCTGCTGAAAAAGCTGGCCCAGCATAAGCGGCAGACAGAATGAAACTATCAGTTTTACCGGTTTTCCCCGTGTCAGATCCTTAACCATAGACGCCTCCGTAAGTCTGATGAATTATATATTATCCGCCGTTCATTGTCAATCACCGATTTTCACGGATTGTCAAATAATATTTTTATTTTATTATTGAATTGATAACAAGTTTGTGATAATATAACTGAGAAAATACCGCTAAACGGTATCTTATCAGATTATATGTTATCCTGAAAGGAAGATTTCTTATGAAACAGTTAAAAATCGGTATCATCGGCGCAGGCCGCATCGGTTCCCTTCATGCAAAATCAATCACCTATAATGTTCCCACCGCAACAGTCGTCGGAATCACCGACGTTTTCAAGGCAAACGCCGAGAAAGTTGCTGCGGAGCTCAATATTCCGAAGATTTACGCAGATTACAAAGAGATGCTCGCTGACCCCGAGGTTGAAGCGGTACTCGTCTGCTCCTCAACCGACACTCACGCGGATATAGCGATTGAAGCGGCAAAAGCCGGCAAACATGTTTTCTGTGAGAAGCCCGTTGACCTGACTCCCGAAAAAGTCAGAGCGGTAATAGACACCGTCAAGGAATGCGGAGTAAAACTCCAGGTCGGTTTCAACCGCCGTTTCGACCATAACTTTGCCAATGTCAGAGCAATGGTCAACGAAGGTAAAATCGGAGACGTTCACATTGTCAAAATCACATCGAGAGACCCTGAGCCTCCCAAGGCGGAGTATTCGGCAGTCAGCGGCGGTATGTTCCTCGATATGACAATCCACGATTTCGATATGGCGCGCTTCCTCGCCGGCAGCGAAGTCACCGAAGTTTACGCGAACGCGACCTGCCTTGTCGATCCCGCAATCGGCGAAGCGGGCGACGTTGACACAGCGGTTATCAGTCTTAAATTCGCAAACGGCGCTGTCGGCGTTATCGACAACAGCAGAAGAGCCGCCTACGGTTATGACCAGAGAATCGAAGTATTCGGCAGCAAGGGCGCCGCGGTAGCGTCAAACGACACTCCGACCAACGTTGTATATATGGGAGCAGACGGCGTTGTTGCCGACAAGCCTCTCTATTTCTTCCTTGAGAGATATATGCAGTCATTCCGCGACGAAATGCTTCAGTTCGTGGACGCGGTTCTCAATGACAAGCCGACACCTACAACCGGTGAGGACGGACTCAATTCAATCCTTGTTGCTCTTGCGGCTAAAAAATCGGTTGCCGAAGGAAGACCGGTCAAACTCAGCGAGATGCAGTAATCAATTAATGCAGACGGGTACCGGATTACGGCACCCGTCTTTGTAAAAGGTGATAAAATGGGTTTATACTATCTGAAAATATTCAAACTTGTTTCCGGCCTTCTGAGCGCGGTGCTTATTCCGCTGATAATACTTGTGGTTTATCCGATTATCGCGGGGCTGTTTATTCCGAAAAAGCTCAAAGAAGAAAAGTCCGAAAATCACTCCCCGTTCTTTGCCTCAGGCAAGGCGCAGATAGGCGCTCACAGAGCCGGCGCCGGAATCGCTCCTGAAAATACGCCGATGGCATTTGATATTTGCCTCAACAATCCGGATTTCAAGGTGCACGAGCTTGAATTTGACCTTCACAGGACCAAAGACGGAAAGCTGATATTGCTTCACGACAAAACGCTTGACCGCACCACAAATGCCGTTGAAATCTACGGGCGTAAGAATATTCTCCCGTCGGAACTCACCTATGAGGAAATCAGCAGGCTCAACCCCGGCGAGAATTTTGTCGCCGATGACGGAAGCATGCCGTTCAAGGGGCTTCGCGGGGATGACATTCCGGCGGATCTTAGAATCCCCCTTCTTGAGGAAATAATCGATAAAATCGAATCCCGCGGCGAATATCTTTACAGTATTGATATAAAGGACAGCGGCGAAACCGGAATGAAGGCGGCGGACGAGCTCATCGAGCTCATCAACAAAAAAGGCATAGCTGACAGAGTTATGGTCGCCACATTCAACACGGATATAACAAAGTATCTGACAAAATTTCATCCGGAAACACAGCGTTCAATCGGCGTGCGCGAAGGAATATTATTCTACTTTGCCTATGCCTTCAATTCAAAACTCGAAAAAGACGACCTCGGATTCAAAGCCGTTCAGATTCCCGCTAATCAGTATGTAATTCTCCGCCCCGCTACGGAAAGATTCATCAGATACTGCCACAAATACGGCATAGCGGTTCAGTTCTGGACAATTGATGACGAAAAGGAAATCAAACGTCTCAGCGATATCGGAGCCGACTGTATAATAACAAACGTTCCCGATAAGATGTATAATCTGCTTTATAAAGAATAAAAAATTGCCGCCGCAGTTTTCACTGCGGCGGCTTTTATCAAATGTCTTTTAGATGTGAAGTGTTTCGAGGAACTTCTGAATGAATGCAAGAATTCCGGCAGCCTCAAACTCACCGAGAAAAGCAGTAATGTTCTTCGCAAGTTCAACTGCAAGAGCACCGATAGAAGTAAAATCCATAATTCGAACCTCCTATAATTAAATGGGTATTTGCTGAATTAATAGTAGCATATAATCCGCGATTTGTCATTAATCAATCATACCGGTTTGTCTAAATTACCCGCAGAGAAGTTCGTTTATCCTCTCTCTGAGTGACAGCAGCCATTCATCATCGTGAGGATAATTTTCCATGCTTATATCGCCTGTAAGCTCAAGGACTTTTTCCCTGCCCTCTTTCTCTTCAAGCGCCCTCAGGGCGGCAAGGTCGCAGAATCCTTCATAAAGGACCTTCAGTCTCAGCGAGCATATTGCCTCGCCGTCTTTTCCCGGATAAACGATGAATGAGTCTCCCGACGGAAAAGCTCCGCCGGCGTCGGTGACTTCATACGGATTGATGCGCTTTAATGACAGACTTGTATTGTAGAAATTATATCCCCACTGCAAAAAACCGCTTGCGTTGTATCTGTAAAGCAGAACACCGAGCACACGGTTTCTCAGAGAAGGCATGGCGATAAACCTGTTAGGCAGGTTACAGTTGCCCTGACCGCAGCAGTAATAAGTCCACAGCGGGTCCGCCTTGCCGTAAAACGTTTCTATTCTTCCGACTGACGGAACGGGAATATCAACCGAGCCGGACTTATAGAAATCATATTCCGAAAGAGCGTCCATAACCTTATAGCCGGGAAAGATTTCACGGATGAGTTTCGCCCTTCTGCGATAAACCTTAAGCTGATCCCCGGACGGCTCGTCGGATATATGGATAAATACATTGTCACGCAGCCCGTTGCCGTCTATGAACTTCCTGAGCGCGCGGCTGAACTGTCTGAGAAAATCATCATATTTTTTTGATGACGTTCTTGTCTTCCAGCCGAATATTTTTTTCTCCCTGCCCTTGCTGTCGGTCGCAACGATTTTGGGCGCGTGCTTCGCTCCCCACTGTGTAAAGAAATGGCAGAGCTCAAAATATTCAATGCCGAGTGAACGGCATATTTCAACCCACTTGCGAAGGCGCGAAAAATCAAATGTATATCTGCCGCCGTTAACCCTGACTCCGATCAGCTGAACCGTGGTTCTCTCCCCTCCCGGAACCGTATCGAGCGCGGGAGTGAAAAGAGGGGTCAGAATACAGTTCTGCCCGTGCAGTGACGCGGTTTTCGCGAAATTGCCGAAGATTCTCCAGAATTCATCGGTAAACGGCTCAACATTATAATAATCGCAGATTGCGTCGCAGTGAAACCAGTTTGTGTAAACAATCTTTTTATCGGGCAGCGAAAAATCTTTTATATCCAGCGAAACTTCCTTAACAATGTCATTAAGTCTGATAACGACGGTTTTTCTTCCTGTCATATTACCGCCGGGCGCGACTTCAAACCAGAACGAATACCAGACGCCCGCTTTTGCGTTTGTCTTATTCACGGGCATAAGGATATCAGGATAGTTTCCCGATGTTTTTCTGAGATAATAATCATCGGAGTTTTCAAAGGCGGCAAGTCCTACGGGAACATCTTTAACCGCGTACACGGCCGTACAGTCGCTCATTTTCCCTTCAACCGACGCGGTAACATCGGTATTGGTATCTGAGCAGAAGGCCGCCTGAAATGATATACGCTCATTTTTAAGCATGGAATATGACGCGCGCTCTGCCGAAACGGGTTCTTCATCGGCAAAAACCTTTGCGAGAGAGGACAGTATTTTTACTTTAAGCATAAAATCACCTTAAAAAAGCCACCCGCAGGAGTGCGGGTGGTTCAATATTGTGTCTCTGATTATTCTGCTTCTTCGGGAATGTCCGATGTGCAGTGCGGGCACTTGGTCGCGTCAAGAGCGATTTCACTCTTGCAGAACGGGCAAATCTTTGTTGTCGGCGCTTCTTCAACTTCTTCTGCGGGCTTTTTGACTTTCGCGCTTGCCTTGTTGATTGCCTTGACAATGAAGAAGATAACGAGTGCCATAATAAAGAAGTTGATAATGGCGCTGATGAATGTACCGTAATTGAGAGTTGATGCGCCGGCTTCGACCGCTTCTTCAAGAGTCGCGTAATCCTTGCCGTCAAGCGCGATAAACCAGTCTGTGAATTTCATGCCCTTGGTCGCAAGAGTAATTACGGGCATAATAATGTCGTTGACGAGTGAGCCGACTATTGCCTGAAACGCGCCGCCGATGATAACGCCGACTGCCAGGTCAATAACATTGCCTCTCATAATGAATTCTTTGAATTCTGAACGTAATCCGCCTTCTTTTGCCATATTGTCATCCTCCGTTTTTTTATTGAATCAATTCTAATACAAACTTATCTAAAAGTCAACACCTTCAAGATTAAAATCGGGAATAAAACCCTCGTCCCCCGACGACTTTTCCTGGAAGAAACAATTTTCAAAGCCGAGAGCGGAAATATACTTTCTGACTATTGAATACTCCCTTGACGAAAGGCGCCTGTCAATCGGCTTCATTTCCTTTGCCCTGCCGTAAGGGGTGTATTGCCTCATAACGCTGATATATGTTTCGTCCGACAGATTTTCCGCGACCCAGGAGAAAACCTTTTCCGCCTGGGATATATTGCCGGGAAGCACCATGTGGCGCACGATTATTCCTTTTTTCGCGATTCCGTTTTCATCCGTTACGAGGTCTCCGGTCTGCCGGTACATTTCCCTGACCGCCGCTGAAGCGACTTCAAAATAATCGGGCGCGCCCGAGTATTTCAGGGCGGGCGCCGCGTCGAAATATTTAATATCCGGAAGGTAGATATCCACCAGCCCCTCAAGTGATTTGATTACGTCAGCCTTCTCGTAGGATGAGGTATTGTAAACAACCGGCACCGGGGAATGATACTTTTCGAGCGTGCGTTTTATCATCGGCGCGTAATGTGACGGAGTGACAAGATTGAGATTGTGAACGCCTTTGTCAATCAGTCTGTCAAAGATTTTCATAAGCTCCGTTTCCGTAACTTCTTTTCCGAAAGCACCGTGGCTTATCCGGGTATTCTGACAGTAAACGCATTTTAAATTGCACCCGGAAAAAAAGACGGCTCCGGAACCTTTTGTACCGCTCAGAGGCGGTTCCTCCCAAAAATGAGGCGCCGCCCTGGCGATTCTGTATTTTTCTCCTACCGAGCACACTCCTTCGGACACACTTCTGTCAACCCCGCAGTTTCTCGGGCACACCGTGCATATCAGAGCCGCCGCCTCCTTTCGCGCAATGTATAATCTGTACTTGCATTATTATTAAAATAAGTATATAATGTATTTTAACTACTGTCAATATAAACAGAGGTTATTTATGAATAAGAAAATAATTATCATAATTTCGATAGTTGCCGTTGCCGTACTTGTTGCCGGTGCCGGCACGGCGGCATTCCTGAGAGGGCGCAACACCAAAGCGCCTGAAATCACGGATACGGCAACCGTTACCGACGCTACCGCATCGGATTCGGATTACGGCGAAACGGCAGGCCGCGAAAAGACCGCTTTTCCCTCCTCGCCCACAGCCGTGATTTTTGACGAAACCGGCGAGGGCTCATCTGAAAAAATCGCGAAGCTTCAGTCATACGGCTTCAATTCCGTTATCTTTGATTATACTCCCGATAAACAGGAAGAAACCGCAGCGGCGCTTACCGAAGCGAGAGCTGCCGGCATTTATTCGGGAATCAGGGTTGACTCCGCCGACATCGCTTCATTCATTGATTTCTTCAACGCTAACAATCCCGATTTTGTCATTCTCTCCGGACTTGATGAGTCAAAGGAAGAATTCGTCACCTCCGCCGAAACGGAGATATCGGAGCTCAAAGCCATTGACGCCGCGGTGTCTGTCGGAGTTGAGCCCAAAGAGGTCAAATCCGTTGCCGAGGTATTCAAAAGCACCTCCGGTCTTAAAACATTGGATTTCATCTTCGTAAACCAGAAGGATACGAAGCTTTCTGATTTCACGTCCGCTTTTTCCGCCTGGTGCGACTGTCCGTTTGACATCAGAATCTGTCATTCGCTCGATAAACTTTCATCGCTGACACAGGAAACATCGCAGAATTTAATTGACTCTGTTTCTTCTGTCGCGGAAAATACACAGTGCAGGATGCTCGCTTTTACTCCGTATTCGGAGATAGTCTCCGCAAAGAGCACATACGCCGATACGGTCAGAAGTTATATTCTCAAGCGTGAAAACTATCTTCAGGATAAAGAGTTTTCCATTTCAAACTACAATTCAAACAATATAACCGTCGAGCAGTCAACGGTTGTATTCAAGGGAACAAGCAGTCCTCTCAGCGAACTAAAATGCAACGGGAAAGCGCTCACGGTCGCCAAAAACGGCGATTTCAGCGTTGACTGCAAACTCAATCCCGGTCCCAACACAGTCAGATTTGAGCACAAGGGCAAAACCTATACATATAATGTCACATACAAAGTCAGGATAATAAAAAGCATTTCACCGAGCAACAAGGTTAGCATTCCCGGTGAAATGGATGTCGAATTCACCGCGACGGCTCTCAGCGGCTCAACGGTTATTCTGAAGCTCAACGGCAGTTCATACAATATGAAGGTCGCGTCGGATGACAGCGACGACGATTCAAGGGATTCCGCGTCCGAGTTTGTCACTTACAGGGCAACGGTCACAACGCCGGCGGGCAAATCCGTTTCACAGGACCTCGGCAAATACACGGTCAGCGCAAACTACAAAGGTCTCTCCGAAAGCAAAACGGGAGCGCGTGTAGTCGTCACGGCAAACGAGGTTGTCACGGAGCCCGAAACCGCCGCGCCGACTCAGCCCGAAACCGAAACCACAACCGCGGTCACCACAGTCAGGGAAACCACCACAAGATATTCACAAAGGACCGCGACCACTCTTCCGTCTCCCTCGGATGAAACGGGTCTTGATATCGCAAACACAAGCGCGCAGGCAGAATCCGAAGCGATGACTTCAACTCAGGCGCCCACCGAAACTCAGGAGCAGCCGCAGAAAAAGAATTCAATGCAGCAGTATTCCTACACCTCCGACTACGGTCTCGGCAGCGCGAAAATCGTTGAAATAACAGGCGATTACATCGAGGTTTATCCCGGCAAAAGCAACACCTCCACTCTTTCGGTTCCCGACTGTACGCCTCTTCTCAAGGGTACCGTTGACTATTACAGCAAGAGCGCCACTCTCGATGACGACACCTATTATTATCTCGCGTCGGGTTACAAGGTGCCGACAAGCAGAGAGGATAATCTTGCCGGCGGCAAGACAACCGTTTCCCAGCTTAAACTCGTCAACGGCTACAAGATGCCTTCAAACAACATTGAAATTCTCTCAAGTTCAACAAACAACGGCAGGACCGTCATACGCCTCGCGATGAACAGGAAAGTCGTTTTCAACGCGAAACTGACCGGACAGAGTTATTCGGATAACGGCTCGGGAAGAATTGTTAAAGTAACGGGCGTAAACTGCACCGGAATACAGTTCACTTTCTACGATACAACCAGAATCGGCGGAAATCTCAATTTCAGTAATTCTCTTATAGCAAACGGAAAAACTTCCGTTTCAGGCGATACCGCTACAATGTCGCTCAATTTCCTTGAGGCAGGCAAATTCTACGGCTATCACGCCGAGTACGCCTCCGACGGATGCCTTGAAATCACGATAAAGAGAAAGCCCTCATCGCTTTCGGGCTGCACGGTAATGCTTGACCCCGGCCACGGCGGAAGAGACGGAGGCGCCGCCTGCGTAGTTTCATCGGGCAGTTGGAATGAAGCATCAATCAACCTGTCTATTGCCACCAAGGCAAAAGAGTATCTTGAAGCCGAGGGAGCGACTGTCATAATGACAAGAACGTCAAACACGTTTTTAAGTCTCGCGGACAGAAACGCTCTTGTAAGGTCGCGGCATCCCGATTTGTTTGTCTCGATTCACTGCGACGCCTCGGGTACGTCCTCATCGGCTTACGGAACCACCGCCTACTATTACAGAGCGTATTCACAGCCGCTCGCGAAATGCGTTCACGATGCGCTCGTTTCCGCTTACAATAACCAGATTTACGCGGGACTCGGCAGGACCAAATCCGATAAGGGAACCCTCTTCGGCGCTTACAGAGTCGCAAGAGTTGAGGAATGCCCGTCAATCCTCGTTGAGTACGGCTTCGTAACAAACACCGCCGAGTGTCAGGCGCTTGAAAACTCAACGTCGAGAGACGCGCTCGCAAAAGCGACGGCAACAGGAATTAAAAACTATATTTCAAGGTACTGATTATGACCCGGAATATTCTTATTAAACCCGCGTCCGGAAGCTGCAACCTGAACTGTTCTTATTGCTTTTACCGTGACGAAATGAACAGCCGTCTGTCCGGCGCGAACGGCATAATGTCATTTGAAACGGCGGACACGATAATCAGCAGAACAAATAAGTTCTTCGCCCCCGAAGATATGATCAATTATACTTTTCAGGGCGGTGAGCCGCTTCTCGCCGGAAAGGAATTCTTCAGATATTTTGCGCGGCGGATAAAAGAAAGACCCCTTGTCGGCGGTCTGTCCGTACAGACCAACGGCACATTGATTGACGATGAATTCTGTGAAATTTTCAGTGAATACAATTTCCTTGTCGGTGTGTCAATAGACGGTCCGGAACACATTCACGACCCGCTCAGGAGCAACTCGTTCGCAGACGCGATGCGCGGAGTTGAGCTGCTGAGAAAGCACAATGTCAGATTCAACATTCTCAGTGTCATAACTTCAAAGACCGACGCTTCGGAACTTTACGCTTTCTATAAGGAAAACGGATTTGATTTCGTTCAGACAATATACTGCCTTGATCCGCTTGACGGAAAAAAATCGGATTACAGTCTTGACGCGAAATCCTTT
>JAEEGL016309091.1_pt1 | contig 15042 bp, 10 predicted proteins | sample 9134231 | NCBI WGS metagenome assembly JAEEGL01 (sample SAMN16246548, study PRJNA631951) | gut metagenome | biome: gut microbiome; feature: rumen; material: fiber-attached | host: Bos | place: Iran: Karaj | collected 2018-10 | reverse complement strand
TTTTAAACTCTTCTAATGTCATCATTTCTCTCCGGTGAAATCTTCGGGCGGTCCGTAAACATCTTCCATGGGCTCGTCAATTTCCTCATAATCCTCGGGAGGACCGTAGACGGGTGTCACGGGCATATCGATATCATCCTCTTCGCTGTGGCTGAACCACTCGGGAGGACCGTATACGGTCACAATGGGTTCTTCATCCTCACCCATGTCAAAATCTTCGGGCGGTCCGTAAACTTCGGGACCTGGCTTTTCGACATCATCATCGTCTATGATGAGCGGAGGACCGTAATCCGTCTGCATGGGATCGTCTTCGTTACCCTCAAAATACTCGGGAGGTCCGTAAACATCCGGAGAAGGATCGTCGGGCGGCCCGTACACACCGCAGCTTGAAATGCCGATCAATGCTCCCGCCGCAGCAAGCGTTGATGCAAATGTCAGTTTTCCCCTTGCTTTTTTCATATCTTTTACCTCACTAAAAAAATCAGCAAGTTCCTTTTTTTACAGTATCAGTGATCTACTTCTTTATCCCTGTAATCGGGATGTGCAAGTACCTGTTCAAATTCTTTCTTTTTGAGCGGCTTGTTGAAAAAGTATCCCTGTCCGCGCACGCAACCGTATTTCTTCAAAAGCTTTATGTGCTCGGGGATCTCGACTCCCTCGGCTATCGTGGACATTCCGAGTTCCTCGGCCATTGAGATTATATGCTTCATCATGACCATATCGCGGTCACTTATATCTGCTTTGTCAAGGAAGCTCTTATCTATCTTGATCTCGGTAAAAGGAATATCCTTGATCATACTCATCGAAGAATAACCGACACCGAAATCATCCACGGACACTTCGAAGCCCGCATCCCTGAACTGCTTTACGATTGTGTTGAGTCTGATGAGATCCGCTTCGTTGGTGGTCTCCGTGATCTCGATAACGATCAGAGAATGAGGCACCTTATATCTGTCGACTATTTCGACGACATCCTTTACAAAATAAGGATTGGAAAGATGCTTTCTCGAAAAATTCGAAGATACCCTTACGGGATTCTTTCCTTCGGCGATCCATCCCGCAATATCTCTGCAGACGATCTCGAGAATATAAAGATCGAGAACGCATATTCTCTTGCTCTGCTCGAGAACGGGAATGAAGTCATCGGGCATCACGTACTCTCCGTCACGCTTCCATCTGCAGAGAGCCTCGGCTCCGATAAGCTTGTAATTATCAAGATTGATCTTGGGCTGATAATATGCTTCAAATTCTTTGTTGGTGATTGCAGTCTTGAAGCTTGCTTCGATCAGTCTGGTCCTGTTCATCATTTCCATCATCGACTGATCGTAATACTGGATCTGAAGCTTTTCCTTCTTGGCCAGGAGCATGGAGGTCATCGCGAAATCCACGCATTCGTCGGGCGTCTTCTCTTCGCCGGTGCAATTATATATTCCGCAATATGCGCCTAGCTTTACACGTCCCACTCCGCCGCCTTCAACATCGAAATGTTCGCCCTTAAGTTTTTCGACGATCGAATCGGTCTTATCTTTCTTGCACAGTATGCAGAAATTATCTCCGCCCATCCTGCTCAGGTTTTCCGGCTGGGCCAGATTTTCGGAAACAAGGTCCGTGAATCTCTTCATGACCTTATCCGATTCCTCTCTTCCGAGAAGGGTATTGAGTCCGGAGATATTTATCAGATTGAAAAAGATAACGGAATAATCGGCAAGCTTTCCAAGCTTATGTACCATCCCGAGCATCCTGTGAAAATAAAAATCATTGAAGTATCCGTGTCCCAGTTCATGGAATACTGCATAATCAATGAATTCCTTCATCCTGATACGGCTCTTTACCGTAGTCATTATGAGAAGAAATCCCCTGACAAGTTCTCTCTCTTCCGTATTCCATTCGTAACCGGCCTTGGGAAAAATGGCGATCTTGATTATCGCACCGTTTGACATGACGATACGGTTAACAACGCAATCGTCTTCATTGAAATTGTCCGAATCGAACAGAAAGTCCTGCGAGATCGGTTCTTCCGCGATCTCACTGTTCATATCCGCATATTCGGACAGAACAACACGTCCGAGCTTGAGAAGTTCGTTCAGCTCACGTGAATACTCATCATCACGGTCGCTTTTGTAGATAACGACTCCCGCCTCGTTGCAGAAAAAATCATACAGTTTTGCTTTGATCAGATCAATATTCGTAAGATTTTCCATACCTTTCTAAATAATACCATTTTCTTATGCTTTCCGCAAAGATTATGTGAATCTGTCCCCACTAAAACAGGCCGCCGTAAGCGACCTGTTTAAAGGAAAACGTTATATCGTTTTACGGAAGTGTGATCTCGATCTCGGTCACCTTTTTGCCGAGGAGTTTTTCGCTTCTGCTATCCGGCTGCTGGCCTCCGACATAAACCTTGGCTTTGCCCGAAGGAATGACGAACTTTCCTTCCGTGTCATAAAGTCCGAACGCTTCGTAAGGAAGCTTTATCGATACCTTCTTTGTCTCTCCCGATTTAAGGGAAACCTTCTTAAATCCCTTGAGCTGGTACCTGGGAGCATTCTCGACACCGCTTACTCCGACATAAACCTGAACGGTCTCACGTCCGTCTTCTTTTCCGCTATTGGTGACATTGAATTCGAGTCCGATACCATCATTTCCGAGAACATCACTGTCAGCCTTTACATCGCTGTAATCATAGGATGTGTAGCTGAGTCCGTAGCCGAATGGATAGAGAGCCTCATTCTCCATATATCTGTAGGTTCTTCCCTTCATCGAATAATCGGTGAAATCGGGAAGCTCTGCGGATGTCTTGTAGAATGTAACGGGAAGCTTTCCCTCGAAATTCCTGTCGCCGAATACGGTCTCTGCGATGGCTCTTCCGCCCATAGCTCCGGGATACCAGCACTGGATGACCGCATTTATCTTGGAATCGTCAACGGCAAGCGCACTTCCGACCAAAAGAAGAAGCACAACAGGCTTACCGCTGGCAATTGCAACATCGAGAACCTCCTGCTGAAGTCCGGGAAGACCCAGGTCCACCTTGTCGCCGCTTGCAAATTCATTTCCGGCATCGCCCTCTTCGCCTTCGATTCCGGCATCGAGTCCGAGTGCGACAAAAATGACATCACTGTCTTCACATACCGACTTTACTTCGGAGATCCTGTCGTCACCCTGGCTGAGTCCGCTGATCCTGTCTTTTACAAGATGGCAGCTTTCCGAATATCTGAATTCGACATCCTCTCCGAGATAATCCTCGAGTCCTTCGAGAACGGTTACATATCTTGAAGCGGTTCCCTCGTAGTTACCTACAAGAGCACGTCTGTTATCCGCATTGGGTCCGATGACGCCGACGGTCTTTATTTTGCTCTTGTCGAGAGGAAGAATTCCGTCATTTTTAAGTAGTACGAGAGTCTTGGCGGATGTTTCGAGATTGAGTTTTCTGTGAGCCTTGTTATCAACCTCGGCCATGGTAATGCTATCGAACGATGTCTTCTCACCGTCAAACATTCCGAGCTTCATCCTGGTGGTGAAAAGATTTACCAGAGCTTCGTCAAGTCTTTCTTCCTTTACCTTGCCCTGCTCGACCGCATCCTTAAGATATACGAAGAGATCTCCGCAGTTAAGGTCGCATCCGTTGTTCATCGCAAGACTTACGGATTCGACTTCATCGGAGGTTACCATGTGTCCGGTGTGAAAATCCTTGATAGCCCAGCAGTCGGAAACAACATGTCCCTTAAAGCCCCACTCGTCTCTGAGAATATCCTTGAGCAGAGTCTTTGATCCGCAGCATGGTTCTCCGTTTGTGCGGTTATATGCACCCATAACGGTCTCGACACCCGCTTCCTGCACGCATGCCTTGAATGCGGGAAGATAAGTCTCGCGCATATCCTGGATCGAAGCAACTGCATTGAAACGGTGTCTTTCGGGTTCAGGTCCTGAGTGAACCGCGAAATGCTTTGCACATGCGGCAGCCTTTAAATGATCCTCATCATGTCCCTGAAGACCCTCGACATATCTGACTCCGAGTCTTGAAGTAAGATAAGGATCCTCTCCATATGTCTCCTGTCCTCTGCCCCATCTGGGATCGCGGAATATATTTACATTGGGAGCCCAGAAAGTAAGTCCCTTGTAGATATCGGTATCGGAATATTTCTGCTGCATATTGAACTTGGCACGTCCTTCGGTCGAAACAACATCGCCGATCTCCTCCATGAGATCTTCATCGAATGCGGCGGCAAGTCCTATCGCCTGAGGGAATACTGTAGCAGTGCCCGCACGTGCCACACCGTGAAGTGCTTCATTCCACCAGTCATATGCCTTGATACCGAGATGCTCGATCGCAGGTGCATGATTCAGAGTCTGTGACACCTTTTCTTCAAGCGTCATCTTTGAAACCAGCTCTTCCGCCTTTTTACGGAATTCCGAAATCTTGGCTTCGTTTTTTACAAGATCCATACTGTTCTCCTTAAAATTCTCTAAACATTGACTATTTTTTGCACATCTTCAAAATACTGTGAAAACCTACATATTACAGATAAATCGTATATATATTTAACACATGGTTCTAGCATTTTATTGCTCAGTACTTTTCATTTTTTGCTTTAAATTTTCACGGAAAGACCTTAAAATACCAAAGTGAGGGGTAAACCAATCCATTTCGAAAGAGGTTTTTTATGCTCCCTGTTCTTGAACACGGAAGAGAAACAGTACAATATTCGGATATCCAGGGCGTCAGGTTCTTTCACAATGACCTTACGGAGGACTATCCCCTTCATTGGCATACCGCAACGGAGATCATCGCACCCACCGAAAACGATTACACCATCGAAGCCGGTTCGGAAAAATATGTTCTTCAGACCGGTGATATCGCCGTGATTATGAGCGGTACGCTCCATAAGTTATCTGCACCCGAAAGCGGAAAAAGATATATCCTGCTTTTCGACTATAACCTTATCGGAAATGTTACTTCCCTGAATTCACTTCTCCACTCTCTCGGAGAATGTATCGTCATCAGAAAAGATGAAAACGCCGAGCTTGCCGAAAAGCTGCTCGATTACATTAATCAGATCCAGGTTGAGTACGAAACAAACAAGCCCTATGCAGGCGCAGCCATTTATTCTCTCCTCATCCGTTTCATGGTGGATGTCGGAAGAAGCTGCATGGAGGAAAGAGTTCCCCTTCTCGGAAAAACTTCCGCCAAGAACAAAGAGTATGTCGGACGCTTCATGGATGTATGCAATTACATTTCGGAGCACTGCACCGAAGATATCGATATGGATGCCCTTGCCGAGATGGCAGGCTTTTCAAGATTCCACTTTGCAAGACTCTTCAAAGAATTCGCTCACGTATCATGCTATGAATATCTTACGCAAAAGAGGATTCTTCTTTCCGAGATGTATTTAAACCAGCCGGATCTGTCGATACTCGATGTCGCGCTTCTGTCGGGATTTAAATCACTCTCAACCTTCAACAGGGTTTTCAAGTCATACAAATCCTGCACACCTTCCGAGTACAGGAAGATGAACCGAAGGTATGTCAACAAACCCGCACTCGGAAGCGTTTCCGAAGATGCAGGCAAGGACAGATAGGATCAATCACCGAACTTAAATGATCTCATATCAAAGCAGCTTCCGGGCATGAAGACGAATGAAACGTTCTTCATGCCTGTTATTTTGTCGAATGAGAACTTGCGTGAAGTGTATTCATCACAGCGTTCAAATTCGATCACATTCTTTATCTCTTCCGTTCCGTCCGAAAATCTGACGTGGATGGTATTTGTGCCCTTCGGTGCTCTTCCGCAGATAGTTACCGATGAAGTTCCTTCATCGGTAAAATCCATATCTTTAAAGCCGATCGAAACATTATTTCCGATACCCGTCACTTCGTTTTCTGCAACGCAGAAATCATCGCCGTATATCTCATCCGCTTCGCCTGCATTAATCTCCATAAATGCCCTGTCGTATTTTGCAAAAGAAAAACCTTTGACGTGGATCTTGTCTTCAAATTCAAAGCAGAGCGTGCGGACACCTTTCAATACCGTATCCAGCTTCCACGTATCCTCCTGATAAACATTCCAGATCATGGGCTTTGAATATGTGAAGTCTCCGACAAGCTTTCCGCCCTGCGAGGGAATACCGTCGTAAACCTTTATTGAATATTTGGCATCATCAAGTGCAAATACAGGGATCGTGATCTCATCGGAACCCGCTTTTCCGAAATCGACATTCTCAAATGCGACAAGGGACTTTTCTCCCCGCGCGGATGCAAAGCCCATCTCGTTTCCCGCGCCGATATCTCCTTCCGTATACGAATAAGCGCTTCCGTAAACAAAACCATAAGGATCAAGGAAAGCCTTTCCTATTCCCTCTGCGCTGAACTCAAGCTCCGAGATCACACGCACCTTATCCGTACCGGAACGGGACATACATCTGAATCTGAAATCACCGTCGCCTTTTGCCTTAAGGACCACATCGCTTCCCTGCACGCATACCTCTGCGTTGTTAACGGGAACAGCCTTGTCATTTAATATGGCGTAGGTAAGCTCCCTGTCGGTTGCGTTTTCGGGAAGGATCTTTATACTTACGGGGATCTCTTTTCTGTCCGGAGTGAAAAGTCTGCAGTCGCAGCTTACCTCGATCTTTCTGACGGGAATGTCATCTTCCGAACCGAGATGTGCCGGTCTGTCAGTGTTTTCTTCAAAGACATCCTTAACAGATCTGTCAAACGGTGAAGGAACACACGCTTCTCCGGGTTCACTCTTAAGTGTTATCTCCGCACTCTTTAATCCCTTTGCCAATGCGGTAAGCTTCACATCTCCGGGTTCTGCTTTCGGTGCGATCACCGCGAGAAGCTTTCCGTTAAACAGCCTTCTGCTTATACCCTTGTATGAATCGGTATCGGTGCTGTCACCGTTATCGAGTCCGACAAGTCTTCCCGCTCCGGATACGTTTACCCTGATACGGTCAGCTGCATTTTCGACGGGGTGTCCTTCGTGATCTGTTACGGAAATTTCCGCAAATATCAGATCATCCGAAGATGCTCTCATGACATTTTTATCCGTCTTTATAACAATGCTTTCCGCATCTCCGAATGAATATCTGATATCCGTCCCTGTGACATTTCCATTTTCGTCATAGCATCTTGCTATAAGTGTTCCCGGCTCATACGGAATACGGTAATCCGCAATCAGATGCGTGCCCGATCCCGGTTTATGTGTGAGGGTCTGTTTACCCTTGCTCTCACCGTTTACAAAAAGTTCGACGGTATTTTCATTTGAACAGACTCTTACATCTATCATCTGTCCGGGATTGAAATCCCAATATGGGAAAACGTGGACCATGGGTGCTTCCCCGGCATCCGTCCAAGCGGATCCGAAGACATAGTAATAATCCTTCGGAAATCCCGCAGTATCGATATTTCCGAAATATGAATTCTTTGTATGGTAGGGAGTTGGCTCGCCTATGTAATCAAAGCCCGTCCATAGGAACTGGCCGCAGGAAAAAGGAACATCCCTGTCATCACATATGCATTTTTCGACGCTTTTGGCTCCCCAGCTGGTATTGCAGTTTCCGAGGGCGCTGCACTGCTCATCGACATCAGAAAGCCTGATCTCGGACAGCGGGAATTTATACACTCCCCTGCTCTGAACAAGGCTCTCAGTCTCGCTTCCATAGATTACCCAGTCCGGATGCTCACTGTGATGTTCTTCATAAAATTTCTCGGAATAGTTGTATCCGACAAGCCCCAGAACATCCGCACATTTCTTCGCTCCCTCCCAGGGAAGGAAATTGCTTCCGAAGGTCACATGTGCGTTTCCGTACGGATCATGCTTTAATACTTCAAACTTAAGATGCCTGGTTGTATCGGGAGCACTTTCATCAGCATGGCAGTCATAGATCTCGTTTCCTATGCTCCACATAATGACACTCGGGTGATTCCTGTCCTGCCTGATCCAGCTCCTGATATCCTTCTCATGCCATTCCTTGAAAAATCTAGCGTAGTCATATTCGGTCTTCGGTCTGTACCACATATCAAACGCTTCGCTGATTACAAGAAAGCCCATTTCATCGCACAGATCAAGAACCTCGGGAGCAGGCATATTATGGGATGTTCTGAGTGCATTAACACCCATTTTCCTGAGCATTTCGAGCTTTCTTTTCATTGCACAACGGTTGAATGCGGCACCGAGCGAACCGAAGTCGTGATGCTCACATACACCGTTTAATTTGAAATTCCTTCCGTTTAAATAAATGCCTTTATCCGGATCAAAGAACACATCCCTTATACCGAATCTGACCGTCTCTTCATCATGATCGTCTATCGCTTCCATGGAGACTTTCAGGGTATAAAGGTAGGTATCGTTTATATCCCAGAGATGGGGATCCGTCAGCTCATAATCAGTATCACTGAGTTTGATCAAAGGCACCGGATCACCTTCCGCATCCGTGACCGAATACTCCGTCTTTGAAAATACCGCATTTTCTCCGGCAACCTCAGTTTCGATATGAAGTATTCTCCTTCCGTCTCTGATGCGGCTTGAAACATACACTCCGTCCTTTTTGATGTAAGTGTCATCCGTATTTCTGATATGAACATTTCTGTATATTCCGGCACCCGAATACCATCTGCTGTTGGGAGATCTATAGCATGCGCTTACAACGATCAGATTCTTTCCTTTTTGAAGCGCGTCCGTGATATCACAGTCGAATGCGGAATAGCCGTATTTCCATTCACATACACAGATACCGTTCACATAGACATGTGAGTCCATATAAACGGCATCAAATTCAAGGAAGTATCTTCCCTTCTTTTCTTCGATATCAAGTTCCCTCATATACCATCCGGTTCCGTCCCTGTAAAGGTCAGTCGAATCGTATATAAGCCAGTCGTGCGGAAGCTGTACTTCTTCAAAGCACTCCGCATGTGCCATGGCTGTTTCGTATGTGGAATCGTTGTTCAGTTCAAGGAATTTCCAGCCTTTATTAAACAGATAACGCATATTCGCACTCCATAGGATCACCTAAATTAAAATTGTGGGTGATGTATCACATCACCCACAAATAATTATACCTAATATAACCGTTCTTTGTAATGATTAACTTTGGTTAACCGAGTGCTTTATGAAGTGTTTCCCTGACTGCTCCGGGCCCCTTCATAAGGCTGATGAAAAATGTGATGACCTTATCGGAAAGTCCCGCTTTTACAAGATCCGATGCAAAAAGCTCGGCATCCGAAAGTATCGGGTCAAGGACCTTCTTCGCATCATCAAAGGAAATATCGCTGCCGAAATCCAGAACGTTCAGGGCATCGGTAACTTTGGCAAGACCGGGATCGGGACTGCATTCGAAAGCATCTCCATTATCATCGATTCCCTTTGCGTAACGAAGCCATCCGGCAATGACAAGGGGAATTGCATTCAGATCCTTTACATCCCTTGCGGGATCGGCAATGTAGCTCTTTATGGTCTCACCGAATCTGATGGGGATCTTCTGGGATGTATCACATGCGATCCTCTGGGGAGTATCGGGCATGAAAGGATTGGGAAGCCTCTTACCGACTACGGTATCAATAAACTCCGAAGGGTTTACCACACCTGGATCGGTAACTACGGGAAGTCCCTCCTTGTATCCGACTGTATCGATAAGCTTCAGGAGATCTTCATCCTTCATTTCTTCGGAGATCCTGGTAAAACCGAGTAGACATCCGTATACGGCAAGTGATGTGTGAAGAGGATTAAGGCATGTGGTAACCTTCATTCTCTCCACTTTATTGACGGTATCGCGGTCGGTGAATATGACTCCCGCCTTTTCAAGTGCGGGTCTTCCGTTAGGGAAATCATCCTCGATAACGAGATATTCACTCTCTTCCGCATTTACGAAAGGTGCAACATATGTATGGAACCCGGTGATCACGGGCTCGGTATCTTCAACACCGTCAGAAGCTATCATATCCTTAACGGATTCATCAGGCCTGGGAGTGATCTTATCGATCATCGACCAGGGAAATGAAACCTTCTCAGGATCCTCGACATAATCAAGGAATCCCTTATCGGAGACTCCGCTTTCAGCCCACTTTACCGCAAATTCATGGATCGCTCCGTAGAGCTTCTCTCCGTTGTGCGAACAGTTATCGGTGCTCACCATCGCAATGGGATATCCGCCTGAGATGTATCTTGCGTAAAGAAGCGAGCATACTTTTCCGATATAGGAAACACACTTTTCGGGACCGTTTGCCATATCCTCCGATACGGCTTTTGCGAAGTTTCCGTCCGCACCCTTAAGACTGTAACCCTTTTCGGTTATGGTAAAAGTTGCAAGCTGTAAGCTTTTGTTTTCAAATGCTTTTTTAAGATATGTAAAGTCATCTTCTACCGCAGTATCAAGCTTAGCTGATGCGGTAACCGAGCCTATCACCTGCTTTTCCACGGATCCGTCGGATCTAAGGATCGCAAGTATGGAAAGATTGTCGAAGGGCTTATATGCTTTGTCGATTATCTCGTAATCAAACCCTTCGGCAACGACTATGCCGGAATTCATTATTCCTTTTTCGATCAGTTCCTGGGCAAGTCTTGCGTGATATGCCCTGAAAATATTACCGGCACCGAAATGAACCCATACGGGTGCATTATCCGTGTTTTCTTTTACCGCATTTATATCAAAAGAAGGAAGGTGGTATCCCTTGCTTTCCCATGCATTCTTATCGGCGATCCCATTTAAACAGAGCTTCATCTTACGCCTCCGTGTGCTTTATCTATAGCTTCCCAAAGACCGTTAATATATGCCGCACCGAGAGCCCTGTCGTAAAGACCGTATCCGGGCATCGCTTCCTCACCCCAGATCATTCTTCCGTGATCGGGACGGATGGGACCGGAAAAACCGGATTCATACAGAGCTTTTACAATCTCGTACATATCAAAGCTTCCGTCGCATGAAAGATGTGCGGCTTCTTCAAAGTCAGGCTGTCCTACGGGAATATCCACTCCGCTCCAGGCCTTGACCGCACTTCCGTCCTCACGGCAGAAGGTATTGAACTGAAGATTTCTTACATGTGCAAAATGTACCCTTCCCGCAAATGAACGGATCATATCGGGAAGATCGTTCTCGGGGTTCGTTCCGAAAGAACCTGCGCAAAAAGTAAGTCCGTTGTGCACGTTATCTACAGCGGAAAGCATCTTTGAAATGTTTTCCTTATTATTGATGATACGGGGAAGTCCGAATACGCTCCACGCGGGATCGTCGGGATGTATACCCATATTTATGTCGTACTTATCACAGACAGGCATTATTGCTTTAAGGAAGTAAACAAGATTATCAAAAAGCTTTGCTTCATCGATATCCTTGTACTGCTCGAAAAGATCCCTTACCTTGTCGAGTCTTTCGGGTTCCCATCCCGGCATCACGGTACCGTTCATCTGATCCTTGATGGAATCGAACATATTCGCGGGATCGATGGAATCGATAGCTTTCTGTGAATATGCAAGAACAGTGGATCCGTCATGTCTTTTCCTTGCAAGTTCGGACCTTGTCCAGTCGAACACGGGCATAAAATTATAGCAGACCATATGAATGTTCTGCTTTCCGAGATTTTCCAAAGTCTTTATGTAATTATCGATATGCTCGTCTCTACGCGGGCCTGCTGTCTTGATATCATCGGAAACATTGACAGACTCAATTCCGGAGATATGCATCTCCTGTTCGGCAACATCATTAACAAGGGACTTGATCTCTTCCTCAGTCCAGAGTTCTCCCGCCTGCTTATCATATAATGTGGTTATAACACCCTTAACACCGGGGATCTGTCTGATCTTCCAAAGCTCCACGGTATCAAATGCCTTACCGTACCATCTGAGGGTCATTTCCATGATATTATGTCTCCTTAAATTGACCTATAGTCATTTCTAAATTCCGTGGTTTAAAGCAGTTCCCCGGAACACTGATATTTACTTGCTTTTTGCTCTCTTCTTTTCAGCCTGTCCGGTTGACACAGTGTCAAGACCGGAATCATTACCTGTTTTGAAACTGTCTATGGCGACGGTTCTGTAAGGAATAGTTATGCCGTTCTCCCTATATGTTTCTATCAGTCTCTTCCTAATAGAACCGCAAGCAACAAAATTCTGAGCAACGTTCTTGGTCCATACGGTGGTCTTCAATACCGGACCGTCGGGATCGAACCTGCAGATAAGGGGCTTGGTACAGTCGATGACATTATCGGTAGCTCTTACAACTTCTTCCATAAGCTTAAGAGCCTTATCCAGGTCATCGGAATATCCGATCGTAAGCTCGAGGAAATTACCGATGCGGTCTTCATGGCTGACATTAAGAAGCATGCTTTCGTTCATGATACCGTTGGGGACCATGCATGCCTGTCCGTCATATGTCATGACTACGGTGTGTCTGAGAGTGATATCGGTAACGGTTCCTTCGGCAATCACGGATCCGCCGCTTATGATCTTGATCTTATCTCCGAGATCAAAAGGTCTGGATAAAGAGATCGCTATGCCGGAAAGGATATTGTTGAGACTCTTCTGAGCCGCAAAGCTCAGGATCGCAAGTACAAGTCCTCCTCCTGTCAGAACAGCGGCGAGCACACTCTGAAGATCGAAGTAAACCTGAAGGATCGCGATGAGAACACCGATTATGACAAGAGTTCTCAGCAGGCTGCAGATAAATCTGACGTGCAGTCTTTTACGCTTTCCTGATATCAGTTTAAGGATCAGCCAGAGCAGGATCCCCACCAAAAGAATTATTACAATCTTTACAATATCATTCATATCCACTTCGTCTCCAAGTATAGCACACTAGTATACTAGTATCAATGTTTCCTATAAATTTATCAAATTTAGCAATTATTATTATAAAAAAAGCACAAAATGCGTACTCATTTTTCACAAAGTAATACCCGTACCCCTTTTTGAGATACGGGTATGCAATCTTATCTGATTATATTGATCTCAAACCCTTTTCCTTCGGTATTGTCATTCTTCTCAGTGCCGAAGATTGCCTGCTTTACAGCTTCATTCTCCTCTTTGGTGGCATAACCGCTGCCCTTTTCCTGTGCATCGATCGCAGAAGCGAGAGTCTGATTCTTCTCAAGATCAGCCGCGGCATTTCCGATCGCCTTGGATGTCTCGGCAGCTTCCCTGTTCTCGGAAGCTTCTTCTTCCTTGCGTGACTCCATTGCCGAATTGTAATCGTAACTTGAGATCCTGCCGGTCAGATACATTCTTTCAAGTTCGGAATCGGAGATCTCGGATAAAGCAGCTCTGCTATCAAGTACTTTATCGGTAGCCTTCTCTTCCGCATCCTTCTCAAGTGCATCCTTTGCGGCTTCTTTTCTCTTTTCACTCTCTGCCCGGGAAGCTTTGATCATCTCTTTGATCCTTTCTTCTCTTTTGGCTTCGAGTTTCTCGGCAGATTCTTCGGCTTCCTTGACCGCGTTCTCTTTCTCTTCGCGGATGGGAGTCTTCTCTGTCTTGTCGGTAACGTCTATATCGATGGTTTCTTCCTTGGGCGCTTTCTCAGTCTTGTTGAAAACAAATCCGTCGGAAAGTCTTTCGTTTGCTTCAGGCTTTACCTGAACGGTATCACCGTCCTCCGAAGTATAGATAACATTCTCCAGCGCGACCGGCTCCTGCTTCGGTTTCTTATCGACCTCAGTCTTCTCAGCCGGTGTTACCGGATTGTTTTTGACGGAGGAAACATTATCGATATTAACTGTTAAATTTCTTGTTATCAGATTATCAGCCATTTTTATTCCTCCTGTTCATAAATTATTTATGAGAAAAGTCCGTGAGCACGCTGTGCTTCGTTCTCTTCCTTTTTCTTCTGCATCATTACATTAATGGTATCCAGTAGTCTCTGCTTATCAAGCTTGCTGACCGCTTTTTCCATATCGAGATCTTCAAGCCTTGAATCGGCTGCAGTGAGATTGTAACTGGTTGTCTTGTTGATGTTGTAAGCATGCTCGAGCGAATTCATCTTCGCTCCGGCATCCGATCTCATTTTCGAAACGGTATCAAGTGCCTTGTCTATATCTTCGATATTAAAATCCTTGGTCACATCAAAATCTTCGATGCCGAGAGCTTTCAATGTGGAATTCATTCCGCTGACGGATACGCTTGATCCGTTGGAGTCGGTTGCGATCTCCATATCACTTTCGGATCCGTCGAGAAGTTTCTTCTCATTATAGGAAGTGATCTTCGATACATCTTCGATTCCTTCCTTGAGCTGTGAGATCTCCTGCTGATAGATCTTCTTATCTTCATCCGAGATTGTAAAGGTATTGGATGCCGCAAGAGCAAGTTCTCTTATTCTCTGAAGATAATCGGTAACATCTCCGAGTGCGGAATCCTGTATCTTGATCGCATCGATTCCTGAAGAAACATTATCGGCACCCTGCTCGAGTCCTCCGACCTGGGCATTCATTTTTTCGGAGATGGCAAGTTCGGCAGCGCCGTCAGCTGCAGACTGAAGAGACTTTCCGCTTGCTATTTTTCCGTAAAGAGAATTATATCCGTATGATGATACACCGCTTATCGAACTCATATGTACCCCCTTTACATATAAATCGCATCTGTGTAGAAAACTAACAAGCAATCGATAACCATATCGTTTGCTCATTTATCAGAAATATCGGTTACACCTTGATTATACTATAATGCGCGAAAAAACAACATATTTTTATGAACGCGAAAAAAGCAACAAAAAATCCCGGGGGCTTATGCCTCCGGGATCTTATTGATAATCTTAATGATTATTTAGCTGCCTTCTTAGCAGGTGCCTTCTTAGCTACGGGCTTCTTAGCGGTGGTAGCCTTCTTTGCAGGTGCCTTCTTTGCTACTGCCTTCTTAGCAGTGGTAGCCTTCTTTGCTACTGCCTTCTTAGCGGTGGTAGCCTTCTTTGCTACGGTCTTCTTAGCGGTGGTAGCCTTCTTAGCAACAGTCTTCTTAGCAGTGGTAGCCTTCTTTGCTACTGCCTTCTTAGCAGTGGTAGCCTTCTTTGCAGGAGCTGCCTTCTTAGCGGTGGTAGCCTTCTTTGCAGGAGCTGCCTTCTTTGC
>JAEEGL014440842.1_pt1 | contig 15042 bp, 11 predicted proteins | sample 9134231 | NCBI WGS metagenome assembly JAEEGL01 (sample SAMN16246548, study PRJNA631951) | gut metagenome | biome: gut microbiome; feature: rumen; material: fiber-attached | host: Bos | place: Iran: Karaj | collected 2018-10 | reverse complement strand
TTTTCCCCAGATACTTGTACCCGCCCTGGCCTTTTAAATATTCTTTTACGATCATCATCTTAAAATCAAAGTTGTATTTTGCCATAGTAAAACTGACCTCCTCCAGTTAGATTTCAGGTCTAACTTTCTGGGGTCAGTTCAGGCAGCCCGTATTTTATTTCATCAGAACTCCTGCGACGAGCAGGTAGTATTCAGGTATCGACTTACCGTCGGACCAAAGGATATCAAAACCCAGCTTATCATGGACCAGTTTCACAGGGAAGGCTCCGATGCCCTCCAAACTGTAGCGCATAATGTCCGGATGGATGCAGGGGTGATTGGAAAGGCGGGCGCATTTTTTGCAGGCCTGACACTCCTGCGCAGCCATGCCGTAACTGCCCGGATAGATGGACTCGAAGGCCCGCATGTCCGCGTCGTAACGCTCTTTTTCTTTAAAGAGCCATTCCTGGGCTTCGTCCACAGAAGACGCGTTCGTGTTGTCGATTTTGTCAACTATGAGCCTGAAGGATGAGTACTGTCTGAAGAAGTCCTCAGGGTCGAAATCGAAGGGAGGGCAGGCCCAGGTCTCAGAGTATCCGGGGCAGGCCTTGCATTTCTCGTGTGTAGAGGGATAGTCGAAGTAGTTCTCGAGGAACTCTTCCATGGGAATGTCTTTTTCATATCTGGTAACGGTGTATCTGTCTGACATTTTAAGTCTCCTTTATTGCTTCGCCTTAAGGCGTTCCTGTTCTTTATTGCTTGCCCATTCCATGTAAAGAATAGAAAGGATGATCACGGCTCCTCCGACCCAGCCTATGAGGGACATGGTCTCGTGGATTATGAGGACCGAAAGCACGCAGCCCGATGCAGGCTCCAGTGCGAAGATGATGCCGACTCTGTTGGAGGGCACCCGCTTCTCACAATGGATCTGCAGGATGAAAGCCCCGGCACTGGAGAAGATCCCCATGATTATTATGACCAGGAACTGGCTGGTAGTAGTTCCCGTATAACTGAAGTCGCCGTTAAAGACGGCGATGATAGTTCCCCAGATGCAAAGGAATGCCATGAGGAAGATGGTGAAGAGGGTGTTGTCTATCTCTGCTTTGTGGGACATCTTTTCCATGTAGATGATGTTTATGCCTCCGAAGATGGAAGCCATGAAGCAGAGTATGTCTCCGGAATTGATGACCATGGTCCCTATGTCCGGAGTCCAGCACAGCATGCAGGTACCCACCAGACAAATGGCTGCGCTTATGAAAATGGTCCTGGATATCTTTACCTTATACAAAAGCCAGTTGATGACCGGGACTATGAGGAAACTCAGGGTGGTGAAAAATGATGCCCGGACTGAAGTGGTGTACTTGACGCCCAGTATATTGGTCACATACATGCTGAGTACTATGAAACTCAGTATCAGTGAGAACTTGAGCGTGTCAAGATTGAACTTGCTGAATTTCTTGTAGTTGAATACTGCAAGAGCACAGGCTGCAAAGGCAAATCTTATGGATATGATGTAAAAGGTGGGGCAGTCCTCGACGAATTTGGTCAGAGGATAGCTGATACCCCAGAAAAGAGCTGCCAGAACGAGCCCCAGTACGGACAGTAGTTCAAGATTTCGTTTCTTCTCCACGTTTGGACTCCTTAAGCGTTCTTAGGCGAGATGACGGCCATCTGGATGCCTGCTCCCTTAATGTTAAAGTTGATATTGAAGGTGGTCCTTACGTCCTCCACGTAGATGTCCAGATCCGGCTGTGTGGAAATGGCCGAAGGCATACTCTGGATGACATGAGGATCAGCAGGGAAATTCATGATGGCAAGGTATGAGAATATACCGCGGTTCTTGGGCATGGAATACTTCATGACGTTATACATGCCCTGGCTTACGGTAAGGTTCATTGAAAGATCTATCTCATCCTTGAAGTCGTTAATGATGTTCTTGACATTCTGCTCTGTGGCATCCTTCACGCAGAGATTATAGATCTGCTCATTGAAGTTATAGCATACGATGACGAAGAAAGGTTCGCCCAGATGGTATGCTCTGATGACACAGTACTGCTTGCCCCAGTAGATAACTTCTCCTGAAATAGAGGAAAGGATGGAGTAAGCGTAGAATACAGGTTTCCTGATGCCCGAGGAAGTGAGAAGCGCAGGGAAGCCTTTAAGGATCTCCTCATTATCTCCGGGATCCCTGAGCCTTACCTTGATATGCTGTTCTTTGGATTTAAGAAGTCTGTTGAGCAAAAATATGGGATAGGCAATGGAATCAAATCCAAAGGATCTGATGTAACTTGCCTTGGTATTCTCGTTCAGACCTACTTCGAAGCCTGCTGAGGTGAGGAGGATCTTGACTCTGTTTATATCCGACAGGCTGTCTGAAGCTTCCGTCAGGATAGTGACCTTCCTGGGGTTGAGTTCATGAAGGATACCGAAGATGGAATAACCCAAGGTCTTGAAATCATCCAGCGTGATCTGGATGTCCAGATAATGATCCATATACGAAATGGACGGAGCGTGGGTATTTACCATGAGATCCAGCTTCAGGGAACTTACATGGTTATTGCTGGGCTGCTGTGAGTTAAGAGCCGACAAGGTATCCTTGATGAGGGAAATGATATCGTTACTGTTGAGAGGAATGAGTTCCCCGCGCTTGATATCGCTCATGACAAGAGGAAGATTCTTTTCACGATAGGACTGAGGATCCATGCCGAACCACTTGCGGAAATATTTCTCGTAATATGAAGTGGTGGAGAAGCCAACGTCCCGGGCGATACGGGAGATCTTCTTGTTGGTCTCCAGAAGATCTATCTCAGACCATTCTACTCTGGCGAAGCAAAGGAACTCACGGAAATTCATGCCCGTGCAGTTTTTGATTATGTGGCTCAGATAGAAGGTGGACAGATGCTCCATTTCCGCCAGATCGTTAAGGGTTATCTGCTCCGAGTGGAACTCATATATGTAGCCGATGATACGGCTGATACGGTCGATGGTTATCTGGTTGCCGGATTCGAAGTTGATGACCATGTTTCCTTCGAAGGCAAACAGGTTGAAGTATTTATCCAGATATTTGATGACGTCCACCATCATATAGGTGCATTCTGACCTGTAGTTGAAACCCTTGACCGAATGCTGGAGCAGGATCTCCAGGAGTTTCTCTCTCAAAGCATCATGCTTCTTGGTATGGCCTTTGTTGGAATATGTCCTGTAGCACGCCTTGGTCAGGTTGGGGAAATACTGGGAGAAATAGTGGGTGCTGATCTGGATCACCGCCACCACATTATCAGTTCCCGTGGATCTTAAGCTGTGCACCTCGTGGCCTGAATTGGTAAAGATGTCACCTTCGTTCAGGATATATGTACAGTATCCGTTTTTTAATTCGACTTCACCTTTAAGAACCATTACAAACTCCGTATCCTGATGATAGTGGATAGGATACTCCTTGATGTTGGCAATGGTAATGTTGATAGGAAAGTCGTCCTGATAAGATATTTTTTCAAAAAGCATATCGTTTCACCTTTATTCTGTCTGAAGTTATGAAAATATACAGACTCTATGATTATTATACATTCAAATGGGTATTAAATAAAGGAAATATTTGATTTTCTAAGCAAAAAAATCGATTTTTAGAGCAACTTAATTGTTGCGCAAAAAACTGCTCTAAATTACAATGATATTAGACATAGTAAGTAACTATGCCATCACAAAAGTCTATTAATATTTCAAAGATACACAATTACGGAGGTAATCAAATGAAGACTGAAAGAGTAGTAGTTGTTACAGGAGCAGCAGGCGGCATTGGCAGACAGATAGTTAAGAAATTCCTCGACAACGGATATTTCGCATGCATGCTTGATATAGCAGAAGAACCCATCGAAAAGGCCATCGAAGAGATGGAATTCGATAAGTCAAAAGTAGCAGGTTATGCAATCGATATTTCTTCCGAAGAAAAGGTAAAAGAAGTCATCGCCAAGATCATTGAGGAATGCGGCAGGATCGATGCTCTCATCAACGCAGCAGGTATCTGCGGCAAGTATGCTCCTACTATTGATTATACTTTCGAGAACTTCAAGAGGATCTATGAGATCAACGCCTTCGGAACCTTCCTCATGATGAAGTATACACTTCCTCAGATGGTAGAGCAGAAGAAGGGCGCCATCGTCAACTTCGGATCAGTTTCCGGCATGACAGGCTATACCTGGGAGATCGGTTATGGCTCCAGCAAGTGGGCAGTAATCGGAATGACCAAGAACGTAGCCAACGAATACGGTGGAATGGGCATCAGAGCCAATTCTGTATCACCCGGATGGGTAGACACCAACATGCTGAAGGTATCTCTGGATGACTTCGAGGCTATCACCGGCGCAGCCGATATCACCCTTGGGCCCATGGGAAGAGTTGCTTCTCCTGTTGAGATCGCAAATGGTGTATACTGGCTCTGCACAGACGATGCAAGCTACGTCAACTCCACCAACCTTCTCATCGACGGTGGCATGATGCTCGGCTAAACCCCCAATAAATTACGGAGGAAAAAATGAAAGACATTTACTTAAACGAAAGACTTACCAGAATGAGAGAGAAACTCTGGAACACCAGACCTGCTATCACAGCAGAGCGTATCGTTCTGGCAACAGAAGCCTATAAGCAGTTCGCGGGAGACGCAGTTCCCATCTTCAGAGCTAAGGTCTGCAACTATGTAATGGAGCATATGACCACTCTCATCATGGAAGATGAACTGGTAGTTGGTACAGCTACCGACAGATACAGGGGCGCCAACCTCTATCCTGAATTCCAGTCCAGCTCCTGGTACATCTCCGACATCGACGAGTTCACCACCAGAAGCAAAGACCCTTATGACATCACACCGGAAGACAGAGAAAAGATCCTTGAGACCCTCAAGTACTGGGACGGCAAGGCTATGGAAGATATTGCCGCAACTGCATTCCCTCCTCATATCAGAGAATGCATGAAGGACGATATCATCACCGTAGGCCTTACCAACGGCGTATCCGGAGAGACCACCTGCGACCACGAGAAGATCCTCACCGTAGGTATCAAGGGATATATGGATGAGTGCCAGAGAAACATCGACAATCTGGTACCTCAGTCCATGGAGGATCAGGCTAAGATCGACTACTGGAAAGCCTGCATCATCCAGTGCGGCGGCCTTATCACCTACGCACACAGAATGGCAGACGAGGCAGAACGTCAGGCTAAAGAATGCACAGACGAGAAGAGAAAAGCAGAACTTCTCCAGATCGCCGCTAACTGCAGAGTAGTTCCTGAGAATCCTCCTCAGACCTTCTGGCAGGCCCTTCAGATGATCTGGTTCGTACACGTATTCTTCCATATCGAAGTATGCACCACAGCCAACGGCTACGGCAGATTCGACCAGTACATGTGGCCTTATTACAAGAAGGACGTAGTTGACGAAAAGAATCTGACAGAAGAGGAAGCTTTTGAGCTCCTGGCTTGTCTCTATCTCAAGTCCTGCGAAGTATATGAAGTAAGAGATAACTGGTACGCAACATCCTTTGCAGGATATCCTATGTGGGAGATCCTCATCGTAGGCGGACAGAAGCCTGAGGGCGGAGATGCTACCAACGATCTGTCATATATGTGCCTTGAGGTCGCCAACAGACTTAAAACAACACAGCCTGTAATGGCAGTAAGAGTCTGGGAAGGAACACCCGAAGACCTCATCAGGAAGGGCTGCGAAATGATCCAGGACGGCCAGGCCAATCCGGGATTCTTCAACGACAACGCTGCTATGAAGATGGCTCTCGGAAAGGGCTGCTCCATTGAAGAAGCAAGAGACTGGACCATCGTAGGATGCATCCAGCCCGGCCCCGGCGGCGGATCCACCGACGGTTCACCTGACGCAGGATACGTCAACATGGGTAAGATGCTTGAATTCGTACTCCACAACGGAGTAGATCCTTCAACAGGCAAGCTTATGGGACTTCAGACAGGAGATCCCAGAGAGTTCAAGTCCATCGAAGAATTCAAGGATGCTCTTAAGAAGCAGATCCTTCACCACTATGACCTTATCAGGATAGGCTACAACCTCATGCAGTCCATCCACATGAACAGATATCCCGTCATCTTCGCATCCATGGTAACCAAGGGCTGCGTTGAATCCGGCAAATCCGTTCAGCATGGCGGAGCAAAATACTCCACTGCAGGTCTTTATATCACCGGCGCTGCCAACCTGGCTGACTCCATCGCAGCTGTTGAAAAGTGCGTCTTTGAGGATAAGGACTGCACCATGGATGAGCTCATCAAGGCTTGCGATGCCAACTTCGTCGGCTATGAGAGACTGAGACAGCTTCTCCTCAACAAGCCGCCTAAGTTCGGAAATGACAACGAACACGTAGACTCCATCTACAAAGAGATGATGCACTTCATCGCTGACAACGTTCAGACCTGGCATGATGCCAGAGGCGGATGGTATTCCTTCAACGTTCACTCCCAGACTGTAAACGTTTCACACGGACAGGTGACCGGAGCTCTTCCTGACGGAAGACTTGCCGGAGAGCCTCTCTGCGACAACGCTTCACCTATGATGGGAAGAGACGTTAACGGCCCTACGGCTACAGTACTTTCAGTAGCTTCCATGGGTCAGGATGCTTTCCATGACGGAGCACTCTTCAACCTGAGATTCGACCCTAAGGGCGTAGAGGGTGAAAAGGGACTCAACATCATCGAAGGCGTCATCAAGACCTTCTTCGATCACGGCGGAGAGCATATCCAGATCAACGTTGTGGATACCAAGACCTTAAGAGATGCTCAGAAGAACCCTGAGAACTACAAAGGCCTCATGGTACGTGTAGCCGGTTACATGGCTTACTTCACCGAGCTGGATGAGAGCGCACAGGAAGCCATCATCTACAGAACAGCTCACTTAGAAGAGGAAGAGTCAGCATAAGCTGCTTCCGACAAATAATGTGCAAAAAGTTTTTTGCGCAGTTAATCAATGACAGGAGAGATCCATGAGCGATAAGAAACTTACTGCTCTGGTTGGCTCACTTCAGAAGTTCAGCACAGAGGACGGCCCGGGAATCAGAACAACAGTGTTCCTTAAGGGCTGTCCTCTTAACTGCAGGTGGTGCCATAATCCGGAGATGATCGATTTCAGACAGGAAATAATCAGACTGCCCAACAGCTGCATCAAGTGCGGCTACTGCATCAAAGAGTGCCCTCAGGGCGCCATCTTTGTGGATGAGAAGGGCAAGATAGACATAGACAGAGAAAAGTGCGACCTTTGCATGAAGTGCACAGAGGTTTGCTATGCCAATTCTCTTGATCCTGTGGCGGAAGAGATGACCCCTGAAGAGGTCATGAAGTACGTCAAGCAGGATAAGGGTTTCTATGACCACACCGGCGGGGGGATGACTCTTTCAGGCGGAGAGATGCTGGCTCAGCCGGACTTTTGCGATGCCATGATCGAACTGGCCGAAAAAGAGGGTATCGGGGTATGCCTTGATACTTCAGGCTACGGCGACGGTGACAGGCTCTATGCCATGGCCAAAAAACCGGCAGTCACCAATATTCTTTTTGACATGAAGGCAATAGATGATGAGGTCCATCAGGAATACACCGGACACTCCAACGAGATCATACTTAAGAACCTGGAGAGACTTGCGGCGGATCCTGAAGTGCTGCCGAAGATCATGATGAGAATGCCTCTCATAAGCGGAGTAAACGACACTGACGAGATCATACAGGCCACAGGTGAGTATTACAAAGAACACGGTCTGAACGATGTGTTCCTGCTGCCGTACCATACTTTAGGTGTCACCAAGACGAAGAATGTGGGAAAGGTCCCTGAGACTTTCGAAGCTCCGTCCGATGAAAGGATAGAAAAAATCAAGAAATGGTTTGAACTTCTGGGCATGAAGTGCGAAGTCCTGGGAAAACAGGTCAGAAAGTAAAAGATATAGACCGGCTGAGGCCGGTCTTTTTTATAAAAAAATAAATGCTACCGGGGGCGTATTTATGATATAATAACTATATATATGTCAAAACATGAACGACCAAACAGAGGGAGAGAAAATGAAAAGATATAATGCGATACTGATAAGATCTATATGCATTGCCCTGGCAGTGATACTTACAGCAGTATTCATTCCGGCAGCTCCATATACAGCTTATGCGGAGACGATAAAGATTACCCCGGGCGATCTTGAAGCATTGGCTGACGACCTTTCGTCATATAAAGCAGAAATCGACAATTTAGTCAATCAATATGCTCTTCTGGAAGAGAACTATCCCGGAAACTACGAGTATGAAGAATATGTCGAACAGGCTAATTCTCTTATCGACCGGATAAATGCCAATTCAGATCAGATAGAACAGACCCTGGATTCATTGATAGCAGCCGGTGTTGATCTGACATCCTATAAAGAGTCATTTGTTAACTGGAAACAGGACTTCATCGATGAGAAAAGATCCATTGTGGAATGCTGGGAAAGTGAGAGTCCCAAACTGGACGAAGCCATTGTAACCGTAAATACCCTGGTGGATGAATATTATAAGGCTTCCGATACACCTCCTGATATATCCCAACTGGAAGGTGGATCCGGAACAAATACCGGCATATCCTATACTCCCGGAAAGAGCATCACCATGAGCAAAGCCCAGAACAAGTTCAAACTGGATGCAACATGGATCTTCGCCAAGGGATATGATGATGACGATACCATGGTTCTTTCCATAAAAAAGGACAATTCTCTCTGGGATCTTTCCAGAAATAAAAAGATCGCCACCAAGGTCAAAGATATGGCTGCCGTTCCAAATGATAATTATGAGAACGGGATCCTGGTGCTTAAGACCAACGGCAGACTCTACTATATGTGGAGAAAGACTTCCAACAGTTGGGGCGCCTACAGGCTCCTTACCGGCGTAAAAGAATTTGCCAATGAAAAGATATTCAATCTGTACGCCGAAAAAGGTAAAAACGTAGACCGTCTGGGATTTAACGCCTATGTGGTAAAGACCAACGGAAATTTTTTGAAAGGAACCATTGAAACCAACTTCAAAGGTACCAAAGTCAAAAAGAATAACTGGACTAAACTCCTGGGCGGCGTAAGCCATGGCTATGTGGTCCACGGATATGACAGCGATTACAACGATACTGTGGACTATTTTGCACTTAAGACCACCGGTAAATTATATGCCTGGGGCTTTAATGCCAATGGTACTGCCGGAACAGGCAACAGAAAGAAAGTAAAAAGCCCGCATCTTGTCATGAAGAATGTGGCTAAATTCACCTGGTCCAACAGGCCGAACCACGGCGGAGCTACCTGCTATGCCATCAAGACTAACGGGGACCTCTACGGCTGGGGAGATGGCTCTACCATAAGCGGTATCAATATCAATTTCGGTGTCAAGGAGGTATTCAAACCCACGAAACTGCTGACCAACGTCTATACAGTCATAGGCAACGACCATAACAGCAATTGCCTGGCCCTTACCAAGGACGGAGTTCTCTTCACCTGGGGCAAGATCGCAGGGGACTTCGGAGAGTGGGAAAACGGCAAGTGGATCGCCCACTATCTCGACTACGACGGTATGACCAAAGTGGCTACCAATGTTATTGCCGCAGATACCAATGGGGACGATATATTTTTCGTCAAAAAAGATCATACCTTCTGGTACATGGGCGACGCTGTGGGAAGCTATAAGAAATCCATCAAAAAGCCCAAAAAGATCGCAACTAAAGTAAACGCAGTCAAATCTGTTTTGTACCAGGGAACTTTCATCATCAAGACTGACGGTTCTTTATACGGAATAGATTACACATATAAGAAAGGACACAAAAAACTTACGAAACTGGGAACCGGTTTTCCTAAATAATCGGAGATATTTTTAATGAGATTAACAATAATGCTGACAATCTATGCAGCGGTCTTCATAGTGGGCCTGGCAATTCTTTACGGGCCGCTGAAGAGAGCAGCGTATCCTGAGGGCAAGCATGGAGCCAAGGTTTGGATACCTATGGTGATCCTCATTATTGCCATACTCTTTCCTGTTTTCGGAGCCATAACTCCGGACGGACCGGTATGCTGGTTTTTCCAGAAGTGGGGGAATATCTTCCTGGGATATCTGATGTATTTCCTGGGTATGCTTCTCCTGGTCATGATCGGAGCCCTTATTTACGGAGTCTGCTACAGATCTAAGCATCATGAGAAGTGGAAACCACAAAGAAAAACTACAAAGTGCATGCTTACGGCGCTTCTCATAATCACCGTGGGGCTTAATGTAGGAGGATCTTTTGTCTCCCATGACGTTAAGGTGACCAACTATGAGATCTCCAAAGAGGTCCTGGGACAGACTGAGCCCTTGAGGATCGTTCTCATCGGAGACCTCCACATAGGTGTCAATTCGTCATTGAAACTTTATGAGGATATGGTGGACAGAGTAAATGAGCAGGATGCGGATCTGATCGTCGTGGCAGGCGACATAGTTACCAGTTCCTTCAATGCCATGAAGAAACCTGAAGCTTATTCATCGGTGATCAGTAAGATGAATGCAAAGTATGGTAAGTATGCAGTTTACGGCAATCATGACGTGGATGAACCGCTTCTGGGAGGCTTCACTTTCTGGGATAAGACCAGAGCTCTGAGAAATCCTGCCATGCCCGGCTTTATCAAGGACTGCGGCTGGACCATATTGAACGATGAGGTGGTGCGCCTCCCTGAACTTAATGATCTGGTCATCGCAGGCAGAAGAGACGAGGCCAAACCGGGGGAGGGCGTCATGGAAAGAATGACTTTGGATGAGCTCCTCAAAGGCGTAGATCCGGAAGAGCCGCTGCTTCTTCTGGAACACGAACCCTACGAGCTGGACATTATAGGAGAGAAGGGCGTAGACCTTTCCGTAAGCGGACATACCCATGACGGACAGATATTCCCGGGCAATGTCTTCGTAAGAATAAAGGATCCGCAGTCTTATGGGATCAAGACCTGGGGGGAGGCCATTCAGGTGGTCACTTCGGGAGTAGGCTTCTACGGACCTCCCATCAGGGTAGGGACTATCAGCGAGATCGTGGTCATCGACCTGGTATAAAAGGCATTTGCGCTTCGATATTTATGAAAGGATAGTTTTATGGATAGTACAAACGCAAAAATGAGCGAACGCAAAGTTTGGAAAAAGAAGGCCAGACAAGTGGTCAAGACACATTATCTGCTTCTTATGATCCTCTGTCTTGTTGCGATATTCTACGGGACTGAATTCGGCTATGTAAAAGCCTACGGCGAGAACCTCTACAGCGTGATAATGGGTAGGCCCATAGAGATAGGAGGTCAGCCTATCAAGATGACTTCGGATTCCACAAGAGACAAAGTGCTTGAGGATCTGATAAACGACAACGTCAAAGCAGGCAGAGATCACGCTGCGGCTCAGCTTCAGGAATACAAGGATTCCAAGATCAATAAAGATCTTTTGGGCAGGAAGAACGGTATCTTTGCTTCCATCGCCAATGATATAGCGTCAGGCAATCTTTATATGGTCATATTCAGCGGCCTCCATTCCATAATCCACTCGTCAAGGGTGGTCACGGGAATAATAGTCGCCATGACGCTGGTGTTATCCCTGGCCCTATGGGTATTCGTAAAGAATGTAATAACGGGCATCGTCAGGAGAGTCTTCCTGGAAGCCCGACTGTATAACGAGATCCCGGTCACACATCTTTTGCATTTCAAGCTGGTGCACAGATGGATGAAAGCATCGCTGACACTGCTCATAACATATATTTTCGAGGCACTGTGGCTTCTGACCATAGTAGGAGGTATCATCAAGCACTATTCCTACTATATGGTTCCCTATATAGTAGCTGAGAATCCTGACATAGATCCTCTGGATGCCATCACTTTGTCCAGAAAGATGATGGACGGTCATAAGTGGGAATGCTGCAAGGCAGAACTCTCATTCATAGGCTGGCTCATCCTGGGAAGCCTGACCTTCGGTATCGCAGAGGCTCTCTGGGGCCTTCCCTACAGGATGGCTACCTTTGCTGAGTATTACGCTGAAATGAGGCGTCTGGCAAAGGCCAACAAAGTGCCCGGAGCCGAGAGGCTCAACGATACATACCTTTTCGAGAAAGCGCAGGAATCCTTCCTCAGAAAGACGTACTCTGACGTAGAAGAAGTCAAGCACTATATAGACGATAACAGGGTTGAACTTCCTCCTAAGAAAGCATTTTTTGCAAAGAATTTCGGTCTCTGGATCGGCACTGAAGAGGAAAAGGCTCAGTACGATGAAGTGGATAAACGCCGTCAGCAGATAGTAGAAGACAGAGCGGCCATAAAGGGCAAGCTCTATCCTCAGAGACTCAATCCTCTGTGGGATGAAGATGATAACAGAGTCGTAAGAAATATCAGATTCATCAGGACCTACACCATCTGGTCAGTTATCATGATCTTCTTTGCCTTTGCCTTCGTGGGCTGGGCTTACGAAGTAGGCATCCATCTCGTCAAGGACGGCATCTTCGTCAACCGCGGAGTGAACCACGGCCCATGGCTTCCCATCTACGGAGGAGGTGTAGCCATGATCGTAGTGCTCCTTGCAAGATGGCGCAGAAAGCCTTATGTCGAGGCTATAGCCATAGTTCTCCTCTGCGGCTTTGTGGAATACTTCACCTCATATTTCCTGGAACTGGCCAACGGCATGAGATGGTGGGACTACACCGGATATTTCCTTAATATCAACGGCAGGATCTGCGGCGAGGGTCTCATGGTCTTCGCTCTTGGCGGTATGGCTGCAGTATATCTTCTGGTGCCTATCCTGGATGCCATGGTCTCCAGGATAAAGCCCAAAGCGCTGCATGCCATCTGTATAATTCTCGTCGTCATATTTATTGGCGACTGCATCTATTCGACCATAGTCCCCAACGCAGGTGACGGTATCACTGACTATTCTGCCTATGAACAGGTAGAGGAGCTGGAAGCACCGGCGTCTTAAGGACGATATGATTTGGAAATCTGACCCTCCTGATTGTCCGAAAAGGGATGATCAGGAGGGTTTTCTTATTGATTTGCTATAATCACCTGTTTGTGAGCAAGAAAATTAAATACTATTGCAAAAAAATCGCATTTTCTTTTTACATTTTACTCCGCAAAAGTAGTATAATTAATCTGTATTATGGGAATGGAGAACCCATGATCAAAAGGATGAAAAAGTTTTATTTTATAAATTGTTTGGAGGAAAAATATGGCAAAAGAAGCAATCTATGAGAAGGCCAAAGATTCCATCATCGAAGCAGATGAGGATATGGCAATGGAAGCGCTTGAAGAAGCAGAAGCAGAAGGCCTTGACCTGGTAGAATTACTTACCGAGGGTTACAGCGCAGGTATGAAGGAACTCGGAGATCAGTTCGGCATGGGCGAGATCTTCCTTCCTGAACTTATTTTTGCTACAGAGGTTATGAAGACTGTTTCAGCTGAGATCGAAGGCAAGATGGATATGTCTCAGGTTCAGCAGAAGGGCACCCTCGTAATCGGAACTGTAGAGGGCGACGTACATGATATCGGTAAAGGTATCGTTGCATCTCTCGTTAAGACCAACGGCGTTAAGGTCGTTGACCTAGGAAGAGAAGTACCCGCACAGAATTTCGTAGATGCTGCTATAGAGCACAATGCTGAATTCGTTGGTTCATCAGCTCTTCTTACTACCACCATGACCGTTCAGAAGGATATCGAGGAAGCACTCAAAGAAGCAGGTATCCGTGACAAGGTAAAGACAATGGTAGGCGGAGCTCCCGTAACCGGACGCTGGGCTGACAAGATCGGTGCTGACCAGTATTGTGAAGACGCATCTGACACCGTTAACTTCATTATGGACTGGATCGCTAAGAACAACTAATCGGGAAAGCATAAACTGAAGATCCAAAAGTGATTTATTAGGAGAGTGAATCATGAGTAAAAAATTCCAATATGATACCGACATGCTCGGCTATCATGTACTCACCAATGAGGATCTCGATGCCATCCATGAAGCGACCCTGGACCTTATGCATGACTATGGCGTACAGATGCACGGCAAGGAAGCTCTTGAAATATTAGAAGGAGCCGGCTGTGAAGTCGATTACGAAATAGACAGAGTAAGGTTCCCCAAGGGACTGGTAAATGATGCCATCGAGTCCACACCCGCAGAGATCACTCTTTGCGGAAGAGATCCCAAGAACGACACAGTTCTTGGCGGCAAGAAGGTCTGCTATAAGAACTTCGGTACCGGTGTTTTCATCTTTGACCCTTACACAGGCGAACTGAGAGAATCCACCAAGGAGGACCTGGGAAATGTAGCAAGATTCATCGATGCTATCCCTGAGATAAACTGCTTCTCCATCGCGGTAACCGCAGGAGACGTAAACCAGAAGGTAAGATCCCTTCACGAAGCTGAGGTAGTTCTCAACAACCTTACAAAGAACTTCGCCCACGACCTTGAAGGTATCAAGAACACTCAGAGATTCATAGACATGGCTGCTCTCATCCAGGGCGGATATGATAAGCTGAGAGAAAGACCCATCATCACCATGGGTGCATGCCCCAACAGCCCTCTGGAAGTAAATGAAAATGAGACCTCCATCATCAGGCTTTCAGCCAAGTATGGACTTCCCATCGACATTCTTTCCATGGGACTCTGCGGAGCCACCACACCGGCCACCATGGCAGGTACACTGGTTTGCACCAATGCTGAGATCCTTTCAGGAATCACCTTATCACAGATCCTGAACCCCGGAAATCCTATCCTCTATGGTACATCCACCACCATCATGGATATGAAGACCGCACAGTCTCCTGTAGGAGCGCCTGAGCACGCTATGTGTTCAGCGGCTGTTGGTCAGATCGGACATTACTACGGAATTCCTACCAATGTAGGCGGCACGTAGGCAGACAGCAAATGTTTTGATGTCCAGTTAGGACACGAGAAGACCATCACAAACGTCATCCCCGCCATGGCAGGTTCCAACCTGATCTACGGAATGGGAATGATGGAAATGGGTATGACAATGAGCTATGAGCAGTTACTTTGTGACGCGGAGATCGCAAGAATGTCAAGGAGACTGGA
>JAEEGL013698038.1_pt1 | contig 15042 bp, 7 predicted proteins | sample 9134231 | NCBI WGS metagenome assembly JAEEGL01 (sample SAMN16246548, study PRJNA631951) | gut metagenome | biome: gut microbiome; feature: rumen; material: fiber-attached | host: Bos | place: Iran: Karaj | collected 2018-10 | reverse complement strand
CTCTCCATCATCAAGGAGGCACTTGCCAACATCAAGCTGAACCATGGCATCGACATCGATATAGAAAAGATACCTGTTGATGACCCCAAGACCTATGCCCTCTATTGCAAGGGCAAGACAGCGGGCACATTCCAGTTTGAGTCGGCAGGCATGCAGAAGTACCTCATTGAACTGCATCCCACCTGCTTTGAGGACCTGATTGCGATGAATGCCCTCTATCGTCCGGGTCCCATGGAATACATCCCGCAGTTCATCAATCGCAAGCATGGTGTAGAACCCATCAAGTATGATATTCCCTGCATGGAGCAATACCTCAAGGAGACCTACGGTATTACGGTCTATCAGGAGCAGGTCATGCTGCTGTCACGTCAGTTGGCAGGTTTTACCCGCGGCCAGAGCGACACACTGCGCAAGGCGATGGGTAAAAAACAGGTAGAAAAGATGAACGAGTTGAAGGAACTCTTCTTTGAGGGCGGTGAGAAGAACGGGCATGACAAGCAGGTACTTGACAAGATTTGGGAAGACTGGGTGAAGTTTGCTTCCTATGCCTTCAACAAGTCGCATGCCACGTGCTATAGCTGGGTCGCTTACCAGACCGCTTATCTCAAGGCTAACTATCCCAGCGAGTATATGGCTGCCGTGTTGAGCAGCAACCTCAATGATGTGGACAAACTTTCCAAGTACATGGACGAGTGCCGCTCCATGGGCATCGAGGTGCTGGGTCCCAACATTAACGAGAGTTATAAGAACTTCAGCGCAACCAAGGATGGCCGCATCCGCTTTGGCCTTGCCGGTATTAAAGGCGTGGGCAGTGGCTGTGTGGATTCTATTGTTGAAGAACGTGAGAAGAACGGCACCTTCAAGGATATCTTTGACTTTGTGCAACGCATCGATCAGAGAGCCTGCAACCGCAAGGCCCTGGAGTCGATGGCACTAGCGGGCGCGTTTGACGACTTCAAGGAAATCAAGCGCGAGGATTTCTTTGAGGTGAACCCCAGGGGAGAGAGTTTCAGTGAAACGCTGATGCGCTTCGGTGCTCGTTATCAGACCAGCCAACAGGAGATGCAGAATTCTCTCTTTGGCGCCTTTGGTGCTATCGAGGTAGCCACCCCGGCAATCCCCAAGGGCGAGCAGTGGTCTCAACTCGAGCGCCTCAATCGTGAGCGTGAACTGGTGGGCATGTACTTGTCGGCTCATCCGCTCGATCCTTATTATATGGAAGTCACCTATGGTTGTGACACCCCGCTCGCCGAGGTGAACTCTCACAGTGGCGAACTTGACCGCGAACTCACGATGGGCGGTCTGGTTGTGGATTTCCAGACTCGCACGGGCAAGAAGGGAGGACAATTTGGCATTCTCAAGTTTGAAGACTATTCGGGCTCGTTTGAGTTCATGCTCTTCGGCAACAGATACGTAGATTTGAAGAAGTATGGAGAATTAGGACTCGCTATAGTCGTAAAGGGTGCTTTTGAGCGAGGATATGGCGATAATGTGCGTTTTAACGTACACACCATCGACCTGCTTGACAATCTCAAGGGCAAGATGGTTCATAACCTTGTCATTACACTCAAGGACAGCGACCTGAGTAGTGTTGATTTCCTGAAACAGTATCTCGGTGCTGATGGCGATAATTGCTGTGACCTTTACTTCCGCATGAAAGACCAGATCAGTGGCAATTATGTCATGTTGCGTTCCAAAAAGCGGATAGCTGTTGACAAATCCTTGATGGAGGCCCTGCGCGAGACTGATATTAAGTTCAAGGTCAATGCCCGCGTGTGACATGATGTGCGCATTGGCACTATATTTGCTATATATCCGGATATAATAACCAATTGATAAATAATAACTAATAAATCGACAAAGCAATGGCTATTGAAATTAACGACACTAACTACAAGAGTTTACTGGAATCGGGCAAGCCCGTAGTGATTGACTTCTGGGCACCCTGGTGTGGTCCTTGCCGCAGCATCGCTCCCATCATCGAGGAACTGGCTGCCGCCTATGAGGGTCGTGCCATCATCGGCAAATACAATGTTGACGAAGGTGACGAACTGAGTGTGGAATATGGCATCCGCAACATTCCCACACTGCTCTTATTTGACAAGGAAGGCAATATGGTAGACAAGCACGTGGGCACTATTACCCATGATGCACTGACCGCCAAGATCGACGCTCTGCTGTAAAGACCTAAAAAGTAAAATTCTGCAACTAAAAAAGCCTGATGTTTCTGAGGACTTAATGGCCAAGAAACATCAGGCTTATTTTGTTGCTATAGCCTGGGAGAGTCACCTCGGGACCAATCAATATGGTAGCCGATGGATGCAAGTTCGTCCTCAAGCAATTTGATGCCCTGGACCGATTCGGCGCCTAGGGCTGCCTTATTGTCATAGAGGGCATATTGACTGCGATTCTCCATGGGTGAAAGGTTGGGCATCACGACATTGGCTCCAGCCAGGATACCGCGACACCTTCCGTCTGAAGCCAAGGTTGCCATGGCGGTAGTGCTGGGTATGAGAGCATGGGGAATCGCCAGGCGCATGATGGCGTATAGGCGGGCTGTCAGATCTACACTGCCTGCTGGAAAACGCCCCAGCGGTGTATCACTTTGAGAAATAAAAGGACCGATGCCTATCATGTGCGGCTTGAAATCAATCAGGTATTGAATGTCCTCGACAATGGCTTTAAGACTCTGGAACGGTGCCCCCACCATGATGCCTGCGCCCACCTGATAGCCCAACTCCTTGAGCCATTCAAGGCATTGCAGGCGGTGCTGAATCGTCAACTCACGCGGATGAAGCAGGGAGTACAATCGCTCATTATGCGTTTCATGGCGCAGCAGGTAACGGTCGGCACCAGCATCGCGCCACAAGGCATAAGTCTCACGCGGATGCTCACCTAGCGAAAGGGTGATAGCACAATCTGGCCAATTCTGCCTGATTTCACGAATCAAATCGGCAATCCACTGCGAGCGTTCCTCGCCCCATTCGCCGCCTTGCAGCACAAAGGTGCGGAATCCGAACTGATAGCCTTGTTCACAGCAGTCAAGCACTTGATCGCACGTCAGCGTGTATCGAGCCACATGTCTGTTACTGCGACGGATGCCGCAGTACAGGCAATCATTTCGGCATACGTTAGAGAGTTCAATGAGTGCACGCAGAAAGATACCTCTGCCAAATTGCTGTTGGGCAACTTCTCGCGCTTGTCCTATCAGGTATTCTACGTCTTGAGGGTCATGCATTGTGAGTAACGCCAGATACTGATTAGGCGCCAACTCATGTCGTTCTCTTAACGTGTCTACCAGATTCCTCATTACTTGTCCAGGTGATTGATGACCTTGGTGAACTGCTCGCCCAAGCCGATTGTATAACCCTGTGAGCAGAACAACACGCGATTAAATGTGTCGGCAAGGATAAACATCGGCATCTGGTCCTCGCTCTGGAGTTTCATCTCATGGGCAATCTGCTTGCGGATGCTGCCATCTGTATCGATGCCATAGATGATGTTTTGAGGCAGTGTGCCGTAGTTCTCCTGACGATACTTCTGAGCTTCGGACTCGTCTTCAAACAGCAGCACCATCGGACGTCCCCACTTGTTGAGTTCGCCGCTCATCTTGGCAATATCGCGCATAGCATGGTTGGTGGGCTCCTGGCCAACGCCGAGGACGCCCACGATAAAGTAGCCTCGGCCCGTCTGGGACAGAATGGTTACGGGATCTCCAGCAATGGGAGCCATATCGCCATCAAGGAGTTGGAACTTGGATTCGGAATTAAAGTTGCCAATGACTGCCACAATGTCGTCGCTCTGTCGCATTGTCAGATTAACAGTTGTAGTTTCTCCAGGATTGATCTTAAAGATGCGGTTGGCGACCAGTACCTTGCCGCTGGCAGCACGGGTGCCGCTGGTGAGCATATAGGTGCCGGCATCCAGAGTCGTACCGTTCTTGAATGTGTTACTCCACGATGAGCCCTCTTCAAGACCTGAATCCCCTTCATCATAACTCAACAACTGGGTCGTGCCATCATCAAGGATGCGCGACAGAGAGAAATGGTGGTAGTATTTGGGATCGTCAAGAATTGGGGTGGGGGTGTAACGCAACTTGAGGGTGCCCGTCTTGGCATTCTGCTGCTCCACTGCTTCAAAATTCACGTCTTGCCAGTCGCCGCCGGTGCGGTATTGTACCTTGCCGGTTACAGGATCCATGCGGGACTCGATGTCGAGTGAGCGCGCCAGGTCCACAAAGAAAATGTCACGGCTACGACCGTCGGACACACGAGAACGCCACACGCCCATCGGCGTCTGCGCGATGTGCAAGGCATTCTCCTCGGGACGGATGCTGATGTTGTCACGCACCCAAGCGACAAGCTTTGTCGGGTCTTCCTTGAACTGTTTTGCGGTGACGTTGTCAAATGCATCCTGCAACTCCATCTTGAACGGGGATGTAATCATCTCATATTCCACGCGTTGGCCCAACTGGCTGCTACGCGCATTGAAAGCATCTTGAAGGATCTCGGCCTTAACGTCGCGCATATCCTTCTCATTCAAGCCTTTAAGAATACCGATTGCACGGTCATAGTCATCCTTGTGCTCTACTAAGAAATTGAGAATGGTTTGCCAGTTGCTGCGGGCCTTAACCAAATATTCAGCGGCAGCAGGAGCTATGCTTTGGGCTTGTTCGGCGGTGATAAAGGCCGATGCCATATAGGCCTTGCGGATGGAATCCTCACGGGCAAAGCGTACCTTGTTGGCGGCTGCCATTTCGGGGCTCACCTTAGGCATGACAGCTTTCTCTACAGGGGGAACGATATCAAAGGTCTCATAGATAGGTCCGCTCTTCATGCTGTTACTCTTGTTGAGCGTGATGTCAACCTTTCCGTCCTTGCCGAAGGTCACTTTGCGGTAGCCATACCAGCCGTCCTTGCTAGCCCACACCAGCATGTCACCTTTGCCGGCAGTGAGCGAGGTATTGCCCTTGGCGTCGGTGTATTTTGTTGCTGCCGGATAGAACTCGCCATAATTGTAGATACGGAACTCTACTTTGGCACCCTTAACGGGTTTACCTGCCCTGTCCAGTACTTGGACTTGAGCCGAAGCCGTGGCTGCATAGTTGCCGATGAGGTTGATCTCAGTGAAATTGCGGGTGCGCAGCATCACTTCCTCAGGGCCGTTGTAATCACCAAAGGCGCGCGTGTGCATCAGCATTGCCCTCGATGCGGGAGCATTGAACCAGCCCAAGTCCAGCACAGCCTCGGGCTCACAGGCTCCTAGGAAATGCCATTTGCCGTCGGCCCAAGCTTCAACCCAGGCATGGTTGTCATCGGTATGGGCCCAGCGGGGAGTATAGACCTGACGGGCAGGAATGCCGACGGAACGCAAGGCAGCGACAGTGAACGTCGACTCCTCGCCACATCGGCCGATAGCCGTGTTCATGCAAGCTAACGGCGACAGGGTGCGGGCATCACTGGGCTGATAGGTCACATGCTCATGGCACCAGTGGTTGACCTCGAGAATGGCCTCTTCCATGCTCAGTCCCTGTACGCGCTCCTTCAACTCCTTGAAGAATACAGGACGTGACATGTCCAGCGCCTCGTTATTGACACGCAAGGGAAGCACGAAGTGATTGAACAGCAATTCAGGCACCTTTTTGCCCCAGGACATCTGCTCCCGGGCCTCGAAGGTGGCACGCACGTTATCTAAGTGGAATTGCAACGTGTAATCGGTCACATCGGCGAGAGGCATATAAGCATACAGGAACTGTAGCGCCTCCTTCTCTTGTTGGCTCATACTCAGCCCGCTGAAATCGGGTGTCCTCAACTCGTCAACGGTGGCCGCATTCATTATCAATATGGCGGCAAACACAAACCATAATGTTAGAATTATCTTTTTCATCGAGATCTACTTATGAAATTTTTTACAAAAATAGATAAAAATAGATTCATACCAAAGTGTTGATGATAAAAGTAATGATAAAACGACTGTCAACCGTTATTATAATGAGGCAATGAAATAGCAGTCCAATTTTTCAAATGTGGGAAAAAATCACTACCTTTGCACTCCAGAATAAAAACGAACAAGAATTCTCTGATGAAGACAATACGCAACTTCTGCATTGTGGCGCACATTGACCACGGCAAGAGCACACTGGCCGACCGTTTGCTCGAGTACACCAACACCGTTGCCGGCAAGGATATGCAGGCACAGGTGCTCGACGATATGGACCTGGAGCGAGAGCGCGGCATCACCATCAAGAGCCACGCTATCCAGATGGACTATATGAAGGACGGCTCAAAATATACCCTTAACCTGATTGACACCCCGGGACACGTGGACTTCTCCTATGAGGTGTCTCGCTCGATTGCAGCCTGTGAGGGTGCTTTGCTAGTCGTGGATGCTACCCAGGGCGTGCAGGCTCAGACCATCTCTAACCTGTATATGGCAATTGATAACGGCTTGGAAATCATCCCCGTCATCAATAAGATTGACATGGACAGTGCCCATCCCGATGAGGTAGAGGACGAAATCGTCGAGCTCTTGGGCTGCGATCCCAGTGATATTATCCGTTGCAGTGCCCGTACTGGCGAGGGTGTGCCTGCTATCCTTGATGCTATCGTGGATCGTATACCCGCACCCGAAGGTGATCCCGAAGCCCCTCTGCAAGCATTGATCTTTGACTCGGTGTTTAATTCATTCCGAGGCATTATCGTGTATTTCAAGATTTTGAATGGCTCTATCGCTAAAGGCGATTTTGTGAAGTTCGTCAATACCGAGAAGGAGTATAATATCGATGAACTGGGCGTGCTCAAGCTGCGCCAGCAACCGTGTGACCGTCTTTCGGCTGGCAATGTTGGCTACATCATCTCGGGCATCAAGAATTCTACTGAAGTGAGGGTGGGTGACACGATTACTCATGTGCAACGTCCGTGTGAAAAGGCCATCGAAGGCTTCCAGGAAGTGAAGCCGATGGTGTTTGCCGGTGTGTATCCCATTGATCCAGAAGATTTTGAGAACCTGCGTGCTTCGCTGGAGAAGCTCCAACTCAACGATGCAGCCTTGACATTCACCCCCGAGTCCTCTGTAGCGTTGGGATTCGGTTTCCGTTGTGGTTTTCTGGGATTGCTGCACATGGAGATTGTGCAAGAGCGCCTGAGCCGAGAGTTCAACATGGAGGTGATTACCACGGTGCCCAACGTATCCTATAAGGTGTACGACAAGAAAGGCAACATGACTGAGGTTCACAATCCTGCAGGATTGCCCGATATTGCTGTTATCGAGCATATCGAGGAGCCATATATCCGTGCCTCGATCATTACCCAGAGTGAATATATGGGCCCCATCATTACATTGTGTCTTTCTAAACGTGGTGAATTGGCCAAACAGGAATACATCTCGGGCAACCGTCTGGAATTGACCTTTGACATCCCGCTGGGTGAGATCGTGATAGACTTCTATGACAAACTCAAGAGCATCAGCAAGGGTTATGCCTCGTTTGATTACTACATCAACGGTTATCGCGAGTCAAAACTCATCAAGCTGGATATCCTGCTCAACGGTCAGCCCGTGGATGCATTGAGCACACTGACGCACGTTGACAATGCGGTAACCCTGGGCCGTCGCATGTGCGAGAAACTCAAGGAACTGATTCCGCGCCAGCAGTATGATATTGCCATCCAGGCTGCTATCGGAGCCAAGATTGTTGCCCGTGAGACGGTGAAACAGGTGCGTAAGGACGTGACTGCCAAGTGCTATGGTGGTGACGTGAGCCGTAAGCGCAAACTGCTTGAGAAGCAGAAAGCGGGCAAGAAGCGCATGAAGCAGATCGGCACCGTGCAAGTGCCGCAGAAGGCCTTCCTGGCTGTGCTCAAGCTTGATTAACACACTCAATCAGGGCTCAGCAGTGGCTATGGATGAACTGCAAAATATTGACCTTAACAACCCTGAATTTCAGGATGCTTGGGATGTGTTGCAACACACCCATCGCTCGGTGTTCCTTACCGGTAAGGCTGGAACCGGCAAGAGTACGTTCCTGAGGTTTATCCGTGATAATATCAAGAAGAAGACTGTGGTGCTGGCTCCTACTGGCATCGCCGCCGTCAATGTGGGTGGCCAGACCATGCACTCGTTCTTCAAGATACCGTTCAAGCCCATGGTGCCTGACGATCCTGACTATGCCAATCCGGCAAGGATGCGTAAGATGTTGCGTTATACCAAGGAGAAAGTCAAGCTCATCCAGCAATTGGAACTGATCATTATTGACGAGATCTCGATGGTGCGTGCCGACATCATTGACTTTGTGGACCGGGTGCTGAGGGTTTATTCCGGCAATATGCGTGAACCATTCGGGGGCAAGCAACTGCTGCTAGTGGGAGATATCTTCCAATTGGAGCCAGTGGTGACTCATGACACACGAGATATCCTGCGTCGCTATTACAGGAATTTCTTCTTTTTCAATGCGCGGGCCTTTGAGCAGATCAGCCTGGTAGCCATCGAGTTGCGTAAGATCTATCGCCAGAGCGACAACGATTTCATTGCCTTGCTCGACCGTGTGCGTGTCAATCGGTCGACAACAGCTGATTTTGTTCTTATCAATGGGCGTTGTAATCCTGATTATCAGGAAGTAAACGATAACTTTGCTATCACACTAGCAACACGTCGTGACACAGTAGACTCCATTAACGATGAGCACATGAAGGCGCTCAAGACCCCTGAATTTGTCTATGAGGGTGTCATTGAGGGTGATTTCCCTGAAAACTCACTGCCGACGGCATTAAATCTCGTCCTTAAGGTGGGTGCCCAAGTCATCTTTATCCGTAACGACAAACAGGGCCGCTGGTGTAATGGAACTATAGGCAAGGTGACAAGGCTCAGTGACGCGACAGTCTATATCGCCCTTGAAAATGGTGCTGAGATGCAGGTGGAATGGGAAGTATGGGAAAACATGCAGTACACCTACAATGAGAAGGAAAAGAAGGTAGAAGAAAAAGTACTCGGTTCTTTCTCGCAGATCCCGATCAAACCAGCGTGGGCACTTACTGTACACCGCAGTCAGGGCCTTACATTCAATCACGTGGTCATTGATTTTGCCGGCGGAGCTTTTACAGGCGGTCAAACCTATGTGGCCTTGTCACGTTGTACCTCGCTGGAAGGTATCACGTTGCTTAAACCATTGAGTGAAAGAGATATCATCGTTAACCCAGCAGTGGTAGAGTTCAGTCGCCAGTTCAACAATCGTCAGCTCATAAACGAGGCCATGGAGCAAGAGCGCGCCAATCAACTCTATCGTAGGGCCGTACATGCCTTTGATAATCAGGAGTTTGAGGACTGCGTGAATTACTTTGCCGAAGCGATGAAGATCAATGACCAGTTGCAGAATGCAGCCGTCAAACGTCTGATTTCCAGAAAATTGAACTCATTCAAGAAGCATATTCGGGAGATTGACCGGTTGAAGCAAGTCATTGAAAGTCAGAAGAGAATGCTTCGTGACCTAGCTCTGGAGTATGCGTCGATGGGCGACCAGGCTCTGGCCATTGACGAGAGTGGGGTAGTGGGAGAGGGTAGTGTACCCTCCTACGGTAAGCGACTTGACGATATTGCTATCCGTTCGGCCATGGCTAACTACAATAAAGCATTGCGTATCATGCCTGATTGTGTCGAGGCCATGATCGGCAAGGCAAGGCTATTAATGACTCTTGACCAACTAGATGATGCCGAAGACCAATTGAAAAATGTTCTGGATTTGGATAAGAACAATTACACGGCACACTTGATCATGGGGGAACTGATGGATCTGCAACATGATATTCCGGAGTCTATCAAGTCATATAAGAGAGCAGCCAAAGCAGATAAGAAATCCCCCGTGCCTCATGAACGACTTCAGGCAATCTATGAGAGAATCGGCTTTGAGGATCTCGCCGAAGAAGAACAAGAAATTGCCGAGCGCTTGAGAAAAGCACTTTATAAGCAATCGTCAAAAAAGAAGAAACGTTAGGCCTGCTCTACATTTATTATTTAATAGCAGGTGCCTCAGGACTATGCGGGCCTAATGAGAATCACGCTAATGAGGCTAATTTCACGAATTTAAAATTATTTATCTCTCTTTTAATAGTGAAATAGAGGGGGATTGAGTTTGTGATTTTACTGATATTTTATTTAACATAATACAAATATTTATCAAAATGGACGTTTTTTGGTGGGGGACCAGGAATATGGATGCTTTTGGGATTTGAAGCATGATTTTAATTGAGATATGACGTGGAAAAATCTGGGCCTATTTAAGTGAGTTGCAAAATATCAAAATCTCATTGAGTTAATTCACCAGAAAAATTTACTGAATCCTTTATTTCATGGGCTTGATGACTCATCATCATCTTCCGGCGGTCGCAGCATCAGAAAAATCCAGATAACGACTTTTCAATAATAAAACCAACGCTGATATCACCATAAGTCAAAAAATCCAACAAAGATCCATCACTTGTGAGTTCAACACAAATGGAAACCGTCTCAGCCATTCGAGAGCTTGTAGAGACGCAAAATTTTTAGCCTCCAAGCGTCAGGCGTTACCGTTTGCTGTCCATGAGACGCAAGATTTTGGGTCTCTACATAGGTGATGAACTGATGGTTATTTACTTATGATTGGATTTTCATTTGTAAACCATTGATTAATAATTGTATATAACATTATATCAAAAGTAAATATTTAAAATATTTCATACTATAAGGTGATAATTTGAAAGCATCATCAGCCATTTCTACAAACTATGACCAATTCAACGAGTAGATATTAACAAATATTATATTTATAACACGTTGATATTAAGCTATATATAATGCTATATTTAATCTAATTGTTTATTACTACGATTCTACCCTACTTCATCCCCTTTTTCGGCAGTTTTTGCATCAATCATCCCATTTGTCAGTAAAATATCAAAAGACCTCTATATAAATAATGAGAAATGTTTTGTAATTTTGTTGCTGATTCTATTACTCACTTTTTCTCTATGCTAAAAACCCTTTTAAAACAAGTCAAGCAGTATAAAACGGCATCGTTGTTGGTGCCCATGTTTATCATGCTTGAGGTTGTGCTTGACGTACTTATTCCGTTTGTGACAGCCAAGCTCATCGATAACGGTATTAGTGCCGGGCACATGCCCAGTGTCTATAAATATGGGATCATCATGCTTGTCATGGCGTTCCTCAGCATGATGGCCGCTATCATGGCTGGTAAGTACGCATCCTATGCGTCATCGGGCTTTGCCTGCAACCTGCGTGATGCCATGTACAAGAATATCCAGCGCTTTGCCTTCAGTGACATCGACAAGTACAGTACTTCGGGCCTGGTGACCCGTATGACAACTGACGTGACCAACCTGCAGAATGCTTACCAGCAGATCATCCGCACCTCGGTGCGCGCGCCATTCAACCTGCTGTCAAGTATCGTGATGTGTTTTGTCATCAGTCCTCAGTTGAGCCTCATCTTTATTGTGGCAAGTGTGGTCCTCTGCGTCTTTTTGGCATTGATTATCAGCAAGGTGTCCAAGATGTTTGCATTGGTATTCAAGCAGTATGATGTCTTGAACGGAGTTGTCCAGGAGAATGTATCGGGAATTCGTGTTGTCAAGGCCTTTGTGCGAGAAAACCATGAGAATGCCAAATTCTGGAACGCCGCCAAGCGTCTCTATGACCTCAATGTCAAGGCCGAGAGCCTGATGGCTCTCAACCGCCCGCTCATGAATATGGTGGTATATGGCTGTATCATTGCCATCTCGTGGTTTGGCGCCCAATTCATTGTTGCCGGCAACCTGACAACTGGCCAATTGACCTCGCTGTTCACCTATGTGATGACGATCCTGATGTCCCTGATGATGTTGAGCATGATTTTTGTAACCATTACTCAAAGTCTTGCTAGCGGACAGCGTGTGGCTCAGGTAATTAAAGAGATTCCAGATATTGTCAATCCCGAGAATGCGGTAACAGATATTCCCGATGGTGCCATCGACTTCAACCATGTGTTTTTTGCCTACAAAGGCGGGAGCGGCGAATATGCCCTAAATGACATTGACCTGCACATCGCCAGTGGTGAGTCGATCGGAGTGATTGGTGGAACCGGTAGCGGAAAATCATCGTTGATCAATCTGGTGAGCCGCCTCTATGATGCGTCCAAGGGCGAAGTGCTCATCGGTGGCAACAACGTGAACACCTATGATCTTGAGGCCCTGCGTAATAATGTCGCTGTCGTCTTGCAGAAGAATGTACTCTTCACGGGAACAATCCTTGACAACCTGCGCTGGGGCGACGAGAATGCCACGCTTGAACAATGTCGTGAGGCATGCCGCACAGCGTGCGCCGACGAGTTCATCATGGAGATGCCCGACGGTTATGAGACACGCATCGAGCAAGGCGGCGCTAATGTCTCAGGAGGCCAGAAACAGCGACTCTGCATTGCTCGAGCCTTGTTAAAGAAGCCCAAGATCATGGTGCTGGACGACAGCACCAGCGCATGTGACAACGCGACCGATGCCCGCATCCGTGCTGCCCTGCGCGACAACCTGCCCGAGATGACAAAGATCATCATTGCCCAGCGCATCAGTAGTATCAAGGGATGTGACCGTATCCTCGTGCTGGATAACGGCAAGATCGTCGGCTTTGATAATCACGACAATCTGCTCAAGTCATGCAAGATTTATCAGGAAATCTGTGCCATCCAGGAGGAGGCCGGAGGCGACTTTGACAAACCCCAAGACAACAGAAAGGAGGTACAATTATGAGAATGCCAGGAGCTCCCGGAGGAGGCCCCGGACGTCATGTGGTCGTTGACACCACGGGCGTGGACAAGCGCAGCACCTTGTGGCGATTGTTCAAGATAGTGATGAAGAACTACAAGTTCTCATTCCTTGCAGTTGCCGTATGCATCGTGGTGACAGCATGCACTACCCTAGCCTCTACCCTATTCACTCGTACCCTCATCGACGACTATATCACGCCCTTGGTCGGTCAGGCACATCCCGACTACGGACCATTAGCCAAGACGTTGGTCATGCTGGGTATTGTGCTGGCCTTTGGCGCTTTGTGCTCTTATCTGCATAGCCGCTTGATGATCAACGTGACTCAGGGGACGATGCTCAAGATGCGCAAGAGTATGTTTGAGCACATGCAGTTACTGCCCATCAAGTTTTTTGACACCCACGCCCACGGCAGCGTGATGTCCAATTATACCAATGACGTAGACACCCTGCGCCAGATGATATCCAACAGTTTGCCCCAAGCGTTCAACTCGCTCATCACGTTGGGCATCACCTTTGCCAGCATGATCGTGATGAGTGTGCCGATGACGATATTGTCGATTGTCATGGCGCTCATCATGGCATGGTCAACGACCTGGCTGGGCAAGCGATCGCGCAAGCACTTCCGCGTGCAGCAACAGAAGTTGGCCGAGGTCAACGGATTCATCGAGGAGATGATGACCGGCCAGAAGGTCGTCAAGGTATTCTGCCACGAGGACAAGGCCATACAGCAGTTTGAGGTCATCAACGAGGAACTGCGCAGCAATACCTATGATGCCAACCGCATCAGCAACATCGTCATGCCGGTCAACGGCAACCTGGGTCACCTGAGCTATGTGCTCATGGGTGTGCTGGGTGCCTGGCTCATCCTCAACGGCCACACCGGCATGACGCTGGGCACACTGGTGGCTTTCCTCACCCTTAACAAGAGTTTTGCGCGCCCCATCGCCAGCATCAGCCAGGAAATCAACAGTGTGCTGAATGCTTCGGTGGGTGCCGACCGCATCTTCAAATTGATGGATGAGGAAGTCGAGCCCGATGCAGGCAAAGTGCGCTTGGTCAATGCCAAACGAGGTGCTGACGGCCTGCTGCATCCTTGCAACAGTCACACGCGCATCTGGGCGTGGAGAATTCCTTTGAAAGACGGTAAATCACGGTATGTCAAGGTATCGGGAGGTATCAAATTCAACGATGTGGACTTTGGCTATAATGAGGAAAAACAGGTGCTTTTTGACATCGACATTGACGCCAAGCCCGACCAGAAAATCGCCTTTGTCGGTGGTACCGGAGCAGGTAAGACGACGATTACTAACCTGATCAACCGTTTCTATGACATCCAGGACGGCAAGATCCTGCTTGATGGCATCAACGTCAATGACATCAGTAAGCGCGACCTGCGTCATAGTCTCGGCATGGTGTTGCAGGAGACACGCTTGTTCACGGGCTCTGTGCTTGACAACATCCGCTACGGACGGCTTGAGGCAAACGACCAGGAATGTATCGAGGCAGCCAAACTCGTCAATGCCGACGGCTTTATCCGCCGCCTGAGTGATGGCTACCAGACCATCCTCAATGCCGATGGAGGCAACCTGAGCCAGGGTGAACGCCAGCTGCTCGCCATCGCCCGCGCTGCAGTAGCCGATCCGCCCATGCTCATCCTCGACGAGGCAACGAGCAGCATCGATACCCGCACCGAGAAACTAGTGCAGCGCGGTATGGACTCTCTGATGAAGGGGCGCACCACCTTCGTCATCGCCCACCGCCTCTCCACCGTGCGCAACAGCGACTGCATCATCGTCCTGGAGAAGGGCCGCATCATCGAGCGCGGCACCCACGACGAACTGCTCGCCCTCCACGGCAAGTACTACCAGCTCTACACCGGCGGCGACATCGGCTAAGCCTGCCCCATCCGGGAATACTCATAGACCGCTCGCTTAGTGCGGGCGGTCGCTTTTTTTAGAGAAAAAGCGTTGTTTGGGGTTTAGTAAATCGGTTTTTGCGTGTCTAATATAGTGAATGATGGATAATCAACGACATATCGAGACGCTGTTCAAGGAGCATTATCACGAAATGTACCGCTTGGCAATCATGATGTTACACGACGAGGAGGAAAGTCGTGACATTGTTCACGATGTGTTTGCCATGCTCTTGAACGGCAAAATCCGTTTCAATAGCGATAAAGCCAGGCCTTTTCTGTTGTCATGTGTGCGCAATGCCTGCTTGAATGCTATGCGCAGTCATGACATACGGGAGCGGGCAATGAGAG
>JAEEGL013528494.1_pt1 | contig 15042 bp, 11 predicted proteins | sample 9134231 | NCBI WGS metagenome assembly JAEEGL01 (sample SAMN16246548, study PRJNA631951) | gut metagenome | biome: gut microbiome; feature: rumen; material: fiber-attached | host: Bos | place: Iran: Karaj | collected 2018-10 | reverse complement strand
GGGGCAGAGCCCCTGCAAAAAAACTCCCCGCTAAATTATCATTTAACTCTCTTTTCACCGTATAAAAATATAAAAGTAGGGGATGAAGCACTGTAAAAGTGCAGCATCCCCCTTGTTTTATCTGTATAAGATCTCTTCTCTCTTAGGTCCGTTGGAAACCATGGAGATATGTACACCTATTTCTTTTTCGACGAATTCCACATATGCCTTAGCTTCCGCGGGGAGTTTGTCATAGCTGTCTATACCGCGGATATCGGTATGCCAGCCCTTAAGCTCGGTATAAACGGGCTTTGCCTTGTAAAGGTCGGCAGTTGTAAGGAAATCCTTGTATACCTTGCCGTCAAGCTCGTAGCCCGTGCAGACATAGAGTGTTTCAAGATAACTTAAAACATCAAGACAAGTCATGCAGACTTCCGTTGCGCCCTGCAAAGCACAGCCATAGCGTGTTGCAACGGCATCAAAATATCCCACACGTCTGGGGCGGCCTGTTTTAGCACCGTACTCGCCCTTGTCGCCGCCGCGTTTTCTCAGCTCCTCAGCCTCGTCGCCGAAAAGCTCACTTACAAACGGGCCCTCGCCTACTGCCGAAGAATAAGCCTTTGTTACGGCGATTATATCCTTTATCTCATAAGGCGGTATACCCGCGCCGACTGCCGCATAGCCCGCCAGAGTGGAAGAAGAAGTAACATAAGGATAAATACCGTGGTCGGTGTCCTTTAAAGTACCCAGCTGACCCTCCAAAAGGACATTCTTGCCCTCTTTTATCGCATCACGCAAAAGCTTTGAGGTATCTGTCACATAAGGCTTGATAAAAGCCGCATATTCCTTTAAGGTCTCAAAAACTTCAAGATAGTCTATCTCGGGCTTGTTGTAGAGGTACTTCATGGAGATATTTACCTTTTCGTAGTATCTCTGCAATTTATCCTTTAAACTTTCTTCATCGTAAAGCTGCCATACCTGTATGCCCACTTTAGCGTATTTGTCCGAATAGAAAGGCGCGATACCGCTTTTTGTCGAGCCGAACTTTCTGTCCGCAAGACGCTCCTCCTCGTAGGTATCAAGCAGTATGTGATGCTGAAGAAGAAGCTGTGCTCTGTCGCTTATAGCCAGCTTGAACTCAACGCCTGCCGCATTTACCTCCGCCATTTCGTTTTTAAGCGCATTTACGTCAAATGCAACGCCGTTGCCTATAACATTGATAATGTTTTTATGGAAAATACCGCTTGGCAAAAGATGCAGCGCAAAACGTCCGTATTCGTTAATAATGGTGTGGCCTGCATTTGCACCGCCCTGAAAGCGCACCACTATATCGGCATTTTCCGCGCACATATCGGTAATTTTGCCCTTGCCCTCGTCGCCCCAGTTGGCGCCTACTATTGCTTTTACCATAATGTTACAACTCCTTTTTTGTTATATGTTGTGCTTATACGTTTAATTCTGTATGAGCGATAAGATCGTCTTTGTTTGCCTCGATAACGGGGCGTACCGTACCCGTAATGTATTCCTCAACCTGCTGCGGAGCACGTCCGACAAAATTCTTCGGGTCGAGGATGGCTTTAAGGTCCTCAAGCTTCATGCCGAAGATAGGGTCGTTTGCGATACGCTCGATAAGGTCGTTATCGCCGCCGTTTACCTTGACATTCTTTGCCGCTTCCATGGAATGAACGCGGATAGCCTCGTGAAGTACCTGTCTGTCGCCGCCGTTTTTAACACCGTCCATAATGATTATCTCGGTAGCCATAAACGGAAGTTCCGCCATAAGGTGCTTTTCTATTACCTTGGGATAGACCACAAGACCCTCTGCCACATTGTTGTAAATGCCCAAAATAGCATCACACGCAAGGAAAGCCTCGGGAATGGAAATTCTCTTGTTTGCGCTGTCGTCAAGTGTTCTTTCAAACCACTGACCCGCCGTTGTGAATGCGGGGTTGAGCGCATCTACCATTATATATCTTGCAAGACCCGTAATTCTTTCGCTTCTCATGGGGTTGCGCTTATACGCCATAGCGGACGAGCCTATCTGATTTTTCTCGAATGGCTCTTCCATTTCTTTAAGGTGCTGCAAAAGGCGCATATCATTTGCAAACTTCGTACAGCTCTGTGCAATGCCGCTTAATACATTGGCATAAATTGAGTCGAGCTTTCTTGTATAAGTCTGGCCGCTTACCGCAAAAACACCGCTGTAGCCCAGTTTTTCGGCTATCATTTCATCAAGTCTGCGTACCTTTTCGCTGTCGCCCTCAAAAAGTTCCATAAAACTGCCCTGTGTGCCCGTTGTACCTTTTGAACCGAGAAGTTTTGTGCTGTTAAGAACAAAATCTATCTGTTCAAGATCCATCATAAGATCCTGTACCCAAAGGCAGGCACGCTTGCCGACTGTGGTCGTCTGTGCAGCCTGAAAATGCGTAAAGCCGAGTGTCGGCATATCCTTGTATTCCATAGCAAACTTTGAAAGTTTGTCGATAACGGAAAGGACTTTCTTACGGATTATCTTCATTGCGTCTATCATTAAAATAACATCCGTGTTGTCGCCTACATAGCAGCTTGTAGCGCCAAGGTGGATAATACCCTTTGCCTTGGGGCACTGTGTACCGTAAGCATAAACATGAGCCATAACGTCATGGCGCACTTTTTTCTCGCGCTCTGCGGCTACATCATAGTTTATGTCGTCCGCATGAGCCTTTAATTCCTCTATCTGCTCGTCGGTGATGTCAAGGCCTAACTCCTGCTCTATCTCCGCAAGGGTTATCCATAACTTTCGCCATGTTCTGAACTTTCTGTCGGGTGAAAATACCTCTTTCATCTCCGCACTTGCATAACGGGAGTTAAGTGGTGTTTCGTAAGTGTTTTTCATAAGAACGTCCTTTCTTTTTATATAAAATTATTGTTTGTTTTATTGAGACGAAAGCTCCGCTTCTATCTCTTCTATAGCAGGCAGACTGCCCTTTTATATTCCCACGGAATGTGAAAACGGCATTTATTGGCTGTTCCCCAAGTTGGGGCAATTTTTAATTTTCAAAACACTCATAAGATCAATTCTTTCCCGCAAAAATGACATCATATACCGCGGTTATGGCCTGTTGGCGGGTGAGGTTCGGGGTCGTGCCGCCTTTTATCTCGGCTTTGGAATAATCCGTGCTGAGTGCGGAAAGGCTGTCAAGTGCGGTTTTGGCTTCGTCTGTCGGCACAGCGGAGAGGGGATCGAAGTTTTCCTTATCCGCAAGACCCAAAGCGCAGGCCGCCGAAACATTATAGTCATCCATATCCGCAAAAGGTGACGGATACTTATTTTCAAGCGGGTAACCCGCATTTCTGAGTGCGGAAATGAGCAATGCACAGAATTCGCGCTTCGTCATTTCGTTTTTATAGTCAAACGCAAGGTCGGGCGGCAAAAAGCCCTCGTCAAGCGCAAATTTCACGGCCTTGTCCGCCCATTCATCCCTTGCAAGGCTTTTGCCGTTCATTACAAGAAGCGCGGGCAGATCTTCTATTTTATTGCCGTTTTTATCGTAATAATCGCCCGCCGTACCTATCGGGAAAATAAAAACGTCTTTCCCGAGGTCGACACAGCGAAAGGCGGTCTCACTTTGAAGCGGAAGTTCATTTGCCTTTTTATCCCTGACCGATAAAATGCCGTAAACGCCGTCTTTTCTGTACATATACAGATGATAGCGCTCGTTAAGGGGCAGAATACTGTCATATTCGCGCGTTATGGCCGTTTTTTGGCTGTCGGCAAGATAGACATAACTGTAGGTCTCGCGCCTTGAGCCGTAACGGCTGTACTTTACGCCCGAATTTTCACGCAGATATATGCCGTCCTCGCCGTAAAACGGGTCGGGAGCTTCGGGGCTGGTGTCTCTGACGAGCATACCGTCAAAAAGGCTTTTGCCGCGTTCGGAAAGATAGGCGTTTATATCCTCTATCTTTTCCTCGCCGCCGTCCTCGTAATAGGTGTTTTTATCGGCTTCATAAGGCGAAGCGCCGTTTTCGGCACTTGCCCAAACTTTAATATCGCCGAAATCAAGGCATTGTACGGGCTGCATACCGCCGTTTTCCGTCAGACGGAATTTTTCCGCCTTTAAAAGCCCGTCCTCGGAGTAATAATATATCTCGCAGATACTGCCGTCACGGGAAACGAGGTTCGCATCCTCAAAGGCTTCGCCGCTGTCTACCCAGCGATAGCCGCCGTTATCTGCTGCATAATAGCCCTCGCGCGGGGTCTCCTTTACTGCGGGCGGCTGTTCGGCTTTTACCGTGACAGGCTCGCTTTCGGGCGGAGCGCCGCAGCCCGTCAGCACAGAGACCGCTAAAAATGCCGTTAAAAAGCGTTTCATCACTTTTTGTAATAGTCGTTAAGTCTTGCCCAAACCTCGTGATAAACCTCGGCAAATTCGCCAAGGTCGCGGCGGAACTGATCCTTATCGAGTTTTTTGTTGGTCTCCGCATCCCAAAGGCGGCAGGTATCGGGGCTTATCTCGTCTGCAAGCACGATCTCGCCGTCGGCTGTGCGGCCTACTTCTATTTTAAAATCGACAAGCTTGATGCCGATATTCTTGAATATCTCTTTTAAAGCGTCGTTTACGCCAAAAGCGATGTCTGCGATAGTCTTGATGTCCTCGCGTGTGGCAATGCCGAGTGCAAGCGCGTGGTAGTCGTTGATAAGCGGGTCGCCGAGCTCGTCATTCTTGTAGCTGAATTCGAGTGTGGGTTCTTTGAAAACAACGCCCTCTTCCACGCCGTAACGCTTTGAAAAGCTGCCTGCGGCAATGTTTCTGACAATGACCTCAAGCGGGATTATATCCACCTTTTTAACAAGGGTCTCACGTTTGGAAAGTTCCTCTACCATGTGAGTTTTGATGCCTTTTTCTTCAAGCAGGCGGAAAATAAAGTTTGCCATCTGGTTATTTATCTCGCCCTTGCCCTCAAACGAGCCTTTTTTAATGCCGTTGAAAGCCGTTGCATCATCCTTGTACTCAAAAATGCAAAGGTTGGGGTCGTCTGTGGAATAAACTTTTTTTGCCTTTCCCTCGTAAAGAAGGTCTTTTTTTGCTGCCATTTTAACATTACCTCATTTCGTTTTATATAAATAAAAATACACTTTTTTAAGGGCTTTGCCGTAATTGGCATATAAGCCCTATTACTATAATACCAAATTTCAATGCAATAAGCAATAATTTTTTTATTTTATAGTAAGAAATATTCAGTAAGAAAATATTGTGGGTCAAAACGGGACTCCGTCAAAAATTCAAAATAATTCTTGATTTCCGAATAAAAAGCTGTTATAATATTGTTAAAAAAATAACGAGAAGTATTTTACAATATTTTTTAGGGCAATCGGATAAAATAATTCCGGAAAGGAAAGGTGATAGAATGGAGAACATTATCATTGACAATCTTGATGCGCTTACGCAGAAGATGAAAGAGATGAAAGCCGCTCAGGCGGAATTTGCCAAATTCACGCAGGAGCAGGTGGACAAAATTTTCTTTGAGGCGGCTATGGCGGCGAACAAGGCGCGTATTCCCCTTGCAAAAATGGCGGTCGAGGAAACGGGCATGGGCGTTGTTGAGGACAAGGTCATCAAAAACCACTATGCTTCGGAGTACATCTACAATGCCTACAAAGACACAAAGACCTGCGGCGTTATTGAAGAGGACAAGGCATACGGCACAAAAAAGATAGCCGAGCCGATAGGTCTTATCGCGGCGGTCATACCGACCACAAACCCGACTTCCACGGCTATTTTCAAAGCACTTATCGCACTTAAAACAAGAAATGCAATAATCATAAGCCCACACCCCCGCGCAAAAAATTCTACGATAGAGGCGGCGAGAATAGTGCTTGAAGCCGCAGTAAAAGCGGGCGCACCCGAGAATATAATCGGCTGGATAGACGTTCCCTCGCTGGAGCTTACGAATGAGGTCATGAAAAATTCGGACATTATACTTGCTACGGGCGGTCCGGGCATGGTAAAGGCGGCATACAGCAGCGGCAAGCCCGCCCTTGGCGTAGGCGCAGGCAACACACCCGCAATTATCGACGACACGGCGGACATCCGTCTTGCGGTAAATTCCATTATCCACTCCAAGACTTTTGACAACGGCATGATATGTGCTTCCGAGCAGTCGGTCACGGTGGTCGGCGATATCTATGATGAAGTAAAAAAGGAATTTATCGACAGGGGCTGCTATTTCTTACAGGGCGAGGAGCTTGACAAGGTAAGAAAGACGATAATTATAAACGGCTCGCTAAACGCAAAAATTGTAGGTCAGAGCGCGTACAACATTGCCAAGCTTGCCGATGTGGAAGTACCCGAGAACACAAAAATACTTATCGGCGAAGTTGAAAGTGTGGATATTTCCGAAGAATTTGCGCACGAGAAGCTTTCTCCCGTGCTTGCAATGTACCGTGCAAAGGATTTTGACGAGGCTTTGGCAAAGGCGGAACAGCTTGTCGCAGACGGCGGCTACGGCCACACTTCCTCACTTTATATAAACCTTGCCGAGACCGAGAAAATGGCAAGGCATCAGGCAGCAATGAAAACCTGCCGCATACTTGTCAACACTCCGTCCTCGCACGGCGGCATAGGCGACCTTTACAACTTTAAACTTGCGCCCTCGCTCACCCTGGGCTGCGGCTCATGGGGCGGCAACTCCGTTTCCGAGAATGTCGGCGTAAAACATCTTCTGAATATAAAAACAGTCGCCGAAAGGAGAGAAAATATGCTTTGGTTCCGCACACCCGAAAAGGTCTACTTCAAAAAAGGCTGTATGCCCGTTGCCCTTGACGAATTGGGCAGTGTAATGGGCAAAAAACGCGCCTTTATCGTTACCGATACATTTTTATACAAAAACGGCTACACCAAGCCTATCACAGACAAACTTGACGAACTGGGCATTGTTTACACCTGTTTTTATGATGTAGCGCCCGACCCCAACCTTGCGTGCGCGCTTGCGGGCGCAGAGCAGATGAAGCTGTTTGAGCCCGATGTTATTATCGCTTTGGGCGGCGGCTCGGCTATGGACGCAGGCAAGATAATGTGGGTGCTGTACGAACATCCCGATGTAAATTTCCTTGATATGGCAATGCGTTTCCAGGACATCAGAAAGAGGATATATACTTTCCCGAAAATGGGCGAAAAGGCTTATTTTGTGGCTATCCCCACATCTTCGGGTACAGGCTCCGAGGTCACGCCGTTTGCCGTTATAACGGACGAAAAAACGGGCACAAAATATCCGCTTGCAGACTATGAACTTCTGCCCGATATGGCGATAATAGATGCCGACAACATGAAGGATCAGCCGAAAAGCCTTACAAGTGCCAGCGGTATAGATGCACTCACCCACGCACTTGAAGCCTATGCTTCTATCATGGCTACGGACTACACGGACGGCATAGCCTTAAAGGCCATGAAGCTGATATTCAAATATCTCCCCTCCGCTTACGAAAACGGCGGAAACGATATGCTTGCCCGTGAAGAAATGGCAAATGCAAGCTGTCTTGCGGGTATGGCGTTCGCAAACGCTTTCCTTGGCGTGTGCCATTCGCTTGCGCATAAACTTGGCGCTTTCCACCACCTGCCGCACGGCGTTGCAAATGCACTTTTAATTACGCATATAATGCGCTACAATGCGGCTCATGTACCGACAAAAATGGGTACATTCAGCCAGTATCAATATCCTCATGCACTTGAAAGATATGTTGAGTGCGCTAATTTCTGCGGTTTCTTCGGCAAGGACGACAGCGAGACCCTTGAAAACTTTATCGCAGGCATTGAGGAATTAAAGGCGAAAGTCGGCATTAAAAAGACTATCCGCGACTATGACATCAAGGAAGAGGACTTTCTTGCCACCCTTGACGATATGGTCGAGCAGGCATTTGACGACCAGTGCACGGGTGCAAACCCACGCTATCCGCTTATGAGCGAGATAAAAGAGCTCTATCTTAAAGCATACTACGGTGAATAAAGGGGGAAACAAAAATGGATGACAATATAAAACTGGAAAATCTTATTGCAGAGCGCAAAAACAAAAAAATATACAGATACGAAAACTTTGCCGTAAAGGTATTTGACAGCGATTTCAAAAAATCCGACATTCTTAACGAAGCCCTTAATCAGGCGCGTGTTGAGGAAACGGGTCTGAGCATCCCCGCCCTTGAAGAGGTATGCAAGATAAACGGCAAATGGGCGATAGTTACCGACTTTGTCGAGGGGCGCACCTTAGCCGAGATAATGGCGGAGGACAGGGCAAATTTAAGCCGCTATATGGAAAAATTTGTGGATATACAGCTTGAGATGCACTCCAAGCGCGCGCCTTTGCTCAACAAGCTGAAAGACAAGATGAACCGCAAAATAAGCGAGACCGCTTTAAGCGCGACCACACGTTATGAGCTGCACACCCGCCTTGAGGGTATGCCCAAACACAACAAGGTCTGCCACGGCGATTTTAACCCGTCAAATGTGATAATCTCCCCCGAGGGCAATTATCATGTTATAGACTGGTCACACGCCACACAGGGCAATGCAAGCGCTGATGCCGCAAGAACCTACCTGCTTTTCAGTCTTGCGGGCGATACCGAGGCCGCCGAGATGTATATGGATATGTTCTGCAAAAAAAGCGATACCGCCAAGCAGTATGTACAGGCATGGCTGCCGATAGTTGCCGCTTCGCAAAGCGTAAAAGGCAACGAGGACGAAAGAGAATTTCTGCTTAAATGGGCAGATGTTGTGGATTACGAGTAAAAATAAAACTCCGGGTGAAATATATGCCCGGAGTTTTTTTCATACAGCAGTTTTTATTGCGCAAAAAGCTTTTCCTGCAATGCTTCCTGCAATACAGCGGAGAAATTGATGTTTGCCGCTTCTGCCTTGGTATTCAGCCATGCAGGTATGGTACAGTTTTTTCGCACGGCTCTGCTGCCGTATTTTTCTGCATAGCTGTCCATATCAAGCACCACAAGGTTTACAAATTCATTTTGGTCGGTAGTTTTTACGCTTTTTATATCGCTTGCCGCAGGGGCATTATTGCCGTCTTCAAGTTCCGTCAACACCCAGCCGCTCGCAGCATCGACCGCCATTTCAAGGGCTTCGGCAAAGGTTTTCCCCTCGGTAACACAGCCCGGCAGATCGGGTATGGTAACGGTATATGACTTATCCTCGTTTTCATAAAAAATTGCGGGATATACAAGTTTCATATCAAAGCCTCCTTATTTCAAGCCTGCGCTTTTCAATATCTCGTTAGCGGTTTTTATTTTTAAGTCCCCACCATGATGCGGTATGGTTATTTTTCCTTTTTTAGTCGGATGTTTATACTATTCGTTTTAAACTATCTCAACTCATATACAGAAGCCATCAGTCATTCAGCACCGAAAGATAGACTTCATGATCCTCGCATTCATAAAGAAGATAGACTTTATTTTTAATATCGTCGTCCTGTTCGGCGGGGGTCAGGTCTTTGGTATCGCTGCCGTGGATAATATGCTGAACGGTGTTATTGCCCTTATGCAGGCCGCTGAAATAGCGGTCAAGTTCTGCCGTATCGTCGGCGGTCAGTTCTATCCTCCTGCCGTACAGTTCGTTCATCTGGATAAGGGTGCAGCCGTCCTTGTGTTTTCTGTAGATAGCGGCAGGAACGTCGATACTTTCGATAAAAGTCTCGTTCATGGTGCCGTTGTCGTGGAAACTGATAGTTTCTATTTTTATGCGGTCGCTCTTTTCGGGCGGCAGCTCCACCTTTTCCCCGTCTTTCAGAAGCATCTCGAATTCCGCAACGGGCATGGGCTTATAGAAATAGTAGCCCTGGGCGTAGTTATCGCCGAAAGAGAGCAGATTGTCACGCTGTTCCTTGGTCTCCACGCCCTCGGTCACGACCATCATGCCTATCATGTGCGCCATGCTTATGACGGATTCCACAATGCTGAAAGCACGTTTGTCGCCGTCGGAGCGGCGCATAAACATAACATCGGTCTTTAAAATATCAAGGCGCATGGTGTGCAGCATACTCAAAGATGACGTACCGCAGCCGAAGTCGTCCATAAGGATGAGAAAGCCTGCATTATGCAGTTTTTCCACAGCCTCTTTTATAGTGTCCATATTGTCGGTAAAAGCGGTCTCGGTTATCTCGACACCGATAAGGCGCGGTTCCAGCCCGTACTTTTTGACAAGTTCTATGATATACTCGGCAATATCGGTAAAATAAAAGTCCACCCTCGACACGTTTATCGAGCAGGGCAAAGGCGTTATGCCCCTGTCGATAAGACTTCTCTGCCATTTGCAGACTTCTTCCCATATATAACAGTCAAGCGCAAAGATATAGCCGCTGTTTTCCATAGCCTCGATAAAACGGCCGGGCGAAAGTATCTGACCCTTTCTGTTCCAGCGTACAAGGGCTTCTCCGCCGATTATCCTGCCTGTTTTGACATTGACCTTAGGCTGGACATAGAAAATGAATTCGCCCCTCGGAACGGCCTTTTTTGCCTCAATAAGCAGTATTTTATTCTCGCGCACATTTTTGAAATGTTCCTCGCTGTAAAAATGGATATGCTCGGTATAACTGCCGCGTATCTCGGCAAGAGCGGTCAAAGCACGGTCGTAGAGCGTAACAACGCTGTCGCGCCTGTCGGTGGAGAGATACACACCCAGAACGGGCGCAAACCCGTCCACATAGTCCAGTTTTTCAAACTCGTCCTTTAAAAACGGCAGCAGCTTTTCGGGGCTGTCCTCTTTTGTGGGTATCATCACGCAGAAATTGTCGCCGCCGCAGTAGCCCGCAATACCGCCGTTTTCATACGCGAATTGCTGTACGGAATTTGACAGCGCCTCAAGAAAAGCCTTGCCCGCCTTTCTGCCAAAAATATCGTTGTAAAGCTTAAAATAATTTATATCTATCACTATAGAAGCAACATTGTCGTCAAACAGCTTCGACAGCCATATATTGCCCCGCTCAAAAAATTCGTCGCCGTAGTAAAGTTTTATATCCGCAAGGGAAAGCCCGAAAGCCGCAAGCTGATAGTGTTCACGCAAAGCAGCAGGCTTGAATTCCTCGGTAAGTTCCTTTTTGGTATCGAAAGAAAGCAGATTTGCCGCCCTTATCATCGCATCAAAGCTCTCCGCGCATTTTTCCGCCCATTTCACACCCGTTGCCACAAGCAGGTCTTTTTGGTGGAAAAGATTTTTTGCGACAGTGACATTTTCAAGAAAATCCGACTCCTTCATATCCGCCGCCGCAACGCAGAATTCATTCTCGCCCGTGCGGAAAATACATTCCTCGCCGAAAACGCTGCGCAGCACCTGTCCCGTATGTATAAGAAGCTGTTCCGCCTCCATGTGCTCGGGGTTGTCGTCCGCGCGCTCCCAGCCTATCACATCACAGTAAAGTATGCCGATATTTTTATCCCTCGGCAGGCTTTCAAGATATTCGTGCATACCGAGCCTGTTGCCCGTACCCGTCAGAACGTCGGAATACCCTACTCTTTCAAGCTTGGTTACAAGGCGGTCGCTGTAGACCAGAGAAGAAAGGATATAGCGCACGCCCGGCAGTATCTCGTCCGCATCGTTCAAAACCGCATCGGACGGGTTTTCAAGCACCAGAAAGCCGAGGTTTCTGCCGTGAAAAGCCAGCCCGCAGACAACAAGCGTGTGTACGCCGCTTTTTTCAAGCAGTTCACATATATCGCACTTGCAGTCTTCGCCGATATCCCGCACGGTTATTATCTCTTCTTTTGAAAGGCGCTCCGCCCATTTTTCAAACATATTTCCGGGCAGATTTTGAAGCACGTCCCTATCGGACATGGATGCTTCCCTGCACCATTCGTAAGTATTGTCGCAGCTGCCTGCCGCATTTATCTCAAAAATGCTTATCCTGTCACACGAAAGCTCCGTTCCCAGACAATCAAGCAGATCGGGCAGGGTCTTTCTTGTGGCTGTATGCGCAAAAGCCCGCTCAAATGCTCGGTTAAGCGCTTTTATATTTTCGTTCAACATCATCATCCTGCCTTTCCGATAAATAGTTTCATATAAAAAGTGTCATATATATTAAGTTTAAGTTATTAACATAGATAAGTCAAGCAAAATCGCCGTACAAGCCCGTAAACAAATTGTAAATAAAAATTTTTTAAATTTTTTCAAAAAAATGCTTGACATTTGGCTTGATATGCACTATAATAATTCTTGTCGCTGTGAGTGACACCAATAAATAATATGCCCAGATAGCTCAGTTGGTAGAGCAGAGGACTGAAAATCCTCGTGTCGGCGGTTCGATTCCGTCTCTGGGCATACCTTACCCCTGCGGGTGTGGTACAACGGCTAGTACATCAGCCTTCCAAGCTGAGGACGTGGGTTCGACTCCCATCACCCGCTGTACTGTATATTTTTTATGCGCGAGTGGCTCAGTGGTAGAGCATCGCCTTGCCAAGGCGAGGGTCGCGGGTTCGAATCCCGTCTCGCGCTTTTTCTGTATTTTGTTGATTTTTAGTAGGAGGAAATGTTATGAGTATCGGTTATATAATTGTTTCGGCTATAGTATTGATATTATGTGTTGCACTTATCGGCATTATCCTTATGCAGAGCAAAAACGCTTCCGGTCTTACAGGCGCTATCAGCGGCATGGGCAGCGCAGGCAACGCTTACTGGGATAAAAACAAAGGCCGCTCTCTTGAGGGTCAGCTTAACAAGTACACTAAAATAATTGCAGGTATACTTTTTATTCTTATACTTTGCATTAAGTTTTTAGGCTAAAAAATAACGGGATGTCGCACCTATAAAGTGCTTCATCCTTTTTTTATGCAATTTTTTAACCGACAAAGCGCTTTTTGTAATAAAACCGAAATATTATATCCATAGACTTTTTTACGGTTTTATGATAAGATTTAGATGATATTTTCCTTTTTACGGCCGATATCTAAGCAACAAGTCAATATTTTTTATAAATTCATTTAACGGAGAATAAAATGCGAAACGTACTTCTTGTAAAATACGGTGAGATCGCGATGCGCGGCAAAAACCGTTATTTAGTGGAAAACCGACTTATCAGAACAATAATAGAGCGCCTTGAACCATACGAGGGCTACCGTGTATACAAAGAACAGGGCAGGCTTTTGGTGGTGAACGAGGCTTTTGAATTTGACTATGACCTTGTGATACCGATAGTTACGGTACTTCCGGGCGTAACTGCTGTCTGCCCCTGTGTAGAGACCGAAGACCAGTCGATAGAAAATTTAAGGGAGATCGCACTTGCACACTGCAAAGAGCATTTCGGCGCAAGCCCCGTCACATTCAAGGCGGAAACAAAGCGCAGCAACAAGCGCTATCCCATGACAAGCCGCGAAGTTTCGGCGGATATAGGCGGCTATATACTGCATAATATGGATAATGTGTCGGTAAATGTACACGAGCCCGATTTTGTGGTGATGATAGAATTAAGAAACAACGCTTATATTTATACAAAGCTGATACCGGGCTGCGGCGGTCTGCCTATGGGTACGTCGGGCAAGGCGACGCTTTTGATGTCCGGCGGTATTGACAGCCCCGTTGCGGGCTATCTGACGGCAAGACGAGGTGTCGAGATAGAAGCGGTCTACTTTGACTCCCCGCCCTACACCTCCGAGCGCGCAAAGCAGAAAGTCATTGACCTTGCAAAGCGCCTTTCTGTGTACACAGGCGGCATAAAGCTGCATATCGTGCCGTTTACGGAGACACAGCTCAAAATCTACGAAAGCGTGCCGCCCGAAAAAATGACTATTTTTTTAAAACGCGCCATGCTTAAAGCCGCCGACCAAATCGCGCTTAAAAACGGCTCGCAGGCACTTGTTACGGGCGACAGCATAGGTCAGGTCGCAAGCCAGACCCTACACGCCATAAACGCCATAGACAGCGCGGCGGAGAATTTTGTCGTCCTGCGCCCGCTCTGCACAATGGACAAGCAGGAAATAATAGACGTGGCACGCAAAATCGAAACCTACGAAATTTCCATCCGTCCTTATGAGGACTGCTGCACGGTCTTTGTCGCAAAGCACCCCGAAACAAAGCCCAAAAAGAGCATTATAGAAAGTATGCAGCATAAAATAGAGGGGCTTGACGAGCTTATCTTGACAGCCCTTGAAAATACGGAAGTGCTTGAACTGTGAAAAAAACGGACTTCATCGTTATTGCCGTCTTTCTTGCGGCGGCAGGTATTTTGTGGGGCGTTTTGAACTTAAACCAAAAAAGCGGCAAAACAGCCGATATTTACGTCAAGGGCGAGTATTATACGACCCTGCCGCTCGATAAAGATACGGTCTACAGCCCCGCCGAAGTGCCGAATGTGAAAATTGAGATAAAAGACGGAAAAGTCGGCTTTATCGAAAGCGACTGCCCCGATAAAGTGTGCATAAATACGGGTTTTCTGCATACCGCAGGACAAACGGCTGTCTGCCTGCCCAATGCAGTTTCGGTAACGGTGCGCAGCAACAATGACGAGGACGAACTTGACAGCGTAGTCAGATAATGTACACAAAAATAAGTGTATAATTCTTTTGAGATATTATAAAATAAAAAAGTCAAGATAAAACTTGACATATTGAGCTTATTAGTTTATAATAATCTTACAAGTTCAAGAGTACATGCGTTCCGGCGCGTGCAATAGAAAACGGAGGCAGTTGCGTGCCTCCGCTTTCTTTTTTCATCCCCCGTTTTTGTGCGGCGGTGGGAGTGCCGCGTGCTTATCAGTTTTAGTTTACCTATCAAGCCACTTGCAGATGATATTTGCGATAACACCCGCTGCGATAGATAAAACAAAGTTCGTCCAAGAGTTCATACGTTCCGACCCCCTTTCTGTTGCCAGTATGGGGAGCGACAACACAGTTATTGTAACACATTCCGACAAATTAAGCAATATCGATTTAAATTTGAGTTTCCCCATTTTTTAAGACCGAATGTTTATGATAACGCCAATTAAGCAGAGTAGCCGTGTGTCGCCACTTGTTATGTATACTGCAAAATTGGAATTTGACGGGGATATAATGGCATACGAAGTCGGGCTTTTAAGAAAGCCCTCCACCCCTCAGTC
>JAEEGL013351923.1_pt1 | contig 15042 bp, 11 predicted proteins | sample 9134231 | NCBI WGS metagenome assembly JAEEGL01 (sample SAMN16246548, study PRJNA631951) | gut metagenome | biome: gut microbiome; feature: rumen; material: fiber-attached | host: Bos | place: Iran: Karaj | collected 2018-10 | reverse complement strand
TTTCTTTTCTGCTGTCTTTGGAGCTGCAGCCTTCTTTGCTGGAGCCTTCTTTGGAGCAGGTTCTTCTTTCTTTTCTTCTTCGACCTTTGGTTCTTCAACTGGAGCTGGAGCTTCTTCTACAACTGGAGCTTCAACTGCTGGTTCTTCAACCTTTGGTTGTTCATCTTCTATAGGAGCAGCTTCTGCTACTGGTTCTTCTGCTGGAACTTCTGTAGCTTGTGGTGCTTCTTCACCAATTGCTGCTAAGAATGCTTTATCTGAATCTTTAGCGATAATCTTCATAACTTTCTTTTCTTTGTAGAAGAATAAGATGATTGCGCCTAATACACAGAATACGATAGCTACAACTGCTACAAGTGTCATACCTGTCTTTGTAGCTGTGATATCATTTGAACTCTTATCTTGCGCAGCACCGATAATTGCTAAAGATGTAAAGATCAACATAGCAAGAGATTGACCGAATTTCATTGCGAATGTTCTTGCTGCGAAGAACATACCTTCTCTATTTTCACCTGTTACTACGCCTTCTGCTTCAGCGATATCAGCAACGATAGATTGTGGGATGATTCCAAGTAATGCCATTGGGAATGCTGCAATGATAACAATCAATACACCAAATATATAAGCAATTGCTGAACCATCAACAAATGGTAAGTTACATAATGCTGTAATTACATATGCACATGCTAATCCTAAGAAACCAGCAATAACTAACTTCTTCTTACCAAACTTCTTAACTAGCTTTGTAACAAATGGATAGAAGCATGCAGATAGAACTGTCATAGCACCCAAGAAAATCATTGTATATGATTCGTTAATATGCATAGATACCTTTACGAAGAAAGGAAGTCCTGTTTGGAATAATGTTAAACCAACCCAGTACATAATATCTGAACTTGTGAATACTTTGAATTCGTCATTCTTAAATGTAGCTGCTAAAGACTTGAACATATTAGCATTTGATGGAGCTGTTTCAACGAATTCTCTTTCGTTTAATAAGAATGTTGGTAATAACATACATACAGCAGCAATAGCAGAAAGAATAATAAACATAATTCTATAGCTCATTGCAAAGTTTACGCCCATTCCTCTTAGAACGCCTGCAAATACGAAAGGTGTATAAGCAAGTAATGTACCGCCGAAGAATGTAAGAGAAATAGCAGTTGAGATTGCCATTCTATCTTCTTGTGTTTTACCAAATTCTGAGATCAAAGCATTGTATGGTGTACAATACATTGTCATAAACAAATAGAATAGGATTACGAATACAGAAATCCAAACGATGTTAATACCAGAGATAGCGTTAACTGGAGCCCAGAATAACAATACTGTAACAATCGCTAATGGGATTGCAGAATATTGCATGAATGGGATTCTTCTTCCTCTCTTATTTTTGCTTCTATCTGAAAGTGAAGCAATAAGCGGGTCTGTTACAGCATCAAAGATTCTAGATAATGCAGTAATCAAACCAAGGATTGTTAAAAATCCTCCAATTACTAAACCTGGATGAATAAATTGTGTAGCACCAGCTTCAATATCTCCAGATGTAGGCAAATAAAATGTTACTAACCAAGCACCTATAATACCGCTTAGTGTTGACCATCCTAATTGTCCTAAAGCGAATATCCAAATTTGCTTTTTAGATAATCTCTTTCCGATTGGCTTTACGTTTGTGTTCTCCATAAATCCCCTTCTCCTTATCAATTGTTCTTTATTCTATATAAATAAACATTAATTAACATTTCGATCTCTTTTTCCATATATTTGCCATCTTGCTTTAATACCTTTGCATCAGCAGCAAGTTTTTTGCATAATTCCAAAATTGAATGCGTTGTTGCTAGATAGAATACTTCTAGTCCATCGATTTCTTTTAATGAGCCATCTTTAACACCTAAGTTGTATGCATAACTAAAATCATCAAAGAAAGTTCTTATAGCATTTTCATATGCACCTAGATCTGTGTTTTGCTCTGAGATATATAAATCAAATTCTGCTAAGAAATTGAAATAGTCTTTATGAGCTTTAAATATTTCATAGAAACTTCTATAGAATGCTTCTATCTTGTCATAACCTGTTTTATATTGAGATTGATGAAAGTAATCTTGTGTTACTGAGCTAAATACTGACATCGCAACAGCTAACACGATATTTTGCTTCTTTGAGAAGTGTCTATACATAGTCGCTTCCCCAACTCCTACTTCTTGTGCGATATCACGAATTGTTACATCACGGATACCTCTTTTGAAAAATAACTCTTGTGCTGTGTCTATGATAAATTTAATTTTAGCTTCCTTAATACTCACGTTGTACCCCTTTTGATATGTTTTCTCTCAAAATGATAGACGAACTATCATTTCTATTGTATATAAAATCCCAGGCTGTGTCAACCCGGGATTTGTATATAAGAAAAACAACTAATTAAGATATAACGTTCTTTATATTATTTAGCGCTTTTTCAAGCGTTGTACGTGGGCACGCGATATTAATTCGTATATAGCCACTACCGCCTTGGCCAAATACGTAGCCATCGTCTACCCATACTTTTGCTTTAAAGTTTATGAGCTCTTTTAATTCTTTATCAGACAATCCTAATTTTCTACAATCTATCCAAAGTAAATATGTTCCTTCAGGTTCAACCAAAGATAACTTTGGAATATTATTTTTTATGTATTCTTTGACAAATAAAAAATTAGACTTAAGGTAAGTCTTTAGTTCAGATAACCATTCCTCACCATTCTCATATGCAGCTTGACAGGCAACTATGCCCATTACGTTAGATTGGCTGTAACCAATTCTATCCATTTCAAGTTTATACTTTCTTCTAGCGCTATCGTTTGGAATGTAGATATTAGAGATGTGTAAGCCAGCTAAGTTGAATGTCTTAGTTGGCGCCGTACAGACTACTGAGTTCTCTTCAAACTCTTTTTTGATTGTTGCAAATACTGTGTGCTTACAACACTCATAAGTAAAGTCTGCATGGATCTCATCTGAGATTACAAATACATTGTGCTTTAGACAAATGTCGCCCATTTTCTCCAATTCTTCTCTACTCCAAACTCTACCTACTGGATTGTGAGGATTGCATAGAAGGAAGATCTTTACATCATTCTCTACAATCTTAGATTCAAAATCTTCATAGTCAACGACATAATGACCATTATCATTTTTAAGTTCAGAAACAACTAACTTTCTGTTATTAACTTTTATTGTTTCTTCAAATGGATAATATACTGGTTGGCAAATCATAACCGCATCGTTTTCTTTTGTCAAAGCTCTAATTACACCTGCGATTGCAAATACTACGCCACAAGCAAGCACAACCTTTGATGTGTCGATATCCCAATCATGATGCTTTTTAAACCAAGCGTTTAATGCTTTGAAATATTCTTCTTTTGGCTCTGAATATCCAAAGATTCCATGCTTTGCTTTTTCTACTAATGCGTTTTGAACTTCATCTAATGTCTTAAAGTCCATGTCGGCTACCCAAAGAGGAATAGCATCTTCAGGTCTTTTACGCTCAAGCGCAAAATCATACTTTAAAGAATTAGTGTTCTTTCTATCCACAATTTCGTCAAAATTATACTTCATCTTCAAATGCCTTTCTTAAGTCCTCAATTAGATCTTCTACATTTTCGATACCTACAGATACACGTAGGAACCTATTGTTAATTCCTTTTGCTTCCAATATTTCTTCTTTAACATCCGCATGCGTTTGTTTCTTTGGGAATGTAATTAAACTCTCTACGCCGCCTAAGCTTTCTGCATATTGAAATACTCTTACATTTCTTAATATTTGCGATACGTATGCACTATTTTTAACTTCAAACGATATCATTCCGCCGAATCCAGAGGCTTGCTTTACAGAAACTTGATAATCCTTATTGTCTTCAAATCCAACATAATATACCCTGTTTACTTTAGGATTGTTTCTAAGCCATAAGGCTACTGCTCTTGCGTTTGAGTTAATTCTATCCATTCTTATTGGCAATGTTTTAATTCCACGCTCTATCAAGAAAGAATCAAATGGAGCTAAACACGCGCCTACCGTTTTGTATAGGTATGCTAACTGTTCATCCAATGCTTTTGTCTTTACAACTACAAATCCTGCTAAGGCATCATTGTGTCCGCCTAAGAATTTTGTTCCGCTATGGATTACTACATCAGCACCTAACTCTAATGGTCTTTGATAGTATGGTGTTAAGAATGTGTTGTCTACATAGAATAGTAGATTGTTTGCTTTGGCTATATCAGCTATAGCCTTAATGTCTGATACATGCATTAGTGGATTTGATGGCGTCTCAATATAGATAGCTTTAGTGTCACTTCTAATCTTGCTCTTTAGAAGATCCAAGTTTGAAGTATCAATGAAGTCAAATTCGTATCCATATGATAACGCATCGTTTATAAACAATCTGATGCTACCGCCATACAAATCATCTGATGCTATTATGTGAGCAGGAGGCTTAATCAATTTTATTGCTGTAGTAATTGCTGCCATCCCGCTCGAAAATGCGTATGCACTCTCTCCGTTTTCTAGTCTTGCCACAAGCTTCTCTAAATGAGATCTTGTTGGATTAGCTAATCTTGAGTAACTATATTTTGAAGTGTCCTCTACACCTTCGTGTACGAATGTGGATGTTTGGTAGATTGGTGTAGTCAAACACCCATATTCGTTTCTTTTATCTATTGAGTGTAAACAGAGAGTCTCTATGTTCATACTTATCTCCTATTTATTAATTGATTCAAATACTTCTGCTGTCTTTGCTGTGTAATCTGCGAATTGTTCTTCTGTTGAACGACCATAATACAACATAATCTCTAAGCTCTTAATGATTGGTGCTTCTTCATCTCCTGACTTGTTGTCCTTGTTGTATGAGAAGAAGAATGGTACTTGTAATCTGTTAACAGAAATTGTACGTTCATTTACTGTATAAGAGATCTTTACAGCTGGATCTTGCAAATCATTCAAAGTAACAATGTTTGTTAAGTAGTTTGAAATGATGCTTGCATATAGAGGTGTTAATGTCTTATTGTTTTCACGAATATGAGCATCTGCATATCTATTTGCACTTGTATTTGTTGTCCAGTACTTTCTTGCATATCCACCATCAAGCTTTGTATCGAATGTGTATACTGTAACATTGTGTGCAACGGCATAGTCATTTACGATATCAATAATAGCTTGAGTATTTCCGCACCATGAACCAGCGAATAGGATAATGTAATCTCCTTCTTGTTGTAACAACCAATCAAATTGCTTGTAGTTCAATACTTCATAATTGATCTTCTTATCTTGAGCAAAGATCTCTCTTCCAGATTTTTCGTTGTAAGCTTGACGGATATAATCAGCATCTGAATATGTAGATAATGTGATATTGTTTGTCTTGATATATTCAAATACTCTTTGCAATCTTGCCTTGTATGCATCTGTAATGTAGTTCTTTTGATCAATAACGAATTTACCATTTTCAAATTTATATGTAGATGTATAAACGCCTTGTGCATCTCTATCTACCATTTCTTCAAAACCAGTAACGATTGGATACTTAACTCCATCTTCAGCTTGGGCTGATTCAACAGTCTTTGTTTCTAGGTTGTATGTGCTTCTTACTGTGTTGTCCTTGTTGTATAGGAATAAGAATGGAACTTGAACCTTAGCAACATTAACATTTTGTCCATCTGCATTTGTGTATGTTAGAGAACTTGCCGATCCTTCTTTGTATTCAACCCAGTCATTTAGGTTTGTTAAGTATCTAGATACTAATTCACCATATAAGTGGTTGTATTCTTGACCTGCATTCTTAGTAGCTGTTGGGTCTGCTGGATTTGTTACTCTTACGTGAGTTGAGCTATTTGTTCCATCTAAGAAGAAGTCAAAATTGTAAATCTTTGTAATACCATATTGATGAGCAAATTCATTGATGTATGTAGCTGCAGCACGTGTGTTGTGGCACCATGATCCACCAAGAAGAATTAAGTAGTTACCTTCTTGTTGTAATAGATAAATCAATTCTTCGTATGTTACCGCATCAAATACGATATCCTTGTTTTCAAATGTATCTACACCTTGTCTTGTTGTATCTGCATTTGATTGTGAATTGTAATCGTTATAGAAATACTCTTGTTCTGCAGTTGCTTTAAATGTGTCAGTAGCTCCGCCCTCTGATGCACCTTCGCCAGCGCCAGCGCCTTCGCCAGAGCCTTGAACTGTACCGGCTGGGTCAACAACAGCTGCTGTGTCTTTTGAGCAAGCAACTAATGTTAGAACGTTAAGAGCAATTACTAAAATAGCGATTATTAAAACTAATGTTGTAATCTTTCTTGTTGTTGTTTTCATATAAATATCTCCTTATAATTTTATTTTTTTTCTTTATTAGCATATTTCTGGTTCTTCAGCTGCTTGTTGAGATCCTGATGATTCCCCACCTGCTGTAGCTGCACTACCAAATTCTGTTTCTAATGATGTTAACTTTGAATAGTTTGAAATTAATGAATAATCCTTATCTTCAAAATACGCATCTACTGTTGTTCTAATATCTTTTAGTTGAGCTTTGATTTCATCATCGCTAACACCATTTAGATACTTCTTATTAACATCTCTTATTGCGGCTTCTACATATTTTGCTTTTGCTTTTTGAAGATCTTCTATACCAAGATTCTTATGTACTGAAGCAAATGTTGTAGATGCTCCTAATGTGCTATTGAATTGATCTAATTTCAATTGCGCATCATCGATTTTTGCTTTGCTTGTTTCGCTGTAGTCAACAACCCCGATTTCTGCGATTGCTTTCTTAGCGTTTTGGTATGTGATGGTAGATATAGTAATTACTAGGATCAATGCCAAAAGTGCGATTGCTGCAACGACTATAAAATATATTTTGTTTTTAGATAGCTTCTCCATCTACGATACCTCCTTGTTCTTTATCCTTCTTTTGTTCATTAAATATTTGTCTATCTAATAGACCTGATTGACTTGCTACTACTGTTGCAGATACTGATGCTGTTGTTACGTTGTCTAGTGTTCTTACCATGTCAGATATTGTATTGATTGGCATTAACAAGATAACTGCTGCTACTGGTAGATCTAAGACTCCGAATAGACCGATTGCAGACACAACTGCTATTCCTGGGACTCCGGCGCTACCTAATGACATAACTAGTGCTAGAACTGCAAGTACTATATAGTTACCAATTCCCCATTGTGCTCCAGTTGCATTTACAAAGAATATTGCAAGAAGAACTGGCCATACACTTGTACATCCTGGCATTCCGATTGTTGCTCCAAGTGGTGCTGTAAAGTTTGCTACTTCTGAATCAACGCCAACATTTCTTGTTAAATCATTAATTGTTACTGGCAATGTACCTACGCTTGATTGTGTTGTAAATGCTGTAGCTTGTGCTCTTGATGTTTTCTTGAAGAATTTAAATGGATTTACCTTAGCAACAAACTTCAAAATGATTGCGTGGTAACCATATGTATGGATTGCGCATACTACATAGATTGCTACAACTAACAATAACAATTGAACAATGGCATCTTTGTTTGTGAAGATCTTGCTTGCAGATCCAGCAATTAAGCTCAATACTGCAAATGGTGTTAAATCAATTACAAAGCTTAGAATCTTATATAGAATTTCTTTTAATGATTCAACGAACTTCTTGAATACACCAATTTTTTCTTCGCCCTTTTCTTTTGCTACTGCGATATATGCTATTGCTATAGCTACGCCTGTAATAATGATTGATACAACATTGTTAGATCCTAAATCTCCAACTAAGTTGCTTGGGAATAAACCTAGAATTACTTTGTCGAAAGATTTTGTTAATCCTTGGTATGCTCCAATTGTGCTTGAAGATACACTTGAGATTTCGCTGAATATAGCTCCTGCATTCTTACCAAGCTTTGTAACTGTTCCAAAGATAATACTTAAGACGATTGCTACAAATGCAGATAACAATAGCCAGAACACTGAACGTATTCCAATCTTTCTCATGCTGTTGCCATCTTTTAGTTGAATAAAGCTTGAAATGATAGATACTAAAATAACTGGAGCTACTAATGCTGTAATAATGTTTACGTATATATCTCCAATCAAATCTACCCATGTTAAGTACTTGTTATCTTCTGATGCAAATACTATACCTACGATTACACCTAGCACTAAGCTGATCAAAATGACAAATGTCCAATTAATCTTATTAGACAAATACCATAGAAGACCAAATAGCAAAAATACTACTGCTAATGCTAAAAGTGCTATCCAATCAAAACTTAATAATAATTCCATATATCTTCTCTCCAATAAAAAATCCTGCACTTTCATGCAGGACTGTTGTTTTTCTTTCTTGTCTTAATCTTTTGTATGACAAAGTCCTGCTACCATCGGTAACTACACATTTCCCCCATCATACACATTTCGATTCTAATTATTTTCTTCATTTTTCTCTTTTTACCTATTTGCCTACTATTTTGGTAGGTTATTTATCACGAATGATTATATATTCAATTAAATGTGCTGTCAACAAAAATTATGAAAAAATTTCAAAAAAATAAAAAAAAGATGACCACGCGGCCATCTTTAAAATTCCTAATTAAATATTAATTAGTCTACTGAAATAGCAGAAACTGGGCAGTTAGATAATGCGTCTTCTACATTTGGCATCATATCTTGAGTTGGATCAGCAATAACGATTGCGTGGTCTACTCCATCCTCTTCTACCATTTTGAATACCTTTGGTTCACACATAACGCATGAGCCACATCCTATACATGTATCTATATCAATAACTACTTTCATTTTGCATCCTCCTCTGACCACAACCCAACAGAACTATCCCAGTTCTTTAAGTTGTAGTATTCATCTTGTGTTAATTTTAGCACACTTCCGTGCCTTGCGCCTTTTGGCAATCTATAATTTAATCTTCTAACTGGTTTAAACTCAGTCATTGATTCTTTAGTTGTCGCTTGTATGAAATATCTTCCATCTGAATATTCATCCATCATCATAAGGTATGTATCTGTACCTTCAAGCTTGAACATACAATTACCTTCTACATCTTTTAGAGACTTAGATACCTTACTCTCTTCAGGTTCAATATATGGTCCTGTTAGATTGTCTGAATAAACATATCTAACAACTCTTTCATCTTCGTCTTTATAGTATAGATAGTATTTATCGTTCTCATAAATAATGTCAGCATCGATAGCTATTCTTTCAGGATTATATAAATCTTTGATCTCACCAATATCAGTAAAATCATCGTTTAAATATGCGTATACGATATGTGTATCCCAATTTGTCTCTTCACAATGAGACCAATAAACTAGATACTTGTCGACATTTTTATCATAAATAACTTGTGGAGCCCATGTTCTACAAGTATGTTCATATCCTTCTTTTGACTTGATATCTATTACCCTATCTCCGCCCCAATAAATTAAATTTTCTGATTCAAAGATAATCATTGCATGGTTAGAATTCCATCCATCGCTAGACTTCATATCTGTAGCAATAACATAATACTTTCCATTTGCTCTAAAGACATATGGGTCTCTACAACATCCTGTTCCAAGCTTTTGGTTTATCATGGCATAGCCAGCTCTTAATCTAACAAACTTATATCCATTATCAGATATCGCGAAATGCACTTTTTCTTGAGATGGGCTATTGCCGGTAAAATAGCAAAATAAATAGTAGCCCTCATTGTCTACTGGAAGAATTGTAAGTCCACAATAAATAGATAGACCTACAATCGCTAATATAACAACTGCTGCTACTATGCTAATAATAACTATTGTCTTTCTTGTCATTGATTGTCCTTAGTTAGTTCTGCGTTAACACGTTTAATCATATCTATATCAACTTTAATAACTTCTCTATCGTATGTAATCAAACCATTGATCTCACACTCTACGTCTGTCAATTGAGTATAGATACAAGCACTTAAACCTTTTTGTTTAGCTTTTAAAATTTGTTTTGTATATAATCTTTCGATTGCTTTATTTAATTTATCTTTCTTATTGAATACTAAATAACCAAATTGCTTATCTGAATATACGTGGCCCTTTATAGGATATGAATAACCACCAAACTCTGTAAGCGCTACAGTACGTTGTTCGTTCTTTGGCATCTTGAATGGCAAAATGTATTTATGGATACTTACTAAATCGTTTCCTTGGTTATACCAACCTGATGTAGCATCAATAACTCTAGTGTTATCTAAGTCTTTTAGATATCTTAACATTAGTTCGCTGTCAAATTGGCCCCAGGCTTCGTTAAAGATTCCCCATAAACAAATTGATGGGACATTATATAATTGTGCTACCATTCTGCCTAAATCGGCTTTAAATTCCAATCTTGATTCATCATCACGACCAAACTTACAATATTGATTATCTTTGAAATCTACTTTTAGTAGTGGAGCTAGGATATGTAGCCATGTATTAAACTCACCACCACCATTAATCATATCTTGCCATACTATCATTCCTAATCTATCGCAATGATAATACCAACGCATCATTTCAATCTTTATATGCTTTCTTAAACAATTGAATCCCAAAGACTTTGCAAATTCAATATCTTCAACCATTGCACTATCTGATGGAGGTGTTAGAATACCATCTGGGAAATAACCTTGATCCAACGCTCCCGTTAAGAAGTAAGGTTTATTATTTAAATAGAACCTTTGGTTCTTCATTTCGAACTTTCTCATTCCGAAATATGATTGAACTTCATCAGTTCCACAAGAGATAGTAATATCGTAAAGTGTTGGGTTCTCTGGTGACCATAATCTTGGATTTTTAATTCTAATTCTAAATTGATTTAATTCACTTTCAGCTGATGCAATCTTCTTCCCTTGTAAAGATATATCTGCTGTATACTTTTCAACTTTATCTGGATCATTTACTGCTACATATAAATCAATGAAGTCGCCATCGATATCTGGCTTAATCTTAATCTTTTCAATATAAACTTGAGGAACGTTCTCAATCCATACGCTTTGCCATATACCTGATGTAGGTGTATACCAAATACCACTATGTTCAAGTCTTTGCTTTCCTCTTTGTTGTGTGCCCTTATCTGAAGGATCTTGAACAAGAACTATAAGTTCATTGTCCCCTACTTCCTTTAGAGCATCCTTGATGTTAATAGTAAAGTTAAAGTATCCGCCTTTGTGCTCGCAAATCTTTTGCCCATTTAAAAATACGATGCATCTATAATCTACTGCATCAAAATGCAAAAGCGGAATAACGCCTTTTGCCTTATGTTTAAAGAATGTTCTATATACTAGTGTTTGATTTGGCTTGAATTCTTTCTCTACTTGAGATAAAGAACTTTCGATTGCGAAAGGAACTAAAATCTTTCCTTCATATTTAAAATCTTGCAAAGTATCTATAAGCTCATCAACTACGCAATAATCCCAAAGACCGTTTAAATTCTTCCACTCTGGTCTAACCAATTGTGGTCTTGGATATTCATTATGCGGAATTTGACCTACTTCGTACTTTGTCTTTAGTGCCATATACTTCCTAATTCTTTTTTACCTTGCCAATTGTCTTAAACAATCCGCTCATCATCTTAAAGAAGCCCTTTGTCCTATGCTTGTTAGCCCAAAGTAGCATACCATCCATAACTTTCTCGTCTAGTAAGCCTTGAGTAACACCGTTTAGACCACGCATTGGCATTTCAATCATACCTTGCTTGATCATAAGCATAGTTGTAAAGTCTGCATTCTTTACTTGAGAAGCAATAACCTTTGGCGCAGCCCACATAATAATCTTACCGATTAAGCAGCATTGTAAATCGCCAATAGTTGCGTTTCTATCAAACTCGCCTCTCTTTGTTGGAACGTTTTCTGGGATTTCGCCCTTATATAACTTTTTGAAGTCTTCTTGAGAAATGCTCTTTAGTGTTTCCATGTTGTAATATACTGGGCACTCTTCTTGATAATTCTCAACTTCAACTTTCTTATCTAAATCTTTCTTATCGATAACTTCGCTTAACTTAATATCTCTTGATGAAGCACCAACTAAGATTTCATATTTACCATTAGTTGCTGACCAATCATTAATCTTTGTGTTATAGAAAGCAAAGCTTCTTCTATCTAGTTCAATTGTAACTTGCTTTTCTTCTCCAGCTTTAATAAATACTTTTTTAAAGCCCTTTAATTCCTTATCTGCCTTGAATACCTTTGGATCCAAATCTCTAATATATAATTGGGCAACTTCCTTACCATCTACCTTTCCTACGTTCTTAATAGTAAATGTAACCTTGTTACCATCTACAACTAGATTTGAGTATTCAAATTGTGTATAAGATAGACCATAACCAAATGGGAATAATACTTCCTTCTTTGCTGTATCGTAGTATCTATATCCAACAAAGATTGATTCTCTATGCTCTACGCACTTTGGTCCCATTGGGAATAGTTCAGCATTGATATTATCTTCAAGTTGAATTGGGTAAGTTTCTGCAATTTTGCCAGATGGATTGACTTTTCCATAGATTATATCTCTTATAGCTTCACCACCAGCCTCGCCTGGAAGGTATGCATTTAGAAGTGTTTTAACATCTTCAATCCATGGCATTTCAATTGGAGAACCACCAAGTATTACGAAGACTGCATTCTTATTAATACCAGCAATTGCTCTTACTAAATCATCTTGAGCTGATGGAATAGATAGATGTGCTCTATCCATACCTTCTGTTTCATATTCATCTGTCAAACCGATAAATACGATAACTTGCTTATCTGTATTAGCTGCAGCAACAGCATCTTCAAATATAGCCTTATTATAACCATCACCTTGCAATGTATAACCTTGATGGAAATCTACATTAACACCATCTTGTTTCATTGCATCGATAAAGTTTACTAACTTATATGGGTTGATTCTAGATGAACCAGCACCTTGATATCTAAATGTATTTGCAAGTTCACCAATTACAACAACGTCTTTATTCTTAATTGGTAAAACTTTGTTTTCATTCTTTAGAAGTACGATAGATTCTTCAGCCATCTCTTTAGCAACTTGATGTGCCTTTTCATAATCAGCTTTATAATCTTTCTCTAGATACTTTTGTCCCTTGAATACTAAATCAAGAACTCTTGCTACAACCTTATCTAGTTCTTCTTCTTTTAGATCTCCGTTTTTAACGGCTTCAACGATTTCTTTATCTGTTCTTCCACCGCAAGCTGGCATCTCTAGATCTAGTCCTGCTCTAACGCCTTGAACTCTATCATTAACAGCATTCCAGTCAGATACAACTAATCCTTTATATCCCCATTCTTCTCTAAGGATATCTGTTAATAGTTTTTTATTATCTGAAGAATATACGCCATTGATTCTATTGTATGAACACATAATTGTCCAAGGTTGAGCTTTAACAGCTTCCTCGAATGGAGCAAGATAGATTTCTCTTAATGCTCTTTCATCTACAACAGCTGAGATTGTCATTCTTAATTTTTCTTGGTTGTTGGCAGCAAAGTGCTTTAATGAAGTACCAACATTATATTTTTGGCAAGATTCAATATATGCTCTTGCTAACTTTCCTGCTAGGAATGGGTCTTCTGAGAAATATTCAAAATTTCTTCCGCATAGTGGAGATCTTTTAATGTTTGTTCCTGGTCCTAAGATTACTGATACCTTTTGATCTTTACATTCGTAAGCAATTTGTTCTGCAACCTTTGCTACAGCCTCTTCATTCCAAGATGCAGCCATATTAACAGCTGGTGGGAATGCAGTAGCTGGGAATGATCTCTTCACTCCAACGTCTGTATCTGAATCATCTTCTCTTCTTAATCCGTGAGGTCCATCTGAAACGAATGTAGATGGAATATTTAATCTTTCGATTGGCTTAGTCGTCCAGAAATCTCTACCTGAACACAAAGAAGCTTTCTCTTCAAGTGTCATACTCGAGATTAGTTCCTTCAAATCCATAACCCTTTCTCCTTTCATCATTAATCGTTTTGAATAATTGTCTTAACTTTCATTAAACGTACTGTATTTGATCTTTCTGCTTCATCAAGCTTCATTGTAATATCTGAAATAGCTTCTTCAGTTTGTGGGATCATTACGTACTCTAGAGCGTTAACTCTTCTTCTATTCTTTTCAATTTCAATAGCAAGCATATTACATGTCTTTTCTACTTCTGCAAGTTCAACTAGTTTTACAAGTAGTTCTGAAATTGTAGCAATAGATGAATCTAACTCTGCTGTTACTGATGCAAAAGAATAAGGATACTTTTCTTTAGCTTCGCTCTCTTCAATTGTAATCTTTGGTACTTGTACAGCCATTACATTTGCTGTGTCCAACTTTAGAGAAACTTGAGTTCCTGGCATAGCTACTGCTTCTTGGATTTGAGCTTCATCAGAAATAGACTTTGCTAGCAAGAACTTTTGTAGTGCGTTTGCTAAATCTACTTCAACATCTTCTCTTAGTCTCTTATCCTCTTTTGCATAGCCAACAAAACGTCTAATCATTTCATCAGACTTATCTTTCAATAGCTTATGTCCACGTGATGCCATCTTTAAACGTTCTTTCAAACGTTTAAGTTCCATACGTGTAGGATTTACTCTTAATTTCTCTGCCATAGTTGTCCTTATTTCTTAATTGGATCGAAATACTTCTCTAAGTATACGTCCTTAATACGCTTCATTTCTGCTCTTGGTAAGATAGTTAATAACTTCCAACCAATATCTAGAGTCTCTAAAATGCTTCTGTTTTCGTTAAAGCCTTGGTTGATGTAAATCTTTTCGAATTCATCAGCGAACTTAGCATATAACTTATCTACATCTGTCAAAGCTGAATCACCTAGGATTGCAGATAATTCTTTAGCTTCTTTACCTGTAGCATATGCTGCGAATAATTGGTTCATTTGATTAGAGTGATCTGCTCTAGTCTTTCCTTCACCAATACCTTTAGCTTTTAAACGAGATAGTGATGGTAAAACATCGATAGGTGGATTGTATCCTTTCTTGTATAAATCACGAGATAGGATAATTTGTCCTTCTGTAATGTAACCAGTTAAGTCTGGG
>JAEEGL012591500.1_pt1 | contig 15042 bp, 11 predicted proteins | sample 9134231 | NCBI WGS metagenome assembly JAEEGL01 (sample SAMN16246548, study PRJNA631951) | gut metagenome | biome: gut microbiome; feature: rumen; material: fiber-attached | host: Bos | place: Iran: Karaj | collected 2018-10 | reverse complement strand
TGTGCGCTTCGCTCGGGTACAAAAGCTTCAAAATCGGTTCCGCAAGCGCCGCCATGCCGAAGCCGGCGGGCAGCGCGATCAGCATGCAGATACGCAGCGCGGATTCGATCGTTACTTTGATCTCCTGCTTGTCCTTTCTCTGCCACGCGGCGGAGAGCACCGGAATGGCGCTGATGCCGAGCGTCAGCGTGATCGTCGGAATCAGATTGCGCAGGTTCAGCACGGAGCCGTGCGCCCCGTAGATATAGTTCGGGATGTTTTCGTCGAGCGTGCCGGCGGCGGCGATCGACGCGCCGTACATGCCCTTGATCACGTCGATACCGACTTCCACGGCGTGCGCGAGCCGGTTCCGGATCGTGAAGTCGTCGATCAGGTTCGAGAGGTTCAGGATCAGCGAGGTCAGCGCGATCGGCGCGGCAATGCGGATGATCTGCTTTTGCAGCGTCTTGTCGCTTTGCGGCGCCGGGGAATTGACCAGCTCTTCACGCGTGAAGCCGAGGCCCTTGCGTTTGGCGTGCAGGAACAGATAGATCAGGCCGACCATCGAGCCGATGGTCACGCCGGAGATCGCGACAGCCGCCGCGTAAGGGTACATCGCGGCGAGAAATTCCGCTTCGGAGTGCACGTCCTGCCCGAAGGCGTGGAAGAGCCCGTCAACGTTGCCGGCGTGGTAGCGGCTCAGCTGGTGCTTGAAATAGACCGTTGTCGCGGCGAGACCGACGACCATTTTGATCGCCGCTTCAATCACCTGCGACACGCCGGTCGGCGTCATGTTCCGCAAGCCCTCATAGTAGCCGCGGAACGACGACATCATACAGCAAAACAGGATGCACGGCGCCACAACGAGGACGCTGACATAGTTCATCGGCGCCTTTACCGCATAGGAATAAGGCACCGCCAACAGCATCAAAAGCAGCGTGCCCACGCCGCCGACGAGAAAGAACAGCTTGCGCGAGACGCGGAAGATCGCCTTTGCGTCGCGCATACGTCCCGCTTCGACGTTCTGGCTCACCATTTTGGAAACGGCGATCGGCAGACCCGCCATCGAGATCGCGTACAGCGGGTTGTAGATCGCGTAGGCGCCCTGGAAATAGCCGTAGCCCTCCGACGTGATCAGATTGACCAGCGGGATCTTATACAGCGCGCCGATGATTTTTACCAGAACGGTCGCGATTGCGAGCACGCCCGCGCCGGTCAGCAGCGACTGTTTTTTTCTTTCAGCCATGATGAACTCTCCTTATCCAAGAAATTCGTGCAGCAATGACGACTGCGGCACCAGTGCCGGGTCGATCGCGGGAAAGACGGCGAGCTTTTCCCGCAGCAGCGCCGCCGTCTCGTCGTAGGGACTGCCGGCAGGCAGAGAGGAAAGCAGCGCGGTCGCTTCGTCGCGGAAGACGCACGGCTCATAGGGGTGGATCGAATCGATCCGCAGATCGGCGCGGTCGGAGAACGGGAACAGATAGCGGTCCTCGCCCTTGCGCACGCCGCCCCAGAGATAAAACGTCAGATCAACGGGCGACGCGCGGAACTGGTAATCGCGCACCATGCGGCGGATAAAGCGCAGATCGCGCTTGGAAAACAGGATACTGCCGTTCTTTGTCACCCGCGTCGAAACGCTGACATAGAGCTTATACAGCGCCGTCTGGGCGAGCTGGTCGCAGATCAGCGGGTTCAGCGCGTGCAGCCCTTCGACAATCACAAGATCGTCTTTGCCGATCACAAGTTCCGTCGGCGTGTCCTCACGGCGGCGTTCAGTGAAACTGAAGCGCGGCAGGAAGCAGCGGTTTTCGCGGATGAGCGACTGCAGGCTCTTTTCGAGATACGGCAGATCGAGCGAATGCACGGTCTCGTAGTCGGGCGTCCCGTCTTCAAACAGCAGCGGTTCGCTCGGGTCAAGATAGAAGTCGTCGAGCGAGATCGTCCACGCTTTGACGCCCCGGGACGCGAACGCGTCTTTCAAAAGCCGGGCAGTCGTTGTTTTGCCGGAAGAGCTCGGTCCCGCGAGCATCACGAGCCGCACGTCCTTTTGGGAGAGCACGGTCTGCGCCGCCCGTTCCACCTGGTCGCGGAAGTCCGCTTCGCAAAGCTGGATGAAGCCGCGGGGATCCGACGAAGCCGCCTCGCAAATCTGTGCGGCGTCAAAAAAGCGTTTCACGCGTCTCAGCCTCCCTCTTGGGCGAACACCTCGTCGTAGAACGTCAGGATTCTCCTCTTGCGTTCGATCAGTTCGTCGAACCGGTCGATATATTCATACGGATATTTGTGGTTATAAATGCGTTCGAGATCGACGGAAAACGGCGAACGCAGCTTTGTCACGGCGCCCGCGCCGACCGCGAGCACCGTATGGGTCTCTTCCATCATAAAGATATTATAGCGGCAGGCATAGCCTTTCTTCGCCCAGCCGACGTTTTCGAGATTGCCCAGACAGTTGCTTTGGCGGTACATATAGTACGGGACGTAGCCCTCCTCTGTGAGCCGCCGCATCGCGTAGGAGAGCATCTCCCCTGCCGCTTCGACCGAGCCGGTCTCGAGCTGTTTCGTCACGAGCGTCGAGGCGCGTTTGTGCGCGAGGGTGTGGACCGTGATATTTTCCGGATCAAACGAAAGCGTTGTTTCCAGAGTATGCCGGAACGACGCAGGCGTGTCGGACGGCAGACCGGCAATCAGGTCCATATTGATATAGTCAAAGCCGTGGCGCCGCGCCATCTTCAGTGCGTCTTTCGTCTGTTCGCTCGTGTGGCGGCGGCCGATCGTGCGCAGCACGTCGTCGTTGAACGTCTGCGGATTGATACTGATTCGCGTCGCGCCCGCCTGCCGGATGACGTCGAACTTTTCGTCCGAGACGGAGTCCGGACGTCCGGCTTCGATCGTGAATTCCGTCTCCGGCGTCAGATCGAAGTTTCGGCGGATCGCGTCGGTGACGGTTCTGAGGTCCTGCGCGGACAGCGCGGTGGGGGTCCCGCCGCCGATATAGACGCTTTCGAGGTGCAGGTCGCGCTGTTTCGCAAGCGCGGCGGTCTCTTCCAGTTCCCGGCAAAGCAGCGCCACATAGCGTGGGATCAGCTTTTTCGCCTGGTCGTTGGAATGAGAAACGAAGGAGCAGTAGCTGCAGCGGCTCGGGCAGAACGGGATCGACACATACAGCGAAAACGACCGCGGCGTACTTTCCAGCGTGATCGGCGTTTCGGTCTTTGCGACCGAGAGCGCGAGCGCGGTCTTTTCTTTGCTGACGCGCAGCTCCGTCTGAAAATAGGTCGTCGCCGCCTCTTCACCGAAGCGGTTCGACAGCACCAGCATCAGCTTCGCGGGACGCACGCCGGTGAGGATCCCCCACGGCGGCGTGTAGCCGGTGAGCTCGCGCAGCAGATCGTACAGGATCTGCACCATGCGGCGCTCGTAGAGGTCGTCGTCGCGTTCGCCGAACACGGCTTCTTCGCGCGACACCGTCAGCGTTTTTGCGGCGGTTTGACCGAGCAGAGAGAAGGAAACCGTGATCTCCGCGCCGTCTTCCAGCGGTGAAAGTGACGTTAATACATAGTCGGCTTCGTCGTTGCGCGCGTCCGTCACGGCGATCTTTGTCGAAGGAAAAAAGACGCGCAGCAGCTTTTCGGTCTCATATTGAAACGTGTGATTGTCAATTACCAGATTCATGGGAAACTCCCGAATATCTCAAAGATACGGATTGTATTTGCGCTCATGGGAGAGCGTGGTCTGCGGACCGTGTCCGGGGAAAACGGTGAAATCTCCGTCCAGCGCAGCGAGCTTCCGGACCGACTGCAGCAGTTCTTGTGTGTTGCCCGTCGGCAGATCGGTCCGCCCGACGGATTCCTGAAACAGCGTATCGCCCGCAAACAGATTGTTTTCCAGCAGATAACACACGCTGCCGCGGGTGTGCCCCGGCGTGTGCAGGACGCGGATCTTTCCGCCGGCAAACGGAATCGCATCGCCGTCGCGGACGGTCAGGTCGGCGTGTTCCGCGCGCGAGAGATTACCGAAAAGCGGGTGGCACAGCGACAGGCTGTCGTCGGTCAGAAAGGCCGTCTCACTCTCGTGCATCACGATCTTCCCGCCGAAAGCGTCCTGCATCCTTTTCAGTCCGAGAATGTGGTCGTGGTGTCCATGGGTCAAAAGGATATAGTTGAGTCGGTCGATCCCCATGTCGCGCAGCGTCCGCGCGAGCGCGTCGTCGTAATCGCCGGGATCGACGGCAAAGCTTTCGCCGGTATCGGCGTCCTTCACAAGATAGCAGTTCGTCGGCAGAAAGCCGACTTCGCAAATACGGATCTCAAGCTGCATATCAGGCTTTCCTTTCCCAGATCTCGCTGTCGAGCAGCATCGTCACCGGTCCGTCGTTGACGAGAGAGACCTGCATATCCGCGCCGAACGCGCCTGTTTCCACCTGCGTCACGCCGTTTTGCCGCAGCTGTTCGCAGAAATAGAGGTACAGCGCCTCGGCTTCGGCAGGCGGCGCGGAATCGGTGAACGAGGGACGGCGCCCGTGAGAGACGTCGGCGCACAGCGTGAACTGCGACACAACAAGCGCGGCGCCGCCGATCTGTGTCAGCGACAGGTTCATTTTGCCGTTTTCGTCTTCGTTGATGCGCATTTCCGCGGTCTTTTTCGCGAGCAGGTCCGCCTGCGCCTTTGTGTCGCCGCGCATGACGCCGAGCAGGATCAGATAGCCTTTGTCGATCGCGCCGACTGTTGTACCGTCCACGGTGACCGCGGCGGACGCGACGCGCTGGATGACTGCTTTCATGAAAGGTACCTCCGGGAAGGGAATGAGGGGCTAAGGATTAGGGATTAGGGACTGAGCGAATTTGGAAATTGGAATGAAACTCCATTTTGCTGTCGACTGACGACTGCAATCCTTGCAAACTTGCATTTTTGCAAGGACGCGGGACTGCGTTTTCCTCTGAACTTTGCTTTGGCACGTCCCTGTGCACTGTGCACTGCGCACTGTGCACTTCATCAAAGGCCCGAACGTTCGACGTCGATCACGCCCTTGATCTTCTTGAGCTTTTCGCTCAGGTTGCGCAGGTGTTCGGCGGAGTTGACCGTGATGGTCAGGTAGATCACAACGCGCGAATCCTTGCTCTCCTTCGTAAACAGCGAGTGAATCATGACGTGCATATTCGCGAGCGCCGTCGACAGGTCGGCAAGCATACCGACGCGGTTGATACAGGTGACGCCGAGCGTCACGCGGTAATCGCTTTTCGCCTTCTGGTCCCAGGTCGCGCGGACCCAGCGTTCGGGTTCGTCACAGAGGGCGATGTTTTTCGGCACGTTCGAGCACTGGCGCGTATGGATCGACACGCCGTGGCCGCGGGTAATGAAGCCGATGATCTCGTCGCCGGGCAGCGGGTCGCAGCAGCGCGAGAATTTGATCAGGCAGTTGTCGATACCTTCGATCACGATGCCTTCCGGGCTTTTGACGACCTTCTTCGGCGGCTGTACCGCGGGCGGCTCCGCCGCTTTCAGCGGATCCTCGGTCTCGCGCTGGAGCTTGTTGTAGTCCTCGCGGATGCGCGGCATGATCTTGTTGAGCGAAAGGCCGCCGTAGCCGATCGCGGCGAACAGGTCGTCGATGGTCGAAAAGCGCTGTTTTTCCGCGATTTTCTGCAGGAACTCAGTCATTTGCTTTTCGGGCAGGATCACGCCGTTGCGGCGGAATTCGCGTTCAACCTCCGCGCGGCCTTCGACGATGTTCTCTTCGCGCTTTTCCTTTTTGAACCAGCTCTTGATCTTCGAACGCGCGGAGCTCGTCTTGGCGATCTTCAGCCAGTCGCGGCTCGGACCGCGCGGATTCGAGGTCGTCAGAATTTCAATGATCTCGCCGTTGTTGATTTTGTGGTCGAGCGTCGTGATGCGGCCGTCCACCTTGGCGCCGATCATTTTTGAGCCGACCGCCGAGTGAATCGCATAGGCGAAGTCAACGATGGACGAGCCCATCGGCAGCGAGATGACGTCCCCCTTCGGGGTGAAGGCAAAGACTTCGTCGGGCGTGAAATCGGTTTTGATCACGTTGACGATCTCTTCGACGTCGTCGCTCTCCTGCTGGGTCTCCAGCAGCTGCCGGATCCACGCGAGCCGTTCTTCGAATTTGTCTTTTCCCTCGATGCCGAGCTTGTATTTCCAGTGCGCCGCGATACCGTATTCCGCTGTGTGGTGCATTTCCCAGGTACGGATCTGCACTTCGAACGGGATACCGGCCTTGCCGATGACCGTCGTATGCAGCGACTGGTACATATTCGGCTTCGGTGTGGAGATATAGTCCTTGAACCGGCCCGGGAGCGGGTTGAACATATCGTGGATGATGCCCAGACAGTAGTAGCATTCGAACACGGAGTCAACAATGATGCGCACCGCGTAGATGTCGTAGATCTCGTCGATCGTCCGCCCGAGCATATAGGTCTTGCGGTAGATACCGTGGACAGACTTGATCCGGCCGGAAAGATGGGCGTTCGGGACGTCCTGCCGGACGCGTTCGCCGATTTCCTTCTGGATGCTGTCCAGAAACGCCTGCCGCGATTCCACCTGCGATTCCAGCGTTTTGGAGATCTCCTCGTACGCGACGGGGTCGAGGTAGCGAATCGCGAGATCCTCCAGCTCTTCCTTGAATGCGCGGATACCGAGACGGTGCGCGATCGGCGCGTAGATCTCGAGCGTTTCCTTCGCCTTGAACCGCCGCTTTTCCTCCGGCATAAACGAGAGGGTCCGCATATTATGGACGCGGTCGGCAAGTTTAATAATAATGACGCGGATATCGCGCGACATGGCGAGCAGCATTTTGCGGATATTCTCGTTCTGCTGCTCCTCCATCTGATCCGGCGAAAACGGGATCTGACCGATCTTCGTCACGCCGTCCACAAGCTGCGCAACGGAATCGCCGAACGACGCGCGGACCTGCTGATCCGTCACGGGCGTGTCTTCCACCACGTCATGCAGCAGCGCGGCACAGATAGAGTCTCCGTCCATGCCCATCCCGGCAAGGATCTGCGCGACCGCGACCGGGTGGATGATATACGGTTCGCCCGAGCGGCGCTTTTGTCCCTCGTGGGCGTTGCGCGCAAAGACGTACGCCTGCGTGATCCGTGTGATCTCCGCTTCCGGGAACGAGGCTTCCCGCAGTGTTTCGAGCAGATGCTCAAAGCCGTATTCGCCCTGTTGTTCCGTCATACGCCGTTTCCCCCTTTCGTTACTGTGTCAGCCGCAGCACCTGCCGCAGCAAAGCTGATTGTTCGAGCGGCGCTTTCTGGCTGTCGTCCGTGACGAGCCTGCCGCTTTCTTCGGCGCGTAAAACGCCGAGTTCCTTGAGTACGTCGATCGTCATCAGTGCCCGGCAGACTTCGCTGCCGTCGCCGCCGAGGCGGTAGCACATCAGATCGATGTCGTCTTCATAAAAGATATGATCGCGGATGTACCGATAGACCTGCCCCGCGAACGCGCGGTCGGGCAGACACGCGGCGGCCTCCTTCGGCGCGACGTTGTCTCCCCTGCGCACCTTTTCGTAAAGCCGCGCGGACTCGAGAGCCAGCCGGTCGTCCGTGTTGTGCAGCCGGATATCGCGGATATAGATACTGACGCGGAAGGTGCCCATGTATTCGTTCGCCTCGAGCCGTACGGCGAGATCGACCGAGTCTCCCTGACGGTACGGGAACTGCTCGGCGCTCACGCCGAATTTCAGCGCCTGGATACGGTCGCCGCCGCGGGTCAGCTGGAGCCGGATGTGCTTGCCGCCCCCGATGGACTGGATCGATTGGATCGTCAGCCCGAACAGTCCGAACAGCGGCTGCGGATTGCCCGCACCGAAAGGCTCGAGCATGGAGATCACGGGCAGCAGATCGGCGGAGATATAGCCGGGGCGCAGCTTGCAGTCGAGCGACAGCGTCGGAAACGGCATCTGCACCGCTTTGGCGTACTGGTTGATGCGCTGACGGAACACGGGGATGTCCGCCGTGCGGATCCCGAATCCCGCCGCCTGCGGGTGCCCGCCGAAATGGGTCAGCAGATCGCGTTCGGCGTCGATGGCGTCATAGAGCGAGAAGCCCTCGAGACTCCGGCCGGAGCCCTTCGCTTCGTCGCCGTCCGAGGTAATCACGATGCACGGCTTGCCGAAGCGTTCCATCAGCCGTGCCGCGACGATACCGATCACGCCGCCGTGCCAGCCCTCGCCGTTGAAAACGAGGACGCGGTCGAACCGCAGCTCCGGCTGAGCGATCAGCTGTTTTTCCACTTCCGTCATGATTTTTTGTTCCAGCGACTGTCTTGTCGCGTTGCAGTCGGAGATCTTTTGCGCAAGCTGCTGCGCCGTCTCCTCGTTGTCGGAGATCAACAGTTCAAACGCGTCGTCCGCGCGGTCGATCCGCCCGACGGCGTTCAGGCGCGGGACGAGCGAGAAGGCAACGCCGTTCGCTGTCAGCGCGCGCGGCGCGGAAAGCGCGACGTTTTTCAGCGCGGCAAGGCCGTGGTTGCCGCCGTTGTTGATCAAATGGAGACCGTGCCGGACGATCGTGCGGTTCTCGCCGGTAAGCGGCACAACGTCCGCGATTGTACCGACGGTAATCAGATCGGCAAAGTCTTCGAGGATCGCCTCGTCCTCTCCCTGCGACAGCGCGCAGGCAAGTTTGAACGCGACGCCGACGCCCGCCCAGTCCTTGAACGGGCTCGGGCAGTCGGGACGGTGGGGATCGACGACCGCTTCGGCGCGCGGCAAAGTGGAGCCGACCTTATGGTGATCGGTCACGACGAGCCGCATCCCGTAGTCATAGATCGCCTCGGCCTCCGCGAGCGCGGAGATGCCGTTATCGACGGTGACAATCAGTTTCACGCCGTCGTCGCGCAGCCGCTCCACAGCGGCGAGATTCAGCCCGTAGCCCTCGCTGTTGCGGTCAGGAATGTAGCACAGCACATCGGCGCCGAGCGCTTCGAGATAGAGATACAGCAGCGACGCCGCCGTGACGCCGTCCGCGTCGTAGTCGCCGTACACCGCGATCCGCTCCCCGCGGTCCAGCGCGTCCTGGACGGCGGCGACCGCCTTGTCCATGTCTTTGATCGAGAACGGGTCACACAAAGGCGTATCCTCGTTCAAAAAGGCTTCGATCTGTTGGTCGTCGGTGATCCCGCGCGACGACAGCAGCAGCGCGGCAAACGGGTCAAGCCCGTGCGCATCCGCGATCGCGGCGGCGTTCTCCTTATCGACAGATGAAACAAGCCAGATCCTTCTGTGCATCACGCGTTCCCCCTTTCATCACTTTCAGCTGTTTGTGTTGGTTTCTTTCAGATAGGCAAGGATCTCTTTGAGAAAGACGATCCCGTATTTTTCGAGTTTATGGCTGCCGACGCCCGGCAGCTTGGAGAAGTCCCGCAGCGTACGCGGCTGCAGCGCCGCCATCGCCTGCAGCGTTTTGTCGGTAAAGATTGTGAAAGCAGGCATGCTCGCTTTATCGGCAAGCGTCTTGCGCAGCGCCCGCAGACGGCTGTACAATACCGGATCGGTTATGCCGCCCGCAAGGTCGGCGCTGTCCTTCTTTTGCCGGCGCGAACCGCCCTCTTTGGCAACGGCCATGCGCACATGTCTGCCGCGGTAAAGCACGTCTTTCGCGTCGTCGGTCACCGTCAGCACACCGTCGCGCAGCATCAGCAGTTCCCGTTCGCACAAAAAGGCGATCAGCCGTTCGATCTCGCTTTGCGCCATATCCGCCATCAGACCGAACGTGGAGTTGCTGCCGAACGCCGCCGCGGCCTCCTCTCTGCCCTTGAGCACGGCGGCGACCGTCTGCGGCCGCGCGTCGGCTTTCAGACGCACGACGCACGAGAGGATCTTTTGCGCGTTGACGGTAACGTCGATCGAAAGACGGTTGCCGAGACAGCCGCTGCAGTTGCCGCAGTTGTCCGGCGCTTCTTCGCCGAAATAGTCGAGAATGAATTGCCGCAAACAGCCCGTGTGTTCGGCGTAATCGATCATACGGTCCAGCTTTTCGTGGCGCTGGCGCCGCAGCTGCGCGGCCTCTTTTTTGGACAGCGCCTCGTTTTCTTCGGGGTTGTCGATGAAATAGCGCTGGATCTGCAGATCCTTCTTTTGAAACAGCAGTACGCAGTCCGCCGCGCTGCCGTCTCTGCCGGCGCGTCCTGCTTCCTGATAGTAGCTTTCCATATCGCCCGGGATGCTGAAATGAATCACGAACGAGACGTTGGGTTTGTCGATTCCCATGCCGAAGGCGTTGGTCGCGACCATAATGCGTTTGCGGTCGTAGAGAAAGTCGTCCTGATTCTGACGCCGTGTTTTCTGGTCCATCCCGGCGTGGTAACCCGTCACGCTGTAACCCAGCGCCGCGAGCGCCTCACACAGTTCGTCGACCTTTTTGCGCGAACTGCAATAGACGATACCGCTGCGGCCTTCGCAGATGTCCAGCCGGCGGCGCAGCGCGAGAAACTTCTGTTTCGGGCGTTCCACCTCAAAGAAGAGGTTTTGCCGGTCGAAGCTGCGCGTCACGAGCCGGGGCTCGTTCAGGCAGAGCAGTTCGATGATGTCGTCGCGGACACGGCGCGTCGCGGTCGCCGTACAGGCGCAGACCGTCGGGCGTTGCCGCAGCGACGCGCAGAACGGCGCGATCTCAAGATAGCACGGGCGAAAATCGTGGCCCCACTGCGAAACGCAGTGCGCCTCATCCACGACAAGCAGAGAAACGTTCAGCTGCGCGACGGCGCGCTGAAACGCCGGCAAAGTCAGCCGCTCCGGCGCGACGTAGATGATTTTGTAAACGCCGCGCGCCATGCGGTTGAGCACAAGCTCGACCTGCTTATGCGTCAGCGACGTGTTGAGATAGGCGGCCCTGACGCCGTTTTCCACCAGCGACTGCACCTGATCTTTCATCAGCGAAATCAGCGGAGAGATCACCAGCGTCACGCCGGACAGCAGCAGCGCGGGCAGCTGAAAGCAGATCGATTTTCCCGCGCCGGTCGGCATCACGGCGAGCGCGTCGCGCCCGTCGAGCAAAGCGCGGACGACGTCCTCCTGTCCCGGGCGGAACGCGTCGTAGCCAAAGACGCGTTTCAGCGTCGAAAGCAGCGTCTGCTGCGAAACGGACTCAGACATAGAACTTCTTGGTCAGCCACGCGCGCATGTGCTTGCTGGAATAGCAGTAGATCAAAAACGCGAGCAGCACGATACAGGAAATAAAGATAATGACGCCGACGTAAAACGCCTTGGTGAAATTGCGGTTGATCTGCAGAATCGAGCCGATCACCAGCGCGGCGAGCCCGATGTTGAAATCGATCACCGTCGTCTGCAGCACCCAGTGTCTCTTTTTGCGGCGCACCCAGATCATATAGAACAAAATCTGGAATGCGATGAACAGCACGATCGGAATCGCGCTTTCGTAGTACCAGCTCGCCCGCGTCTCATAGCGCATGACGAAAAAGAAGAAGATATAAAACGCGATCGCGACGGTATCGAACGCCCACATCAGATAGGGGCGCAGCTTTTTGGTGAAAAACGGGAAGACGAACACGACCCAGAGCAGCAGGCTCGTCGCGTTGATATAGAACGACCAGAAGCCGTCGGCGTAAAAGATCGCGTTGGCGAGCGAACAGACAATGTTCGGAATCAGCATGACAACGCTGATGATATACGCCACGAAGCGCCGGCGCATGTGCTTGGGCACAAACGGCGTTTCGGCAAACGGCGCGGTCTGCTGCTGGGGCACGCTTTCCAGCGGGTCAACGACCGGCGTGCCGCACAGGGCGCAGCGCGCGGCGGACGCGTCGAGTTCCACGCCGCAATGAACACAATATGACATAGCTTTTCTCCTCTGTACGCGGTTATACGCGGTTGCTTTCGATCTTGACGTGTACGCCCAGTTTGACGAGCCGGGTGAACAGTTCGCGTTCGATTTCAGTCTCGCGGTAACAGTTGGAAACGGTCAGGCAGAGCGTGTCGCCGCAGCTGATGACGCCGCAGCGCCCGCCGTTCCGTTGACCGGGGCCGGTGAAGAACATATACTTTTCGATATACGGATACATTTCGGGCGGCAGTTCGACTTTGCCGATATTCGACAGCAGCGCCGTCGTCGTCTGTTCAGCGGTAATCGCGAACGATATGCCGACGACAAGATCCTTGAGCCAGAGCGGCGTCGCCCGCAGCGCCACATTGCGCTCCACCTTCATATTCTGGGTCATCATGGAATTGAGGAACTTCGGCTCGTTCTGCAGCTTCATCTGCAGCTGCACCTGCCGCAATATCTCTTCGAAGGTATAGTCCCCCATCGCGGGGTTCAGTTTGACGCGGATGCACACGACGAAGTTGCGCAGTGTTTTCGACGGGAAATGCCGCCGCAGATCGACCGGGATCTGGATGCACAGTTCCTTTTGCTTTTTCTCTTCGCGCAGCTGCTTTTGATAGTGAATATCAAGCAATTGCGCCGCAAGGAACTCCGTCAGCGTCGCGCCGCAGCGTTTCGCCGCTTCGTTCAGCTGCGATGCACTCATGACACCGATCGTGTAGTTGCAAAGGTGGCTGCCCTCTTTGATTCCCTGCGCGTGGTACATGTTTTTGTCGCGGCGGTCATATTTCGCTTTGGAATCCGCGTACTGGCGGTATGCGTCGCTCTGCTCCTCCGCGGTCGGCTCATCATTCAGATCGAGCACCGCCCCGCCGCAGCCGATTTCGGCGCCGCAAAGGCGCAGGTACTGCGCGACGAGGGTCGAGACAAAAACGGTGTTGGCGTAGCCGTCGCCGAGGGCGTGGAAGAAATCGACCGCGATGCGCTTGTCATGGTAATAGACGCGAAAGAGAAAGCCGCGGTTTTCTTTGAAGTTGATCCGGTAGCAGATATTCTTGACGTCCGGCTGAACGTCCGCTTCGTGGGGGTTCTTTTCAAAGTAGTGCCAGAACAGGCCGTGCTTGAGGCGCACGTCGAAGGTCGGGAACCGGTCGAGCACCTGATTGAGCGCCGTCTTCAACAGCAGCGGATCCACCTTTTTCTGCAGCTCAACGCCGACGCGGAAGACGTTTGACCAGGTGCGCGAATTCTGCCCCGGAAAGATCTTTGCCGCGTTGTCGAGCTGATACCAGTCCTGTCCTGCGTTTTTCATTGCAATAGTACCCTCATTATACATATTTAAGTTATTATACTATATTTGTCAGCGTTTGGCAATGAAAAAAGCGAAAAAAAGTGAATTGCCCGTTGCCTTTTCTTTGCGTTCTGTGGTATGATAGAGGCATCAAACGAAACGAAGAGGGAGCGCCGTGAAAAGCTTTGTGATTGAAAAGAACGACGCCGGGCAGCGGCTCGACAAGTTTTTGACAAAAAGCGTGCCGAATCTGCCGCAGTCGCTGCTGTATAAGTATATCCGGCTCAAGCGCATCAAGCTCAACCGTAAGCGCGCCGAGATCTCAACGCGGCTGCAGGAGGGCGACGTGGTCGAGTTGTATATCAACGACGAATTCTTTACGCCGCGGGAGACGCGTTATGACTTCCTTTCCGCGCCGAAAGTGCTCGATATCCTCTACGAGGACGGCAACATCCTGCTGCTCAACAAAAAAGCCGGGCTGCTTTCGCACCCGGACGACAGGGAATATATCGACACGCTGATCACGCGCGTCAAGCGTTATCTCTTTGAAAAGGGAGAATATGACCCGGCAAACGAAGCCTCGTTCACGCCGTCGCTCGTCAACAGGATCGACCGCAACACAGCCGGGATCGTCATCGCCGCAAAGACCGCCGAGGCGCTGCGCGTACTGAACCAGAAGATGAAGGACCGCGAACTGCACAAATATTACCTTTGCGTCGTGGTCGGGACGCTCAAAGAGAAGGAAGGGCTGCTCGAGGGCTGGCTTTGGAAGGACGAAGACAAGAACAGGGTCTTCATCCACAAGCAAAAGAAGAACCCGGACGACAAGGCGATCCGCACAAAGTACCGCGTTTTGCGCGAAGGAAACGGGCTGTCACTGCTGGAGGTCGATCTTTTGACCGGGCGGACTCACCAGATCCGCGCGCACTTCGCGTCGATCGGGCACCCCCTGCTCGGCGACGGAAAGTACGGCACCAACGCCCATAACAAGAAAAGCGGGCTCAAAAAGCAGTGCCTTTGCTCCTATAAGCTCTCGTTCGACTTCACCACCGAGGCGGGCGCGCTCGATTATCTGGACGGCAAAACGTTCGAGATTCAGGACGTCTGGTTCCGGGAGGAGTTTGACACGCTGGAAGTATAATAAACAAAAAAGACGCCGGATCAACCGGCGTTTTTCTTTTTGGGTTTATCTCTTTTTATAGAGGACGAGTTCCGGGTCTGCACCGTCTTTACCGTAAGTGCAGACAAGGATAAAGTCCATATTCGCCAGCACGCCGAAGCAGCGGTCACCGCCGAATGCCGGCTCGAGCTGATTGCCGAGATAGGTCGTCCCGTCGTTCAGGAACTTGACCTCCGCGCCGCTCGGGAGCCGGTACGGAAGATTGACGTAGCTGCCAACGAGGGCGTTCAGCTTTTCGACTTTGGGCATCCCCTCGATTCCGAGCGCGTTGATCTCTTCGATCAGCTGCTGTTTGAACTGCTCAAACTGGCCGCCGTCGCTGAGCTCCTCATAGCGTTTCCAGTAGTCCAGGTTCGGCAGCATCTCTTTCATATAGGCGCGCGCCTGTTCTTCCGTGAAACCCTGCGCCGCCATGTGCGGAACACAGACGTCGATCAGCGTGTCCATGTCGCTGTAGGTATAGGTCCCGTCGGCGTAGCACCACTGGCAGTAGTCCTCGTTGAGCGAGCCGTCCTCGTTGTGGCTGAGAATGGCGTCCTCGAGCGGCATCCCGCAGCACTGACAGATCAGCTTGCGCGGCTCACCGAGCAGCGTATTGATCGACACGCCGAACAGCTTCGAGAGCAGCTTCAGCGTTTCGGTATTCGGCACAGTCTCCCCTGTCTCCCAGCGCGACACCGCCTGCCGCGTCACAAAGACTTTTTCAGCAAGCTCGTCCTGCGACAGTCCGTTTTTGGTCCGCAGTTCATAGATAACGTCTTTTGTATTCATAGGAACACCTCCTGCGT
>JAEEGL012588018.1_pt1 | contig 15042 bp, 13 predicted proteins | sample 9134231 | NCBI WGS metagenome assembly JAEEGL01 (sample SAMN16246548, study PRJNA631951) | gut metagenome | biome: gut microbiome; feature: rumen; material: fiber-attached | host: Bos | place: Iran: Karaj | collected 2018-10 | reverse complement strand
TGCCGAACCGCCCCATGAACAGCGGACAGCGCATCATCGATACGATGTTCCCCATCGCCAAGGGCGGCACGGCGGCTGTTCCGGGACCTTTCGGCTCCGGCAAGACCGTGGTGCAGCACCAGCTGGCCAAGTGGTCGGATGTGGATATCGTGGTTTACATCGGCTGCGGAGAACGCGGCAACGAGATGACCGACGTTCTGGTGGAGTTCCCCGAACTCAAGGACCCGCGGAACGGCGAACCGCTGATGAAGCGCACCGTTCTTATCGCCAACACCTCGGATATGCCGGTGGCGGCCCGTGAGGCTTCGATCTATACCGGCATCACCATCGCGGAGTATTTCCGCGATATGGGCTACGATGTGGCTGTTCTGGCCGACTCCACGTCCCGCTGGGCCGAAGCCCTGCGTGAGATGTCGGGACGTCTGGAAGAGATGCCCGGCGAAGAAGGATACCCCGCGTATCTGGCTTCCCGTCTGGCCCAGTTCTATGAGCGGGCAGGCTGTGTGGAATGTCTCGGCTCGGATGAGCGCCGCGGCTCCGTTACGGCGATCGGCGCGGTCTCACCTCCGGGCGGCGATATTTCCGAACCGGTCTCCCAGGCCACCATGCGTATCGTCAAGGTGTTCTGGGCGCTGGATTCGTCCCTCGCCTATGCCCGTCACTTCCCGGCCATCAACTGGCTCACATCCTACTCCCTCTATCTCGACACCCTGCGTCCCTGGTACACCGAGCAGTTCGGCGAGACCTACATGACCAACCGCGAGAAGGCCATGCACATTCTGCAGGAGGAGAGCGAACTTCAGGAGATCGTCCGCCTCGTCGGACAGGACGCTCTCTCCCCGGCGGACCGCCTCACCATGGAGACGGCCAAGATGATCCGCGAGGACTTTCTGCAGCAGAATGCCTTCGTGGATGAAGACGCCTATTCCTCCTATGCCAAGCAGTTCCGCCTGCTGGACGTGGTTCTCCGCTACGACGCGCTCTGCCGTGAAGCCCTGACGAAGAATGCCGATATGGAGAAGCTTTTCGTCATCGAGGCGCGTGAAAAGATCGGCCGTGCCAAGATGGCGGACGCGAAGACCTTCGAAGAAGACTATGCCGCAATCGAAAAACAGATGCAGGAAGAGATCGCACAGGTCATTGCCGGAGGTGAAGACGAATGATCAAAGAGTATAAGACGATACGCGAGATCGCCAGCCCCCTGATGATCGTGGACAACGTGGAAGGCGTTACCTACGACGAGCTCGGCGAGATCGAACTCCCCAACGGCGAAGTCCGCCGCTGCAAGGTCCTGGAAGTGGAAGGGAACCATGCGGTCGTTCAGCTGTTCGAGTCCGCGCAGGGCATCAACCTGGCCGGATCCAAGGTGCGTTTCCTCGGCCACCCGCAGGAACTGGCCGTTTCGGAGGATATGCTCGGCCGTGTTTTCAACGGGATGGGCATGCCCATCGACGGAGGCCCGGAGATCCTGGCGGATGCGCATATGGACATCAACGGCCTGCCCATGAACCCGGCCGCGCGCGCCTACCCTGCCGAGTTCATCCAGACCGGCGTTTCCACGATTGACGGACTGAATACCCTGGTCCGCGGCCAGAAGCTGCCGATCTTCTCCGGCTCCGGTCTGCCCCATGCGGCGCTGGCGGCGCAGATTGCCCGTCAGGCGAGAGTGCTGGGAGATAACGAGACCTTCGCCGTGGTGTTCGCCGCAATCGGCATCACCTTTGAGGAATCGGAGTATTTCATCAATGATTTCCGCCGCACCGGCGCCATCGACCGTACTGTGGTCTTCTCCAACCTGGCCAATGACCCGGCCGTCGAGCGTATCGCCACGCCGCGTATGGCGCTGACGGCTGCCGAGTATCTGGCGTTTGAAAAGGACATGCAGGTGCTGGTCATCCTTACGGACATTACGAACTATGCCGAAGCGCTGCGTGAAGTCTCCGCCGCGAAGAAGGAAGTTCCCGGCCGCCGCGGCTATCCCGGCTATCTGTATACGGACCTTGCCACCATGTATGAGCGCGCCGGCCGCCGGCAGGGGAAGAAGGGCTCCATCACCATGATCCCCATCCTCACCATGCCCGAGGACGACAAGACCCACCCGATCCCCGACCTTACCGGCTATATCACCGAAGGCCAGATCATCCTCAGCCGCGACCTGCACCGCAAGGGCATAGTTCCTCCCGTGGATGTGCTTCCGTCCCTCAGCCGTCTGAAAGACAAGGGCATCGGCGAAGGCAAGACCCGCGAGGACCATGCCGGCACGATGAACCAGCTCTTTGCCGCCTATTCCCGCGGCAAGGACGCCAAGGAACTCATGACCATCCTGGGCGAGGCAGCCCTTTCTGAGGATGACAAGCTCTTCGCCAAATTCGCCGAGGAGTTCGAAAAGAAGTATGTCAGCCAGGGCAACAACACCAACCGCAGCATCGAAGAGACGCTGAACATCGGCTGGGAGCTGCTGCGCATCCTGCCCCGCAGGGAACTCAAGCGTATCAAGACCGAGTATATCGATAAGTATATGCCCGAAGAGTAAGGAGGTGGACCGATGGCAGGCACTGCCGTGACCCCTACCAGAATGGTGCTCAATCAGCTCAAGGGCAGACTGAAGACCGCCCGCCGCGGCCACAAGCTGCTCAAGGACAAGCGCGATGAGCTGATGCGCCAGTTCATGGACATCGTAAAGCAGAACAAAGTGCTCCGCGAGCGTGTGGAGCAGGGCCTCACCGAGGCGTTCGCTTCCATGCAGGTGGCCAGTTCCCTGATGTCTCCCGCCATGCTGGAGCAGTCGCTCCTCTATCCGAGACAGAGCGTGGAACTGGGGATCCGCTACCGGAACATCATGAGCGTGAACGTGCCGGAATACTCCTTCAGCACGAAAAACAGCGATCCGAGCGAGATCTATCCCTACGGATTTGCGCAGACCTCCGGAGAACTGGACGATGCGCTCGGGAAACTCTCCGAAGTGTTTCAGGACATGCTGCAGCTGGCGCAGGTGGAAAAGAGCATGCAGCTGCTGGCGGAGGAGATCGAAAAGACCCGGCGCCGTGTCAATGCGCTGGAATATGTGATGATCCCGGAGCTGGAAGGGAACATCAAGTATATCTCCATGAAGCTCGAGGAGAACGAGAACGCCACCAAGGTGCGTCTCCTCAAGGTGAAGGAAATGGTCCTGCAGGACGCACATCACTATCAGCAGTAAGCTTTCTGAAAAAGACGGCCTCCCGGCGGAGGCCGTCTTTTCATGCCTATACAGTAAAAATGGAGGAAAGTGCAGCTGCACCGGGGCATCTGAAAAAAGAATGCTTGCACTATTGAAAGAGATTATTATAATAGTTACAGGAAAAGAAATATGGTAAAACAGTGCGCAGCGGAAAGGGGAAGCAATGAAGAAAATACTTCAGAAAAAGACCGGGCAGGAAGTGCCCGCGATCGTCGTCGGCTGCATGAGGCAGGCGGGATTCTCCCGGAATCCCTTCACCGCGCAGCAGATGAACCATTTTATCCATACCGCCGTGGAGAACGGGGCGGTCTATTTTGATCACGCGGATGTCTACGGGATGGGCCGCGCAGAGCAGGTGTTCGGCGATGCGCTCAGGCTCTCGCCCTCCACGCTGAAAAGGGAGGAGCTGATCATCCAGTCCAAGTGCGGGCTGAGCCGCGGATACTATGATTCTTCCAAAGAGCATATCCTGGAGGCCGCGGACGGGATCCTTGAGCGCCTGCAGACCGGCTATCTGGATTATCTCCTGCTCCACCGCCCGGACGCGCTGATCGAGCCGGAAGAGGTGGCGGAGGCCTTTGACGTGCTTTATTCCTCCGGCAAGGTGCGGCATTTCGGCGTCTCGAATTACAATTCCGGGCAGATCGAGCTCCTGCAGCGTTACCTGAATCAGGACCTGGTGCTCGACCAGATGGAGTGCAGCATCGTCCACGCCGGGATGATCGTCTCCGGGATGGAGGCGAACATGACCACCGAAGGCTCGGCGGACCGGGACGGAGGGATTCTGAACTACTGCCGCCTGCACGATATCCAGCTGCAGAGCTGGTCTTCGTTCCAGATCAGCCTGAGCGGCGGCTCCTTTATCGATAACGAGGCCTATCCCGAGCTGAACGAAAAGCTCGCCGAGCTGGCGGAAAAATACGGCACGAGCAAGACGGGCATCGCCGAAGCGTGGCTGCTGCGGCATCCCGCGGGGATGCAGGTGCTGGTCGGAACCTCGAAGGAGGAACGGCTGGTGGAACTGATCAAAGCCAGCGATATCGTGCTGACCCGTCCGGAATGGTACGAACTGTATCTGGCTGCCGGGCGTAAACTCCCCTAAAAGGGAAGGAGGGCAGACCCTCCGAAAACGTGGAAAACAAGGAGAAGACCGGAATGAAGAAAAGGCTGAAGCTTGAATTCGGCATGCCGTATGTGGAAGAGGGTTTCTTCCGCCATCTTCTGGTGCTGGCGGTGCCCATGATGCTGCAGAACCTCATAACCTTCGCGGTGGGCTTTGCGGATAATCTGATGGTTGGCACGCTGGGCGAGGCGGCCATTGCCGGAGTCTATGTAGGCAATCAGGTGCAGCAGCTGATGCAGATGATCATCATCGGCGTCGATTCAGCCATGCTGATCCTGGCTGCCCAGTACTGGGGAACACGGAACACCTCCAGCATTAAAAAGCTGCTTGCCATCGCCCTGAGCATCGCGGTAAGCATTGCAGCGATCCTGACGGTCCTGGTGTTTTCCGCGCCGCACTTTGTCATGCATCTCTTCACCCAGGATGAAGCGGTGATCGGCGAAGCGATCCGGTATGTCCGCTATGTCCGCTGGACGTATATCCTTTTCGCCTCGTCGCAGATCCTGCTCACCGGGATGCGGAGCGTGGAGAAAGTGCGTGTCGGGATGTACACATCCTTCATTTCCCTGGGCGTGAACGTGGTCCTGAACTATATCTTCATTTTCGGAAAACTCGGCGCTCCCGCGATGGGAGCGGCCGGCGCCGGTCTCGCCACGATGATCTCGCGGATAGTGGAATTTTCCATTGCCTTCGGCTATGTGGTGCTCAGGGATGAGCGGCTCGGCTTCCGCTTTCCCGACTTTTTCCGCACGAGCAGGGAACTCTGGAAGGATTTCTTCCGCTACGGCGCGCCGGTCATTGCGGGGTGGATCGTCTGGGCCATCAACACCGCCTTTCAGGGCGCGGTGGTCGGCTCCATGGGACAGAACGTCACGGCAGCGGTCAGCATGGTGGGGAACTGCTCCCAGATGGCCACAGTCATGCTCTCCGGCGTGTCCGGAGCGCTGGGCATCATTACCGGCCAGCTGGTAGGCGCCGGAGAGGTGGAAAGAGTAAAGAACCATGCCAGGCTTGCCCAGCTTCTTCTGCTGGGGGTGGGACTGCTCGGATGCCTGCTGGTCAATCTGATCAAAGGGCCGTTCATCCGCCTCTATACCGTGACCGACGAGACCGCCGTCATTGCCAGGCAGCTTCTTACATCCTATTCCTTCCTGTTCATCGGGACCTGCGTGCAGGGCTATGCCATGGGCTGCACGGTCAAGCCGGGCGGAGATACGAAGTTCGTCTTCATCAACGATACCATCTTTGTCTTCGGATACATCATCCCTGCTGCCATCCTGTGCCGCTATGTGTGGAATCTGGCACCCTGGATCGTTTTCACGGTGCTCCGTTCCGACGAGATCCTCAAGTGGCCGGTGGCTTTCATCAAGATCAACTGCTTCAACTGGATCCGCAATCTCACGCGCCCGGAGGAAACAGCCGGGTGAGTGAGGTGGCTTTCGCCAAAACCGGATCCTATGGAAAGCAAAAGACGGCTCTTCTGAGCCGCCTTTTGCTTTTTCGTGTTTACAGATAGTTTTCCAGTGCGTATTCGAAACGCTCACGGAATTTTCGTATGGCCTCCCGGCTGAGCGCTTTCTTTGAGGACAGCATGTCGAAGGCATGCACATCCGTGTGGTAGACATCCGCGGAGGCGTCCACTCCGGCGGACCTGAGGGCGGATACATAGTCCAGCGTCTCCGTGTAGAACGGCTCGCCGTCGCCCACAAAGGTATAGCAGGGAGGAAGCCCTTTGTAGTCCGTCTGCCGGGAAGGAGAGGCATAGGGGGAAACGGGCTCTTTCGCATCTTTTCTGAGATAGATGCGCCAGCCCAGATGGTTCAGGCGGGTGTTCCATACCCTGCCGTGATTGTCCCGGCTGCTTTCCGTGTCATAATTGCTGAGCATCGGATAGAGTGGCATCTGGAAGGAAATGTGGATGCCCCGGTCCCGCGCCATCATGCAGACGGCCGCGGCAAGACCGCCGCCTGCGCTTTCTCCTCCCACCATGATCCGCTCGAATCCCAGTTCCTTCCGGTGTTCGTCCATATAGCGGAGAACGGTGAAGCAGTCTTCCGCGGCAGCCGGATAGGGTTTCTGCCATGCCAGCCGGTAACCGGGCGAAAATACGGTCGCTCCGTAGTCCCTCGCAAGCTCCGCGCCGCGGCCGATATATACCATCTCCTTCATTCCCGTCATGTATCCGCCGCCGTGTATCCAGAGGACAGCCACCGGGATGGAGGGACGTGCGGAGGGCTGCAGGACCAGGAAAGGGACGGACCCGACGCGGTCCTTCCGCACAGACAGGGATCTGTCCGGCCAGAGTCTGATCATAGGCTTTCCTCCTTTTCGTTATCCTGACTGTATCCTACCACAGAATACTTCCGGTGAACAGAGAACGGCAGATTTTTGAAAGGATAAGGGTAATCGCTTTTATTTTCCGGAATTCAGAGATCGAAAGTCAGGAAAGAGTGTCATTGCAAAAGAAGCAATATTCTTTCCTGCAGCCGTTTATCACACTACTTACCATAATATTGACATTATTCGGGCAAAACCCTATAATGTCCGCAGAACATGGCTCAAATACACCCAAAACAAGGGAAGGAAAAGAGAGAATATGAAGATCGGGACCAACACATTCGGGCTTGGAGCGGCGTTCAGAAAAAACCTCAACGGAGCGCTCGCTTCGCTCAAAGAATCCGGGATCACTTCGGTAGAGCCCTGCATCCTGTTTCCGAAAGGCCCCGCAGCGGCGGTCTCCGCCTTTGTCGTCCGGGAAATGCCGGTCACGGGCGGCATCATCCCTTCGGCCTCCGGCGGGGAGATGATCCGGAAACTCCGGGATCTGGGCTTCACCGTCTGTTCGATCCATGCGATGGGCTTCAGCTGGAAGAGCGGGAACATCCGGCAGGTCCTGCGTTTCTGCAGGGAAAACGGCATCCGCTATGCGGTCGTCAGTCCCATGGAAGGCTCCGTAGCAAAGATCCGCCGCCTGCTGCCGAAGATCAGCGCCGCGGTGAAGGAGTTCCGGGACAACGATATCGAACTGCTTATCCACAATCACGCCGGGGAGTGGAAAGAGAGCGAAGGGACCACCGTGATGGACCTTCTCGCCGAAAACGTACCGGAGCTCCGCTTTGAACTCGACGCAGGATGGACGGAATTCGCCGGAGTGTCCAGCGTGGAGGCCATGCGGAAATTCAAGGACAGGATCCGTCTCCTGCATCTCAAGGAGATCAAAAAGGGGACAGTCGATCTCGGCAAGCCGTTCTGCGTGGCGCCGGGCACGGGGATCCTTCCTCTTGCGGAAGTGCTGCAGGCTGCGGCCGGACTTGACCTGGACGAGGACGGCATCCTCTTTGATCAGGACAATTCGGTGGACGGAGACGTACTGGCGGACCTCCGCGAGGGCGTGAAGAACGTTCAGACGGCACTGCTCTCCCTCTGAAGGAAAAAGGAGTTCTTTTCCCTTTTTCCCTCCTCCGGTTGTAAAAGTTGTAAAAAATATGTGAGCTTTTCGAAAAAAGAAAAAACGAAAAAAGCTCACACAAAAAATACAACTTTACAACCCCTGTTTTTCCAGCTCATCCTGCATAGAAAAAAAGAAAAGAATATTCAAAGGAATATTCTTTTCTTTTTTATATGTGAGCATGGAAGAAAATTTTTTTATATAGGGGAAAAAATCCTTTCCGTCCGGATTTGGACAAAATATTTTTCCCTATAGAAAAGAATAAAAGTTGTCTTTTTGTCCAACCTCCTGTCTTGAAGCAGGAGAGATGTATCGGATGTCAGGGAGACGGTTCCCTGTCCCGTATAATACAAGGCACCCCGGGAAACTGGGGTGCCTTGTTGCTTAGATCACTGCGTATTCAGTTGTTCAGCGGTGGTTGTCAAGGGGAAGGTTCTCTTGACAACTGTTTATACAAAAGACAAGGGGAGGGTTCCCTGTGCTATTATAAAAATCTAATGTAGAAAACATAAGAGATCGTATCTTCCTGGAGAAGCGACAAGGCTTTTTCAACACCTTCGGATAGAATAGCTTCCTTCAGGGGTGTGCTGATGATGCTGTCAAAAGTATCAAAAGCATACGTCAGGAAAAGCAGATCGGTCCGTTCTCCGGAATGGATCGGATCTTCCCCGCACAAGACCGCTTGAATTCCTCCGAAATCATGCGGAAGGGTTATTCCTTCCGGCACGGGAAATGCTTCGTTTCCCCAGTTCCATACTTCCATGTCCTTGAAAGTCTGGATGGTGTTTCCGTTCTGGTCATGGCCCTCCATGTCCTTCCTGTAGGTATCCTTGTAGCTGACATACCTGTTTTGAGGACTTATCAGGATATCTCCTGTACGGCTCTGGTCGCCCTCTGCGGTAAAAGCATAGTCGATGAGAACGGTATTCAGTTTTTTCTCACTGCCCTGATACAGTTCACAGCCGATCTCAAGCCGTTTGTAGCTAGATGGACAGTCATAGGAGAAGACAGCGGGAATGGCCGGACCGTCTGTCAGATTCAGAATGGCTGGGATATCTGCCGGATCCCAGGCATGGATCGTTCCTGTCGGGGCGGTTTCATCGATCGTATAAACAGGTTCAGAGAGTTCTTCTGCTGCAGAATCCGGTGCAGCAGTGCTGTTTCCTGCCGCGGAGGAGCCGCAGGACGTCAAGCAAAACAGGGCAAGCGAAAAAAGCAAAAGAACAGATAAAGACCTTTTCATTATCAGCAGCTCCTCGTCGTAGAAGTAGCCCCTGTACCGCAGCGGGTTCGCCGCTGCCAGGTTCCCCGTGGCCGTCAGCACTTTCCCCCAGGCGTCGTACGTGTATTCCGCCCAGACATCCATGACAGAGGGACGGTTCTTTTGTCCTGTTCATTGCTTTTGAATGACGATATGCCACTGCTTCCATTATAAAGGATGCCCGTTATTCTTTCAATATTGTCCCGGCTGCAGCTCATGTTCTGGCCGTTTCCGTAGGAGACGCTGTTCAGGACCCCGTGCTCGTGCCGGTCATCCAGTGCGGTCGTATTTTACGACTGAACGGTCTCGCACCACCCCTCGCTCCTCCGTAATCAGCAGCGATGTTCCTTCATGGGGAACAGACTCAGCGCAGCGGCTTCATCGAGGAGTTCACAACGGTGGTTATGCTGAAGCCGAAAGAGGAAGTGCTGCAGGCTGCAGCCGGACTTGACCTGGACGAGGACGGCATCCTCTTTGATCAGGATAACTCGGTGGACGGAGACGTGCTGGCGGACCTCCGCGAGGGCATGAAGAACGTTCAGGCGGCGCTGCGCTCCCTCTGAAGGAAAAGGAGTCCTTTTCCCTCCAACCCGCCCGTAGCAAATGTAGCAAAAACTATGTGAGCTTTTCATATAAGAAAAAAACAGAAAAAGGTCACAGTAAAAATGCTACATTTGCTACACCCCTGTTTTTCCAGCTCATCCTGCATAGAAAAAAGAAAAGAATATTCCTTTGAATATTCTTTTCTTTTTTCTATGTGAGCATGGAAGAAATTATTTTTTTATATAGGGGAAAAAATCCTTTCCGTCCGGATTTGGACAAAATATTTTTCCCTATAGAAAAGAATAAAAGTTGTCTTTTTGTCCAACCTCCTGTCTGAAGCAGGAGAGATGTATCGTACATGCAGATCGTGGAGCAGTGCTTTATGATGTTTTCAGCGGCTTATTCTGTTTTTCCCTGCTGATCCTCTGCGCTGCTCTCTTTCGATTTCTCTGCTTCAGCAGCAGCCATCTCCGCTTTCTTTTTCAGCATACCTTTTCGGGCAAGCCAGTAGCATATCGCACCAATGGGAATGCTGATCTGATAGATCGTCGTCCCGTTTGACCAGGTCTGCCAGCCGGACTGGGCCAGCAGCAGGATCCGGAACCCGAAGTTCGTTCCGGCGGGGGTCCTGGTAAACACGAAAGAAAAGAAGACCAGGCAGGCAGCGATCGCCCATCCGTATCCTTTCGGCTTCTTCTTTATGCAGTCGATGATCGAAAACGCGCAGAATGCCAGCATGATCACCCAGATCGCGATCGTCAGCCATACAGGGGAACCGGAGATCTGTTCCGTTTCCTGTATGTCCTCCTTGTTCATCACATTGAAGGACTGGATCACGGAACGCTCTGCATCCGACCGGACCACGAGATTTACCTGATAGTCTCCGTCCTGTGAATGCACAACAAACGTACCGGTTGAAACGGTGACTTTTTCATCCTTGCTGATCATATGCTCGGTAACATTGATGCTTGTGCTTTCAATGGGATCAGCTGCAGTCGGATGCCAGTATTCGGCGATTTTCGGGAATATCTCCCGGACTCTCTCGGGATCCTCGCACATGGCGGCCGCTCTGTCCTCATCGCCCTGTTCAATGCAGACCATGAAATCACGAAGGATCTGTTCCATTCCCGAATCCTCCGCCAGCCTGTCCGTGATGCCGCAGCCGCAGAGCAGAATGAGCAGCGCGGAGAGAAAGACACAGATATACCGCTTCATCGTCATAAGTATTCCTCCTCTGTAAATGGATGCACAACACGTTCAGGACAAAAGCTCCGTCCCCTGTCCCACTGTCCCAAGTTGTCCTATAGAAAAGAATAAAACCAGTCTTCGTTAAACAGATTCTCCAGCATTTCTATTATTGCTGTTTTATTTTTGAATCGGATTTTCGTCATAACAAAATCAGTAACAAGGAAGAGACCTGTAATGAGGGCTAAAAAGATCAGCGCATACAAATACTGCTTTTCAGGAAGGCAAAAGATCAAGGATTCAGCAAGGAAAAAGAGCCAGATAAATGGACTAATACCAAACGTGCCGATTATCCTGGTCCCTTTTTTTGTTTTTATAACAAAACCGTGAAAATCAGCGCTCAAAGATAAAAAACCGTTATAGCGAATGATAAAATAGGAACCGAACATCATAGAAATGAACAGTTTTTCCTTGGTGAATGTATTGAAGCTAAATGGTTTTGCTCTTTTCGTAATCGCTATTTCAACGTCCATGGGTGATTTATCAGCAGGATAATCAAAAAATAACATCGTAAACACCTTCAGTTAAATAGCTTGTTCTGGTTCATTACCAGCTTATAAAGAATAAATTTGAGTAACGCAGGTAGTGAATCTAAAGAATAAACAAGAGAATACGTTACTTCTCCATGTACTTCAACCGGAACCGGTGCACTCACTATTGTTGTAGATAACTGCAGTCCAAAAACGTTTTCTCCGTTCCGTGCATTACCAAAAGATAGTTCACCACCAACTATAGCTGAGCCTCCGAGCGATCCGCCAAATCCTTTCAAGTCATATATAGTGTCAGCATTTGTATAGCTCTCTACCGCTGAAATAGAAACCGCTGGGGTCCCCCCTCCGACTGCAAATGTAATTACAAGCCCTGGATTGTGATTATCATCTACAACTATTTGTGCTGTCACTCCTGCACGAAGACCAAAAGCTGCGGATATATCAATTCCAATCCCACATGTATCATTACCCTTAACGTCTAGTTGATTAACTGAATTGTTCAGACAATATGCGAACACATTACATCCGATAAAACCTTGCCCTGTGACCAAGTATTTATCATCCGCATTGATCCAGCGGCACAGCTGCGGGTCATAGTACCGGTTGTGGATATAATAAAGTCCCGTCTCGATTGGACTTCTGTATGTACCCGGCGATCACTTCTGTGATCGCACGGCTGTTATTATCACTCTATTTTCTGTTTCAAATATCGTCTGCCGGCCTGTTGTAGGTGCAGTTCGCGGATCAATGCTTAATGAGTTTCAAGTCAGGGCAGGGTGAGAATGCCCCTGCCCTGACCCGTTCTCTAGTTCAGCTTACTCAATAGAAACGACTATTTAGGGGTCCAAGATTTCTCCTGCATGCCCATTTGGTTATTCCGGCCCGGTTTGAAAAACACTCTTGAAAAACTCTGGTCAATTGCAAATAAAGTCATAAAAACTAAGAACATATTCTTCATTGAATTCGCCAAGATAGGAAAAAAACACTTTGTTTCCCACTACCTTTATTTCATCATCCAAAACCGGAACGTTTTGCCAATAGTGCCTGCCCACATTCTCGACCATAAACCACCTTAATCCTGGATATAATGCAGGATAAAGAAACTTCTTTAGTCGTTTCAATTCATGAAGAGTTGTTTTCCCGATATCTTTATCGAGAGAAATGCAAAGGGCCCCATTTGGCAGAATACAAGTACTAATGTCGTTTTTGTCCTCTGTTATTGTCTGTGGCAACAGAGTGCAAAGTTTGGGAGAGAGAATATTAGCCCATCCGACTCTCCTTATAAACATATAATTTGCTTGTTCGATGAGAAAATTTTCCCTGATTATCTCTTCCTTGATGATTCTGCCTGTCTCTTTTTGTTTTTGATGACTCTTATACAATGGCAGGAGGATTCCAAAATAGCTAAGATACTCATCGTCAGATTCCTGAAATACATAAACAGAAAGATTTATTCTTGTGTACTTCTCTGAAAGACTTTTTCCAAAAGCAAAGAATGTTTCAGCCATTTCGTTAATGCTGTCGTCCAAACTCAGAACACTGACTTCAATGAGAAACTCTCCCGCATAGTAACCGGGATGTTCAGGCATTGAATGCACGAAGACGCCACCAGCAATATCATGTTTGAAATTTATATCTTGATAAATACGATCCTCTTGCGAAAAAGTCCGGATCAACGCTTCTCGCAACTCTATTGGTGATCCCCGATACGGGTCCAGTTCTTTTTCAGCATATTGCGGATAGCCATACGAAGCCAATCCGACAGTGGAATAGACATTGCCGTAATGGAGATCATAGTCATATTTGCGCAAACTTGTTTTGTTATAAACTCGTTTGCTTCTTACATCACCGTAAAAATCGATCGAGAAGAGATTTTGTTTTTCTGGAATTGTGAAGCGTAAGTCTTCAGGTATCTTGAATCTTTTGGTTTTACCGTTGCAGGTATACCCCCAAGTCAAGATGCATTCCTTGTCAAAATGCAGAGCGACAAAAGAATATATATCTTCAAACAATTGCAAAACCTGATCCCTGTTAAGATTATAAAAGTCTCCTGAAATGGTTAATCTGCGACAGTCTATTACTACTTTGAAATAATCGGCTGTGGGTATCATATTAAGCGCCCTTCCATCATGCAACAGCACCAATCACACCAGAGTCAAAAGTAGCAGGTATAGCCAGCTCAGGGAATGCTACTATCAGCGCAGCTATGGCAGCCGTTGTTAACAGTTTTAAAACGCGTTCAGGATTCACGTTGACTTCATATACAATAACAGAACTGTTCTTGAAGTTATTATATTCTATATCATAAACTCCATACTGAAAGCTACCGCAAACAATATCCTCTCCGGGCTTAATAGGCATTCCAATTAAAGACTCTGAAACTTTCAATCTGTTACTTGCAGTGTTCTGAATAACCGCATTGAAATACTTATTTATTTGCTGTTTCTTTCTACTTGATTTAAATGCCCTCTCACTCGTGACTTCATAGTACTGCACATTGGCAGGATTCAATAAGTCGATGTATCCTCTTCCATAAAACCCTTTTACATATACTTCTTTATCCCAACCATATTTTATAATGCATTTTATCTGAACCATTAAATGGATTATAGCATAGTCCAACAGAGATAATACACCAAAAGGATTCTCACCATCTGTATCTGTTTTATTTACCGGGTTATTCAGGCAATAGGCAAACAGGTTATGGCTGATGAACTCACCGTTTGCTCCGAGGTTCTCCGGTTCATCCGCATTGATCCATCTGCACAGCTGCGGGTCGTAGTAGCGGTGGTGGATATAGTAGAGTCCCGTCTCGATTGGACTTCTGTATGTACCCGGCGATCACTTCTGTGATTGCGCGGTCGTCCGTATCACTTCATTTCCTGTTTCAAATATCGTCTGCCGCTCCAACAAAGCGGTAGACAATGGTAATTTCCTGCTGCCGGCTGCCGTTGACCTTAACGGCATGTCCGATTTCAATTCGCTCAATCAGTTGGTTGAGCATGTTAGCTGTCAGTGTATCAATAGTCAGATATTCGTCCAGCACCGCTTTGAGCTCTCGCCCGCCTGTTCGTCATCTCTGCTCAGACGGCAATAGATTGCTGCGCTGTAAATGCTCTGTTCAAGCTTCACTTTGTTCCATCTAAGTCTGTAAATAGATAATCAACTTTGCCTGTCAATACAATACTCTTTTATATAAAGAGATTCAATAATTGAATAAAAAGAAGCGGAGGCCGGTGGCCTGCGGGCTTTCCGCGGCGCGGTGACCGACGCCGTGATCGCTGCCTGGGAAAAGGTATTCTGAAATACAGAACAGGCGAGATCTGATGTTTTACAGCCTCCGCAGTCCCATTCTACACCCCTTAGCGTCCAATAAAGCGGACAGTAACGGGGTATGGGCCCCGCGAGGGCGATATTCGGCGGTTTCAACAAAAATGATACGCGAAATTCTACGGTACCCCGGAGGGGGGCCGGAAACGCCTGCGGCAGAGGCGCCTGCGCGGAGGGATGCATCGTTTGGTGGGCAAAATGCCCACTTGAAATATCGCGGAACGATATGTATCATAGTGTCACGGTGATCGTGCGGGGAGGATCCGGCAACCGGGATCCCCTCCCGCCGGGGCCGCAGAGGAGCGCCTGCGATCCGGCCGTTTCCCCCGGATGAGGCAGGGCTGAGGAAGAACGAACGGACGACAAGGAGGAAGGAACATG
>JAEEGL012163450.1_pt1 | contig 15042 bp, 16 predicted proteins | sample 9134231 | NCBI WGS metagenome assembly JAEEGL01 (sample SAMN16246548, study PRJNA631951) | gut metagenome | biome: gut microbiome; feature: rumen; material: fiber-attached | host: Bos | place: Iran: Karaj | collected 2018-10 | reverse complement strand
CCTTTTATTATATGATCGTATATGGTCAGAAGACCTATGGCGCTGACGGTTTTCTTGTCACATCAGCATTGGCACTTGTTATTGCAATCCTTTATTCTTTCATCCGTCGCTCTAAATCGTAGCTTTGAGCCTTTTTTTGTTTGCATACATGTCTTTGTCGGCACGTTCGAATATATCTGAGACAAGGCTGTCTTTCTCAGGTATATACTCAGCCATTCCGGATGCCAGGATCGCTCCCGATCCCGTTTTTTTATTCTCCAATACCTGTTTACGAAGACTCTCCAACAACGCATCTCTGCCGGTATAATCACTTCCTCTCAGAAATACCACGAACTCATCCCCGCCTACCCTGAATACAGGACTGTGAACAAAAATATCACACAGGAGTTTTGCTGACATCTTAATATATTCATCTCCGGCAACATGACCTTGCGTATCATTGATTTTCTTCAGATCATTGGCATCACACACAAGCAAAGCAAAAGGCAGATAATCCATATCGTTATCAATATTATCCTGCACGGATTTTTCCAGCTCTGTGTAGGCAGTCTTATTTCTGACTCCGGTCAGTTCGTCACGTCTGGCAAGTTCCTTCTCGGTATTGAGTGCTTTCAGATGTTGTTTTTCCTTCTTGACCTCAGCATCGATATTCTCTATACCGATTATGTAATGAGTGCCGTCAGCAGTCTTACGCACGGTCATTCTGACATAGCAGAATTTCTTTCCTACTGTGATACGATAATCTATACTGCATCTCTTGTGATGCTTAAATACATCGGCCAGACGGTCTCTGTCAAGGAATTCATGAACCATGTCTCTGTCATTTTTGTGCACGATATTCTCAACATCCTTTTCCGCTTCTTTGAAGAAATCATCTCCCGATTTCGTCATATCAAGTCGACCGTATATATTCTTACATTCGTAACTTATAAAATCAGAGTTCTCTGTATTGACGTAATACAATACATCATAATTGGCCGCCAGACTCTCTGCTATCTTACTGAATGTTACCTGCTTCTTCTGTTTTTCGATGCGGATGTTTTCCGCAGTGATCTCATCGTCAATGTCTTTTTCATACAGCACCAGATGCCTGTCGTCGACAGCCCGCATCACCGTGAATCTAAAATACCTCGGCCGGCCGTCTATTATTAATCTGTATTTGTAAGAGTAAGACTTCCTTCCCTCCAGATTCTTTAACATTGTTTCTTTTGTATAGAGGCTTGCCGCGAATTCTCTGTCATCCGGATGAACAAATCTCTCAACATTCAAAGCCGTCTCTGCATAAAAATCCCTACCAAGCGCGGGAACATTCATTGCCTCATATTCTTCACTGGTAGAGAACTCCTGGTACTCTCCCGTCTCTATGTCAATGTAATACATGGCTTCGTAATCTTCCGACAGACCGGTCGCTATGTGATCGTATACCTCTTTTTCCATCAACTCGCTTGCTTCGACAAAGGAACGGATTATAACTATGCCAATCATAAGTCCCATCGCATAGCGGGGATATCTCGGATCAAGTATCTGGAATATCAGGAATAATTCCATTGCAAGACAGGTCAGTCCGACCGCAATATATCGGCGTCTTTCCTTGCCGGCTGCTCTTCGGGCTATATAGAGCAGATATGTAGAAGTGACCATATAGAGAAGTATCTGCAGGAAAAAGGCGATATGTCTGCCGGGTTGCGGGATATATTCATGCTTTTCATTAAACGAAAAAATAAAGGGGTAAAAACAATTGACAACTATGTTTACAAGACACAGTGTGAACATCAACCAGACACCGTACAATAAGGCCCTGCTTCGACGTCCTCTCTTATCCAGATATGCAACTATATAACGGATCCATGTAAGCATGGTTAAGAACATAAAGAAGAAATAGAGAATACAGTCAATATAGAGGATAGGAAAAATTGCATCTATATTGTGTCTTTGGTACAGTATCCCCCATAATATGTCCGCAACAAAATAACAATCCGCCGCAATTATAAAATAACTGTAGCGCACCATTGCAAGACGTTCAGCCTTATTTCCTTTATAAAGAATACTGCTGCCTTTGAAAGTGTCATAGTTGAGTATGATATTGAGTATCAGCGAAAATGCACTAATGATGGAATAGGACATTCCGTTTATCACCTCTCCTGATCATTGAATTCCCCTTCTATTATTATTGCACAAACTTGGTCGATAATTCAACCGACTATACAGCTCTTAGTTATACTATTCCCTCATATTCATAACCGGCTTCCGTAACAGCCGCCTTGATAAGAGCCTCATCCACGTCCTTTGAACTGTTTACAGTTACCAGATTCTCCTCATGGGAAGCAGTCACAGATTCGATTCCGTCAATTGCCTCAAGAGCCTTCTTTACATGTGCTTCGCAATGTGCACACATCATTCCGTTAACTTTGATCTTCATTTCTTTCTTCTCCTTTTCTTTTTTATCATTTGATTCACTGTCATTTTGAGCATCCGATGATAGGATGATCCTATGATCGATGGGATCCTTCACCGGCCTGTCCTTAGTTCCGTCATATACTTTCAGCCAGTTAAGCCTCAATGCATTAGATACTACACAAAAGCTTGAAAGTCCCATGGCAGCCGCTCCGAACATCGGATTGAGCGTCCAGCCGAAAGCCGCCACATAGCAGCCTGCTGCAAGAGGAATCCCAATAATATTATAGAAAAATGCCCAGAAAAGATTCTCGTGGATATTCCTTATTGTTGCCCTGGATATTCTGATGGCAGCCGCAACATCGGATATACTGCTCTTCATAAGCACTATGTCAGCTGCATCAATTGCGATGTCCGTTCCTGCTCCGATAGCTATTCCGACATCTGCTCTTGTAAGAGCCGGAGCATCGTTTATCCCATCTCCGACCATGGCAACTTTTCCATGTTCCATGAGTTCTCTTATGACAGTTTCTTTGCCGTCGGGAAGTACTCCTGCAATTACTTCGTCTACTCCGGCTTGTTTGGCGATCGCTTTAGCTGTAATCTCATTGTCACCGGTGAGCATTACTACTCGAATACCCATTTTTTTAAGTTCGCTTACTGCCTGAGGAGTGTCATCCTTTATGCTGTCGGCAACCGCAATTATTCCGATCAGCCGATTATCTTTCGTAAAGAGGACCGGTGTTTTGCCCTGTCCGGATAAATCATCCATAACTTCAGCGGCTGTTTGGGATATGTCCTTGATGAATCTTGCATTTCCTCCCGCAAGTTCCGATCCGTTTAATCTTGCCTTTAACCCGTTTCCCGACACTGCTTCGAATTCTGTTGTCTCCAAAAGCTTAATGTTATGCTCTTTTGCATAATCTACAATTGCCTTTGATATGGGATGCTCACTTTTGGATTCCAGTGCATAGGCGACTGTAAGAAGTTCATCTTCACTGATGTCACCAACAGGGATCAGATCGGTAACCTTCATGATTCCCGTTGTTATGGTTCCTGTTTTATCAAGAGCCACTATCTGCGTCTTACCTGTAAGTTCCTGTATGGTAGCGTTCTTAAAAAGGATTCCTTTTTTGGCACCCACACCGTTTCCGACCATTATCGCCACAGGAGTTGCCAGTCCCAGCGCACATGGGCAACTTATTACCAGTACTGAAACTGCTCTGGCAATTGCATAACCGACTGTCTGTCCCACAAGCATCCACACAATAAAGGTAACTATGGCAATGGCGATAACCACCGGAACAAATACTCCTGATACCTTGTCCGCAATCTTTGCGATAGGCGCCTTGCTTGCAGCAGCATCGCTTACCATTCGTATTATTCCCGCAAGCGTAGTATCCTCTCCGACTCTGCTTGCTTCACAGACCATATATCCCGAAGTATTGATGGTCGCAGCAGAGACTTTATCTCCCGGCTCTTTTTCCACCGGAAGGCTTTCTCCCGTAAGTGCAGATTCATTGACTGCGCTTTCACCTTCTGTCACAATACCGTCTACCGGTATGCTGTCTCCGGGTCTCACAACGAATCTGTCCCCGACTTTTACCTCGTCTATCGGAACAGACTTCTCTGTGTCACCATCGAGAATTACAGCAGTCTTTGGGGCAAGTTTCATTAGAGATCTCAAGGCATCAGTAGTCTTGCCCTTTGATTTCGCCTCAAGAGTTTTTCCGACCGTAATCAGTGTGAGAATCGTTGCAGCCGATTCAAAGTAGAATTGGTCCATGTAATAGATGACCCGGTCTGCGTCTCCGGCCAACACCGCGCCTGTCATGGCAAAAAGAGCATATAGGCTGTATGTGTAAGATGCCGTCGCTCCCAAAGCCACCAGGGTATCCATATTGGGTGACCTGTGAATAAGTCCCTTGAATCCGCTTATAAAGAACTTCTGATTTATCACCATTATCAGGCCTGCCATAAGAAGTTCATATAAGCCCATTGCCACATGATTGCCTTCAAGGAAAGGCGGAAGTGGCCAGTTCCAAAGCATATTCCCCATTGAGACATACATTAATGGAATCAGTAAAATCACCGAAGCAATCAATCGCTTTTTCAGTAAGGGAGTCTCTGTATCCTTAAGCGAATCATCGTAGTTGTCAGGATCGGCCGTCTTCTTTGCAGCACTCTTAAGGCTTGCTCCATATCCTGCAGCCTCTACGGCTTTAATTATTTCATCAGGAGTCGCACTTCCCTCCACGCCCATTGAGTTGGTAAGAAGGCTTACTGCACAGCTCTCAACACCGTCTATGGCGTTTACAGCTTTCTCAACCCTGGCCTGACAGGCAGCACAGCTCATTCCCGTTACATTGTATTGTTCCATTATTTTCCTTTCTTACTTCATAAGCTTCTGCAACGTGACAACCAGCTCATCAATGATCTCATCATTGCCTTCACGAATGTTGTCAGCCACACAGCTCTTCATATGATTGGCAAGAAGCACCTTATTGAAGCTGTTGAGGGCGCTGCTTATAGCAGACACCTGTACCAGAATATCAGTACAGTAGGCGTCGTTCTCAAGCATCCCTTCAACACCGCGCACCTGACCTTCTATTCTTTTAAGTCTGTTCATCAGGTCCTTCTTTTCTTTATCATCCCTGTCCTTATGCTTTCCCGAGCAGTGTGGACATGAAGCATTCTTTTTATTTTCAACCATATTTTCCTCCATTCAAAAATACCCCGCCGGGGTATATCAACCTAATGCCAATATATACCCTAGTGGGGTATCTGTCAATACAAAAACAGATATTTATCATGGGTGACAATAATAACCGTCTTTCCTTTATTCTTTTATCATCATCAAGGCTACGACTATAAGAATCGCAGTGGAGATCCAGATGGTAGGATATCCGAATCTTCCGGACAGCACACCGCCAACTCCCGCACCCAGGGCAAATATCAGAATGATACCGAAAAAATGCAAAGCCTTGAACAGCGATGACTTCTCTTTGGTCCTTAGATACTGTGACAGACTCTCTGTCCCGCTTCTTAAGTTCCCTATGCACATAGTGCTGGCATAACCGTATCCATGGACCTTTCTGAAGGTCTGCACCTGCATGGCACAAGCGAATGATACCATCATGTTGGCGATCATGTTGCATGTGGCGGGTAAAAATCCCACTATAGCCAGCATAATGATCTCAACGATAAGAACGATCTGTCTCCAGTGGATCTTCTCCCCTGTCTTGTGTCTGCTCTCTATCTGCTCCGCCAGAAAAATACCGGCAGCAAAAGAAAGCAATGGAAAGAGATAATGCAGGCCTTGACTCCACTTACCGGACATAAAATTCTGGCTCATAAGGACCACATTGCCGGTCTGGGCATTGGCAAATACCCCATTCCTCATATTGTATGTGTAAGCATCCTGCAATCCTCCCGAAAAGGAAAGCAGGGCGCTCAGTCTAAAACTCTCCGACTTTTGCATAAGTCATTCCTCAAGGCTATTTTTTCAATGTGTTGGCAATAACAACATTGATCGATTCGACCTCGATTTTCTCCCATACTCCTGCCAGAACATAAGGTTCACCTGCCAGATAATCGTCCAATTCCTTACGGCTTTGGAAGTCCATGATAAGAGCCGAGCCTTTCATCTTGCCTTCATCATCCAGAAGACCTCCCGCACTTATGATATGGTCGCTTAGCTTCGCCATCCCTTCAAGGTGATTCGGACGAACCTCCATTCTTTTATCGAGTTTTCCTGCGCCGTCATAGGCTCTGATAAGAAACTGCATATACTAATCCTCCTGGTCATCATTATACAACAAAAAACCACTTCCTCGAAATTTTTTAAAGAAGCGGTCTTATTTGCTTTGCACATTTCTTATTGACCAGGTTCTTCCGATCAGGATCTGGCCCAGGAAGCGATATATTCGATGTCACTCGGTCTGGAATTGCAGCAGCCTCCGATAAGGTCTGCTCCTTCCTCATGCCATTTTTTTGCTCTCTCGATAAATGTCTTTACTCTTTCTTCTTCCTCTTTGGAGATATGCTTCCATTTCCAGCGGACAGACTTCTCATCGTAATGAAGGCCCACATTGGGATAGATCACGATCAGCTTATCTGTGGCAGATCTGATGTTTGCAATAAGGGAAGACACATATCTTGGTTCCACACAATTGACGCCTATAGCTACCACCTGATCATAGGCGTCTATAGCCTTAGCTGCATCCTTAATAGGGGAACCGTCACTGAGAGAATCATTGCTTCGTGAATTGAAGCTTACCCATACAGGAACATTGGGATGATTCTCCTTCAGATAATCAAGCACGGCTATAGGCTCTATAAGAGCCGGAGTCGTCTCAATGGCAAGGACATCCACTCCCTCATCCAGAAGCCATTCAATACGGCTTCTGTGGAATTCCCTGATTTCTTCTGCATCGATCTTCTCGTTGTAACCTATATATTCCGAACCGTCGGCAAAATAAGCCGCATAGGGTCCAAGGGATCCTACTACCAGCGGATATGGACGACGGGCTTTCTCTTCATCGCTCAGTTCATTGTAGAATCTGTCTCTGGCACTTTTTACTATCTGAACAGCCTTGCGGATGTATTTTTCGGCATCGGCTTCTGAATAGCCGCTGTCGGTAAAACCTGCAAGGGAGGCCTGATAAGTGGCTGTGATACCCACATCGGCTCCCGCCTTGAAATAATCATAGTGTACCTGCTCCAGGAGTTCCGGCTTCTCAGCCAGGGCCTTGGCAGACCAGAGATTGTCTTTGACATCAAAGCCACGCCGCTCCACTTCGGAGCCAACACCTCCGTCCAGTATCAGGAGTCCGTATTCATCTACTATAGACTTTATGCTCATATATTTTTCCTACCTCTAACCAATCAAAGAATATTCTCTCTGTATACTTCTTAAGAAAGTCTTGGTGCGAAGTTCTCTCGGACGGCCCAGGACCTCAGAGGCTCTTCCTTTTTCCACCACTTCACCGTTGTCTATGAAGACCACTTCGTCCGCTACTTCCGCTGCAAAGGACAACTCGTGAGTAACAACTATCAGAGTGATACCTTCCTTAGCCACCTTTTTGATGACATCCAGTACCCCGTCTACAAGCTCCGGATCCAGAGCAGATGTGGGCTCATCCAGAAGGATAAGTTCCGGTTCCAGGGCAAGAGCTCTGGCAATGGCTATTCTCTGCTGCTGACCGCCGGAAAGACTTGAAGGATAATATTCGAAACGCTCTCTTGGAAGAGACACTTTATCAAGAAGTTCTTCCGCTATCTCCCTTGCTTTTTTCTTGGGATATTTCTTAACCACAGTAAGAGCCAGCATGACATTCTCTATGGCAGTCTTGTTGCGGAAAAGATTGTAATTCTGGAATACAAAAGCCGTCTTGCGCTGAAGTTCCAGGATCTCTTTTTTCTTGGAACTGCCTGCAACCACGCGCTTTCCACCGATTGAGATAACACCCTCATCGGGACTCTCAAGATGGTTGATGCAGCGCAAGAATGTGGTCTTGCCGGAACCGGAAGGGCCAATGATAGCTACCACCTTGCCGTCCTCCACATTCAGGTCAATACCCTTAAGTATCTCTGTGTTGTTGTATCTTTTCTTAATGTTATTGATCCTTATCATGCTGTCACCTCGTTTACACAATAGATCTTTCGTATCGCTTAATATATTCCTCGGTTTTTTTGATCAGTAATTCCACCACTATACATATGCCCCAGTAGACCAACGCCGCAGCTATATATACCTCCAGGTAGTTGAAGACCCTTGCTCCAAGGATCTTGGCCTGTGCCAGGATATCGATAACACCGGCCACGAATACCAGAGAGGTATCCTTGATGGCACTTATAAGAGCATTACCGAAATTGGGAAGTGCTATGACAAAGGCCTGGGGAATGACCACATGGATCATGGTCTGTGCCCCGGTCATACCCACGGAAGTAGCCGCTTCCATCTGACCTCTGCCCACCGCTTCTATGGCGGACCTGATGGTCTCTGCCTCATAAGCACCTATGTTGATGCTGTAAGCTACCAACACATATATCACTCCGGGGATCAAATTGACATCCACCGCCAGCATCTTATTGAAGTTGACCTGCTCATAGTAGATGATCTTGGGTATTCCGTAGCAGATGATATAGAGCTGTACCAACACCGGCGTACCTCTTATGAAAGATATATAGAGATCCGCCAGCCTCTGAAGCACCGGGACCTTGTATATCTTGATCAGGGCTACAATGAAGCCTATGATCACAGCCGCCACAAATGAAGCAACGGAGATAAGCAAGGTCACCGGAAGCTTTGCTAAGATCTTTGGAAAGCATTCTATAAAGAATTCAAAATCGAATAGTTTCAAAACACACCTCTGTTATTCGTAGTCCTTGAGGTCCGGAGTATAATCGTCGCCGGTCCATTTCTTAGACAGCTCTGCAAGAGAGCCATCGGCTATGATCTCTCTTATAACAGGATCTATGGCATCCTTGTAAGACTGTCCGTCGGGAGTCTTGGCAAAAACGATTGCTGCAGGATCACTCTTAACGGGAGTTGATACGATCTCAAGATCCAGGTTATTATCCTTGATCACTTCATTCATCATCACGGGATCGTTGATATGAGCGTCATATTTGCCGTTGGCAACAGCCTGAAGCATCTCCTGAGCAGATACTTCGCTGACATATTCGATGTTGATCTTCTCGTCATGAGTATCGTTGTAATTCTCAAGGATCTCACTGTAAGAATCCACAAGAGTAACTACATTCTTGCCTGCCAGGTCATCAAGCGTCTTGATGTCGGCATTGCCTTTCTTAACTGCTATACAAGACTGGATCTCAAGATAAGGAAGTGAGAAATAGTAATTCTCTTCTCTTTCGGGAGTGATAGCCACTTCGTCTGACACCAGATCGATCTTCTTGGCATCAAGACTCAAGAACATAGAATCCCAACCGGCACCCTGAATGTCAATCGTGTAACCGTCCAGTCTCTCATCAATAAGCTCAAGCAGTTCATAATCGAAACCTGTAAGCTTATCGTTTTCATCTACAAAGCAAAATGGGGGATAATCAGTCTGTGTTGCAGCTCTGAGAACAATGTCCGAAGAAGCCGAACTGTCAGCAGTCTCAGTATTGGCTGCACTGCTGCCGCATCCCCCTAACATAAGTACTGCAACAAGCAGCACTGCTATCAATGGTAGTCTTTTTTTCATAATAAGTTCCTCCTATAAACAAAGGCCCTACGGGCCCTCTTTTTACATGTCTCACGTCATGTGTAAGGTTAGCACGCCCGTGATTCTCTGTATAATATCTAAATCTTATCGAGGGTTATAGACTGAACTTATAACAAAAAAACGCTTGCATAATGCAAGCGTTTTTGACAATACCTTACAGCAGTTTCTTCCGCGCTGTAAGAATCCGTTCAGCAATATTACCGGCATTTACAAATCCGGATGCTTTTAATTCCTCTGCAGATTCTTTTATTGCGGTCTCGAAACGGTTGAGTATCATATGATAATTACTCATAGCGACCTTTTCGCTGATCCCGACTCTTGATGCAAAATCTATGAATCTGCCCTCATCAATACTTTCCACATTTTTACATCCGCCGATGTTGAATGACATGTCCTTAGTAGAACTTTCATATATAACGGTGCTTATCATGTCATAGGCCGGAGCTAACGTTATACCTCTCATATCAGGTTCATATAAAAGTGAATAATTCTTAATATGTGCATCAGTATTGCCAAGGACAAAATTGAAAACAACCCTGTTCCAGAGAGCAAGTTGATCTTCCAATGGTCTTTTTGCGTATTTACGCAATACTTCAAACATTTTCACTGCATAATCATTGCCATCGGCCTCATACTTGTCATAAGACCTGATACCCAATGCCTGGGCAAAATCTTCCTGATGTATCCTGTATGGGCGTTTCAAGGCACCGATCATTGGTGATGATTCGTCAATAAGCCTGTCATATCTTTTAGTTGCAAAAAGGACTTCTGAATCGTTGCCTTTTCCCATATTGATAATAAAACTCTCGGGAATATCTATTCCACATTTGGACGCGGCCAACATTGACAATTGCTCGTTAGTAACGATTCCCTCAAGTCTTATATGGCTTTGTTTGACGATGTGCGTGCTGGGTGCAAGTCCGCAAGGAAGGTACCATTTGCTGCTATTTTCATCAAAGTAGAGTCCCACTTTCCCTGACGCTCCAGTCAAAGACAGATGAGTCTTAATAACTACTTCCGTAGATCTTGCCGTACCCTCGGCTGCCAATTCTTTTACCTGCTTTGAGCTAATAGCTTCATATCGGGATTCTTCTTCGCGATCGTCCTCAGCTATCCTTATTGCTCCCAGACATTCCTTACCGAGGCGGGATAAAATCGACAGGTAGTCATTCTCATCAATATGCATGTTAGACGCTATACTTCTTCTCATAAAGCCTTCCGGAAGCAATCCATCAAAAAAGGCTTCTGTGCTTTCAGGTGAAAAGGCCTCCCCCTGAATCGGCAGCGAAATAGATACAGGTCTTGCAATACCTTCATCTATATATTCTTTGGAATATGTAAAACGTGCATCAGAAGAAGAATTACCTTCAATCTCTCCGACTCTGACCTGATGACCCTCTATTTCAATATATACATTGTATTTTCCCATTACAGTCACCTCGTATTCAGACTGATGTCAATCCCCAGCATATTTGTAAGATAGATAGCCTTGCCAAGCTCGGAGGTGGGCTTCCCATTTTCAAGATCAGAGATAAAACTTATGCTAAAACCGGTAAATTCAGATAAATATCTCTGGGTATATCCAAGTTCTTTTCTACGTTTTCTGAGCAATCTGCCAAAATCTTCTGTACTGCTAACAATCATATGAACCTCCAGCAAAATAAGCCGTACGAACAAATCCGCTCTCAATAATGCTAAAATTAGCCGAACGGCTTATTTTATATAACTTTATTATATAATAAGCCGTTCGGCTAAATCAAGCAGTTATTATTCACAATTATTTGCGCAATATCATCCGGCCTTGATCTCGTGCTTCCTGTAGAAGACATATCTTCACTTTTTATTTCCAAGGTCTTGTGGAATCGATCCAGCCGTTGGCCTTCCAGTACTTGTAGTCTGTATAGTCAGGATTGGCTTTTCCAAGGCTTGTCTGCAACATTCTTACCATATAGAACTTACATTTTGTTGCAAGGTTTGTCCTTGCAGGCTTACTGTAATTGATGAGTTTCACTTTTTCTGCTGTTTTCTCGACCTTAGCCGTCATCTCTTTTCTCTTTTTATCTGAGATCTTATCCCATTCTATTTCGGACATAAGCTTAAAACTGCATACTCTGATATCACTGACTCCCCACCATGAGAGGCTGTCTTTAATGTCCTTGACTGTTGATTTTGCTCCTGCGCCGAGGCACTGAGTGATAATGACCGCGCGCTTACCAAACATCTCTTTTGCGGGGCGATGGGGCATCCATCTGTAGCCGAAATGATCCAGCATGTTTTTCATGGCAGCTGTAGCGTGGTAGACATAGACCGGTGATGTAAAGACCAGAAGGTCCGCTTCAAACATAGCCTTCTCTATCTTCTGAACATACTCGGCATCTTTGCATTTATGCTGTTCAGCCCTAAAACAAGTCGTGCATCCAACGCAAAAATTCGGACAATCTTTAGGCAGATAGAATTCCGTTATCTCCGCCTTATCTCTTAAGCAATCTAAGAATATCTCCTTAAGCTTATATGTAACTCCTTTTTTCTCTGTTCCGTTTATAACTGTTATTTTCATTTAGAAATTCCTCCCGTACAACTTATCAAATTGTCTTATATGTTCTTCCAGTAATCTCAATGCTTCATTTTCTCTCTCCGGTTCCCTGTCGCACAGTGTAAGCAACATGTATATCGGAGCATAAAAATGAATCGTCATTATAGAAGCATTATCCGTAACAAGCATCCCCTGTGAAGCAATCAACCCAAGCAACATTCCCTGATATGAAAGGGGCATATCAAAGTACTGTTTGGAATATACCTTCGCAAGATCCTTATCTTTAAACTGCTCAAGGGTCAGCATCTTTCTGAATCGCTTGGTATATTCATCGTGAAGATAATACTCGAACAGATCATTGCCAAGTTTGACCAGTTGGTCCTCATCCATGTTTTTATATATTTCCGCATCTGCAGTCGGATCAGTGCCGTTAATGTTCAAGGTCTGAGCCTGCTGCTCAAATCTATTATTCATCTCTTCGATAATCGCATCGAATATGGCCTGCTTGTTTTTATAGTGCTTGTAGAGTGACGGAGCCTTTATTCCGACTCTTTCCGCTATATCACCAACAAAAACATTGGCATAACCTTTTTCCGAAAAAAGTGTAAGTGCTTCGTCCAATATCCTTTGTTTAGTATCCATATTTCCTCCAATTAAATAAGGCTAATCCGAATTAGCCTTATTGTAAGCTAATTTCGATTAGCCGTCAAGTATTTTTATTATTTTTCTCCGTAACAGCTATTTCCTGGCAATCACTGTGATCCATGGCTTGCTGTCATGATGGTATGATTGACTCATATCATTCATATTACAGTGAGTTGCTTATGGCATCATATATAGTCTCAAAATCATCTTTAGCGGTTATCCCCAACTCCTTGCCCAGCTTTACTCCCATATTAAAGACCATTCTGCAGGCCTCTTTTTTAGGAAGTTTCCGGCCGTCAAAGATTATCATAAGAGCCAGACCGTGCGTATATATAACCGTATCTCTTACCATTTCCTCAATCTGCGACTCCGGAACGTCATATTGCGATGCAAAGATTTTTACGGCTTCTTCATCAAACTGAAACGAGAAAAGACTGGCTTCGCCGTATATTCTTTCTCCGATGGTATCCATGGTATCGTCTACGTTGAGAAAGCGAAATACATTGGGGTGATCACATGCAATGGACAGATATCTTATGCCGGAAATAAAGAAGGCCTCTATGGCATCTTTACCCTGCATTCTTTCCTCCAAGCCACCGAACACCTTGTGTGATGCATATACATACAATTCTTTTTTCAGTTCGGTCATGCTTCCAAACTGCCATGACACCGGCTGTGTCGAACATCCCAATCTCTCTGCAATCAGTTTAATTGCTACCGAACTGCTGCCCGCTTCATCCAGCAATTCATACGCCGCCTCCAATATCATTTCTCGTGTAATCTGTGTTTTACGTCCCATTTTGATTCCTTTATGCTCTATGAATAAGGTCTGTAATCGATTGCCTTAGTGCATCCCCAGTTCTCGGCAATCTTCTTAAACATCTTCTTTGCAAGAGTCTTTTGCAGCAATCCGACTATGAAGCGAATATGTGCTGGAAAGATCTCAGGGCCTGTGAATTCCCTACATGACTCGGACTTAAAAGTTCCGTTCTTTGAATACTCACGCCCCATTTCAGTATAGGGTTCTGTGATCTTGTCTCTCTGTTCACCTTCAAAGAATCTGATGGAAAAATTATCGCCTTTAACAAGCGTACCCAAATATTCACAGCCAAGCTTATCTGCGAGAATCTTAAGATAAGCCTCTCCGCAACGAAGCTGGATGCCTTCCGCAAATCCGCTTTGTAAGATAAAAGCTATTCCGCTGCCGTCGTTCTTGGGCTTAAGTGTCTCCAGAAATTCAAGCAAAAGTCCCGGTATACATTCGACGTAAAGCGGAAGCGCTATAAGAATCTTATTGTTATTATAATACGCTTCTCTCATTTTTTCCCACTGTTTGGGATCCGACACTTCATATTGTTCGAAAGTTGTACCGTTTTCGCACATTCCTTTTGTGAACTTCTCCAGTATCTTGTCCGTATTGCTGTATTCTTTTACACGAGGACTTCCGTTAATTATCAACACATGCATAATGCTGCCTCCTTTACTTCATCTTTGCTGAAAACACCCAGTGACTTGCTTTCAAAATTCAGCGCCGCTCTCTCGGTCCATCTTTCCAGGAATTCTTTTTCCACATCTCCCGAGTATATTATTCCTACATCGGTTCTCTGCTCATAACGAGGCACATGTCTCATCTGGTCTCCCTCAAACTTAAGATACATGGTGGCAATGGGAAGAATCCTGTCGAAAATATTCTTTCCCTTATGATCAATAAAGCCCAGCGCTGTATCTGATATAACCCAAAGTTGGTCTGCGTGGATTACTTTTTTAAGAATCATCTCATAATCATCCTTGATGGCACATTCGCCCGGGGTCTTCAACCAGCAATGATTGCATCCGATGCAATGACTTATTTTCAGATCGGCGGCTTCAACGATTTCAGCATCTATTTTTGTCGCCGAAAGATGTCGTTTCAATTCTTCGCTTATCGTTGCATCCGAAGTTGTATTCACTATAAGAATCATTAAATTCACCCTTTCTTTTATAATATAAACTCGTTTATATAAACACGTTTATATTATTCCATATCAATATATTTGTCAACACAAAAAAAGAAGTCCTGCTCGAGGACTTCTCCTTATATGTTTTACTGTATTTGTTTATTTCTACAAAGTGCGCGTCTCTTATCTTTCATCCCTATCTACAAGGCTTAATGCACAGACGAGATACATAAGCAACCATCCAAATGATTCAAAACCGGAATCCAGTCCCTCTGAAATATAATTCATGAACTGTCCTATT
>JAEEGL011719459.1_pt1 | contig 15042 bp, 11 predicted proteins | sample 9134231 | NCBI WGS metagenome assembly JAEEGL01 (sample SAMN16246548, study PRJNA631951) | gut metagenome | biome: gut microbiome; feature: rumen; material: fiber-attached | host: Bos | place: Iran: Karaj | collected 2018-10 | reverse complement strand
GTCGGGCACAAAGGAGCTTTCGTGGGATGCGGTTGGTCTTCCTGACGGGGTCTATTACTGCGCCATCGAGTATCGCTGTGTCGTCAACGGCAGAAAAAAGCAGGGAATACACACGAGTGTGACGGTGGTGCGGTGAAAAGAGAAAAGTTGTATCTTTGCCGCCGTGCTTATCCCTTTTGTCGGAAGCAGTAAGGGTAAGTTCAAATATCGTATTCTTACGAGGATTTTGCATGAGGAGAAGTCAGAAGGATTTCTTGGTGAAACATAAAAAAAAAGTATAATGGATGATAGAATTAACTTTACGGGCCCAGATATCAAATCTAAAGCAATGGTGATTGGCTATACCACAGGGGTTTATGATCTTTTTCACATCGGCCATCTCAATCTTTTGAAAAATGCCAAAGGGATGTGTGATAAACTCATTGTAGGTGTTACGGTTGACGAATTGGTCCTTTATAAGGGAAAACATGCCATGATTCCTTATTCTGACAGAGCGGAAATCGTGCGTAGTATAAAATATGTGGATGCGGTGGTTCCACAGTATGATATGGACAAACTCACCGCTTGTAAAAAATTGGGCGCCAGCATTCTTTTCGTGGGTGATGACTGGTATGGTACGGAAAAATGGAAGAAATACGAGGAGGATTTTGCCAAGGAGGGAATCAAAATAGTGTATTTCCCCTACACGAAAGGTATTTCTTCAACCAAAATAACCGAAGCTCTGAAGGCAGCAAGAGGCTGGACAACAAACGACCCCTCATCATGTTCAGAGGACAATCATCTAAATGTTTGAATAATGGTTGATAAAAGTTATTGCATGAGTTCGTATCTTTCACTGCGATATGTGGAAGATGATGACAAGCAGTTTTGCGAAGGTTTACACCATCAAGTGTATAAGCAGCAACCTTTAGAGAGAAAGGTTTTCGTTTCTGATGCCCATGACGTGGACATAGCACTGCGTAATGTTTTTAGAAGAGTTGCTCACGAAAAGTTGGGGATGTTATTGTCAGGAGGCATGGACAGTTCGATACTTGCCTCTTATATGCCGGAAGGGGCTGATGCATATACGTTCCGATTTCTTGGAGGCAAATACCAAAGTGATGAGTTGGAACGTGCAGAATATTATGCTCAATATTATCATCTGAATCTGCATTATGTGGACATTGATTGGAATACGGTAGAACAGAATGTGGACAAGATAATGCGGCACAAGGGCGCACCGGTTCATTCCATAGAGCCTCAGCTTTATGCTGCTGCCATACAAGCCAAGCAGGACGGTGTAACCATGCTTGTTATCGGTGATGCTGCTGATTATGTGTTTGGCGGCATGGACGGACTGCTGTCCCAGAACTGGAGTTATGATCAATATGTGAAGAGAACCATATACGTGAATCCGGCCGATGTCCTTAATGAACCGTACGATATGAATTATCTCTTTGAGCGCTATCGGATTGGCAAGAACAGCATTGATTATCTGCGTTTCTATGATGAAATAGTAACCGATGAAAGTTATGCATCCTACGAGAATGCGTTTGAAACGGCAGAAATGGATTTCATAGATCCGTACGAACTGCTGAAAATGGCCAAACCTCTCGATTTGGGCCGAATCAGGAACGGTGACACAAAATATCTGATCCGGGATCTTTTCAGAATGAAGTACCCGGAGACCGCAGTTCCCCTTAAGCAACCGATGCCCCGTCCGGTGGATGAGTACTTCGCGAACTGGGAGGGACCGAAACGCAAGGAATTCAAAACAGATATTAACATAAACAACTACAGCGGAAACCAGAAGTGGCTTCTCTATTGTCTGGAAAGATTTTTGAACATTTACGAAAAATAAGAAAACGGCTATATGGTAAATAAAGATTTTTGTTTGAGTTCATACATGGCTTTCCGGTATATTTGGAAAGATGGTGTCGATTTCGTTGAAGGTTTCCAGCATAAGAACTTCCGACCGGTCGCCGAAGAAGATCGTATTCCCGTAAGGACATCGGAAGATATTGACTTGGAAATACAAAAGCAGTTCGATGCATTATATGCCAAATACAGCAATATCGGTATACTTCTTAGTGGAGGTATGGACAGTGCCAACTTGGCAGCCTATCTTAAATCTGGAAGTCACGCCTACACATTCAACTCCACATCCGGAGTGTTTGATGCTGATGTGGAACGTGCTAAAAAGTACTGCAAGAAATTCCAGCTGAAGCATCATCTGATTGACATTACGATGGAGGACTACCAGAACTTCACCCCTGCGGTGATGCGTCATAAATTTGCTCCTGTCCATTCTATAGAGCCCCAGATTTACAAGGCTGCGGAGATGGCGAAAAACGACGGGGTGCAGTTGATGATTGTGGGTGAAAGTGCGGATTTAATATTTGGGGGGATGGACAAGCTTATCAGTCCCGTATGGACTTTTGATGCGTTTGTCAAGCGATACATGTTTTTGGACCCCAAGATGGTGTTGGCCAATCCTGTTGACCAATCAGAACTGTTCGAGAGATATCGTGAAGGGGAAAACGGAATAGATGTGCTAAAATTCATGGACGAAGTGTTCTCCATAGAGAGCAGCAGCTCTTATCTGAACGCTTTCGGAGCTGCGTGGATGCCCTACTATGACCCCTATGCCAAGCTGGTTATGGCAGATCCATTGGACATGGACAGAGTGCGCAATGGCGAACCCAAATATCTAGTTCGGGGATTGTATGCCATCAAGTATCCAGAACTGGAAATACCATTCAAGATTCCGATGCCGCGACCGGTGGATGCAGTGTTTAAGAACTGGTCTGGTCCGACGCGTCCCGAGTTCAGAGAAGATATTGATATGAACTCTCTGACGGGAAACCAGAAGTGGCAGCTTTGGTGTGCGGAAAGTTTCTTGGAAATGATGAAATAGTTGTTTGTATTTGTATACACGTCTTTAATTCCATATTATGGCAATTGATGATTCTTTTTTTTACAGGTTGCATATTATCCTTGCGCATAAGGATGTTTTGAGAAATCACTGTCGGCCAATAAAGCAGCATTTCATTAACAGATTCCGCCAATCACAATTAAAAGCAGCGCATCTGTTACGAAACAAACAGTGTTTGGATGTTGCTTTCTTGTTGACTATTCCTAGCATGTGGAAACTTGATCCGCTTTTTGAATTGATGCAGAAAAACCCTCGTTATCATCCATTTGTGGTCATATTTCCCTATTCCGCATATAAGGGATATAATGAGGATGAGTTGAGAAAAATGGTGGAAGGAGCCAGACATTTTATAGAGCGAAAAGGATACGAATACGTGGTGCCGTATGATGAAAAAAAGAATGTTTGGATGGATATAAAAAAAACACATCGTCCTGATATAGTCTTTTTTACAACACCGTATAAAGATGTTTTCCCACAATATTTTATCTATCATTTTCAAGATACGTTAACGTGCTATCTTCCATACGCCTTTACATCTATGGATTTCTATAAGATAAATTATGATTTGATGTTCCATAATTTGGTCGGATTGTTTTTTCAAGAAACAGATATTCATAAAGACTTGGCGAAGAAGTACGGGCATGTAAAGGGAGAAAACGCTTTTGTTACAGGGTATCCTGCCACTGAAATATATTTGGACAAGAGTTATATTCCGAATAATCCATGGAAAACACAATCTCGAAAGAAAAAGAAATTGATTTATGCTCCTCATCATTCTATTGAAACAGATCATAATTCCACTTTTTTTGCTTATTGTGATAAATTGTTGTCATTGGCCGAGAAATATGAAGAAGATATTCAAATAGCTTTTAAGCCCCATCCATCTCTTAAAATAAAACTTCAGAAAATATGGGGTACAGAGAAAACAGAGCTTTATTATAATAGGTGGGCTTCTATGGAAAACACTCAACTTGTTACAGATGGATATGAAGACTTGTTTCTCACTTCAGATGCCATGATTCATGATTGTGGCTCTTTTACGACAGAATACCTTTTCACGAAGAAACCGGTAATGTATTTGTGTAACGATGTAGATGATATGATGACTGAAAAGTTTAATGCTTTTGGCAAACAATCCTTTGAACAACATTATCGTGGTCATTCCGTCGAGGATGTTGAGAATTTTATTCAGAATGTGGTTGTCAAAGGGGATGATCCGATGAGGGTTCAACGCGAACAATTCTATGAAGAATACCTTAAACCCAAGGATGGAATCTTACCCTCTCAAAAGATATTGGATACGATAGAACAATATATAAACGGAAACATATCTTAATGTGCTTTATATAATGCTGAATTCCCGAAACGGAAGCAATAGCTAAAGGAGAAAGTGAAATTGGCATTCTTTGATGCACAAAACAACGAAATGATTGTTAATAAACGAAATAAGGGCTGATTATTATGAAAAAGGTGATATCTACTTTGGCCATTTTATTATTGGCAGTGTGTTTATTCGCACAAAGTGAAGACAATCCCCCGAGAAACAATTGGGGTGCGAAATTAAAAGAATCTAACTTCCATTTGGGTTTGGATTTTCAATCCAAGTATGTTTGGAGAGGTATGGAAATGATAACGGAGAATGCTGCTCCTGTGCTGTTCCCTTGCATTAACTATTCCAACAAGGGATTTTATGTCTATGTGTTGGGCGGTTATGCTGTAAATGGTAAATACAGCGAATTAGATTTTGGTATTAGCTATACGTATAAGTGGTTTACTATAGGTATTAATGATTACTACTATCCAACGACAACTACCCCGATAGATCGGTATTTCAATTACAAACCACATGAAACAGGACATTGGTTAGAGGCAGTTATCACTATTTCTCCAGAGAAAATCCCTCTTTGGCTGACTGTGAGTAACTTTTTCTACGGTGCTGATAAGTATCAGGTGGCAGATGAGGAAGGTAATACAAAAGACAAACAGGCTTATTCAACTTATGCCGAATTGGGAACCTACTATGATTTCCTTCATAACCATAAAATTTCATTGGCTTTGGGTGCTGCTTTCGACAAAAGTTGCTATAATGGGTACGAAAAGAATTTCAGCATTTGCAACATAGAGCTTAAATATCTCTATAATTTAACTATTAAGGATTTCTCCTTGCCTTTGGGTGCAGCACTCATTTACAATCCTGTATACAATAAAGCTTTTGTGAACTTCACCGCATCATTGGCCTTTTAATCAATATTATGAACGCTATAATAATGGCTGCGGGAACATCTTCCCGTTTTGCACCGCTCTCATACGAAAAGCCTAAGGGCTTGCTGAAAGTAAAGGGTGAGGTCCTGATTGAACGACAGATTAGACAACTACAAGAGGCTGGCATTACCAATATTTTCATAGTTGTTGGATATTTGGCCGAACTTTTTGATTACCTGAAAGACAAGTTTGGAGTCAAAATTGTCCTGAACGAAGATTATAACAGGTATAATAACACGTCTTCACTTATTCGAGTTATTGACGAATTGGAAGATACTTTTTTGTGCTCTTCTGACAATTATTTTCCAAATAATGTCTTTGTTGAAAAGCCGAAAGACAGTTATTATTCAGCCCTTTATTCCGAAGGCGAAACAGGCGAGTATTGTCTCACAGTGGATGATAAGGATAACATTGTCGATGTCAAAATCGGAGGTGCAAATGCCTGGTATATGGTTGGGCATGCGTTTTTCAACAAAGAGTTTTCGACACAATTCCGAGAAATCATGAAAAAGGAATATGATCGTGGCGAGACGAGACTCGGTTATTGGGAAGATGTGTATGTTCGATACATTAAAGAGCTGCCACCGTTAAAGATACATCGCTATCAATCGCATGATATTGAAGAATTTGATACTTTGGATGATCTGCGTGAGTTTGATGAAGAATACGTCAATAACACAGGGTGCGATATATTCCATAATATTTGCGGAGTGCTCAAGTGTGAGGAGAAGGATATCCGTGAGATAGTGGTGTTGAAGAAGGGCATGACAAATTCATCGTTTGCTTTCACTTGTAAAAAGGATGGCCGAAAGTATGTTTATAGGCATCCGGGAACTGGAACCAATGAATTTATTAGCAGGGACAGCGAGTATTTCTCAATGCAAGTGGCAAAGGAACTGAATCTGGACAAAACCTTTGTTTATATGCATCCTACAGATGGGTGGAAGATTTCCTATTTTGTTGAAAACGCTCGCATTCTTGACTATCATGATGAAATAGAGATGTCCCAGGCTATGCAGCTCCTCAGTGATTTGCATAAAGCCAATGTGCAGTCGGAATTTCCTTACAGGTTGTGGGATTCGGCCACAGATTTCCTTCATAAAATCCAAAAACTGCACAAAGACGACACGTCCGATTTCTATAAACTCCATGATAAAATAGAAAAACTCTATAAATACGTCCAAAAAGACGAATGGCCCGAATGTCTTAACCATTGCGATGCACTTGCCGCCAATTTTTTAATTGGTGACGATGGGGATATGACGTTGATTGACTGGGAGTATTCTGGTCAAGGAGATACCGCTCAGGATTTGGGTTCTTTCATCGCTTGTTCAGACTTGAACTACGACGAGGCTCTGTCAGCGATTGGCATGTATTTAGGCCATGCGCCTTCAGACAATGAGTTGCGCCACTATTTAGCATATACTGCTATTGCTTCATATTGTTGGTATCTTTGGGCCATCTTCCAAGAAGCCAATGCTGTGGATACAGGTGATTTTCTTAAACTTTGGCATGATTATGCATACTTGTATTTCAACAAAGCCATTGCTCTGTATGAGAAACAAGGTATGACCACCGCAGTCATTTTAGCGGCTCGTCAAGAAAGAGACTCTGACACACCCTATCCTTTGATTCCGTTTGATGGTGAAAACAATCTGATTGATAGAACCATTTCCATACTTAGAGACCTGGACTACACCGACATTATCATCGTGGCGGGTTATAAGTCAGAATTGTTTGAAAAATACAAAAGTAGCGATGTGACAGTGGTGGTTAACAAGGATTATGAGTTTACGGGATCCATGGCGTCGCTTGCCGTGGTCAAAAACTATATTAAAGAAGATTTCTTGTTGTTGGAAGGTGATACATTCTATGAAAGAAAGGTGCTGGAACAATTGACAACAACGCGACATCCCATCTGTTTCACCGTTACAGAGGAGACGGGAAGTGGCGACGAGTGTTACGTGGAATTAAAGGCCGGCTTTGTTGTTAATCTGACGAAAGACAGGCACCGGGTCTGTCGAATTGAGGGCGAAATGATAGGCGCAACCAAGTTGTCCCGTCAAACATACGGTGCAATGGTTTCATTATATTCTGAGAGTTCTAATCCATTGCTAAGTTATGAATACTTGTTGATGGATGTGACAGATGTGCTTGACCGACCGTATATCAGTTTTACTAACCTCATCTGGGGAGACGTGGATTCTCAAGAAGACTTCAAGCGTTTGAAAAACGTAATATACAGAAAGTTGTGCCGCAAAGAGAATCCGTATGACAAAGAAAATCTGTTGATGCATCTTGTTGATATATTTCCTGATGAAGATGTCTCAAAAGCTGCAATTTCCCAAATTGGAGGGATGAGCAATAAGAACTTCAGAGTTGATTTTAATGGCAAAAGCTATGTGTTGAGAGTGCCAGGGAACGGCTCAGACGGAATGGTTGATCGTTCTTTTGAAGAGTTCAACTCAATAGAAGGCAGTAAATTAGGCATCAATCCTCCCATAGTGTATTTTAATTCAAAATCTGGAATTAAGTTGGTTGATTATGTAGAAGATGCCGAAACGCTGAATTCAGCTACCATTCAAAGGCATGAAAACATGAAGATAATAGCGGCAATATATCGCAATCTTCATTATTCGCATGTCCGTTTGAAAAATGAGTTCAATATTTTCCGAGAGATAGAGAAGTATGATGTGCTGTTGTCTAAAGTGAGAGCTACAATGTATGATGGATGGGAAGACGTTCGGGAACGAGTGATGGCTTTGGAGGTAAGACTCAATCAACTTGGCGTGGATCTTCATCCGTGTCACAACGATGCTGTTCCCGAGAATTTTATTAAATCTAAGAATGGCACAATCTATCTTATTGATTGGGAGTACTCAGGAATGAACGATCCAATGGCGGATTTCGCAGCATTGTTCTTAGAAAGTGGGTTTTCACCAGAAAATCAGGATTTTGTTCTGGCGCAGTATTTCGGAGGTTCAATACCTCATAATGTCTATGAAAAAATCCTGTGCTACCAGATCCTATGGGATTATCTTTGGGCCCAGTGGACAGTTATTAAGGAAGCCAAGGGTGATGATTTTGGAACCTATGGTAGAGACCGTTATCAACGAGCAATTAATCTGTTAGAAAATATATAAAATTAAAATCAACTAGTTATGGCAGTAGTGATGAATCCCCGCAAGGGTTATTATGGTGGTATTATGTCAGGTGCTACATGGGGCCTTGACGCTGTATTGTTGGGCGTTGTTATGATAATGGCACCCTTTGTTGAAGATCCTGTTCTTTTGGCTGCAGGCGGAGTAATATGCAGTGCGCTGCATGACATAGTTGCAGCATTTTGGCTCTATATTTACATGGGCGCAAAAGGCAGATTAAAGGAACTAAAACTAGCCTTGAGAACAAGAGATGGTCGGTTTTGTGCTCTTGGCGCTGTACTTGGCGGACCTTTAGCAATGACGACATACACATTAAGCATAGCTGTTGGCGGTGCTGCTTTGACTACTAGTGTATCAGCTATTTATCCTTTGCTGGGAACGGCTTTGGCTGTATGGATTTTAAAGGAAAAGACTGGACCCCAGACATGGTTGGGCCTTCTGATTTGTATTATTGGTATTGTTATTATTGGATGGACTCCTTCTAATGGTGAAAATGTCAACGTTAGCCTTGGTATTGTTTTTGCTCTTATTACTGCTGTAGGTTGGGCATCTGAAGGGGTGGTGTGTGGTTATGGAATGAAAGCTGGGCTTGTTGATCCTGAGTTGGGATTGCTGGTACGTTACACTACTTCTGCACTTGTCTATCTTTTAGTAGTTGCACCTGTTTTCGCTGGAGGTTTTGTCTCAGCTTTCCATGGTTTTTCTGCGGTTTTCTCTTATGCCCCATGTTGGATTCTGTTAATTGTGACAGCTGCGATTGGCATGTATTCATTCCTTTGTTGGTATACTGGCATTGATAATATTGGTGCCGCCAAAGCTTTGTGTCTTAATGTTACATATTCTTTTTGGGGAGTGGTGTTCTCATTCATCTTGTCAAAGTTCTTCCCACAATATTTCTCCGGTGCGTTGTCTTGGTTAATCGTTGTAGGGGCATTAATGATTCTCGGTGGTGTTACTATGGCAACGCTTTATAAACCAAAGAAGTCCAAAGAAGAGTAGATATAATTTTCAAATTGTGAGTCATTTTAAATGTGATTATGTATTATGGAAGAAGATTTTTCAAAATATAATGGTGAAGGCACCGATTTGCGCAAAGCGCAACTAAGAATGTTGGAAATATTGATTGCGGTAGATAAAATCTGCCGTAATCATAACATACCCTATTGGTTAGATTGGGGTACCCTTTTGGGAGCGGTGCGCCATGGCGGTTTTATTCCATGGGATGATGATATGGATATTTCCATGATGAAGGAAGACTACGACCGCTTTCTCACCATCGCTCCTAAAGAGCTTCCTGAACAATTTGCGGTCCAAAACCTGAGTACAGACAAGTATTATTCCCTGACTTTTACAAAAATTGTGGATAAAAAATCCAAGACTATTGACAGTACTGGCATTTATTCCCAAAGCAAACGGAAATTTCAAGGATTGTGGATAGATATATTCCCTGTTATTAAAGGCAATGTGCATCTGCGCCGGTGGCTCGATCGTTTGTATGGTGGTTGCTATCGGAGAGTTCATCATTTTGCCCCGTTCGGTGTTTCAGTGATGATTTCATATATTTTATATCCGTTTGCGTGGTTGGCAAAACAATTGATGCGTTTCTTCTGCTCGTTTTGTGACAACAATTTGAGAATGGATGATTTTGGCACGATTGAGAACGTAGCAAAATGCCAAAAATATTATGATGATTTTATACCTACGAAGGAAATGATGTTCGAAAACCATCCCTTTCTTGTACCCAATAACTATGATAAGGTATTAACCAGTTATTATGGTGACTATATGAAATTGCCAAGTGAAGAACAGCGAGTTTGGCACCTTTCACATGTTGAATTCTTTGAGTGATAAGACTCGCATTTAGTGTGCGAGTCCATATCTAAATAATATATTTTTGCCACAAATAACACTAAGCTTTAATGAGTTATGTATCAAGTAAGTATTTTGGTTCCAGTTTATAAAGTAGAAAAATATATCGAGAGATGTGTGCGAAGCCTTTTTGAGCAAACCTACAAAAACATAGAGTACATCTTCGTGGACGACTGCTCGCCCGACAAGAGCGTCGAAATTCTAAAAGACGTGATGGAGGAATATCCTGATAGAAAAGAGCACGTCCATATCGTCTCTCATAAAAAAAACAGAGGTTTAGCCGCCTCCCGAAACACTGCGCTTGATGCTGCAACCGGCACTTTTATTTGCAACGTGGATTCTGACGACTATTTAGACCTCGATGCTGTTCGTTTGTTGGTGGAAAAACAAATGGAAACCGGGGCAGATATTGTGTCTGGAAACTCTTACATAATTTTGCCATCAGGCATAAAGAAAGCATACGATGCTCCTTATAATAACCAACATGAAATGTTATTAAAAGCTCTTGCCTCACGTGGGGGAACACATTCTGTATGTAGGCGATTGATTAAGCTTAGCCTTTACAAAGACAACAATATCAGGCCTAAAGAGGGGGTGAATAATCTGGAAGATTGGCAACAAACTGCACCATTAGTGTATTGTGCGAAAAGTATTGCTAGAATTGACGATCATATCTATTATTATAATTGTGTGAATGAAAATTCGTATATGTATACGACGTCCAACCAAGCCAGCATCAGATTATGGGATCAATCTATCGAATCTGTAAAGATTATGGAGAATTTCTTTTCTGATAAAGAACAAGAATATCGCGACTTGGCTCGTCGAGCGGTTCTATATATGAAAAAAAGTCGTATGTGTCTTGCTGCGAGGCACCGTAACAGGGAATATTTTGAAAAAATGAAAAACGAGATTGCTACTGGATATACTGATTGTTATGATGAAATTGGATGGGACAAACCTCTTGTTCGTGCTTTTATTTGCAATTACACATTAAATGGTTTTTGTCGTCGTGCATATGCCCTCTGTCGAAGAATTTTTTTTCCTAATAATCGATAACAGCAGACTATTTGCAGCCTTACTTTTTCCAAACAGTTGTTAGTTTTCGGCAGATGATTCTGTGTTCGTCGATAGCCATTCCAGTATCGAACACCCACTATGACAGTCTTTGCGATATACTGTCATACGTTACTTTCCCAACAACCCCTTCGTCACATTCCATCGGAACTGAATCAGTTTCCAACCTTTTTTAGGATGCCCTGTTAAGGTGTGCCCGATGCACAACACGATGGAGGCCGCCCACTTGATGCATTCCGAAATCAGCCGCTTCGTGTACTTCCACTTCCCGATCGCCAACGTCCGCATCCGTTCGCTCTTGCCGATGGAGTATGTCAGCCGGTCGAAATAGTCTTTGCTGAGTTTCTTCTCCGGAATAAGATGATAGAGAATGGCATTGGGCAGATAGTAGAACCGCATCCCTAACGTGGTCATCTTATCGAAGATGTCTTTTTCTTCGGCACCGACCAGGCTGTCACCCTTTCGGCCCAGCTCCACATTGAACATTCCCACCTTCTCGAAAACAGAAGCTCTGTACGCTGCGTTGCCACCCCCGGGATAATCGTTTGCTGGAAACTCTTTGGGCTTGTCACCCAGATACTTGTACCCCGTAATCAGCGCTTTCGTGAAGTGTGACATCCAATCGGGCTCCTCCGTCTCATATTTCGGGATGATCGGTCCGCCGGCGGCCTCGGTGTCCGGATGCTGTTCGAAAAAGTCGGCGTAGGTTTGCAGATACTCCTTGTTGACCAATGCGTCGTCGTCCACATACACCAGAATGTCCCCCTGGCTCTCGCTGATTCCGCGGTTGCGCGCGTGAGAGAGCCCCTGGTTCGTTTCCACAAAGCTGCGGAAAGTAACAGACGGGAAGTCGTGTACGAATCGCGCACACTCGCTTTGCGTGTTGTCTGTGCAGTTGTTGTTCACCAAGACAATCTCATACTTTTCGGGAGACAACGTGTTCTCCGCAAGACTTCTCAGCACATTGTAGATGTACTTGTCGCGGTTGTAGGTGCAAATGATGACGGAAAGCATAATCTATGGACTATAGTTAGTTGTTTGTCGCTTCCTTTTTCGGCTTGCGGTAATACAACACCAGACTTCCTGCAACAGCCAATACAAACAATATCGAGCAAATTATGGCGATTTTGTCTAACTTGTGCAGCAGCGGTGCCTCGTTTTTGAACTCGATCTTGTGCTCGCCGGCAGGGATCACCATGGCACGCAAAATGTAATTAGCACGGAAGTAGTCGGCTGGCTTGCCGTCGATGTAGGCGCGCCAGTCGGGGGCGTAATAGACCTCCGAGAAAACGGCTAACTGATCTTTGGAAGACTTGCTCTTATAGACCACATAGTCGGGGTTGTACGGTTTCTGGTGCTCCATCACAATGACGGAGTTGCTGTCGCGCTCCAGGTTCTTGCCCTGCACCATCTCGGCGAAACGTTTGTCGATGACAGCCGTGTCGGCAGGGTTCAACTCATTCAGTGCCAGAATCTCCGCGTTGGCATCATCCACCAATTTGTACTCGTTGACGAACCAAGCATTGCCCAAAGCATCGGGGTTGCGCTGCACCATAGGCTGACCGTCCTGTCCGGGCACCACCACGTAGCGGGTGTTCAGCATGTTGAGCACGCCGGTGTTGATGTGGCGGGAGAGGTAGAAGTCGATGATGTCTTGGTAACGACGCAGTTTCGCTGCGTTGTAGCCACCAATCTGGTGATGGTAGGCGGACGGGTAGGAGTCGTTGAAGGTGTTCACCGAGAGGTCAAACACGCGATAGTCTTCGTCCTTGAACTGGGCGGCGTACTGGTCCAGCATCTGGTCGGTCTGTGAGGGTTTGAGTTTGAGACGTTTCGCGTTGACGAAGTTGGAGTCGTTGAGGTAGCGGCGATCGACACCCCACAGGTCGAACAACACCAAGCAGGCCAACACCCCGATAATGATGCCGGATTGCTTGATTTTCTCGTTGATGAAGAGCCATAAGAATATTGCGGCCACTAAAATCAGGATGAGCGAACGCCAAGAGTCAGCCATGAAGAGGGCTTTGCGGTCCTTGATGAGCACATCTTGGATCATGTCCCACTGGTTGCCGTATTGCGCGGCCATCTGCACGTCGCTGGCACCCGAGAAGGAGAAGCTGCCCGACAGGGCCACCATCAGCAGGATGAATCCGGCCGTGATACCTGTGGAGATGTAGAGACCGAGGTTCAGTTTCTTCTTGTCAACCGGATTTTCCTTGTCGAAGATGGTTTTCAAAGCCAGCACCGCCATGATAACCATCGTTACGTTGGCCATGACGAGGCTCATAGAGGGGGTGCGGAACTTGTTGTAGAGCGGCAGGTGGTCGAAAAGGAAGCTGTTGAAGCCCATCAGGTTCTTGCCCCAAGCCATCAGGATGGAGAGGATGGTGGCCAGGAGAATCCACCAGCGTTCAGGGCCTTTCACAATGAAGAGGCCGAGTATGAACAGGAAGATGACGATGGCGCCGAAATAGACGGGGCCAGAGGTGAAGGGTTGGTCGCCCCAATAGAGCGGAGCCTGCTTTTGGCGGAAGTTCTTGTAGAATTCGGAGTCCGTGCCCACTGTTTCACCGGAGCCACCTCCGTAAGAACCTGGGACGAGCAACGTGTAGGTTTCGCCTATTCCGTAGCTCCAGCTGTAGGCGTAATCAATGTCCAAACCATTAGAGGTGGCAATGGATTTGGTTTCGCTGTCCTTGTACAGATCTTCGGGCGTCACTGCGATTTCCGAACCACCGCGCATCGTATATTTCACATACTCTTGGTTGATGAAAAGCAGACGGGCGTTGGCACCAATCGCGAAGGCACATCCAACCAACAATACTCCAACACTGATGATGAGTGGCTTGAATTCCTTGTCCTTAAGAGCATATACAAAGTAGACAATTCCAAGAATAAGACCGATCAACATGGTGTAATAGGTGATTTGGATATGATTGCAGGCAATTTGAATGCCTGTGGCTAAAGCAAACAGAATGCCGCCCCAGACGTACTTTTTGCGTTGAAGAACCAACAACATACCCCCTAAGATCGGGGCCATCATTGACATGGCGTATGCTTTGGTGATGTGACCTGCTTCTATGATGATAATGTTGTAACTCCCAAGCCCAAAAGCCAAAGCCCCCAACAAACTTAACCACGGAGACACTCCAATGGAGAGGAGCGCCACATAAAACCCCAGTAGATACAACAGCAAAATTCCAACATCGCCATTGAGTCCGAATGCACGAAGATTTAGGATGTTCTGGATCTTGCTGAATATAGATTTTGAAGGAGGCGATGTCACATGATAAGAGGGCATACCGCTAAACATCGAACTTGTCCATGTGGTGTACTCACCAGTTTTGTCGTGAAAATCGCGTTGCTCTTTTGACATGGCCTCCCATTTCAAAACATCCCCTTGCTGGATGACTTTGCCTTCAAAGGCGGGTGACATGTAAGCGCCTGCCACCAAGAAGAAGATGAGGATGATGCCACAATGGATTAAGGTTTTCTTCAGAATCGGTTTCATATTTCTACTGCTTTATTATTTCATATAATTTGAATCGGCAAAAGTACGAAAAATCGGTTTGTTTCCCTGAAGGAATGCGAAATTTTGTGTTTCTACGGGAACAGCACCGGCATCGCCAGTTCCACGATGATGGCGACCAGCACGGCAACGAGGGCCACGCGCACCAGTCCGCGGTTGCGCCACGACATGATGATGGCCACGGCGGTGGCGATGGCGGCGGAGACCGTGATGTGCGGCTCCGTGCCTGC
>JAEEGL016916673.1_pt1 | contig 15043 bp, 12 predicted proteins | sample 9134231 | NCBI WGS metagenome assembly JAEEGL01 (sample SAMN16246548, study PRJNA631951) | gut metagenome | biome: gut microbiome; feature: rumen; material: fiber-attached | host: Bos | place: Iran: Karaj | collected 2018-10 | reverse complement strand
TTTTATCTGGAGGAAGTATCCTCCAGACCTCCTCTGCCGAAGGCAGCTAAAAATACAGCAAATCAAGCCCCTTGGATATGGTTTAAAAGTGCGAAGCAGCGGAGCGGTAGCGAGAGCCCAACCGCTCGGAGTTTCGACTACGCGCGGACCGAGCGCGGCAACGGCTGAAGGCCCGTTGCGTCAACCGGCAGACGAATTTTTGTCAACCGGCGAAACTTCTTCCATCAACCGGCAAAAAAGTTTTTGTCAACTTGCGGCGCACATCCCTAAAGCGTGCAGAAATCCTGTCAAACGGCTCCGCGCCTTAGCGTCTTGGCGTGAGCAACTGGAAAACCTCAAAAAGTGGCCTCTAACAACAGCGGCCTCGGAATTATGATATAATAGCGTCCATGACATTGCAGCAGCTAAAGTATGCCGACGCCGTTGCGACGTACGGATCCGTAACCGAGGCCGCAAAAAGGGTTTTCGTCACCCAGCCCACTCTGACGGAATCGATACGCGCTCTGGAGGAGGAGCTGAGGGTCGCCATCTTCACCCGCAGCTCAAAGGGAGTCACGGTCACCCGCGAAGGCGAGGAGTTCCTCGCGTCCGCGCGGCAGATACTGGACGACGCCGCCCGCATCCTGAAGAAATACACCGGCAAGGCAGTGCGAAAGCCGCAGTTCGCGGTCTCGTGCCAGCACTACGCCTTCGCCGTGGAGGCCTTCATGGAGGTAGTCCGCACATGCGATGCCGAAGACTACGACTTCACGCTGCGCGAAACGGTCACGAGCGAGATAATCGACGACGTCGCGCACCATAGAAGCGAGCTGGGCATTCTCTACCTCTCGCGCCGCAACGAGCGCGCCATATCAAAGCTGCTGAAGAAGGCCGAGCTGAACTTCGAAGAGCTGTTCTCGTCCCGTCCGCACGTATTCCTCGGCAAGCGGCATCCGCTCGCCAAGAAGAAAAGCGGCGTGTCGCCGGCGGAGCTCGACGCATATCCCTTCATCTCGTTCGAGCAGGGCGCGGACAACGCGCTGTACTTCGCCGAAGAGGTCATGCCGTCCATAGACCGCCGCAAGAACATCCGCGTCAGGGACCGCGCCACGATGACGAACCTCATTCTCGGGCTGGACGGCTACACGATCGCCTCGGGCGCCCTTTCGCGAGAGCTCAACGGGCCGGAAATCGCGGCGGTTCCGCTCAAGATGGACGACATGATACGCGTGGGCCTCGTCTCGCGCACCGGTGTGCCGCTGTCCAATCCGGGCCAGATGTTCGCCTCGGCGATACGCAAATGCTGCGTTGACCGCAGCTACGCGGACTCCGCCCTCTAGCGCCCGCCGCGCGCCTTTACGCCTCGCGCTTCGAGGCCAGCACCTTGGTCACGGCCTCAAGCAGCGAGGAGAGCTTTATCGGCTTCGCGACATGGTCGTCCATGCCGGCCTCGAACGAGCGCTTGCGGTCCTCCTCAAACGCATTCGCCGAGAGCGCTATTATCGGAATGCGGCTCGGCGAGCGGCCGGTTCCGGAGGCAAGGCGCATCTCCAGCTCTCGTATCGCCCTGGTCGCGCCGTAGCCGTCCATGACGGGCATCTGGACGTCCATGAGAATCACGTCGAACCTCTCGCCGCCCTCGGAGACGCTCTTCTCGAACTTCTCGACGGCGTCCTGGCCGTTCACCGCGTCCGTGACTTTCGCGCCCTGCCCGGTGAGCAGCCATGTCGCGACTTCGCGGTTCATCTCGTTGTCCTCGACAAGGAGGAAGCTGAGCCCGTTCAGCGACGCCGTCGCAACGTCGGCCTTCTGCGCGGGCTTCGCCTCCTCGTTGCGCTCCTGGAGACGCATGGGGATCTTGGCGACGGCCTTCGTGCCCTTGCCCTGCTCGGAGAATATCTCGACCGTGCCGCCCATGATCTCGACCAGGCGCTTGACGATCGAAAGGCCCAGGCCCGTTCCCTGGATGCCGGAGACCGTCGACGTCTGCTCGCGGGAGAACTCGTCGAACACGTGCTCGAGGAACTCCTTGCTCATGCCGATGCCGTTGTCCTCGACCGTGAGCACGAAGAGCCCGAATCCCTGTCTGTCGCACGGCTCGTCGGCGATGGTCATCTTGACCGCTCCGCCGGCAGGCGTGTACTTGATCGCATTGCCGAGGATGTTTTGCACGACCTGGTCAAGGCGGTTCGCGTCCACTATGACGTTCCAGTTCGCGACGGGCCCTTCCTTTAGCTCGACGGTAAGCCCCTTCTGCGACGCTGAGGATTCAATTATCGACATCATCGCGTGCGCGCGCTCGAGGAGGTTCACGGGCTGTTCCGAGAGCTGGACCTTGCCGCTCTCGATGCGCGACATCTCCAGGACCTCGTTGATCAGCGCGAGAAGATGCTGGCCGGCCATGTCGATCTTCGAGACGAACTGCTTCACCTTGGCGACGTCGCCCGGGGAGTCCTTGACCATCGACGTGTAGCCGAGAATGGCGTTCATGGGCGTTCGTATGTCGTGGCTCATGCTGCTCAGGAACACCGTCTTGGCCCTGTTCGCCGCGTTCGCGGCGTCGAGCGCCTTGGACAGCTCGCTCTGCTGCTGCTCGATCTTCTCGAGGAAGAGCAGCCTCTGGCGCTGGCTGCGCATGTGGGCCTCGTACTTGAGGCGCATGAACGCGAAGGCGATGGCGACGGCAAGCAGTATGGACCCGAGAAGCAGGGCGAGCTGGCCGCCCGTCAGAACGGGACGCTGTACGTTGCGAAGCGCTGTCGTAAGCACGTCGTCGACATCATAGGCCGATATGTGCGCCACGGCCTTCTCGACGGTCGTGCGGAGCAGGGAATCGGTTCTCGCGCCGACGGCCACCGTCACCGGCAGACTGCCTATGCGCTGATCGATCGGCTCGATTGCGAGGCCGGGATAAAGCCCGCGTTCCTGGATGAAGTACTTTGCGAGATGGTAGCTGTCGACAGTGTAGTCGGCCGAGCCGTCCATAACGGCGGAATAGCACGCCGTCCGACCCACGTATATGCGAGGCTCGAAACCGCGCCGGGCGACGACCGAACGCAGCGACTCGGCTCCCTTGAACAGTGCGACGATGCCGCCGGCCGAAGAGCCCGAGTTCGCGCGGCGCACGCGCGCCATGGGCAGATTTATCGTCTTGTAGAGGGGTATCGCGTTGTCGGTCTTCAGGACAGTGCCGCCGAAGCCGATGCGCACCTCGGTGCGACCAGTGTCGAGGCGAGCGCGGGCCGCGTTGTCGTCGACGGGCCAGGCAAGCTCGAACTTCAGGCCGGAGAACGCGGACATCTCGTCCAGAATGTGCCGCGCGAAGCCGACCGCCGAGCCGCTCGACTCGTCGTACTCGGCCAACAGAGGCGTCAGGGGCGAGATGTCGATCTTCACCGGGCGATTGGCGCGGGAGCGAACGTAGTCAATCTCGTCCGGCGTCAGCATCTCGACGCCGGTGCCGTCGGGGAAGAACGACTCGAACAGGCTCTGGCGGAACTCGGGGTGCTCGCGGTCCAGACGCTGCATCACCGCGTCGAACCTCGCCTTCAGGCCCTGGTTGTGGCGGCTAAGTACGATATGACCGGCCGAAGACGTCTGCGTCACGAGCGGCAGGAGGTCGCGCACGTTACTGTCCGGCGCGGTGTAGACGGCCTCGATCCTGCCAAGACGCACGTCACGTTCCGCGTCTCTCAGGCTGGTGTAGTGCAGGACGCTCCACTTTACGCCGCGGGACTCGAGGAACTGCTCAAGCTGCTTTGGCGCAAAAGTGCCGCGAAGTATGCCGACACGCATGCCCTGCCAGGTGTCAGGGCGGTTCAGAAGAAGACGCCCGCCGGCCATCACCATGAGAGACTGGCATGCGGACCCGAGGTCGTCCTTTGTGAAGTCGAAAAGCTTGGTGAGGGCCTGGGACCTGTTTATGCCAGCGACGACGTCCACCCTGCCGCTCTCGATATAGCCCATGGCGCGGACTATCGGCACGGGTATCTCGTCGAGATACCAGCCCGCAGTCTCGGCCAGCTTGCGCAAGTACCTGACGACGTACCCGTCCAACTCGCCGTTGTCGTCGAATTCGCATGTGCCGCTCTTGAGGAACGCGCCGACACGAAGCGTCTTCGACTTCGGGGGCGACACGTAGCCGAGAAAGTGCTCCATCATCGACGTATACCTCGCAGAGTCGTAGACGCGGGCGTACTCGATGGCGCTGTCGAGGAGGTTGCGCAATTCAAGGAGGTTCGGGCGCACGCCGTAGTAGAACTCGAGATTGCCGACGCAGGCCGCCACCGAGAACTCCTCGTTGGTAAGACGGGAATAGCTTATGCCGAGGTCGAAGTCCCCTTTCCTGAGCCCGTTGCGAGGCTCGCCAACCACGGCCCTGCCTTCAAGGTGGTACTTCACCCTCTCCTGGGCCGCGAAGCGTTCGAAGACGCGGGGACGGCCCTCCTCGAGGCCGAAGTAGCCGATGTTCACGAACGGCCAGTCCGAAGGCTTGACGCCGAGGAAGCGCTTGTCGTTCGAGCGGGAGAGAACCGCGACCGTACTGCGCCCGGCAGGGCACTTCGTCAGGCGCTCGCGGACTTCGCGCGACGCGGACTCGCGCGTCACGCCGCATACGACGTCCGCATCGGCAGTGCCGTCGTGTATCGGCACCGCGTCACTCTCGACGAACTGGACGTCCCAGGCCAGGATCGCCGCCAGATGCTCCGTCAGCGCCCTGGAATACATTGCCAGGCCCACATCGGACTTGCCGACCTCGCCATTGGCGTGGGCCACCGCGACCGACACCTTCTCGCGCGGACAGTTCGCATTCACCACTTCGGCACGCCAGCCAGGCTCGGAGGCATTGAGCTGGTCGAACGCGGTGTCTATGCATGACGCCAGCCAGACGTCGCCTACGCGCACGGCGTAGAAGCGGGGCTTCAGGCCGAAATGCGTCACGTCCTCGCACCCGTCCGCAGACAAGGTGGAGTCGTGCACGAGGACATCCGCGCGGCCCTCGCGGCAGAGCTTCGCGAAATCCTCGACGGACGCGCATTCGACCGTCTCGGCGGTGAAGCCGCGGCTTCTGGTGAACTCCTCGAATTCCTTCACCATCGGGACGCCTCCGATGACGGCGGCGCGCATCCCGTTCCATGCGCTGTAGTCGCCTGTCTTGAACCGCGCGGAGGACTTCTCGGGAGCGGACACGACCGAACTGGAGAAACACGACGGATAGGTGGCGAAGACGAACTTCGAGCGAAGGCTGACCTTGTAGAACATCATGTCCACCAGGTCCACTTCGCCGCGTTCGAGCATCTCCATGCACTGATCGATGTCCTTGGCCTCGGCCGCATACTGGATGTCGAACGGCAGATTCGGCCTCAGCTTCTCCATGAGCACGTAGCCCGCGCCGACGGGTTCGCCTGCAGGACCGCGCTCGTAATACCCCTTGCCTGCGCAGACCGCGACCTTCACAACTCTTCTCGCGCGTTCGGCGACGGCGCTGCCGGGAATCGCGGCCGTAAGCGCGCAGACAAGGAAGGCATATCCAAGGAAAACGCACGACGCAAGGGCGGATATCCGTCCTCTGGCAGTCCTAAAACCCGCCAACGCACTACGGCATATGCACATAACGCATGTCACAACGCTCCACATTATACCAAAAACAAGAACATCCTGCCACCCATGCGCAAAAATCCGCCTTGAACGCAAGGCACGAGGCCTCCGCGATCGAAGGCGGGAGCAGAAAAGAGGAAGCAGGGAGCTGAAACAGGCCGAGCCCGACGCGGAGGCCGGAGGGCAGAGCGAGCGTCAGGCGATGGTGAAGTCGCCGACGACGGTGTTCTGCGAGACGTCGTACGTGACGACGTGCAGTCGGCCGTCTTCGACCTTGCAGTCCACGACAGTCGGGAAGAGCCCCGGACCGAAGTCGCATCCGCCGCCGATCACCTGATGCCAGCTGTGGTTCGCGTCAGGCGCGTTGTAGTGGTAGCGGTGACGGTGTCCGGCGAGGACGAGCTGCACGCCATGCCGCTCAAGAACCGGGTTCCACATCCGGTAGCACTCGCCCTGCCACCTCGCGTAGCCGTGAGGCGTGATCGTCGAGCCGTCGTCGTCGTTCTCGGGATCGATCGGCTGCAGCGGAATGTGGCAGCAGACGACCTTGAACTTCGCCGCGGCGATGTCAGGACGGGAAAGCGCCTTTTCGAGCCACGCGGTCTGCGCGCGGCGGTACGGCTCGAAGTTCGCGAGGCCGAACCATTTCGGATGCGCGTCGGGCTTGTCCTCGCCCGTGTCCATGCCGACGAGCGCGATGTCGCCCACGCGCACTGCGAAGTTCCACTTGAGATCCCATTCGGAAGAGTCGCGCTCCGCAGGATGGCGGGGCATGACGACCTCCTCCTTGCGCGATATCCAGCTGCCGCGGAAGTCGTGGTTGCCGCTCTCGAAGCACACCGGGATTTCGGCGGAATAGTCGGCGTCGTCGATCGGCTGGTCAAGGAATATCTTGACGGCGGTGGCCTTGTCCTGCGTCGTGTTGGTGGCGTCGCCGTTCCAGACGGCTACGGACGGCTTAAGCTCCTTGACCTTAGCCGCGACCATCTGGCAGACAGAGGCCTTCGCGTGGGTGTCGCAGAACATCGCGACGTGTCCCTCGGCCGCGGCACCGAGCGTCTTGAAGGAGTGCACCTTGCCGACGACGGCCTCGCCCATCTTCGCGTCGTAGATGTTCGAGTAGTCGGTGAACGGTGTCGTGACGGTGCGGTACCAGTAGCGCGTCGCGGGCCTGAGGCCCTCAAGCCTCACGCCGAGCGCCGCCGTGTCAATCGGCACGAGGCCGTATCCGCCGGACTTGACTGTCTTCGAATTCCTGAATTCGGGGTTGTCGGCGAACTCGACGACGCCCTTCGCAAGCCCGGACACCGCCCAGCTCACGCCCATCGTCGTCTCGCCCGGCGCCTGCAGGCACGGCTCGCCGGCTCTGAACGGCGCTCCGCCGGTGCCAAGGAAAGGATTCCGCGCCGCAGCTTCCGCCTCGGCGCCGCGCGCTCCTTCAGGGACAGCCGCCGCGAACGCCGCCCCGACTCCGATGAAGCTCCTTCTGCTAAGACCCGCCATGACAACCTCCAGTGCCGCTTCAGCTCTTGACTTCGTTCTGCTGCGCGACGAGCCCGTCGGCCCCGTACATCTTGCGCAGCTTCGGCTTCTCGATCTTGCCGGTCGGATTGCGCGGCACATCCGCGAAGATGTACCTGCGCGGACGCTTGTAGCGCGGCATGCCGAGGCAGAACTCCTGCAGCGCCGCCTCGTCGAGCGTCGCGCCCTCCTTCACGGACACGATTGCCGCGGCGATCTCGCCGAGGCGCGCATCGGGAAGGCCGATGACGGCGACGTCCTTGACCGCTGGATTGGCGCGGATGAAGTCCTCGATCTGCACGGGATACAGATTCTCGCCGCCGGTGATGATGACGTCCTTGGCGCGGTCGACGAGGTAGATGAAGCCGTCGCGCTCCTCGGCCATGTCGCCCGTGAGAAGCCAGCCCGGCTCCTTCATGATCTCCGCAGTCGCCTTCGGGTTCTTGTAGTACTCCCTCATCACCCCAGGCCCCTTGAGCGCGAGCTCGCCTACTGCGCCGGGCTCGACCGGAGTCACGCCGTCGGAACCGACGATCTTCGTCTGCCAGCCGTACCCGGCGACGCCGATCGCGCCGACATGGTCGATGTTCTCGATGCCGAGGTGCACGGCTCCCGGGCCAGTGGACTCGGAAAGGCCGTAGTTCGTGTCGTAGTCGTGGTTCGGGAACACGCCCTTCCAGCGGCGGATGAGGCTCGGCGGCACGGGCTGAGCGCCGATGTGCATGAGGCGCCACTGGTCGAGGCTGTAGTCCGAGAGCTTCACGTCGCCGCGCTCTATCGCGTCAAGTATGTCCTGCGCCCACGGCACGAGCAGCCAGACAATGGTGCAGTGCTCCTCCGAGACTGCGCGAAGAATCCACTCGGGCTTCACGCCCTTGAGCAGGACGGCGCGGCCGCCGACGATAAGCGAGCCGAACCAGTGCATCTTCGCGCCGGTGTGGTAGAGCGGCGGAATGCAGAGGAACGTGTCCTCCTTGCGCTGGCCGTGGTGGTTCTGCTCGGTCTTGCAACTGTGCACGAGGCACTTGTGCTGAAGCACTATCGCCTTCGGAAAGCCCGTCGTGCCGGACGAGAAGTAGATCGCCGCGTCGTCCTCGGACGCAAGCGGCACCGACGGCGCCTTGGACGAGCAGTAGCCGATCATCGCCCTGTACGGATCCGCAAACGAGGGGCAGTCGTCGCCGACGTAGAAAAGGGACTTCACCTTCGGCACGGTCTCGAATATCTGCTCGACGCGGCCCGTGAACTCGGGGCCGAACACGAGCGCCGACGCGTCGGAGAGGTCGAGGCAGTACTTGATCTCGTCGGCGGTGTAGCGGAAGTTCAGCGGCACGGCCATGCACCCGGCCCTGAGGATGCCGAAGTAGACCGGCAGCCACTCCAGGCAGTTCATGAGCAGAATCGCTATCTTGTCGCCCTTCTTGTAGCCGCGCGTCAGCAGCAGGTTCGAGAAGCGGCTGGCCTTCTCGTCGAACTCGCGCCACGTCATCTCGCTTCTGAAAGCCTCGATCGGCGAGCTTTCGATGAGCGAATACTCCCTCCATGTCGTGTGCCGGGCCTCAAGCTCCTGCGGATTGATCTCAACGAGCGCGACATCGTCCGGCCACTCGGCCGCATTGCGCGCAAGCATTTCGTCTATGGTGTTGAACTCCTTCATGTCACTCCAGTTTAGATGTCCTTCAAAGGGAATTGCCGGTCCACACAAGGTCGGCAAGGGCGTTCTTGGCCTCCTGCGCGACAAGCGGGTCGCGAGACTCCTTAAGCGAGGAGAACTTCGAGACGGCGGCCTTGATCTTCGCCTCCAGCTTCTTCTTGGCGAGCGCGTCCTTCTTGTTTGCCGGGTCGAGCCTGCGCGCGTCCTTCACGGCCTTCGAGAACTTCACAAGCTCCACGAGCTTCCTGACGTCGGGCGTCTTGCCGATCGCGGAGACCTGATGCTCGTATTCCGCGGCGGCGCGGGGGAACCGCTTCTTGAACTCGGCGAACCTGAGCACCGCGCGCCCGGGCAGCACGGAGATCTCGTGCTCCAGGAACGCCCGCCACTGCGCCTCGTCCCTGGGAGACTCCATGTCCGTTATCGCAGTGACCACGCATTCCGTGGCCCTGCGGTCGTCCGCGCCCCTGTAACAGACCGCGCCCGTGCCGTCGACCACGCACAGCGGCGCGTCGCTCGCGCAGGACTCGAGCGCCGCGCCCGCGTAGACGGGGTACGTCGTGCCGGACGGACGGCCGCGATACGCGCCCATCAGGACGAACGGCTTCGTCTTGAACGCCTGCCACACATCCTCCATCCGCTCCGCAAGCGCCCTGTCGCGGCAGACAAGGACCACCTTGCCCTGCAGATACCCCTGACTGCACTTGCGCCCCGAGACGTAGCACGTCTCGCTGACGTTGGTCCACGCGACCGGCCCGGCACTGGCCGATAGATCCGCAAGCGCGGCGAAAAGAACCGCCGCGCACAGACACGCCGCCCCTGAATGCCTCATGCCCGCGCCCCCTCGAAAGCCCTGGCTATCGACGGGATCGTCCGCTCGAACGAGACGCCGTACCAGTGGTCGACCGCAGTCGCCTCGATCGCCTCGCAGACAATGTCCGCCGCGAGCGCCGACGCCTCGAACGCGCCCATGCCGCGCAGGACCGCACCCGCGAACACGGAGGCGAATAGGTCGCCCGTCCCGTGCGCGCTGCGCGGGTTCCTCGCGTTGAAGTCGTACCGCACCGTCTTTCCGTCCGAAACCGCAGTGCCGAGCTCGTCCGCCTTGAGCGAGACGCCGGTCAGGACGACGTTCTTCGCGCCAAGCGCATGGAGACCGGCGACGAGCGACTCCACCTCGCCCTCGCCGCATCCGGCCGGCATCGGCTCGCGCCCCGTCAGAAGAGCGGCTTCGGTGAGGTTCGGCAGCACGTAGTCGGCGCCCTTGCAAAGCCGCGCCATCTTGGACGGGAAGTCCTGCGCGAAGCCGGGGTAGAGGACGCCGTTGTCGGCCATGGCAGGGTCCACGATCCTGATCGCGCCTTCCGCCGCGCACGTCTTCTCGATCGAAAGTATCGGGTCGATGTGGCTCTCGCACACGTAGCCAGTGTAGAACGCGTCGAACCTGATGCCCTGCGCAACCCACTGCGCCTCGACCTTGCCCATCTCGGAGGTCAGGTCGGCGAAGCTCCACGACTTGAAGCCGCCTGTGTGGTTCGACAGTATCGCAGGCGGAAGCACCGCGCACTCAACGCCGCACGCGCTCACCACCGGCAGCGCGACAGTCGTGGAGCACTGCCCCACGCAGCTTATGTCCTGTATCGTCAGCAGTCTCTTCATCTTTTTCTCAACCGTCATGTTGGAACGGGCTTAGCTCACCCGATGAGCGACAGGAACTCCTGCCGCACCTTCTCGTCGCTTCTGAAGGTGCCGAGCACAGCGGACGTCGTCATCTCGCTGTTCTGCTTCTCGACGCCGCGCATCATCATGCACAGGTGCTTTGCGCGGATGACCACGCCGACTCCCTCCGCGCCGGCCTCGGTCATCACCGCGTCGGCGATCTCCTCGGTCATGCGCTCCTGTATCTGCAGGCGCCTCGCGAACATGTCCACGATGCGCGCGAGCTTCGACACCCCGAGCACCTTGCCGCGCGAGATGTAGCCTATCGCGCACTTGCCGTAGAAAGGCAGCATGTGGTGCTCGCACAGCGAGTACAGCTCGATGTCCTTGAGAATCACCATGTGGTTCGTGTCGCTCGAGAACTTGGCGCCGTTCACGACGGCCTTGAGGCTCTGTCTGTAGCCGCGGGTTAGGTACGTAAGCGACTTCGCGACTCTCATCGGAGTCTTTGCAAGCCCGTCGCGCTCGGGGTCTTCGCCGAGTTCCGCGAGGAGCTCCCGCACTAGCGACGCAATCTTGCGCTGGTCTGGCTCTTTCTTCATAGTATTCGGACGCCTCGCCGCAGGAAGCGCGGCATCAGGCGAATGTTGGAATTATACCATAATCGGCCGATTCGTGCATGAATCAGAGCCCTTGCGCCATCTGGGCGGAGAGACCCCAAAGCGCGACCTGAACGCCTTGCGGAACGCCACGTCGCTCTTCCACCCGCAGAAGTTCGCGACGGCGGCGACCGAATTTTCTCCAGTGCGGCGTACACCATTTTGTCGAACACCTTCAGTCTGCGAGAAGATGCGCGGCGGATGATGCCAAACGGCGGTACGGTCAGCGCTCGCGGCGGCTGCCCCGGATTTGACATCGTTTCGTCGAGGAGCCTGCCCTCGCAAAAGCCGAGACGCTGAAAGTCCGGCCGGGCGCTCGAAAGAGTCGGCGAACACTTCTCGCAGATCTCCGGATCGTCGTCCACCGAGACAACTGCTATCTCCTCGGGAATCTCAGCGCCAGACCGCGCCGCCGCCGATACAGCCGCCGTGCCGATGTCGTCGAGACGCGCCACGCACAGCCCGCCTATACGGGAACCGGTGCCGACGGACGTGTCTGGAACGTCGGCTGGTATGCCGCGGCGCTTGTGCGCGACAGCGGTTTCACCATCTTCGTCCGATAGCGCGCAGCCGCCGCACTCGGCCTTCTCGGTCACGCGTCAGCGCAAACAGGCAAGTCGACCCGTTGCAGTGTCGACTTGGGCGACAACTGATGCGGCAAACCCGAGCGGCAGCTGACGTTTTGACGAGCTGCGGGCGCTCGGACCGGATCATTCCGCGGCGGGCTTTTCCGCAACGGGAGTCGCGATGCCCTCCTTCGGACTGCATTCGCCCTCGGGACCGCGGCGCTCGCCCTTCATTCCTGCGCGGCGCTGCCTGCTCTCGGCGCGAATCTCCTTCATGGCCTCAAGGGCCTTCGAGACCTGCTCGGGAGTGAGAATCGACTTCACGGCGATAAGGCGACGGGCCTGGTCCCTGGCAATCTCCCTGCGGGCGTCGAAGACCTCGTCAATCGCCGCCATAACGGCCGCCTCGTCGATCTTCTCCGCCAGGAGAAGCTCGTTCTGGCGGGACGTGCCCTTGCGGATCTTGTCCTGCAGCTCGCGGGAGGCGCCTCTCAGCAGCACGACCTCGCGCAGCTTCGTCTTCTGCTCGTCGTTCAGGCCGATCTTCTCCGCCACGCCAGGCGTCATGACGGCCCTCATCACCGGATCGGCCAGCATCTGCGCGCCGTCGGGCCTGAAGCGCTGGCCCATCGGCGGCCTTCTGCGACGGGGCTCTTCGCCGCCTGCAGGCGCCTCGGCGAGCACGGAAAAAGCGATTGCGGCGACAGCCGCGGCAACAAGCATCTTCATGTCGAAACACACCTTTCTTTTCCTGGTTAGAGGGCTAATTGCGCATATTGTACCACATTTCCCCGTGCTCCGTCTCGCTGAGCCGAATTCGTTTATCTTATTTCCCCTTGCGCACTTCGGCCGGTTTTGGTATACTACGCGCCAATTTCATCCGCTGAAGGAGCAAAGAAAAGACATGGTCAAACTAAGAATGCGTCGCACTGGCTGCAGGAACCACGCGACATACCGCATCGTTGCAGCCGACGAGCGTAGCCCGCGCGACGGCAAGTTCCTCGAGATCCTGGGCTGGTACGACACCCAGATCAAGGACAACAACTTCCAGATCGACCTTGAGAAGGTCGACAAGTGGCTCAAGAACGGCGCGAAGCCCTCCACGACTGTCGCTTCGCTCATCCGCCGCGCAAAGAACCCCAACATAAAGCCCCACCACGCGACCCCGGCGAAGAACGCCGACGCCAAGAAGAAGGAGGCGTAAGGAAATGGGCATCAAGCTTATCGACAAGATTAACGCCGAGCAGACGGCTTCGCTCGCGGGAAGAGGCTTCCCCGAGTTCCGCACCGGCGACATTGTCCGCGTCTCGATCAAGATCAAGGAAGGCGACAAGTTCCGCATCCAGGACTTCGAGGGCAAGGTTCTCGCGATCGACAACGGCCGCAAGAACGTCTCGGGCAACTTCACCGTTACGAGAGACAGCTACGGCGTCCGGGTTGAGAAGCTCTTCCCGTTCAACTCCCCTTGGCTTCAGGGCATCAAGCTCGTGAAGAAGGGCAACGGATGGCGCGCGAAGCTCTACACCGAGCGCACGTTCTGCTCCCACAAGGCGGTCCGCAAGCTCGTCAAGAAGTAATACGAGCGTTTTTCCGCGGGCGAAAGTGCGGGCGACGGTTCGATCCGCCGCCCGTTTCGTTTGCCCTGGGCGGCCTGATTATGGTAAAATTGCGGCTGTCACGGTGAAGTTTCGGCAAATGTCAAAGGGAGATATCTGAATGTCTGTAGTCGACATGCTCGGCAAGGCGGGCGTTGTGCCCGTCATCGTCATAGAGAAGGAGGAGCAGGCCGTTCCGCTTGCAAGGGCGCTGGTAGGCGGCGGCCTCGGCGTGCTGGAGGTGACGTTCCGCACAAAGGCGGCCGCCGGCGCCATCGCGGCGATACGGCGGGAGGTTCCCGAGGCAGTCGTCGGCGCGGGCACGCTGCTGACGGCGGAGCAGCTGCGGGCGGCGAAGAAGGCCGGCGCGGCGTTCGGCGTGGCGCCTGGCTTCGACCCTGCGATCATCGAAGAGGCAAAGGGAGAGATGCTCCCCTTCTGCCCAGGCGTCGCCACGGCAAGCGAACTGAGCCAGGCGCTCACCGCCGGCTGCCCGATGGTGAAGTTCTTCCCTGCGGAGGCGGCAGGCGGGCCGAAGATGATCAAGAACCTTCTCGGCGCGTTCCGGTTCACGGGCGTGAAGTTCATGCCTACGGGCGGCGTCACGGCCGGCAATCTCGCGGACTACCTCGCGATTCCCGAAGTTGTCTGCTGCGGCGGCACATGGGTCGTGCCGAAGGACGCCCTTGCCGCCGGCGACTACGCCGCGATAGAGAAGCTTGCACGCGAGGCCGCGCAGCTCGTCCGCTCGATCCGCGGCTGAACGCAGTGCTGAAAATCGACATAATAAGCGTCCAGCCGAGGATGTTCTCGGGGTTCCTGACGGAATCCATAGTCGCGCGCGCCGCGAAAAAGGGTGCGTGCGAGATTGCCATTACGGATCTCAGGGAGTTCGGCGAAGGCCGCTGGCGAAAGGTCGACGACAAGCCCTACGGCGGCGGCCCCGGAATGCTCATGAAGTGCGGCCCGTGGTTCGCCGCGGTCGAATCGTGCCTTTCCAGGCGCGGCGACGGTGCCGGCAGGCCCGCCAGGGTCGTAATGACGGACCCAAAGGGAAAGCGTTTCACCCAGCGCGACGCCGAGGCTCTCGCCGCCGAAGACCACATCGTCTTCATGTGCGGGCACTACGAGGGCTTCGACGCCCGGATCGAGACTCTCGCGACCGACAGGTATTCCGTCGGCGACTTCGTGATGACGGGCGGCGAGATCGCGGCGGCTGCAATGGCGGACGCAGTGGTCAGGCTGCTGCCTGGCGTGCTGGGCGGCGGACCGGCTGCGACGTCTGCGGAGAGCTTCGGCGCCTCGGGTCTGCTCGAAGCGCCGCAGTACACCAACCCGCCTGAGTTCAGAGGCATGAAGGTTCCCGAGGTGCTCCTCTCCGGGAACCACCGCAAGATCGAGGAGTGGAAGGCGATGCAGGCGCGCCTGCTCACCGAAAAGGAGAGACCGGACCTTGTTTAGCAGCCTTGCGCTCGCCGCGCTGGTCGTCGCGCACGACCCCGGATACTGCACTTCGCTCGCGAACCACGTGGGCCGTTGGCTTGGCGAAGAAGGCGTGAGCGCGAAAGTAGTCACGCCCAGGGAGATGCCGTCGGCGCTTTCATCGGAGCGGGTTGCGTTCCTGGTCGGGTTCTCCAACCCTTCCGCGGCCGAGATGGAGACCCTGAAGGCGTTCCGCGCACGCGGCGGAAAGCTCGTCGTGTTCTATTCCGCGTCCCCGGCGCTCGGCAAGCTCATGGACGTGAAGCCGCTTGGCTACAAGGCCGCTCCGTATCCCGGAGTGTGGAGCCGCATGGTCTTCGGGGCAAAGTC
>JAEEGL014834731.1_pt1 | contig 15043 bp, 13 predicted proteins | sample 9134231 | NCBI WGS metagenome assembly JAEEGL01 (sample SAMN16246548, study PRJNA631951) | gut metagenome | biome: gut microbiome; feature: rumen; material: fiber-attached | host: Bos | place: Iran: Karaj | collected 2018-10 | reverse complement strand
TATCATAATTGATGTAATATTATTATCTTTCTTTGTATAGTACACATCAATATTATTATTTTTCATTTTTTCGAACCAATAATCAAAATTATAATACTTATTTTTTAAAATATCAAAAATTTTATCATTATAAGAAATGTTATTTATATTAGAATTATTAATTATAATATTTTTTATTAACTTGATTGCTACAACACCATATTTTTTTTGTTTCTCTATTGGATAAAATTTTTCTAAATCTGCTTTTAATTGTTTTTTTGTTACTCCTGAATCAGCTAATAAATCAATTTTTATATTATTAAGTAACTCATCAAAATTATCATATTTCAATATACTATCAACCATTATTAGTATTTTTTCTTCTAATAATGGTTCTTTTTGAAACTCAATTAAATCGCCACTTTTTATATTTTCTCTTTTTTCATCATTTAAACGTATTTCATATTCCTTAGTTCCATATTTAATATAATTGAAATATTGTTCTTTTAATTTCATAATGTGAAGCATATATTTCACCTCAAATATATTATAAAGAAAAATTTTCTTTTTTATTGAATCGATATACTACGAATAAACTCAAAATAAATAGTATATAAATAGTAAATAATATATTCTTATCTTCACCAGTTTTTGGATTAATAATCTCTCCATTAACTCTTGGTATAGGATATTCTATTGTCTTTAATGCAGATATCTCGTTTTGACTATCTTTTATTACATAAGTTAATGTTGCATCACCATTAGTATCATATGGTTTTTTATTTACAAAGTTTTTATCATTAACATCTAACTTAACTCTATATTTTAACGTATAGACATAAACATTATTCATTGATTCCTGTTCAATAATATATCCAGACTTTTTTACATCCCAATGAATTGTATCATAATTCTCTCCAGACTCTATAATTGCACTATTCTCTGCATTTAATGTGTTTTCTCCAGCTAGTGATTGTACTAGTTCACCAGATTTAGAATAGAATCCTAAAAAATCAATAAAATTAGATGTAGTTGTATTTCCAGAAGTTACTGTATCTATTGTAGTCCACACCTCTGGTTTTCTTGTAACAGAAGCATTATTAATAGTAACTAAAATATCATCTATACCTTCTTGAACTTCTTCATTTGTTGAAGCATCATAATAATATCCTGAACCAATACTATATTTTAACCAGTTTTCAAATAATGACACATTTGTATTAAGTGGAAGATAATTATATGTATTTGTACTTTCATCATATATACGACATATCTCCCATTGTAGATTATAAATGTTTTCTTCATTGTTGTTCCATATAGCATTTCTACCACTTATTGTACTTGTTAAATTACCACCTAAATCCCAAGTATAATCACTATCATTTTGAGTTGTAGTATGTCGAGCAATAACAGATCTTGATAACTGATTTATTATTAATTGTTGTCCATTTAAAGACTTTTGATTATTATATGCAAATGGATATGATGTATTAGAGCTTGAAGATCCTTTAAATGTATTCAAACCAACACCAATACTATAAATATTAACTCCATTTTCCTTTAATTCTTCAGCCACATGTCTTGCTCTTAAAGCGCCAGTATCACTATAATAAGTACCATTATTTGTTTTATAATAACTTTCATTACTAAATAATCCCTTTAATACATTATCTTCCATTGTATTTGGATTTATACCAGAATAATCTGTTGGTTCATCAGTAGGCACATAAGTTGTAGGTAACCCATCACTAATTAATACTATATATTTATATTTACCTGTAGCATCTTTTAGCATATCCTTAGCCATCTTAAGTCCTGCTTCTATATTAGTATTTTTTCTTATATCAGAAGAACTATATGTACTTAATAAAGAAAGAATACTATTCTCCATACTTTCATTTATCGTATTAACAGTACTTTGTGAATCTAATACAGTAAGAGGAACTATTTCAACACCACTTGTATTAAATCCAACAATACCTATAGAATCATCTATATACGTTAAAGATTTTGAATAAAAATCATTAATAAAATTCTTTGCAGCAGAAATAGTTAGTTCTGCTTTAGTATTACCTTCACCAAGAGGAACAGCACTATTACCACTAGCCTTTTCACCATCTATGTTATATAGCATAGAATTAGATAAATCCATTAATAATACAATATCTACACTCTCCCCATCAAGTATTTGTTCAATAGATTCTTTAAGTTTAATTTTTAAAGTAATATCAAAAACATCTTTATTATTTGTACCCTCAATAGTTTTACTTACATAAACTCCATCTGTATTCCAAGCAGCATTATTTTCTCCACCTATATTAACTATTTGATCATTACTTGTTTCAGTTTCAAAAGCATAAACAACTGTTTGAAAAGGATAAGATATAACAAAACAAAATATAATATATATATGAATAATCTTTATAAAAATATTTTTCATATTTATAATCCTTTCTATTTTTATTACTATCCATTCTAAAACTAGTATACAACAATAACATATGTATTTCAAATATAAAAAGAATAGTTTTACTATTCTTTTCTACTTTTTAAACACATCTCTTTTTAATAATTTCATCAAGTTTCTTTAAACTAATTGGTTTAATTAAACAATCATCATATACATTTTCTATTCTTATTTTATTAACACCAGATATTATTGCTATTAAAGGAGGTACTTTTACAAGTTTATTTAAGTCTTTTAATAATGTACCAAGTTCTACAAAATCTATATCTCTAATATTTTCATTTACTATAATTAAATCATATACTTGATCATCTTTAATCATATCAATAGCTTTTAAACCACTACTAATACATGTAATATCTAAATTATAATTCTTTAATATATTATTTAGTTTTTTAGATGAATATTCTGCATTATCTAATAATAATACTTTTTTATTTTTACAATCAGTTACTTCAATATTATCACTAGTAATTTGTGATTGTGATAATAATGTTTCATTAGCTATTCTTTGAGGAATACTAACATAAAAACTAGTGCCTGACATATAATGACTTTCAAAACGAATAGTACCATTTAAAGATTCTACATATCTTTTAGTTGATGCTAGATTATATTTTTTACTACTATCATAATAAGCATCATCAAATACTTTATCATATTCTTCTTTTTTAAGACCAACACCAGTATCATATACATTAATATTAAGTATTTCTGTTTCTTTTTGTCTTTTACCAGTTATTTCCAGTGTTACTTTACCAACGCTAGTATTATCAATAGCATTGTATAGCAAGTTAGAAATAATACGTTGTATAGTAGCACGATCTCCCATTAATAAAGATGGAATATTTTGATCTATACTATATTCAAATTTAATTGATTTTTTTGTAACGCTAGGTTCAACAATATTTTCAATACTCTTAACTAATCTATCAATACGATAATTAACGAATCTATTAGATGTTTGATTATCCATAATACTAATAATATTATTACTAATAGAATTTAATCTATCAATACAATTTTTTAATTCTTCATCAGATAAAGTATTACAACTTTCTAATTTCTTATTTAATAAATTAAATGTATTTAAAGGGTTCTCTAAATCACATGTTAATTCACGTAAATAATTTAATTTCATATTATTACTTATATATAAATTGTTTTGATTCTTCTTTAATTCTTCTATAATTAAAAGGTCTTCATTTTCTTTAAAATAGTATATCAAAATAAGTACTAAAATAAATAATGCAGAGAATACAGATATTTCAGAATACATGTATTCAAATATTAATGCAGCAATAAAAAGTACAAATGTTCCGATTATAAAAATATAATCATCCCTATTAAAACTATTTTGATTCTTTATAAGAATAATATAACCATTATATAAAATATATATTATGTATAATAGTAATAAAAAATAAATAGATTCATCATTATAGAAATAAAACATAGTTTGCCCCATTGAATATGTTGGAACAATTATTATAGATAAAATCATTAATATTACAAATACTATAGCAAAAACATTTTTAAAAGATAATATTTTTTTACTATCCCAAAATAATTCATAAAAAGTTTTAGTTTGTTCTTCAATAATTGCTAAAAAATAATAAAATAGTCCAGATATGAAAAGAACAATTATAATTGAATGTAATTTCCACATCAAACTAAATAATATGTTTAAATCATAAACATACGAAATACCTTCAACTATTTCAATTAAAGGTAATGTAATTGATAAATATAACAAAAACACATATACTTTACTTCTAACAGAATTACTATTTTTTTTGTATGAAAAATAAGTGATTATAAAAATAATCATTAATAATACTGCTGAAATACTAAATAATAAATGTGTTAGCATATTATACCTCTTTTTATATTAAATTAATTATTATATAATTCACTATCCTTAAATCCTTGAACGATAGAAAATGAATATATTGTATTATTTTCTTCTGTTTTAATATCTATTTTAGAATTCATTATTTCTAATAATCTATTTGTTACAATCATCTTAATATCATATTTACCATATTTTTTATTAGTCTCAATAAAATCATTTATACTCGACTTTGCTAAATCAATATTTTGAGCAATACCATTATTTTTAACAGTAACAGCTAACTCAACTTTCTTTTGATCATGCTGTTTACTTGCAATAATTAGATTAATACTATTTACTTCTTGAGTGTTATTAATAGCATTATATAATATATTAATAATTGCTTTTTCTATTTTACTAACATCACCAATATAGTTTGAAAGTGTTTTATCTTCAACAACTAAATTAAAACTTATGTTTTTAGTTGTTGCTACTGGTTGTACTTTATTTTTAATATTATTTACAAGGGTACTCAACTTATATTGACTATTTACAGGAGCACTATTTAATTCTACAGAGAATATATCTTTAATATTTACTATATAATCATCAATTGCCACAGCAGTAGGATATATTTCCTTACTATCTTTTTCAATCATTGCCCTATTTGGTACTTTGTTCATATATATTTCATCATTATATAGAACTAAATCGTTTAAAGATTGTCCCAATTGATAAGTTACTTTATTTGCAAGCTTATTTCTTCTATTATTTATAGTTAATAATCCAGTATTAGTTGTACTCAACTTAGTTACAAGTTCTTTATCTTGGTTAGAGGTTGTATTAAATATAACTAAAACTAATAATGAATAAATAAATACAGTGTCTTTAACAATATAACCAGTGAGTTTTTCAAAAATAAATATAGACATATATATAAAGAATATTAAAAGACATAAAGCAAAAAATCCTTTAGGCATTTTTTTCCTAAATACAAGAACAATAAATAGTAAAACCATATTTGAACCTATAGCATAAAAGTTATAAACAGTATTCAATGTACCAGTTAATACATAGAATTTACCATTAGTTTCAAGAGCAACATCTATGTCTAAGAATATACAGCAAGCAAGTGCTGCTAATGATAAAACAATATTGACTAAAGTTATAAAAGAAAACTTAGATTTACTCTCCGGCTTAATATATTTAATAACATAAAACATTACAGATATATTTAAAAGAAATCCTACTAGTATATAAGTTCTATATACAAACATTTCATATGATGGGTTTTTATCCATAATCATATTTAAAACATATTCCATAATATTTAAGACTATAGTTAAAAAGTATAAGAGCAAAAACTTTGAATTATTCATCGAATCATTTCTTTCCTTATACTTAATAAAATACACTAATCCAACCATTACTAACACAATAGATGATGACCAAACCAAAGAAGTAGCAGCTATAAAAGGACTAATTTGTGAGCCACTTAGTATTTCCATAACGCATCATCCTCTACTATTATTTTGTCTTATATCCTAGGCCTTCTAGCCATTTTTTTATATTACTGTCTGAAGTAGCAACTTCAGTACCATTAATTGCTAAACCATTTAAACCTTTTTCTTCTGGAACACCAATAAGGCTATATAACATCTTATATGTACCAGCACTACCAGATCCAGCATGAGTATTAAATGGAACTATAACTTTATTTTTTAATACATCTCTATTATCATTAACAAATGACTTAATTATTTGTGGATATGAAGCATGCCATATTGGATAACCAATAAATACTACATCATATTCATCTAAATTATTTATTTGGTTTTTAATTTTTGGATAAGTATCTCTATTATATTCAATTTTAGTATATCCATAAAGTTCATTTAAATCAGTTGGATAAGGAGTTTCAGGCTCAATTTCATATATATCAACTGTATCAGCATCTATAAATGATTGAATTTTTTTAGCCATAATCTCAGTATTACCTACAGTTAATGTAACTTTATTTTCAATATTAAGATTCTTACCATAATTTTCTCCATCGTGAGAAAAGAAAACAATTAATGTTTTAGTATCTTCGTTTATAATACCTTTTTCAACATCTGTACCTTTTTTATTTTCAATAAAAATTGTTGCAACTAATGCAATTGCAACTAATGCAACAATTCCAAAAATAATAATTGGTCCACTCTTTTTAGGAGCATTTGCTGCAGGAGTAGCAACTGGTGTTGTTGGAACTTGAGCAGCAAATTGATCATAAGTAGGAGTAGGATTAGGCATAGCAACATTCGGAGTACTAGTAGCATCTACTGGTGTACTAGGTACTTGATTATTTTGATTAATATTATTGTTATCTTCCATAATTTACTCCTTACCCTAAAAAGTTATTTATATTTATTATTATTCACTTACATTACTACAGAATGGAGTCCATCCTGAATCTTTTTTACCATTTGACATATAAATACCATCATTAGTATCATCTTCATCTGATAAAACTTTACTATCACCAATTCCCCATCCGTTTCCTTCTGTATTTGAACCAAAAATTTCATTATTTAAATATTGATAGTTGTTACCATTACCAGTTATAACAACATTCTTTGTAGTTAAATCTGTTGATTTAATATTATGTTCATCACCAGCATCTACAATATATCTAGTACCATCTGATAAAGCTACATAATAACTCTTATCAGTAATACCTACTCTAATCCATCCTGCAACTTGTGTTGTATCTTCAACATCTAATTTTATTTCATTATCGTTACCAGTATCGATAAATACATAATAATATGCAGGTCCTTCATAAGCATTTGTTGTAGATAATTCTGAAGGTTTTAATGTTTTAGTTTGATCTTTAGCATCTTGACATACAATATTATCTGCTGACCATAATTTGTCTACAGCATCTACATATTTGTTAGCTAATGCTAAAAATTCTTTTTCTTTTGTATCGTCAACAACTGGTGTTGGAGTTGGTTCTGGTGTTTCTTCTTCTTCATCTTTATTACCAAGTAAGAAGTATAGACCTACACCTGCACCTGCTAATACCACAACAACAATTATGATAATTAAAGCTAAATTACTTTTTTTCTTTGGCTCTGCAACTGGTGTTGCTGGAACACTACCATCTGCTGGAGGAGTTTCCATTGTTGGAGCTACTGCTGGAGCAGGTTCTACTGTAGTATCTACTAAAGGACTTGCTGGCATTGGCTCTGGAGCTGGTTCCATTACTGGAGCTGGCTCTGCAACTGGTGCTGCTTCTACAGGTACTTCAGGAGTTACCTCTGGTGCAGCTTCTAAAGTTGGAGCAACTTCTGGTGCAGCTTCAACTACTGGAGCTGGTTCTACAGCTGGTGCTGGTTCAGCAACTGGTGCAGCTTCAACTACTGGAGCTGGTTCTACAGCTGGTGCAGCCTCCACAGATACTTCAGGAGTAGCTTCTGGTGCAGCAACTTCTGGAGCAGGTTCTACAACTGGAGCTGGCTCTACGACTGGTTCTGGAGCAGTCTCTACAGTTGGTTCAGGACTTACTTCTGGTGCAGCAACTTCTGGAGTTGGTTCTACAACAGGAGCTTGTTCTATAGTTGGTTCAACGTTGTTTAATTCTTTTTCTTCATTATTCATATATACACCTCTTATTCTATTATGAAATAATTATATAATATTTTTGCTATATATGTCAATTAAAGTTTTCTACATTTTCGTAAAAAAAAACTAATTATTTTAACAATAATTAGTCTATTTTAATTCTTTCAATATTTATTACTTCTTTTAAACTATTATAAGTTACCTTAATTACTTCAGGATTATTCATATTGCCAATAATTATAGGCTTTCCATTGAAAGAAATATTAAATAGTTTTCCATCATAATTAAAATCACAAATGTTTTGTAAAAAAGATAGCAACATTACACCATGTATAACTAAAACAAATCTTTCATTAAGATTATCTAACTTTTCATTAATAAAATCATTTAATCTTTTATCAACTTGATTTAATGATTCACCTAAAGGCATATGAAAGTTTTTATTATTAAATGATTGAATATTAAAATCTTCTGGTAATTCACTAACAGTTTCAATACCCAAATTTCTTTCTTCTATTCTAGGTTCAATCTTCATAAGAACATTATTCATTTCAGTAATATATTTTGCAGTTGCAATACTTCTTATTGAATCACTAACAAATACATTCTTGATTCCCCTAAAATCATCTACATTACAAAGTTTACTTGCATTTCTTTCGCCCTCTATGGATAAAACCATATTTCTATTATAGTCTTTCCAAGGAGCATTCTTGTAATCTTTATAATTATCTATTTCTATAAATGGTCCTGAATGTCTAACTAAATATATTTCTTTATTCATAATCTATCCTCTCATATAATTTATTATATCATTTAAAAAGTAGATAATCTATCTACTTTTATAATTATTTATTATTTCTTCCATATCTTTTATTAATTCACTAATACTTTCATTTAAATTCCATACAGCATCTTCAGAAAGTACACCTGCTTTTATAGACCCAAATTTACCTTTATTATATTTATCTATATCATTAAACCATGCATTGCTTCCATAATAATTATTTAATTCTTTAAAGTTTTCACTTTCATTTTTAAAATTAGTAATTGCATTACCTAATTCACTAACACTTTTATAAATAGAATCTAATCTACTCTCATTTAATTCTACTCTATTCATTAAAACATTTCCTTTACAGCACATATTTTATCAGATAAACATAATATAATACTTTCTTTATATTTTGGTATTCTTAAATTAAGAGGAAACATATGTGTATATATCATATTCTCTTCTATTTTATTAAGACCAAAATCTCTTTTAGCATTAATCATAGCCACTCTAGCATGATGAAATCCATGTAATCTATGTGATTTATCATATACATGCCAATCATACAAGAAATAATCATGTAATAAACAACCTCTAACTAGAGTTTTATAATCTACTTTTGCTTTTAATTTTTTAGCTATTTTTATTGACATTAAAGCTACATTAATTGTATGATCATAAACACTTACTTTTCCATGTTGCATATATTCTTTTTGACTAATATATTTTTTATTATTTAATATATCACTCGCAAAACTTTCTAATAATTTATAATTATCCATAATTACTCCTAATTAGTTCTATAAATATTAGATTCTACTTTAATAGTATTATCAAATTTATGGAATATATAAGTTATAAAGTAATTTAATATTTTATAAATATAGAATGAATCAATAGCAAGTACAAATACTATTAATATACTAACTCTATCTAAAGGTAATATATTAAAGAATTCTGGTTGGAATAACAAACAATATAAGAATCCGCAAGTCATTACAGTAAATAATGCACCTCTATATAGATTAATTGGATGACATATTTTAAATAAATAATATAGCCCACTAATAGTAGTTAATATAACACTTATACTACTTTGAAGTTCATAACTAAGGCCAAATACTTTAGAAAATGCAGATACTAATACTACATTAAATACAACCATTAATGCTATCGGTAAACTCTTAGAAAATATTTTAAATAAGAAATTTCCTTTAACAAGTTCACTATTTGGTTCAAGAGCAAGTATAAATGAAGGAGCTCCTATTGTAAATGTTGTAATAAATGTTAATTGTATTGGTATAAAGAAATACTTTTGAAATGATAATATACTAAATATAATTAACATAATAGTATATAAAGTCTTAACAAGTAATAATGAAGCACTTCTTTCTACATTATTAATTGTTTGTCTACCTTCAGCAACAACTTTAGGAAGAGAATTAAAGTCATCATCTAAAAGAATTAATTGACTTACATTTCTAGCAGCATCACTACCAGATTTAACAGATATAGCACAATCACTTTCTTTAAGAGCTAAAACATCATTAACCCCATCTCCAGTCATCGCAACAGTATGACCTTTTTTCTTTAAATATTTAACAATGAATTTCTTTTGTTCAGGTCTACTTCTTCCGAATATTTGATTATTATCAATTACACTTTCTAATTCTTCATTAGATAAATTACTAATATCTACTCCCTTTATATCATTAAGACCTACTTTACGAGCAATAGCAAGTACAGTTTTAATATTATCTCCTGATATTATTTTAACTTCTACATTATTCTTTTTAAAATAATCTAATGTTTTTTTAGCAGATGGTCTAATTACATCTTCTATTAATATATATCCGACACATTCAATATTCTTAAGTTTTTCATCAATATGACCTTTTTTAATACCAAGAGCAAGTACTCTATAATCTTCAACATAATCATTTATTTTAGAGTCTACTCTATCTCCTAATATTATATCAGGTGCTCCTAAGTATAAAGAGTATTCATCAAATTCAATTGCAGAATATTTTCTAGAAGATGAAAAAGGTATCATATTTTTAGATTTAACTTTATTACCAGTAAAATGTTTTTTTAGAGCACTCATAGTTTGATTATTATCTTCACTAGCTAAAGTATATCTTTTTAAATATTCTTCTATTTCAAATTTAGAATATTTTTTATTATCAATAACATCTTTATATTCCATATCACCACTAGTTAAAGTACCTGTTTTATCTAAACAAATAGTATCAACCCTAGCTAATATTTCAATAGCATATAATTCTTGTACTAAAACATTTACTCTATATAATTTAATAACACCTACAGCCATTACAGAAGAAGTTAATAAGATTAATCCTTCTGGAATCATACCTATTAATGATGCTACTGTTGTAAATATACTTTCAGGTAAATCACCAGTTATTTTATATTGATTAATTAACATAACAATACCAATTGGTATAATCATAGCTGATAATATTTTTAACATTTTAGTAAATGATCCCATTACTATTGAATTAACATTCTTTTTATATTTTGCTTCATTAGTAATTTTAGCTACATAGTTTTCTTTACCTACATGAATTACTTGAGCTATTGCATTACCAGAAATAATAAATGATCCACTAAGAAGTTCATCACCAACAGTCTTTTTAATAGCGTCACTTTCTCCAGTAATTAAGCATTCATTTACTTCTATTTCACCTTCTAAAACAACACTATCAGCCACTATTTGATGTCCTAAAGATAATTTAATAATATCATCTTTAACTATTTCCTCTAGTGCTAATGAAACCACTTCACCATCTCTTATAGTATCTACTTTAGATTCTGAAACTACAGATAATCTATCTATAATATTTTTTGATATTATTTCTTCTACTATACTTATAATAGAGTTAACAATAATTATTCCCATAAACAAACAGTTTTTAAGTCCATTTAAAATATTACCATTTATTGCACTAGCAATAAAAATAGCAAGACCTAATGCTAAGTTTAAAAAGTTAAAATAAGTAAAGAAATTATCTCTGATTATTTGTTTAATAGTTTTAGTTTTAGGAGCATCATTATAGTTGTTTAACCCTGCTCTAAATCTATTTTCTACTTCTTCACGAGTTAATCCTTTATTAACATCTATCTTCTTCATAACAACATAACCTCTCTAGATATTATACCATAAATTAAGAGAATTAAAAATGTTGATAATAATTGTTATCAACATTTTTTATTTGATTAATCTCTATTTAATACAGACATCTTATCATCTTCAACTAATACTAAGTATCCATAATCTACATCATATGCAGTAACATATGATTTATTATTAGCTTTATCTCCTAGTACTAATAATTCAGGTGAAGATTCAGATGCTAATAAGTATGATTTCATTTTAGCTTTAATACCATCTAAATAAGAATCATCATTAGACATCTCATCTTTCTTTAAGAACTCATATCTTAAAATAATATTATTACTATCAATAGTATTTATAAAAGCTAATACAAATGCATCTTCAGTATCTGCAATAATATAGTCAGTTATATTAGTATCAAGTAATTCTACAGAATAACCTGTATTATTATTTTTTAATACTAATGTTTCATCATTCTTTTTAGATAATGTAAATGATACTTTTTCTTCTATAGTTGGTAAATCTACATTTTGTGGTTCAATTACTTCTTCTACTGTTGTTTCATTTGTTACTACATTATTACTTTCAATTGGTACACCATAATCTGTTGCTTTGACTATAGTATGATCCATAGAATATGTTTCATATGTATCACTTAAAATAGAGTATTCTGAAATACTAATATTATCATATTTAAATGTTTTACCAAACTCAGTAGTAGTAAATCCTTGTACTAATGTAAATACAAAGAATAAGAACATAGATAAAAATGCTAGTCCAATTACTTGACCTTTTTTAGGTTCAGCATCTATATCTTTAATATATGGAATTATATTAATAAGTTCACTTGCAACCATTAGTAATGCAAAAATTAGCCCTATTACTGAAAAAGATGTTATTGCTTCTCTAGATTCAGTTAATGGTACAATATTTCCTAAAAATAGTGAAAAATCCCATAAACCATGAATTACAACTACTGACCATATATTCTTAGTTTTATAATATATTAATCCAAATAATATACCAGTTGCTGATGCAGTACATGCTTGAATAATAGTAGTAGGAACACTTTGTCCCATATTATATATGTTACCTAAATGCATTAATCCAAAGATTAAACCACTTACTATTATTGAATACCATATACCCTTTTTATCATTACCAAAACGCTCTAAAAATTCGTTTAATAACCATCCACGGCATAAGAATTCTTCAGCAACGCCTACTAAGAAGCAACCAACTAACAAGTTGATTACCGGTAATCCTCTAAATAAACCACCCATTGCTATTCCATACATTAGAGTGAATAAAATTATTCCTAATAAATAGAATGCTCCATAATAAAAACCTTTTGTAAATTTTTCTCTCTTTTGAGTAAATACATAAGAGTTTTTAAATAATAACATTACTATTAATACTAACGCAGAAAGAACTGCTTCACTAATTACTAATCTTCCTTGAGGATAATTTAGTATAGCATCAAGTATAGTATTACCTGCAAATCCCCATATAATGCCTTCAGCAATAATAATGAAGACAAAAAACATAAATATAGTAAATAATATTTTATTAGGTTTCTTTTTAGCCTCTTTAGTATTATTTTCTTTTACTTCTTCCATTCTTTTTCTCCTATTCTGTTACTGTTTCAGTTGTTTCTGGAACAGTTTCATCTAATTCTGTTGATTCAGTTACTTCAGGTTCACTTTCTTCTGGAGTTTCTATAACTGATTCTTCTTTTTTCATTTGATCTTCTGTTAAATAATCAGTTGGAATTTCTAATTCTTGTCCCATATATTGACAAGTAGCGAAGCCATCCCCATTATCTACACAATCAGTTGCTTTTGACATTGCAGCTAAACCTAATAAAGAAAGACCAACAAAAACAACACTAATAATACCTATTACTATTGCAGCAATTGCCATTCCTTTAGCATCTTTCTTACTAACAAAACCAAGAACTGCAGCACATGCGCCAAATAATAATGCCACGCACTCAAGAATCATAGTTGCTTTTATTGTTTCAAATCCAAGTACGAATGGACATAATGATAGAATTGCTAAAACTAATGCTACAATTGCTAAAGTTTTTTTATTATTTTCTTTTTCTTCCATAATATGTACCTCCTTCCAACTAATATTTATTTTAAACAGAAATCTGTTTAAACCTTATTTGTTATTATCTTTTTCTTCTTCATCTGCTTTTAAAAGTTTAATAATCATTCTTTCATTTCTTAAACTTTCTTGTATTTCTTCATGTAATCTTTCTAATATTAATTCACTCTTTAAATCAATTTGATAATCATTTTGATTTCTAATACTATCTTTTTTAGCTTGTCTATTTTGACTCATCATAATGATAGGTGCTTGTAATGAAGCTAAACATGATAATAATAAATTTAATAAAATAAATGGATATGGGTCCATAGCTCTTCTCATAATAACCAAATTAATTATTATCCATGATACTATAAAAAGTGAAAACCCTATTATAAATCCCCAAGAACCAGCAACTTCAGATAATTTATCAGCAAGTTTTTCGCCTTTTGTTAGATCTTTATCTTCTTGTTTATCTACATCAATTGTAATAGGTCTATCAATCAACATTTCAATTAAATCATCTTCATCCTCAGCACTAATTTCTTGTTTTAATAATCTTTTTACTATTTCTTTTTTATTTACTGTCTTTTCCATAACTCTCTCCTATAATAATAAATTATATCACAAATATAAAAAGAGTAAAATCATTTACTCTTTCTCATTACACTTTTTAAAATATTTTTTAAATTATCATACTTAATTATTTTAATTGCTTCATCATAACTACACCATCTATATTCTTCTATTTCACTTTCTTGCATTTGAACATTTTCATTTACTGGTATAGCTTTATAAAATACTACTGTTTTATTTATATTATCAAAAGAATATTTATTTTCATATCTAATAGATTCATCTATTTTAACATCTATTCCTACTTCTTCTTTTACTTCTCTTAATGCAGTTTCTATTTCTGTTTCATCCTTTTCAGTATGACCTTTTGGAAATCCCCAGAAATCCCTACCTTTTTCATAAACTAGTAATACTTTATTATCACTGTTAATAATAATGCATCCACAGCTTTTCTCATTTATCATTTTTATCAACTCTTCCAAATTTACTAAATGGGAATAATCTAAAACTTACTCTTCCAACTATCTCTTTTTTAGTAAATGGACCTAATACTCTACTATCCTTTGATACTGGTCTATT
>JAEEGL012810363.1_pt1 | contig 15043 bp, 11 predicted proteins | sample 9134231 | NCBI WGS metagenome assembly JAEEGL01 (sample SAMN16246548, study PRJNA631951) | gut metagenome | biome: gut microbiome; feature: rumen; material: fiber-attached | host: Bos | place: Iran: Karaj | collected 2018-10 | reverse complement strand
TTATCCTAGTATTGAGGAAAACTATCGCAGACGTCATACAGAATCTAATTGGGATAATATGCTTGAATTTGTCAGGGTTCATTGTTCGGATGATTACGAAGAACTGTCTCATTTTTTTAAAACAACCTCGCTTTATTCCCCATGCAATATGTTCATCATGCGTCGTGATGCATTAAATGATCTGTGTTCATGGCTGTTTCCTATCCTTTTTGCTGTTGCAGAAAAGGGAGGAGAACTTGAAGACAATTATCAGAATCGATATCCCGGATTTATTTCGGAAAGACTGATATCTTTCTTTTTTGACAAGAACAGAGACAGGTACAAAGTTGTTTATGCGGATAAAGGCTTTTTGAATTAAAAAGAGGATATATTTGTGTTTGAAGGAAAAATAGTTATAGCATATGGCATCGGATTCTATTATGAAGCAGTCAAAGAAGTAGTAAACTCATTTCTTAAAATAGATTATCTTTGTGACAAAAAATGGGACGACAGTGATATAGATTCTTATGATGGAATTCCGATAATCAAGAGGAAAGAACTTGAGACGATAACGGATTTTGTGATGGTGGCATTTACCTGTAATGAGCCTCTTAAGCAAGAATTAATTGAAGAGTTCGGCCGCGAAAACTATGAATATTATTTCGCGATGGATTTGTTGGGAGCGAGAACTGTTACGGGCAAAGATATTAAAGCAGAAGGACATAGTGGTGTATGCAGAGTAGGCACTAATACTGTTTACTATGATGAAACACTTCCGGATAATCTTTTTATTCGATTTTCCGGGATTAATGGAGAAGTAACTGTCGGGCGTAGTTTATCAATAGAATATGCACACTTAATAATAGGGAATAATGGGAAATGTATTATAGGTAACAATGTACGATTGATTGGATTAAATGCAAATATTGCAGGCGCAACTCTCTCGATAGGAGATGACTGTCTGTTTGCACATGACACTGATATTCGTACACATGATTCGCATTTCATATTTGATAAAACGACACATAAAAGAATCAATTATCCCAAGGATGTCATTATAGGACCTCAAGTCTGGATAGCTGCCGGTGTGCGATTACTGCCGGGCGCAAATATCGGAGCAGGATCGGTTGTCGGTGCTAATGCGGTAACATCTTCTCATTTTGGCGATCATGTTGTAGTTGTAGGAAACCCTGCAAAAATAATACGCGAAAATATCATTTGGAGCAAAGACAATTCACAGTATGCGGATTGGGATTGTTTCGAACAATGTATTTCCGATGATGCGCTGAAATATTAGTATTGTCATTTGTATATAGGGTTAAGAAATCGGTGGTTTTTCCGATATAATATTACAGTGAGTTGTCATTTTCACTTCTGATATTCACGATTAACCAAGGAAGGTATCGTTTGCATGAATATAACAGTAGTTGGAATGGGTTATGTGGGTCTGTCTTTAGCAGTTCTTTTGTCACAACAGAACTTTGTTACTGTTGTAGACATTAACGCTGATAAGATTGATAAACTAAACCGCTGGCAAAGCGTACTTAAAGATGAATATATAGAGAAATATTTGTCCGAGCATGAATTGCGAGGACTTTCATTACATGCCACGGCTGAATACAGCGCAGCTTATAAAAATGCTGATTATATCATAGTAGCTGTTCCGACAAACTATGATCCTGTCAAAAATTTCTTTGATTGTTCTCTGGTCGAATCGACCGTTTTCAAAATAAAAGAATGTACTTCTGATGCTACGATCATTATCAAATCTACTATTCCGGTTGGCTACACTCAATCTCTTAAAAATACGACCGGATATGGCAAAATCCTGTTTTCTCCCGAATTTTTGCGTGAATCAAAAGCATTATATGATAACCTGTATCCTTCGCGAATTATCGTCGGTTGCGATGAAGCGCAACAGCAAGAGGCGAGAGTGTTCGCAGATCTTCTTAAAGCAGGTTCGTTAAAAGAAAATGTTGAAACTCTCATAATGGGAACAACAGAAGCTGAAGCTGTAAAGCTTTTTGCTAACACTTATCTGGCACTCAGAATATCCTATTTCAATGAACTGGATACATATGCGGAGATGAAGGGTCTTGATACAGCCAAGATTATTCATGGGATTAGTCTTGATCCTCGAATCGGTGATTTTTACAACAACCCGAGTTTTGGATATGGTGGTTACTGTTTGCCCAAAGATACCAAGCAGTTACTCGCAAATTATGAATCAGTACCGCAGAATATGATGTCTGCTATCGTTGAATCAAATCGTACACGCAAAGATTTTATAGCAGACAGAATACTTGAGAAAGCAGGCGGATACAGTTATTCACAGGGCCAATATGATGTGGATAAAGAAAAATCGGTTACAATAGGTATTTACCGCCTGACAATGAAGACTGATTCAGACAACTTCCGCCAATCTTCAGTGCAGGGTATCATGAAGCGAATTAAGGCAAAGGGCGCAACTGTAATAATCTATGAGCCTTTGCTTGAAGACGGTTCCACATTCTTTGGCAGCAAGGTTATAAATAACCCTAAGGCGTTTAAAGAACAGAGCGATGTAATCGTTGCCAATCGTTTGGATGAGAATTTGGACGACTGTCTTGATAGAGTATATACAAGAGATATTTACGGGAGAGATTAAATCACAAAAGTTTGAGGCTATTTGTTTTTGCGTCAATTTAATCTGAAAGGTTGTTTAGAAACTATATATAATAACTGTTTAGTTTCATAGGAGAGAAATTGTGGAATCAAAATTGGAATTATTGGCAAGAGATATTTTTGATCAGATAGATATCTGTAAAACAATATTAAAATATGACAGGGTCTATATATATGGCGCCGGATATGTTGGAAAGAAGATATATGAATATTTTAGTGAAAAGGGATTTGCATACAAGATCAACTCATTCGTTATAACAGGGGAAACTGAGAACGAAAGTTATGATTATTTGGGTAAAAGAATTCAAAGTATAGATAATGTAGAAGCATCTGATAAAGACGTATTTTTGATCGCTACAAAGAAAAACATAAGAAATGAATTAATTATTGAGTGTAAGAAAAGGAAATTCAATTATATAGAAATATACCAATATGATGACAGAAATTGCTTGTATTATTCTCAAATGCCACAGGAAATCTATCCATTGGAGATATCATATTGGTATAGACAATGGACGGGAAGAGAGATAGATATCTACAATCCAAAGTCTTTTAACGAAAAAATACAATGGATTAAAGCATTTGAAGATGACAAAAGAAAAACGAGATATACCGATAAATACTTAGTTAGAGAACATGTTAAAGAGACTATTGGAGAAGAGTATCTGATCCCATTGATCGGAGTATGGGATGATTTCGGACAAATTCCATTCGAATCGTTTCCCGATAAATTTGTGCTTAAAACAACTCATGGTAGTTCACAAAATATTATTGTGAATAACAAGAGTAAGTTTGATAAAATCAGTGCTCAAAAACAGTTTAAGGAATGGCTAAACTTCAACTATGCCTTTTTGGCATTAGAACGTCATTATTCTGATATTAAACCGCAGATAATTGCCGAAGAGTATATAGAAGATGAGTTTCATGAACTGCTGGATTATAAAATATGGTGTTTTGATGGAATAGTTAAATTTATACAGGTAGATATTGACAGATTCACTGATCACAAACGCAATCTTTACACCCCGAGATGGGATTTGTTGCCATATGAAATTTGTTTTGAAAAGAGCAAGAAAAAACTCGACAAACCCCGAAATTTGGAAGAAATGATATCAGTCGCGGAAAAACTATCCCAAGGTTTTAATTTTGTGAGAGTTGATTTGTATTCGGTTTTCAATCATATCTTTTTTGGAGAATTAACATTTACGCCCGGCGCAGGTGGTGAAGAGTTTAGACCATTTGAGTTTGGAAATATGGTTGGCGAGTGGTTTAAAATATCTTAATAGGAGTCTATATGGTGCACTTAAATGAAATTGAATTAGATTATTCTGTTCGTGAAGAAATACTTCCGATGCTTACTCACATAGAAGGCGAACCTGAAATGAATGAGTTTGATTCAGCATTTCTGTGTGGAATACTAAATCGATTCAACCCAACTAAAATTGTTGAAGTAGGTATTGCGGGTGGAGCGACCAGCGCTATTATTACAAAATGTATGTGTGGAAAAGGGAATGATTTCTCCCAGCATTCTATTGATTTGAACGAGCGTTTTTATCGCGATAACAAAATTGTCTCGGGATATTTGGGTCAGCAGGCAGATGCTTTGTTAAAAGGAAGTAATTCTTTTAATCATGAGTATCATTTGGGAAAAGTGGCTTGTTCTTTCATGGATACTATTGGAGACCAGATTGATTGTCTGATTTTAGATACAGTTCATTCCTGTCCCGGAGAATTATTGGATTTCATTACACTATTACCATATTTGAAAAATGGGTGTGTGGTTATACTGCACGATATTGTCTACAATCATTTCAGTCGGGAGCGAGGAAAGAGAGGCTTTTCAAACACAATTCTTTTTTCAGCTGTTTCCGGCGAAAAATATATGAATAATGATACAACAAACAAAACTGAAATGCCCAATATCTCAGCTTTTGTAGTTTCTGATGAAACCAGAAAAAACATATATGATATTTTTGTTGCCCTGCTAATTACCTGGGTATATATGCCGGATGAAAAGCAGATTGGTGATTATAGAAAATGCATTGAAAGATTCTATCCCAGAGATTACATAAATATATTTGAAGCCTCTATTGAGCATAATAGTGCAGATTTAATTGTATATGGAAGAACATATGAGTTTCCTTTTCAGTGGCTGCCACGCGAAACCCGAGTAATAATCTATGGCGCCGGTAAGGTCGGGATGGAATATGTGCAAGAAGTTAAGAAAAAGAAAGACATAGAATTGATAAAATGGGTTGATAAGAATTACGAAAACATTGGTGTACCTTGGGTAGAAAGTGTCGATTCTATTCTGGATATTCCGGATGATCAATATGATTATGTCGTAATAGCGATAGAGAATGCTGATATTGCCAAGGAAATAAAAAGAGATTTGATTAAGATGAGTGTGAAGCCCGATAAGATTTTTTGGAGAAATCCAATAATATTGTAATAGGAGGATTATTGTGGATTCAAATACAATGAATATAGCATTAACGACTGCTGATGATGATATGTTTTGGATCATGGTTGTTGAAATACAATCAATTCTCAACTATCTCGACGAAAAAGTGGACTGCATATTTCATATATTAACCACTAACGGGTTTAGCCCTGAAAAAAAGCATAAACTTGAAGAATTGAAAGAAAAAAATAATTGTGAGTTTATGTATTACGAGGTTGAGCATTTATTTGAAAACGCTAACGTTCATACGCAGGATATTAATATAAACATACAAACATATTATAGATTGATTATTCCTGAAATAGTAAAAGCAAAAAAATGCTTATATTTAGATACTGATATAATTTGCTGTGGAAGTATTGAGGAATTGTATGAGACAGACATTACAGATTATATGATAGCAGGAGTAAAGGCTCCGGGTTATGTAAATAGTCCTAACCCGTCAGAGTATTGCCAAAGGAATGGGCTGGTATCTTTAAGCGGCTACATAAATACCGGAGTTTTACTGATGAATTTGGAAAACTTACGCAATTCCGGATTTTCACAAAAAGCCATGGTGGAAATGGAGAAGTATCATGATTCACAAGATCAGGATATTATTAACAAATTATGTTATGGAAAGATTTTAGAATTGCCATTTAAATATAACTTGATGACTATGCAATATGAGCGCCAACTTGATGATTATGGGCAAATGTTTGATGCCTTTTCGATAAATGAGGCCTGGTCAGCACCCTTGCTAATTCATTTTGCAGGCAGGCAGAAACCGTGGAGTGACTACAAATGTATATATGCCGATAGATGGTGGGCTTCATGCTTGAATTCTTTGATTAACGAGAAGTTTGTTACTGCTGTCGGTAGGAAAATGCTTTTTTCCTCAGTCTTTTCTAATAGTTTTGACCGGATAGTAGACTGGAAAAGAAGGCTTTGGGATAGAATACGATTTGAAAAGAAAATCTATATTTATGGTGCAGGGCTTATCGGAAAACGAATCGCGCTTATTCTTGAATCTAATGAACTAGATTTTCAGGGGTTCGTAGTAACTAAAACAGATAAAGAGCGCAGTAGTTGGCATGGAAAGCCTATTATGTCTTTTGATTCGGCAAGCAAAGATAATAAAGAAGCATTATATATAATTGGGGTAATGGATGACAAAAAGAATGACATCATTGAAAATTTGATCAATGCGGGGTGTTATAAGTTTGTGGTATTGAATAATGGAAATCTATATTAAATGGAAAGAGAACAGAAAATGAACTATTATTCGAAAAACGGTTGTGTTGTAGGAAAATATTTTTATTGTGTTTCTACGGATGAAGGCATATTAACCAGGATAGATTTAGATAATTACGATATTCATTATTTTAATATAGGCAAAGACACAGTGCTTAGAGCGGACCCAGTTAGTGCTGTTATTGAGGATGGCGGACTATTATACCTATTACCGCGTAATGATACATACATAAGAATTATTGATTCAGAAAATATGCAATTGCAGGAATACAGTATTGAAAAAGATTGTTTTTCGAAAGATGGCAATTTTTTCTTTTCTTCACTATTGGCCCAAGGAAATATATATCTTTTCCCCGGGAACAACAATAGCATAATAAATCTGGAAATATCTAACACTCAGATTCAAGAAGAACATGTTATAGAACTATCAAATAAGTATACGCCGGTTTTCGGGAAAAGTGCCATATTTTTGAAAAACAGAGCTATTTTGAATACTATATATCCACGAGATTCTCATGGACTACTAGGAGTTTTTGACATGAAAAGCAAAGAAATCGACTTTGCTTTCGAAAGTGATACTAAAAGAGGATTTGAGGATATCCAATTATATGGCGATAAATTGCTGGGGTTATGTGCAGATGGCTCACTATACGTAATGGATATTGAAAATCAGATTATTGAAGCAGAGTGTTCGGGTATTTTTGATAAGGATATGGGATATAGAACACTTCGTATAGAAAATAATATGGCCTATGCGCTTTCGATGAGGAATGGGACTATATTAGTATATGATTTGATCAATCACGAAAAAAAGAGTATTGCTTCACATTATTGCGGATTTTACGGGCTATATCATATTAAGGAAGATTATTATTTATCCGCTATAGGTGATGGATCATTAGCATTATTAAGAATAAAGAACGAAAGTGTGGAAGTTATACATGAACTTCATGTGTTCGAAAAATATGAATTGTATAAGAAAATAGTGAATAAGGATCTTATTTTTGAAGAGGATAGTAGCGATTTGCATAGTTTTTTAGGATATATTGGATTATGAAAAATGCGTATTTGAGAAAGGATATTGATGTTATTAACTAAAATAGCGTCATTGGGTAGAGCATGTTTTCTTATGATATCTTTGATACTCTGATAAAGCGAAAATGCGGACTTCCTCAAAACATCTTTTTTACTATGCAAAATGAAATCGGAAGTATCAGTACTTCTGTCAAAGGACTGGAATTACGTTTTTGTGATCTCAGAGTTGAAGCCGATAGAATTGCAAGAAGAGATGTATGCAAAGATGGAGTTGAAGATATAACAATTAGCGATATCTATTGCGCAATGAATCATATGGGATGGATACCTTCTGAAGAAATAGATAAGTTTATTTACTTTGAGAAAAGGATTGAAATTGAAAATGCTATACCCATAGCAGAGAATGTTGATATTGTCAAAAAGAAACTGAGCGATGGTGAGAAAGTAATTGCCATTTCTGATATGTATCTTGACAGTTGCTTTATAAGTAGCCTCTTTGAAAAATGTGATATTCCCTCCATTAAAATTTATGTTTCTTCAGAAACAAAGAAATGTAAATGGACAGGGAATATGTATAGATTTATTAGGGATAAAGAGGGGGTCGACTATACGGAATGGAGTCATTTGGGAGACAATTCGTTTTCTGATGTTGATATCCCTTCAAAATTGGGGATAGAAGCAGTACATTATATAAACATGCAAGAAATTAATGCAATTAAGGGCCGTATAGTGATATACGGAGCCGGTAAACTAGGTACACAAATATATAGTTATTTTGTTTCCGATTCAAAGTGTCAGATTGTCGGATGGAGCGACAAAATGTTTGAAGAATATCGACGGAAAGGGCTACCGGTTATTTCTCCGACTCAAATTAATAAGTTGCGGTTTGATTATTTGATAATTGCAATAGTCGATCAAAATGTGTGTTTTGAAATTGAAAAGTATTTATTAAGTATGGGTATATGCTCTGACAAAATTAGATTTATCAATTCGTTTATTTGAATTTTTGTATCAGGGTTAATTGAATTCTACGTTTTAGCGGAAAAGCAAGGAGGTATGATGTTTTTATAAACATCACAGAAAACATGTTAAATGTATTTGATCTGAAAGTTAAGAATAATTACAATTTCATCCTTCCATCAGAAACTATAACGAATGAAGACATAATAGATTATGGTAGAGTGCTGATTGTTATTCACTTGTTTTATACAGATAATCTTGAGTATTATTTCGACTATATTAGAAAAATACCTAAAGAAATAACGATCCTATTCACATATACAGATGAAATTATGCTTAAAAAGATGAAAATGTTTGCGGAAACATATTCATTAAACTGTCAATATAAGTATAAAGAGAATCGTGGCAGAGATTTAAGTGCACTTTTGGTCGCTGCTGCCGATGAAATAATTAAATATGAGTATGTATGTTTTTTACATGACAAAACCCCCAAAAGGCCTATAGACAAAGAAGATACATCATTATTCGTTGAGTGTTTATGGCACAATATGTTGGCGACTAATATATATATCAGAAATATACTTTACCTTTTGAGTTCTCATGAAGAAATTGGGCTACTATTACCTCCGGAGTCTATGAGTAATAATTTTTGTTTCGTACAAAAAAACACATGGGATGATGATTATGAACTCATGGAGCAGATTGTCGAAGATTCAGGGATAAAATGCAATCTGGATAAAGATAAAAAGCCTATTTCGTTAGGCACTGTATTTTGGGCAAAAGTTGATGCAATAAAAAAGCTGTTGGATATGAATTGGAAATACAGCGATTTTGCTGCGGAACCTATGCCCTTGGATGGAACTATAAGCCATGCATTGGAACGATCTTTCGCTTATTTTGCACAAGATGCAGGATATGCAACCGGAATAGTGATGACGGATAGATTTGCCGGACAACGTATGGACATATGCCAAGATTATATTTATCAGGCTTTTAAAATTCTCAGGGATGAATTCGATATTACCAATTATACGCAAATGATGGAGTGGATAAATAATAGGCATTCGACTCCTGGTTCCATTTCTTGTTATTCACGAAGATACATATATGGAGCGGGTCGATACGGGAGAATGTGTGAAAAGGGCATGCTACTTGACGGAATTATTCCATCTGGTTTTTTGGTTTCAGATATGAAAAACAATCAAACAGAAATTGACGGATATCCTGTAAGACTGTACTCGAGTGTAGAAATTGATGATAATACCTGCATAATTATAGCAGTTCATGAGCGGTATGTCAGAGACGTATTACAAAATGTATTAAAAACAGATATCAATAAGAATAATATATTCTTTTTCCCTTGGATGGTGGACGACTGTGAAAAATAGAGATATGTTTATAAAACTTGCCCGAGAATTTGGTGGCCCCATATTATTTCCATATTTACGCTGGGTAATAGATGAATGTAAGAAACGGAATATAGACACGCTCTTTTTTGTAGCAAGAGATGGATATATTTTGAAAGGGATAACCGATAGATTAATTCAATGTGAAAAATTGAATATTAAAACACACTATATTTATGGATCGCGGAAAGTGTGGAGAATTGGATACTTTTTTAGTGAAGATTTTGATATCGGAGTTTTTTTGGAGGAATCTTATTATCACAAAATTGTCAATTTGAAGAAGTTAGCGCGCCTGTTTCTTATGGATGAAGAAAGTCTTTCCAATTATATTCCCGACTATTATGCTAACAATCCTAGCGGATGGGGAATAGGAGATGTTTTCTTGATTCAGAGATATCTTAACAACAACGAGCACTTTAAGGACTATTTAAGAGAGAAGCATAAAGACCTTAGAATACGAGTAAAGAAATACATAGAGCAGGAACTGAGAGATTGTGATCTGGAAAAAACAGCCTTTGTTGATTCTATTGGTACCGGATATACACAGTACGGGATGTATCTATTGTCCGGACAAAAAACACATATACAATCGTTTTACTATTGCCAGGATTCCAAATATCTGAATGAACCATATTATTCTTATGTTGAGGATACAAGTAGCAGTTCTCTTTCTATTGAAATATTATGCAGATCGTGTGAGGGTCAGACTGTAGATTATGAATTACACAATGGTCAATACACACCGGTTTTTGATGAAAACGAAGCAAAGTATCTGAAAGAGTATGGGTATGAAACATATATAAGCGAAATATTTGCAATGGCAGATGATAATATGCCTTTTAGCGAAAAAGATGAGAAAAAAGCTAAATCAAGATATCTTAAAATGCATGACAAGAGACTTATTGGTTTATTGGGTAATTGTCCATATGGTGTTACCGGAGCTGAAAAAGAAGTATCTTATTATGCACCTAAATTGGGAATAAAAGACAAGAGGCAATTATATAAATACGGTTTTATTCATTTTCAAAACAATGATTATACCGGGGCAGATTTGCCACTTTCTCTTAAGCGTAATGGAATTGGGATTTATAAAATCAGGGAAAAGATACTAAACTCTTCCTTTATTCAGAAAAGACAAGCAAGAAATGTAAATCACTTGACATCTAGTAATAAGCGGTTAGGCGATATTTGGCCTGAATTACATAAAAAGAAGTTAATTGTATACGGGGCAGGAGAAGTTGGTACGTTTCTGGTGCGATTACTCGTGGGTGATAATGACGTTGAGCTGGTTCTGTGGACTGATAAGAGAGAAATAGATAGTAATCTGTTTTTGGTGTCAAAAGTAAGGAAAATAGAAGATTCAGATTTTGATTATATTATTATTGCGGCCATTAATTATTCGGTTGCTAAACAAATATACAATAGAGTTAAAACATTTAAAGTTGATGATGATAAAATATTGATGGGTTTTTCTTCTTTTTCGTAGATGATAAAAAAGGATAGTTTTATAGGGATAAAAAAGATGAATGAAGTAGTAGTTATAATGCCTACATATAATAGGGCAAATATAATATCTAATTCAATAAGAAGTGTTATTAACCAATCATTTGATAGCTTTGAATTGGTGATTATTGACGATGGATCTATAGATAACACGGAAGAAGTGGTGAAGTCATTTAAAGACGATCGTATCCATTTTATCAGGTCTGAAAAGAATATGGGAGCAAATCATGCACGCAATATTGGTTTACACTTTATGACCAGCAAATTTGTGGCATTTTTGGACTCTGATAATGTTTGGAATAGGGATTTTCTAAAAAAAGGTGTGGCACGATTGGAAAGTGAAGACTCAGATTTGTTTTTTTGTAGAGCTGCACTGAATTATGCCTCAAAAAAGGAAGTATTTCCAGATTTGAAGCACACAAAAGACGAATTAAGTGATTATAGTGGTATTAGAGATTTATTATGCTATGGAAACACTATAGATTTGAATACGTTAATCGTTAGGACTGATAGAATGCTGAAACTTGACGGATTTGACGAAACAATGAAACGTTTCCAAGATTACGAGTTGGTAGTGAGACTTTTTGAACAAGAAATAAATTATTCGTTTTGTGATGAAATATTAGTGGATAATTATATTCAAAAGGACAGTATATCTCTAAAAAATAATTTATTTTGGGAAGCTAGAGTATTCATTTTGAGAGAACAGATAGAATACTGTAGAAAGCGGAATATAGTTTATGATGTTTTGTATTTTTTAATCAACGAGTTAATACCAAAGAATCCCGATGATGAAGCCGAAAGGATGATTTTAAATTGCTTATCGCAAGACGACTTTGTCGGCATTTTTTCCAGATTAAAAGAAAAAGATTCATATATGGATATGCTGAACATTATTGTTGAGAATCAGAACAAAACGCTTTCGATGAAGCGTTGGGTTATAGATACAACACAATTAAAAGGCAGTTTGAGAATTGCTGTGTATGGGTTTGGAGATGTTGGTAAGGATATTGTAAATCAGCTATCAAGAATCCATGATTATGAAATTGTTGCTATTTACGATTCAAACTATAAAAAAGATACACGACTTAGCGATCCTAAAGAAATAACTGTTTGCCAGTTTGATTATGTTATAGTAACTCCGGTTAACGCAGAAGTATATAGTTTAATTAAGAAGAACGTGATAGAAATGGGAATCCCTGAAAAAAAGATTATAATTGCAAAAGATATTCTGCAAGGAGTGGAAAAGGATGAGAATTAATTTTTGCATGTTACCCACAAGATTAACCGGCGGACCGTTAGCAATATTGGAATATGCAAACCGTTTTTCGGAGTTTGGACATGAGGTTACATTAACGACATATCCAATGTCATATTGGCCGCAAGATTGGATCGATAGCGGGAAAGCTTATCCGTGGTTTCCGGATTTAAAGGCTAGAATTGTTACTGTAGATGATAGATTGTCAGCTGATGACAAGAAAGAATCTGAAGATTTCATATTTGGCTTAGGCGGGGCAACAGAAGAGAAAAATAGGGCAAATTTTTCACAATTTATAGATTTGATTGCGCGCTCTTCATACATGATAGGATATATGCCGGATTGCGATATCAATATTGCGACTTCGTGGGATACTGTATATCCGGTATTCTTCTCCAGAAAAGGCAAGCCAGTTTATTTTATGCAACATTATGAAGAAGTTTTTGATAGATTGGACTTTAATAGAATACTAAATATATGCAGTATCAGATGTACATACGAGTTACCCATGTATAAGATTGCGAATTCTTCATGGCTACAGAGAGTAATAAAAGAAAAGTATGGACAGGATATTCCTTTTTCAAATAATGCACTGGATTGTACGGTATTTCAAAAGAAAAATAAGTTAAGTGATATTGATGGTGTATTTAGAGTTCTGTCATATTGTGATAATCGTGAATGGAAAGGGTTTGCAGATTTGGCTGAGGCCTTTGCAATACTCTACAAACAATACGGAAAGAAGATTGAGTGGCATACATTTGGTCAAGTACATAATCTAATACAGCCGGATAATCAAAGAGCGCCTTATATTCCTCATCTTAAACTGTCTTATGAGGAATTGGCAGATTTATACGCTTCTTCAGACGTTGTAGTATGCCCCTCTTGGTATGAATCTTTCCCGCTGCCACCTCTTGAGGCGATGGCATCTGGAACGGCTGTAATAACTACTCCGAATGGAACCGAAGATTATTGTAAAGATGGATTTAATTGTCTGATTATCCCTTCGAGATCTCCTAAAAGAATAGTTGAAGCTGTTAACACGCTTTTGTCAAATAAAGAGTTACAAAGACAATTGATTGATAATGGTCTAGATACTGTTAAGAGGTATTCTTGGGAAAAAGCCGCCAGGAACAGGGAAAGGATGCTTATCGATATTCTCAATAATGAGACAACCTATGATAGGTATCATCCACTTAATAGCGGATTTATTGACGAATCAGGAAAGGCTTATTCAGTTTTACCGACTGATTTGCAAGAGGATTATCCTGATGGAACAATTATTTATCAAGGCGAGAGGCGATTTGTTATTCAGAATGAAAGAAAAAGACTGATTGTGGATGAAGAAGCATTTCATAAATTAGAAGAAATCGCGCCACTTTCTAAATCAATTGATGAAATAGAGTGTATGAGAATCCCGATGGGTCATACAATATGGTCAATTAGCGACATTTAATGAAACTATAAGTAAGTATACAGGGGGAGTTATTTATGAACCTTACTATTTTAGGCGCCGGACTTTCCGGCATATCACTTGCATATTTTCTTCAGAATCGGGAAGATATCGAGCACATAGATATAATTGAAAAGGATGATGATATTGCAGGGCTTTGTCGCAGCATCAGGAAGGACGGGTATACGTATGATATCGGTCCGCACATTCTTTTTTCCAAAGATAAGGAAATGCTCGAGCTTATGATATCGGTTCTTGATGATAAGAATGATCTTAAGCGTTCAAATCAGATTATATATAAAGGCAGATGGGTTCAGTACCCGTTCGAAAATGATCTTTCAAAGCTGCCCAAGGATGATCTTAATTATTGCGCAAGTATGTTTAAAGCCAATCCTTATAGGGGATATGAACCTCAGAACATGCTTCAGTTTTTCTTGAAAACGTTTGGTGAAGGTATCACCAATACATATTTAAGACCTTATAATGAAAAGATCTGGAAATATGATCCTGCATTTATGGATACTCAGATGGTTGAGCGTATTCCCCAGCCTACCGATGAGGAGATAATGCGCAGTGCTTCGGGCGAAACGGTCGAAGGATATGTTCATCAGCTGTATTTCCATTTTCCCAAAGAGGGCGGAATTGAGGCTGTGCCAAAGGGATTTGCACGCAAGTTAGGAGAGAAATGTAAGATTCATCTTAACAATTCCGTTAAGTCTGTCGAAAAGAATACTGATGGGAAATTCAAGGTAATTACGGATAAAGACAATGAGTTTATCTCAGATAGACTGATCTCTACAATACCTGTACAAGAAATGACAGCAGCATATAATAACGTTACTGAAGATATCAGGGAAAAAGTTGCCGATCTTAAATATAACTCAATCGTAATTGCATTTGTAAAAGCCAAAGAGGATTTAAGCGGAGATAATTTTGCATTTATGAATCCTGAGAAAGACATAATATTCCATAGAATATCCAAGATGGATTTCCTGGGAGATGCATACAAGTCTGATTCTGCTACCTATATGGTGGAAGTTACATTTAGAGAGAATGATTATACCGATCAACTTCCTGAAACTGAGTTAAAG